>Ga0164301_10000131_pt1 | contig 19264 bp, 18 predicted proteins | sample Whisoiple_231_MG_FD_109711 | JGI IMG/M metagenome (GOLD analysis project Ga0164301, IMG submission 109711) | Unamended control soil microbial communities from upstate New York, USA - Whitman soil sample_231_MG | ecosystem: Environmental > Terrestrial > Soil > Agricultural land ... | reverse complement strand
GGCGGAGTCGTCGTACTCCGCCGGCATCGCGCGGCGCACCTCCTCGTACAGGCCGCGGGCCTTCTCGACCAGCGCCGAGTCGTTGCCGACCAGCGGTAGCACCGCGACCTTGACCGGCGCCAGGCGCGGGTGCAGGCGCAGGACGGTGCGCTGGCGGCCCTCGACCTCCTCGACCTCGTAGGAGTCGACGAGGAAGGCGAGGGTGGCGCGGTCGGCGCCGGCGGCGGGCTCGATCACGTGCGGGACGTAGCGCTCTTTGGTCTGCTGGTCGAAGTACTCGAGCTTCTCGCCGGAGAACTTGGCGTGCTGGGTGAGGTCGAAGTCGCCGCGGTCGGCGATCCCCTCCAGCTCCGACCAGCCGATCGGGAAGAGGTACTCGATGTCGCTGGTCGCCGAGGAGTAGTGAGACAGCTCCTCCTCACCGTGGGCGCGGACCCGCAGGTGGTCGGGGCGGATGCCGAGCTCGGTGTACCAGCGCTCGCGCTCGTCCATCCAATGCTGGTGCCACTTCTGCGCTTCGGCCGGCGGCACGAAGAACTCCATCTCCATCTGCTCGAACTCGCGGGTGCGGAAGATGAAGTTGCCGGGGGTGATCTCGTTGCGGAAGGACTTGCCGACCTGGGCGATCCCGAACGGCGGCTTCTTGCGGGCAAAGCCGAGCACGTTCTTGAAGTTGATGAAGATGCCCTGCGCCGTCTCCGGACGGAGGTAGACGGTCGAGCCCTCCTCGGCGACGGGGCCGACGTGGGTTTCGAACATCAAGTTGAACTGGCGCGGCTCCGACAGCTCGCCGCCGCACTCGGGGCAGACCAGCTCCGCGTTCGGGTCGCCGCCTTCGGCCTCGACCGCCTCGCGCAGATGGTCCTCGCGCCAGCGCCGCTTGCACTTGCCGAGGCACTGGACCAGCGGGTCGGTGAAGCCGGCAAGGTGGCCCGAGGCCTCCCAGACTTTCGGGTGCTGGAGGATCGCCGAGTCCAGGGCGACGATGTCGTCGCGCTCCTGCAGCATCGACCGCCACCACTCGGCCTTGACGTTGCTCTTCAGCAGGACGCCGTAGTGGCCGTAGTCGTAGGTCGAGCCGAGGCCGCCGTAGATCTCCGAGGAGGGGAAGACGAAGCCGCGCCGTTTGCACAGCGCGACGATCTCCTCCATCGTCACCTCGGTCGGGCGGGTTCCCTGCTCGGTCGCCATGGCGGGAACGGTAGCGGCTGCGATAATCCCGCAGCCCCATGCCTATTTACGAGTACAAGTGCGAGAACGGCCACGTCTTCGAGGCGATCCAGAAGATGACCGACGAGCCGCTGCGCGAGTGCGAGGAGTGCGGCGCCCCCGCCGCGCGGGTGCTGAGCGCCCCGGCGATCCACTTCAAGGGCTCCGGCTTCCACAACACCGACTACGGGACGCGCAAGAGCGGCGCCAACGGCGGCTCCTCGGAGGGCGGCTCGGACTCGGGCTCTTCGAAGCCGGATTCGGGCAAGAGCGAGTCGAAGTCGGACTCCAAGCCGGCCGCGTCGACCGCCGACTGAGGCGATGTCGAGTCAGGTCCGGGTCGGCCTGGTCTGGAAGTTCGCCTTCGGGGTCGGCGCGATCGTCGCCCCGCTGCTGGCCTACGCGCTGACCGCGCTGCTGGTCGATGGGCACGCGCAGGTGAAGTACTTCGAAGCGGTCGCGCAGATCCTGCCGGTGCTGCTGCTGGCGCTGGCGATCGAGCAGCGCTACTTCACCCGGGCCGGGCGCGAACGGGCGCCGGAGACGCCGCTGCAGTTGGAGCTGGCCGGGCGCCGGTTAGACGACCGGGCGATGGCCCGCTGGTACACGCTGGCGGCGCGCGCCTACGCCCTGGTGGTCCTCTTCCTGCTCGGCTTCGGCGAGTGGATCGCGGTCGAAGTGTTGGCGACGGGCCAGTCCTCGACCGCCGACCTGAAGAACACCGCCGGCTCGCTAGCGGCGGGCTTCACGGCGTTAATCGTCAGCGCCCTGGTCGGGACGAAATCCGAACGAACGTAGAGTCGTTTCCACCATTCGCGCCCCCATAGGGGCCAAAAGGGTGGAAACGATGAATGGTTAGCCGTCGATCAGCTTGTTGACGGCCTTTTGGCGAACCGACTCGGGGATTTCGACCGAGCCGGCGGGGCCGGGCGGGCATTCGCCCTTGCTGCAGAGGACTTCGGCCGGGGCGCTGCCGCCGATCCCGGCGGCGAGGATCAGCTGCGGCATGGTGAAGAAGCCCATGTCGCTGATGAACGCCTTCGGCGCGTCCCAGCCGATGATCGGGCCGTGGATGAAGTTGTAGGGGAGGCGGAGCGGGTCGGTCAGGCGTCCCTTGATCCCGTTGATGACCGCCTGCTGCGCCTTCTCGCGGTCGAAGTCGTCGTAGCCGAGGGTGTAGGCGCTCTTGCCGGGGCCGGGGCATTCGCTGGCGTGGCGGACTCGCGAGTAGGCCAGGGCCTTTTCGCCGTTGAGGGTGTTCTCGCCCTTGTGGAGGCGGATCGACGATCCGCCCTGGCCGCCGCCGGCGCCGCCGGAGATGTCGGCGCAGAGCTTCACCGGGACGTCGACCTCGACCCCGCCGACGGCGTCGATCAGGTCTTCGAAGCCGGTGAAGTCGACGATTGCGACGTGGTCGATCTGGATCCCGAGGAACTGTTCGATCGTCTTGATCTGCAGCGCCGCGCCGCCGAAGGCGAAGGCGCCGTTGATCTTCTGCGGCGCCTGGCCGGGGATCTCGGCGTAGGCGTCGCGTGGGATCGAGAGTTTGCGGAAGGAGCCGCCGCCGGCGCGGATCAGCATCAGGGTGTCGGCGCGGAATTCGCCCTCGAAGCAGGGGTCGTGCGGCTTCTCTCCCTTCGACTGCTGTTCGAAGCACTCCTCGGAGGTGTTGCCGTCGCCGCTGCCTGGCGGCCGGGCGTCGGTGCCGAGCAGGAGGATCGTCTGCGCCTTCGGCAGCAGGAAGGGGTTGCCGTGCAGGGCGTCGCGCGCTTCGCCGGAGAGCTTGAAGGACTGCAGCTGGGCCGAGATGCCGAAGGCGACGAGGCTGATCAGGATCCAGCCGAGCGCCGCCAGGCCGACCCATTTGAGCAGCCGCTTGACGTTGAACGGCGCCCGCGGCGCGCCCGGCCGGCGTGGCTCGCGGTCCTTGCGCGGCTTGCGTGAAGGCAACCTTGCACGGTCGCGCAGGGAGGACAGATCCGCGCCTTTCAGGCGGGAAAACAGCCCCTTGCGGGAGCGGTAGACGTTGTACTCGGGCTTCTCTTTGGGCGGCTCGGGGGGCCGCTGCTCGCCGTCAGGAGTCATGAAAGGCTAGAAATCATGGCGATGTACTCGGTCATCCGCCTCCCAGCCTCCTGCCGCTCGTGAGCGGCGGCGAGACGATCGGGGTCGATCTCGGGGGCACGAAGATGCTCATCGGGGTTCTTTCCGAGGCCGGCACCGATCCCCTTTACGAGCAGCGCGAGGCGTCGACCGGCCAGACCGAGGACGAGCTGGTCGAGCTGCTGGTCCGCGAGGTGACCGAGGCGCGGGACGCGCGCCCCGGGGTCGAGGCGGTCGGGCTGGGGATCCCGGCGACGATCGACCACGACAACGGCATCGCGGTCTCCGCGGTCAACCTGCCGCTCGCCGACCTGGCGATCCGCGACATCGTCAGCGAGCGGGTCGGCCTGCCGGTCTTCGTCGACAACGACGGCAACGTCGCCGCCTTCGCCGAGTACCTCTACGGCGCCGCCCAGGGGATGCCGCACATGGTGATGCTGACCGTCGGGACCGGGATCGGCGGCGGGCTCGTCCTCAACGGCGAGATCTACCGCGGCTCGACCGGGGCGGGGGCCGAGCTTGGCCACATCGTGATCCAGGCCGACGGCCCGCCCTGCCAGGGCAACTGCCCCAACCACGGCTGCGTCGAGGCCCTCGCCTCGGGGACGGCGCTCGGCCGCGAGGGCCGGGCGGTGGCGGAAAGCTCGCCGGACTCTGCTCTCGGCAAGATCCTCGCCGAGGAGGGCGAGGTCGACGGCAAGACGGTCACCGAGTGCGCCCTGGCCGGCGACGAGACCGCGATCGGCGTCTTCGAGTTGATTGGCAGCCGGCTCGGGGTCGCCTGCTCCAGCCTCGCCAACATCTTCCAGCCCAACGCGATCGTCGTCGGCGGCGGCGTGATCGCGGCCGGCGACCTGCTGCTGGATCCGGCCCGGCGCGAAGTCCGCGAACGGGCGCTGAACCCGATGAACAAAACCCCGATCCTCGAGGCGACGCTCGGCAACGACGCCGGGATGATCGGCGCCGCGGCGATGGCGCGCGCCGAACTCGCCAAGGTCGCGAGCTGATGCCGGGCGCCCTCGTCGTCTGCCCGACGCCGATCGGCAACCTCGACGATGTCACGCCGCGGGTCCGGGAGGCGCTGGTCAGCTCCGACTTCATCGCCTGCGAGGACACCCGCCGCACCGGCTCGCTGCTGGACAAACTGCGGATCCGGCCGGCGCCGCGACTGGTCTCCTTCCACGAGGGCAACGAAGCGGCGCGGGCGGTGGAGCTCTCGCAGCGGATCGAGCGCGGCGACGTCGTCGCCCTCGTCTCCGACGCGGGGATGCCGGCGATCTCCGACCCCGGCTACAAGCTGATCCGCCGCTGCATCGACCGCGCCCTGGAGGTGACGGTGCTGCCGGGGCCGTCGGTGATCCCGGTCGCCCTCGTCGCCTCCGGCCTGCCGACCGACAAATGGCGCTTCGAGGGCTTCCTGCCGCGCCGGGCGGGGGAGATGGAGCGGGTCCTGCGCTCGACCGAGACCGTCGTCGCCTTCGAGTCGCCGCGGCGGGTGGGCGAGTCCCTCGCCGCCCTCGCCTCGCTGGCGCCCGACCGCGAGGCCGCCGTCTGCCGCGAGCTGACCAAGGTCCACGAGGAGGTCGCCCGCGGCTCCCTCGCCGAACTAGCCCGCCGCTTCCGCAGCGACACCAAAGGCGAGATCGTCCTCGTCATCGGCCCCGCCGCCTCCAGCGAGCACGACAAAGACGTCGGCTTCGCCGTCGACGCGCTGCGGCATTTGGTCCAGTCCGGGGCGCGGCCGCGAGCGGCGGCGAGCGTCGTCGCCGCGCTGACCGGGACCCGTGCGAACGATCTCTACAAAGCGCTGACCGGCCGCGAGGCGCGCAGGTAGAAGGTCGTCGCCTGCACCGCCAGCGCTGCGGCGGTTGCGAGGCCGAAGGCCGCGGCGGTCGTCATCTCGGGCAGGGCGAGCGCGAGGACGAAGCAGAAAGCGGCGAAGCCGTAGAAGCCGAGCAGGAAATTGCGCAGCAGGACGTTGACCTGTCCGGCGCTGCCATGGGCATGGGTGAAGACGGCGAGGACGCTGGTGATGATCGGGAACGGCGCCAGCAGTCCGCTGAGGTGGGGGCCGAGAGCTCCGGAGACCGCGGTCAGGGCGAGCACCAGTCCGAGGGCGGCGAGGGCGCGGGCCGGGAGATCCCACCGCGGCGGCGCCGGCGGATCGGGCGGCAACGGGGGCGCGGCGGGCAGCAGCTTCAGGCCGAGCGCGAAGCCGGTGGCGACCAGGACCAGAGAGACCACCAGGGGCGGCTGGATCGGGTTGAGGATGGCGACGCCGACCAGGAACGCCGACCAGCCGCAGAGCACGCTCGCGGCCGGGCCGCGGGCCGTCGCCACCCGGCCGTAGACGACGACGAAGGCGGTCAGGGCGGCGAGCCCGAGCAGGGTGCCGGCGGCGGCGTCGGCGCCGAAGTCCCGGCCGTGAAGGAGGGTCTCGACCAGCAGGATCGGGCCGGCGACGACGGGCAGGCCACCGAGCAGACCGGCGACCGCCACCCCCCAGCGGCGACCGGCGAGGGAAACCGCGACAACGCAGAGCGGGGAGAGGACAATCTTCGCCACCAGCAGCGTCACCGCGGCAGGCTCGCAGATCGGTGAGATGACCAGGCGGGCGGAACCGTTAGCGTCCGCATCGGAATGAGCCCGGACAAGTTCTACGTCACCACCGTGACGTTTCGATTTTCCTCAACGGACTCCGACGGCTCTGCGCTTGCGGCGTCGAGGCGTATGCTGCGATCATGCAGGTGATCGATGTCCAAACCGTCGTGTTTCGCGAGGCCGAGCATTTCGTCGCCCAGTGCCTGGATGTCGATGTCTCCAGCTTCGGCTCGAGTGAGGACGAGGCGCTGGCCAACCTCCGCGAGGCGCTCGAACTCTATTTCGAGGACGCCCCAGCCGACGCCATCGCCAAGGTGGAAGGACCGGCGGTGCGCAGGCTGACTCTCCAGCGTGCCTAGGCTCTACTCCTCGCGCCAGGTCATCGCAGCGCTCGAACGCGAAGGATTCGCATTCGTCGCCCAGCGGGGCAGCCACGCCAAGTACCGGAAGGCAGGATCACCGGCCAGAACCGTGATCGTTCCGGCGGGCCGCAAGCAGATTCCCAGAGGGACCTTTCGCTCGATCCTTCGGCAGTCGGGTCTCGATGAGAACGCGTTCGAGTGAGCGGACCAATCGCGATTGGTGCTCGCTCCTCGAGGCCCGGATTTGAACCATGCAGAACTCATCGAGTGTGGGCGATTTCGCTGGAGGCCGCCCGCATCTGGGACCAGCTTTCGGAGGTCGCCGGGGAACAGGTCGGTCCCCCTAATCTGGCCCCGAAGTTCTCCGGCTCTTAGCGGCTTTCTGCAGTTGCTCCATCGGTCGATCCCGTCTCGCACCACGTCCTCTGCGGCGGCCATCATGGAGCGATGAGGATCAGTGGCGAGACGGAGGCGTTCGACTCGCTGCAGGTCCTCGCGGCCCGTCGCCGGGAGTTACCGCTGACCTTGATCACGAGCAGGCCTCCCCGCAAGTCGAAGAAGATGCCGAAGAGAGATAAGGAGGCGCTCCGCCGAGAGGTCGCCGGACAGATCGAGGCGCAGCTGCGCGACAACCGCCGCCGGCCCTTCAGAGGTCGCGTCGCGGTGGATCTCGAACTCGGCCTCCCGGTGGGTCGCTACGAAGCCGAGCAGCGCCACGTCGTCAAGGAGTACCTCGATCTCCTGACGGGCTCCGTGTACAGCGACGACGCCGTGATCGATCACCTGACGGTCTCGTCGAGCTACCGCAAGGGTCCGGCCAAAGTCACGGTTCGCTGCCGTCCGGTCGACCTCTTCGCGGCCGGCTTCGACCGCAGCTTCCGCCTCGGCCCGGAGCTCGGCCTGCACGATCCCGACGCGCATCCGAGGACGGTGCCCTGGGGCCTGCGTGCGTTCGATCGCCATCACGAGGAGAACCTCCGATACGAGGAAGGTCTGCTGGAGGAAATCGACCGACTCGACGGCGAAGAAGAAGACGCCCTCGAGGACGACGATGACGCCGACTTCTACCCGGACATCTCCGAAGTCAACCGGGAACTCGCCGACCCGGACCTGCGAAGGCGTGTCGGCGCCAACCTCGAAGAGAACATCGGCCTCGCGATCGGGGCGAGACTGACCGACCAGGGTTTCGATTCTCATGACCGGCCCGGTCCGCCGCCGGCTTGGCTGGAGGAGGTCGCCGCCGGCGACCTCGGCGACATCGAGCACCTGCCGCGTGATCATCCCGGCTGTTTTCTCCTTCCGATCCCTCCGGAAAAGGAGACGAAGGCGGGAGAGCCGGACTGGGACGAGACCCTGCGCCGATGCTTCCGCGCCAGAGCCGGCCGGCCTTGGCGGTGGGGCTCGGCGCTCTTCGGGGAACCGCTCATCCTCGATATCGCGGTGCGTGGCGGTGCTGGCCCACGCCTTGACCTCGACAACCTCGCCCATCGCGTCGGCGGGGCGTTGTGCGCTGTTTACCCGACGATCGGCCGGCTCGCCGGATATCGGGCATATCGCGTTGTGGCTGACGGCGCCCGCGTTCAGGTCCGCGTAATTCCGGCCGCGCGGCTGGCATTGCTGCGCAGGGCCTGGGACGAGGCGCAGGAGCTGCTTCTGGCCGAGCGGGTCGAGCGAGGTCGCGGCATTCTGGTCTGACGACCGGGCATCTTCCCCAATTGGCCCGGAAGATCCCCTCCTCCGATGAGCTCATCGTCCATCTCAGAGAAATGGACGGCATCAAGACGCCACAGTGACCCGATCGAAGTGCCGGAACGAACCATTCCGAAGCCGTCCATCAATCAACTGATTTGAATTCACGCCCATAAGCGGATTAGATAGCCGCCATGATCGACGTGTGCCGGGGAGGAGCCCGTGAATCCTGTCCGCTCGAAGCCGGAACGGCGCGCTCGGCGCGCGAATCGACGACTCGCGGGTCACGGTCCTGAGATGTCCGATCCGCTTCGCCTGTGGTCGGACAATCCCACCGCCCTCGACCTTCTCGGATTTGCCGACATCGCGGCACCCGTAGTCGAGGCGATCGACCGCGAGCGGCTCGATCCTGTCGCCGTCGGGATCTTCGGCGACTGGGGCTCCGGTAAGACGACGATCCTCGAGATCCTGAACTCGCAGCTTGAGAAGCGCGACGACACGATCGTCGTCTACACCAGGCCGTGGGAGTACGACCCGATGCTCGATGCGCGGGCGACCCTGATCGAAGAGGTGCTCGAGCGACTGCGGAAGCGAGCAAAGTCCGACCAGAAATTCTGGGAGAAGGCGAAGGAGAAATTCGACAAACTCGCCTCGCGGATCCGCTGGTCGAAGGCGATCACCCTCGCGGCCAGATCGGCGGTCACCTTCACCCTGCCGAGCGTGGAGGGGCTCGTGGAGATCTTCGGCCAGGGGGACGAGGTCGTCGACCCGACCCTGAAGGGCTTCCGAGAGGAGTTCTCGAAGCTCCTCGGCGAATTCACCGATGTGAGGAGAGTCGTGGTCCTGGTCGACGATCTTGATCGGTGCCTACCCGACACGGTGGTCATGACGATGGAGGCGATAAAGCTCTTCCTCTCCGTGGAGAAAATGGCATTCGTCGTGGCTGCCGACGAGCTGCCGGTGAAACTCGCGATCGCCCGTCACTTCGACAGAGACGAGCGCGGCACCCGGATGGCCGCCGACTACCTCGAGAAGATCGTCCAGATCCCGATCTCGGTCCCCTCATTGGGGCGTGAGGACACCGAGGCCTATCTCGGGATGATGCTGCTCGATCAACACCTGCCGGACGAGGCAGGGCTCACCCCGGTCGCCGAACATTGTGCCGAGCGTCGGCGCCGCGGGGAGGCGGAGGTGTTCAGAGATTTCCCGGACGGCATGATCCCGGCTTCGGCGGGTTCCGATCTGGCCCTCGCCGCCGAGCTCGCCCCGGTCCTGTTCGCGCGACTCGAAGGTAACCCTCGACGGCTCAAGCGTTTCCTCAACGCTTTCTGGGTCCGTGCCGACATCGCGGCCCGACGCGGAATCGATCTCGAGCCACCCGTGCTGGCCAAGCTGATGGTCCTCGAGCGAATGGACGAGGACGGCTTCGGCCAGATCCTCGACTGGCTCGGTGACGGGACGCTCGCGAAGCACCTCAAGGAGATGGACGCCGGGGAGGCCGATGCGGCACCGGGGAAAGGCCTGGAGTGGTGGGCGGAGCTCCCACCGAAACTCGGGGAGGTGCAGCTGGAGCCATATCTGCGGCTGGCAGCCTCTCTCCGGCGTCGGTCGGCGCCACGCTCGGAACTGCGTGCCGACCTTCGTGAGCTCCTCGACGGGTTGGGCGCCGAGGGGACCGTCGACCGTGAGAAAGCCCTCAAACGCCTCGACGGGCTGCCCGACAGCGACAAGCGTCTGATGGCGCAGGGTCTGACCGAGGCGATCCGGCGTGACCCATCAGTCCAGGCCCCCCTCTCCGAGGCGGTAAAGCAGCTACTGAAGAGCGGCATCGCGGAAGTGGTCTCCGATCTCGCCGTAGGGCTTCGTCGCATCGACGCCTCGCGGGTCGAGCCCGCCCTGATCCTCTCGCTCGAGAGCGAGGGCGGACCCCTACCGGACGAGATCAGGGGAGTGATCAAAGCGTGGAGTGACAGCGGCGATCTCTCGGAGATGTCTCGGAATGCCGCGGAGTACGTCTCGGGCGGGGCCGGCTGATGGGGACCATGGGCGCCTGGGAGGGCTCGAAGGGGAAGTGGCGGGAAATCAGAGAACTGTCCGAAAAAGAGCTCGATAGGCAAAAACCCAAAATTCCGCCGGACCTACTGGACGCGCTGAGCGACGGGCTCGGCGCCCCCGCTGACGCGCCGGGCGGCGATACCGGACAACCGGGTGACGCGCCCGCAGGCGTCACGCCGGTCGCGCCCTCGCTCTTCGCTAGCCCACTGCCCGCCGGTAGAACCTGGAGCCGGTCCTCGGCGGCCCGGGCCGGTGGAGGGGGAGGCGGCGGTGGTGGCGGTGGCGGTGGCGGGGATGGCCGAAGCGGCGGAGGTCGTCGGCGCTCGCAGGCCTATGCGGCCGGGGTCGGCGGCAACGTCCTCGCCGCCGCCCTCGCCTACCGGAGTGGAGACTCCCAGACCCTGGAGGCCCTCGGCCTCGATCTTGACGAGCTCGCCTCACTCTCCGACCTGAAGAGAATCAACTCGATACTTAATGCCCTGGTCGGGGCAGACGGCAGCATCGAGGATGCCGAGCTTCGTCGTGTCAACACCCGCGTGCTTCGCGAGGTCTTCACGAACGGGCTCGACGGCGTCGCCTGCGTCCGGCTGTACATCGTCGAGTACACCGTCCAGGTCTGGGCGGCCGAGACCGGCAAGATGCAACGCGCAAGTGCTGCGTCAGGTCAGAAGGCGCGAGACCTCGAGCGACAGCTGAGAGACGCACTGCGGACGAAGGCGGGACAGGTAGAGGTGGCAGCAGCATCGACCGCCCAGGCACTGCGGGATGCGATCGCCTCGTCCTTGACCCTGATGCGTCGCCTGATGAAAGGACTCTAAGGTGCACCGACTCCTACTCAGCGCGAAAGGTCGCTCATTCGAAGGACTCTCGAAACGGGATTTGCTCTGGCAACGACCCGATCTACCGTCCTCCGTGGAGACGTCACTCGGTCCTCGCCTGGAGGGCCTCGGACAGGTTCCGGCCCCGAACACCGACTTCCTGCGCTTGGCGGCGCTGGTCTTCTTCTGCGATCGCACGGTGAAGCGGCCGCCGATGCTGCGGCGTGAGTTCGAGCTGGACGTCGCCGTCTCAGACCCCGATAGGTGGTCTCCGCACTCGGAGCGCCTCGGGGCTCTTCTGGCCCTGCTCACGGGGGACCACTGGAGCCTCGGCTGGACGCGAAGGCGTGAGGCCGCACGCTCTGCCTCGGCAGGCAACGAGCCCCGCGACGTCTCTCTGCTCTTCAGCGGCGGCGCCGACTCCGTATCCGGAGCGGTCGCAGCCCACGCCACGGGCCTGGACCCTCTCTTGGTCTCCCACTCCGACTCGAGTTCGATTAAGGGCCAACAGAACGCCGCGCACTCGGCTCTCGAGACGGCCCTCGAGAAGAGCTTCGGAGGGGTTCACTGGCGCTTTTCTCGATCAAAGCGCCAGGTCGGATCGAATGAGAAGTTTCGCGATGAGCCGTCCCGTCGCAGCCGCTCACTTCTCTTCATCGCCCTCGGCGCCGCCGTCAACGGTGCGGTCGAAGGGAAGTCGCTCTGGGTGGCGGAGAACGGATTCACCTCGCTGAACCCGCCTCTGGTCCCGGAGTCCGGAGGGGCGCTATCCACCCGCACGACCCATCCCGCGTTCCTCCTCGGACTCTCGGAAGTGCTGGGCGATATCGGGCTCGATCTGGCGCTGAACAACATCTTCGTCGAGAAGACCAAGGGAGAGGTGTTCGCCGAGGTCGCCGCCGAGCTAGGCCCCCAGGGGGCTGCGAGTCTCCTGTCTGCCACCCACTCTTGTGGCAAAGCGCCACAAGGACTCAAAAGGATCCCCCCGTCCATCCACTGCGGCCTTTGCCTCGGGTGCATGGTTCGCCGCGGTGCCTTCAAGAGCGCGGACCTCGAAGATGACACCAGATATGCCGTCGAGGAGCTGAGCACGACCCGCCGAAAAAAGTGGCTGAAGGATTATCCGGATCGCCTCGTGACCGTCAACGCCGTACGGGCACGGCTGGAAACCGGATTCGACGACGAGGATGTGCTGCAGCTTGGCCTCCCCGACGATGCCGATCTCGACGGCGCTCTCGATCTGATGCAGCGAGGGCTCGCCGAGCTTGCGATGCTGGACCTCCCTTGATCATCCCGCCGCTCGATGCACACGCACATATAGCCCTCTCCGTAGACCGCGACGATCTTGTCGGTCTCGGCGCCGCCGTCCTCGCGATGACCCGCGAGGAAACCGAATGGGCGGACGCTCTGAAGCGCCAGGATGAGATGACGATCTGGGGCATCGGGGCGCATCCACGGCTGCTGACGCAGGATCGGCCGTTCGCCATGGACGCATTCGAGGAGGCCGTCGAGAAGGCCCTGATCGTGGGCGAGGTCGGCCTCGATCGGCAGGCTTACGCGCCCCGCGCCGCCGATGTCTTCGACGAGGTCCTCGCGGTCGTACAACGATACGCACGGCCAGTCTCGATTCACAGCGTCGGGGCAACCGCCGCAGTAGTCTCCGCCTTGAAGCGGAGACCGGTGGACTCACCGATCCTTCACTGGTGGCGCGGCACGCCGTCAGAGACCGAGGAGGCAATCAGGCTGGGTGCCTTCTTTTCCCTCAACGGAGCCGAGGCGCAGAATCCGAAGGTATTGGCAATGCTTCCGAGAGATCGCGTGCTGACGGAGACCGACTACCCGCACACCCGTCGCTACGACCCGGCAGCACGACAACCGGCTGCGGTCGGAACGATCGAGAGGGCGCTGATGGAGCAGTGGAAGGTCGATCAGTCTGAGCTCCGCCACCAGGTCTGGCGGAACTTCGGTCGTCTGTTCGACCGTTGCGACTTGCTCGACGATCTCCCGCCATCGATCCAGGAGACGATCCTTACCGTCGGCCTCTAGGCCTGCTTCCTTTTCCAGGGCGGGACTCGACGATCGCCAGTCGGAGGCGCCGTGCCTCGCGCACCTGGTTCCACTCTCTGCGGCGACCGTTGACCGCCACCCGCAGCTTGCAGCGCGAGGAGCAGCTGCCGGTCTTCGGGCTCCGACGGTCGCGGATCGACTGCCGCGATCCGCACTCGCTCGACCTCAATCGGGGGTGTTGCCATTCTTGGCTTTCCCCCTGGAATCGGGTCCCTTCGGTGAGTCAGTAGCGTTCGAGAGAGGTATGTCTGAAAAGAGCTGGTACATCACCACCCCGATCTACTACGTCAACGCGGAGCCGCATCTGGGGCACGCTTACTCGACGATGGCTGCCGACATCCTCGCCCGGCACCATCGGCAGCGGGGGGACGACGTCTTCTTCCTCACCGGGACCGACGAGCACGGGGAGCCGGTGGAGAACGCGGCTAAGAAGGCCGGGGTTACGCCGCAGGAGCTGGCCGATACGAACGCGGCCAAGTTCGAAGGGCTGATGCCGACGATCGACGCGACGAACGACTTCTTCATCCGCACCTCTGACCCTCGGCACACCGAGCGGGTCGCGGAGATCATCCAGCGGGTCTACGACAACGGCTGGGTGACCAAAGGGGTCTACGAAGGCTGGTACTGCCCCCGCTGCGCCGACTTCAAAACCGAGCGCGAGCTGGGGCCCGGCAACACCTGCCCGATCCACGAGATTCCGCTGCAGAAAGAACGGGAGGAGAACTACTTCTTCAAGCTCTCCGCCTTCCAGGCCCAGCTCGAAGGCCTTTATGAGGAGCGGCCCGACTTCGTCGTGCCGGAGTTCCGGCGCAACGAGGCGCTCTCCTTCATCAAAGGCGGCCTCGAAGACGTCTCCCTCTCGCGGCCGGACCTGAAATGGGGGCTGCCGCTGCCCTGGGACCCCGAGCAGCGGATGTACGTCTGGTTCGACGCCCTCCTCAACTACGTGACCGCGCTGAAGTTCGCCCGCGAGGGGGAGGACCTGACCGACCGCTACTGGCCCGCCGACCTGCACGTGATGGCTAAGGACATCCTCAAGTTCCATGCGGTGATCTGGCCGGCGCTGTGCCTGGCGGCCGAGATCGAGCCGCCGCGGCGGATGACGATCCACGGCTACCTGCTGATGGGCGAGAAAAAGATGTCGAAGAGCCTCGGCAACGTGCTCGACCCGTTCGAGGTGATCGACCGCTTCGGCGCCGACGCGCTGCGCTTCTACCTCTTCCGCGAGGTCAGCTTCGGCCAGGACGGCTCGATCTCCACCGCCGGCTTCGAGCAGCGCTACGAGACCGAGCTAGCCAACGACTACGGCAACCTCGCCAGCCGGGTGCTGGCGATGGTCGAGCGCTACCGCGACGGCACCGTCCCGGTCGCCCAGGTCGACGCCACCCTGGCCGAGGACTTCGAGGGCGCGGTGGCCCGCTTCAGCGAGCTGCTCGACCGGGCCGAGCTGAGCCAGGCGCTGGACGTCGTCTGGGTCCTGGTCCGGCGCCTCAACCGCTACGTGGAGGAAACCCAGCCGTGGGTCCTGGCCAAGGACGAGGCCGATCCCGAGCGGCTCGACGAAGTCCTCTACAACCTGGTCGAGGGACTGCGGGTTACGACGCTCCTCCTCCATCCGTACCTGCCGGGGACCAGCGAGACGCTGCTCGCCGCGCTGGCCGAAGACGGCCGGGAGCTGGCCGAGCTGGGCTCCCGCGCGGGCGGGCAGAAGGTGGAGCGGGTGGCGCCACTCTTCCCGAAGATCGACCCGCCGGCCTGATGGCCGCGCCGGTCCTCGCCGTCCGGGAGCTGCACAAGCGCTACGGGAAGCAGGAGGCGCTGGCCGGCGTCGACCTCGAGGTGGGGGCGGGGCAGCTGGTCGGGTTGCTCGGGCCCAACGGCGCCGGCAAGTCGACTCTGACGAAGATCGCCTGCGGCCTGGTCCGCCCCAGCGGCGGCGGGGTCGAGGTGCTGGGACGGCCGGCGGGCTCGCCGCAGGCGCGCGCCGCGCTCGGCTACCTGGCCGAGCTGTTTCGCTTCCCGGGCTGGTGCACGGCGGACGAGCTGCTGCGCTTCCACCAACGCCTGGTCGGCTCCAGCGGGGGCGAGGCGGAGCGACGCGAGCTGCTCGACCTGGTCGAGCTGAGCGATGCCTCCGGCAAGCGGATCGAAGCGATGTCAAAGGGAATGCAGCAGCGGCTGGGGGTGGCCCAGGCGCTGGTCGGATCGCCGCGCCTGCTGCTGCTCGACGAGCCGACCAGTGCGCTCGACCCGGTCGGGCGGCGGATCGTCCGCGAGCTGCTCGAGGAGCTGCGCCGCCGCGAGGTGGCCGTGCTGCTCAACTCGCACTTGCTGAGCGAGGTCGAGCTGATCTGCGACCACGTCGCGATCATCGCCGGCGGGCGCCTGGTCAAGGCCGGGACGCCGGAGGAGCTGGCGGGGCCGGCGGTGGTCGAGGTCGAGACCGCCGCCGGCGTGCGGAGCTTCGAGGGCGCGATCCGCGAGGACGCGCCGCGGATCGTCGCCGAGCTGGTCGCCGCCGGCGAGCGGGTCTACCGGGTCGAGGTCCGCCACAGCTCGCTCGAAGACGTCTACCTTGACGCGGTCGGCGGGCAGACGGGATGAGCGGCGGGCAGCTGCGCTCGGCGTTGGCGGTGGTCGGTCTCTCGGTGCGGGAGGGGATCCGCAAGCGGGTGTTCCTCGCGGTGCTGGTGCTGACCGCGGGCTTCCTCGCGCTCTTTGCCCTCGGCGCCCACTTCGCCTTCAGAGACGTCGACGAATTTGCTCGCGGAGTCCCGGACGTGCTCGACTCCCGCGCCTTCACCGGGGCGACGATCTTCGGCCTGGCGATGTTCGCGACGCTCTTCCTCGGCGCGGTGCTGGCGGTCTTCCTCACCCTCGGGGTCGTCCGCGGCGACGCCGAGTCGGGCCTGCTGCAGCCGATCGTCGTCCGCCCGATCGGCCGCACGACGATGCTGCTCGCGCGCTTCGCCGGCGCCGCGCTGCTCTCGGCCGCCTACGTGATCGTCGTCTACCTCGCCGCCTGCGCGATCACCGAGCTGACCGGCAACTGGTCGCCGGACCATCTGCTCGGGCCGGCGCTGGGCCTTGCCCTGGCGGTGGCGATCATCGCCGCGCTCTCGCTGCTGGCCTCGACGGTGCTCTCGGTCACCGCCCAGGGCATCGTCGTCTTCATGGTCTTCGGCGCCGGGCTGACGGCGGGGCTGATGGCGCAGATCGGCAACGCGATCGACTCCGACTCGCTGCACACGATCGGCCGGGTCGCGAGCTGGTCGCTCCCCTTCGAGGGCCTCTACGCCGCCAGCCTGCACTCGCTGATCTCGGGCACCTCCGGGCTGACCGGCGTGGTCCTGCAACTGGGCCCCTTCGGCGGCTCGGAGGCCGCCGGGCCGGGCCTGATCGCCTGGGCCTTCGCCTACCTGGTCGGCGTCCTAGCGCTCGCCGCCTTCGTCTTCTCGCGGTGCGATCTCTGAGGACAGCTCCTACTCAAAACTCCTCAGGACTTTTCGAACCAAACGTCCATTTTCCTGTCTGGCCAACCGGCCAAGGGTAGGTTCGCGCCATGACGATACCCACGCGGTTCTCAATGTCCCTGCTCATCCTTGCTTTGCTGGGCTTTTCGGCCTTTGGCTCAACCGCCTCGGCGGCTCCGCCGGTGGCCAGGGACGGCAAGATCTACGCCTGTTACAAGGCGAAGGGCAAGGGCAAGGGAACCATGCGTTTGGTCCGCAACGGCAAGGTGCGCTGCCAGCGCAAGTGGAAGAAGGTCTCCTGGTACGCGAACGGATCGGCCGGTCCCGTGTTGGTCGCTCCGGTCGGACCGGCCGGGCCGAAGGGCGACACCGGCTCCCAGGGGGTACCCGGCACCGCCGGCAACGTCGTCGTCGAACAGCTCGAAGACAAAGTCAGCGAACTGCTGACGAAAGTCGAAAGCCTGGAAGGCGCTCTTGCCAACCTCGCCTTCCTCGAAGCCACGGTCACCTCGCTCTGCGGGCAGACCGAAACGCTGACCGGGCAGCTGAACGCGCTCGAAAGCGTGGTCGGCGGCATCTCGCTGAAAACGATCCTCGCGGTGCTGCTCGAAATACCGGCGCTGCCCGGGGCGCTGCCTTCGTTCAACTGCCCGACGAACTAAGCCGTCGCCAGCAGGCCCGGCCCGATCTCCTCGGGCCGGGTCAGGCCGCAGAGCGCCATCGTCAGGTCCAGCTCGGCGAGGACCATCTTCAGCACTGCTTCGACCCCGGCCTGGCCGTCGAGCGCCAGGCCCCAGACGTAGGGCCGGCCAAGGCAGACCGCGTCGGCGCCGAGGGCGAGTGCCTTCAGCGCGTCGGCCCCTCCCCGGATGCCGCTGTCGAAGAGGATCGCGAGGTCGTCGCCGGTTGCCGCGGCAATCGCCGGCAGCGCGTCGAGCGAGGCGATCGCGCCGTCGACCTGGCGACCGCCGTGGTTGGAGACGACGATCCCGTCGACCCCGCGGCTGACCGCCTCGCGGGCGTCGTCGACGTGCTGGATCCCCTTGACGACGATCGGCAGCGAGGTCATCTCGCGCAGCTGCGCCAGGTCGTCCCAGCTCAGCGCCGGGTTGGCCTGGACGCCGAGGAAGTGGCCGGTGGCGGCGCCGACGTCCTCCTCCGGCGGCTTCTCTAGCGCGGCGCGGAAGACCGGGTCCTGGAAGTAGTTGGCCACGCCCATGCCGTTGAGGAACGGCAGCCAGGCCTGCTGCAGGTCGCGCGGCTTCCAGCCGGGGATGAAGGTGTCGACGGTGAGGACGATGGCGCCGTAGCCGGCCCGCTCGGCCCGCTCGACCATGCTGCGGGCCAGCTCCGGGTCGTTGGGCCAGTAGAGCTGGAACCAGCGCGGTGCGTCGCCGCCGGCCTCGGCGACCTCCTCGAGGCTGAAGTGGGAGGCGGTGCTGACGATCATCGGCGCGCCGACCGCGGCGGCGGCGCGGGCGGTGGCGAGCTCGCCGTCGGGGTGGACGACGGCCTGCACCCCGATCGGCGCCAGCAGCAGCGGCGCCGGCATCGCCGTACCGAGCACGGTGGTGGAGAGGTCGCGGGCGGAGACGTCGCGCAGCATCCGCGGCACGATCCGGCGGCGGCGGAAGGCCTCGACGTTGGCGTCGATCGTGTCCTCGGTCCCGGCGCCGGCCCAGACGTAGTTGGCGGCCTTGGGGTCCATCGCCGCCATCGCCTTGGCCTCGAGGTCGGCGACGGGGACCGGGATCGTCGGCGTCTCGCCGCCGAGGCCACGGAGGTAGATCTCGCGGTAGTAGTCGGCGGGGTCCGGCACGGGGCGAAGGATAGGCTGACCCCTCCCTTGATCGACTCCCACACCCACCTGATGCTCTGCGACGGCAGCGAGGAGGAGCTGGTCGCGGCGGCCGCCGCTTTGGGCGTGACGCGGATGCTGACGATCGGGATGGGAGCGGAGACGAACCCGGTCGCGGTGGCGAGCGCCGAGCGCCATGCGGCGGTCTTCGCCGCGGTCGGCCGGCACCCCAACGACGCCGGCGGCTTCGACGCCGGGGCCGAAGCGGAAATCCGCCGGCTCGGCGCGCACGAGAAGGTGCGGGCGATCGGCGAGACCGGGCTCGACTTCTACCGCGACACCGCCGCGCCGGAGGACCAGCGGCGGGCCTTCGCGGCGCAGATCGAGATCGCCCGCGAGCTGAGCCTGCCGATCGTGATCCACGCCCGCGACCCGGAGGGGGAGACGAGCGCCACCGACGAGATCTTCGCCACCCTCGACGCCGAGGCCGGCGAGGCGCCGGTGATCCTCCACTGCTTCTCGGCTCCGCACCGGGTCGAGGACGCGGCCGAGCGCGGCTGGTACTGCTCCTTCGCCGGCAACGCCACCTACCCGAGCGCCAAGGAGCTGCTGTTCGCCGCCGCGAAGGTTCCGGCCGACAGGATCCTGGTCGAGACCGACGCGCCCTACCTCGCCCCGCAGCCGAAGCGCGGCAAGCGCAATCAGCCTGCCTTCGTGGTCGAGACGGCCCGCGAGATAGCCGCGGTGCGCGAGGTCTCCTACGAGGAGCTGGAGCGGACGGTGGAGGCCAACGCGCGGGCGCTCTTCGGCTGGTAATCCGTGGTCCGGCTCGGGCAGAACTTCCTCGCCGACCCCAACCTGCTCGACGCGATCGTCCGCGACGCCGAGCTGGAGGCGGGCGACGTTGTGCTCGAGGTCGGGGCCGGCGAAGGGGTGCTGAGCGAGCGGTTGGCGGCGGCAGCGGCGCACCTGCACACGGTCGAGATCGACCGCGGGCTGGAGGGGGCGCTGGCGCCGGTCGCGGCGCTGCCGAACGTCGACCTGCACTGGGGCGACGCGATGAAGCTCGACCTCGCCGCGCTGCAGCCG
>Ga0164301_10000130_pt1 | contig 19298 bp, 18 predicted proteins | sample Whisoiple_231_MG_FD_109711 | JGI IMG/M metagenome (GOLD analysis project Ga0164301, IMG submission 109711) | Unamended control soil microbial communities from upstate New York, USA - Whitman soil sample_231_MG | ecosystem: Environmental > Terrestrial > Soil > Agricultural land ... | reverse complement strand
CCGTCGCCGACGCCGCCGCGGTCGCGGCGCCCGATCCCGAGCGCGGCTCGGTCGTCCGCGCGATCGTCGTCCTCCGCGACGGCAGCGGCGACGAGGCCCTCGCCCGTGAGCTGCAGGAGCACTGCAAAGCCGAGACCGCGCCCTACAAGTTCCCCCGCATCGTCGAGTTCGCCGCCGAGCTGCCGAAGACCAGCAGCGGCAAGATCAAACGGGCGCAGCTACGCGGCGGCGCTTAGCTCGGCGGAGTCCACGGGCCGCCCCAGGTGGTAGCCCTGGGCCATGTCGACGCCGTACTCCTGCAGCATCTGCCGGGTGTCCTCGTCCTCGACGAACTCGGCGATCGTGCGCTTGCCAAGCCCGCGGGCGATCTCGACGATCGCTTTGACGACCAGCTGGTCGGCGTCGTTGCGCGGCATGTCTTGGACGAAGGTCCCGTCGATCTTGATCACGTCGAAGGGGACCTTCTTGAGGAAGGAGAAGGGGCCGAAGCCAGCGCCGTAGTCGTCGATCGCGACTTCGCAGCCAAACTCGGTGAGGCGGTCGGCGAAACCGGCGGCGGCGTCGAAGTCTTCGACCCGCGAGGTCTGGGTCAGCTCGAAAGTACATCGGGTCGGGTCCGCCTCGCCTTCGTCCAGCCGCCGTTCGATGAATTCGAGCACCGAAAGGTCGGTCAGCGAGGCGCCGGAGATGTTCATGTGCAGGGAGACGGGGTCGCCGGCCCGCTGGCGCTCGGCGATCAGCTCCAGCGCCCGCGCCACCACCCAGCGGTCGAGCTCCTGGACCATTCCGGAGCGCTCGGCCGCCTCGATGAACGAGGAGGCGGGCAGCAGTTCGCCGTGCTCGCCGGTCATCCGCAGCAGCAGCTCGTAGCGCTCGATCCCGCCCGAGGTGAGGCTGCGGATCGGCTGCGTCGCGAGGCGCAGGCGGTTCTGGGTCAGCGCGTCGCGGATCCGCGCGCTCGTCGTCTGCATCCGCTCGGCCTTCTCGCCGTTCTCACCGGGCGTGTGGAAGAGCATGATCTGGTTGCGGCCTTCCTTCTTGGCCTGGTACATCGCCTCGTCAGCGGCGACGAGCACCGCCTCGGCGGCGACCTCGCCCTGGCCGCCGAACATCGAGATGCCGACGCTGATCGTCGCTCCCTCCAGCTCCGTGTTGCCGGCCGGCAGGCCCTCGGCCACCTGGTTGCGCAGGTCCTCCCCCAGCTGCATCGCGCCGGCGGTGTCGGTCTGCGGCATCAGCACCGCGAACTCGTCGCCGGAGAGGCGCGCCACCAGGTCGGTCGTCCTCACGCGTTCGCGCAGGATCTCGGCCACGCGCCGGATCAGGGTGTCGCCGGACTGGTGGCCGAAGCTGTCGTTGACCCGCTTAAGCCCGTCGATGTCGATCACCATCACCGCGCCCCGGCCTCCGTAGCGGGCGGTGAAGGAGACGAACTGGTCCAGCTCGGCCCGGAACCGGCGCCGGTTCAACAGCCCCGTCAGCGGATCGTGGTCGGCGAGGAAGCGCAGCTCGGCCTCGGTCTTCTCGGCCCGGTCGAGCGCCCCGCGCACAACCGCGCGGTCCTCGGGCGCGAGCTTCGCCAGCACCGCGTCGACGGCGGGATCGACCTGTCCTGGTCCTTGCGGGCCCTTCATCCAAGAGACGGTAGACCGCCAACACGACAACGCGTCCAGTCTCCGCCAGGAAACCCAGCTGTCGGCCTCACTTTCAGCGAGCGAGGCGGGCGAATACTCGATTTGCCCGCCCCCGGGTAGGTTCAAGGCGATGGCCAACCGCCTTGCCCAGGAGACCAGCCCCTACCTCCTCCAGCACCGCGACAACCCGGTCGACTGGTACCCCTGGGGCGAAGAGGCGCTCGAACGCGCCCGCGCGGAGGACCTGCCGATCCTGCTCTCGGTCGGCTACTCGGCGTGCCACTGGTGCCACGTAATGGAGCGCGAGTCCTTCGAGGATCCGGAGACCGCGGCCTACATGAACGAGCACTTCGTCAGCGTCAAGGTCGACCGCGAGGAGCGCCCCGATGTCGACGCGATCTACATGGAGGCGGTGCAGGCGATCAGCGGCCACGGCGGCTGGCCGATGACCGTCTTCCTCGACCCCGACGGCGTCCCCTTCTACGGGGGCACCTACTTCCCGCCGGACGAGAGCCGCGGGATGCCGAGCTTCCGGATGGTGATGGAAGCGGTAGTCCACGCCTTCGAGACCCAGCGCGAGGAGATCCGCGAAAAAGCCCCGGTGACCCGCGAGCGCCTCGGCGCGATCGGCGCGGTCGAGCCGCGCGAGGAGCTGCCCGGGGCGGCCGACCTGGAGCAGGCGGTGGAGCGGCTGCTGGGGCGGGTGGACAGCCGCAACGGCGGCTTCGGCGGCGCCCCGAAGTTCCCGCCCGCCTCCTCGCTGGAGCTGTTGCTGGCCCGCGGCGAGAACGAGGCGGTCGAGCTGACCTTCGACGGGATGCTCGCCGGCGGCATCTACGACCAGCTCGGCGGCGGCTTCGCCCGCTACGCGGTCGACGCGATCTGGCTCGTCCCCCACTTCGAGAAGATGCTCTACGACAACGCCCTGCTCGCCCGCGCCTACCTGCACGGCTGGCAAAACCTTGGCCACGAGCGCTATCGGCGCGTCTGCGAGGAGACCCTGGACTGGATGCTGCGCGAGATGCGCGGGCCCGAGGGCGGCTTCTACTCGGCGCTCGACGCCGACTCCGAGGGCGAGGAGGGCCGCTTCTACGTCTGGACCCCGGCCCAGATCCGCGAGGTCCTGGGCGAAGAGGCCGAGCCGGTCCTTGCCCATTACGGGGTCAGCGAGAAAGGCAACTTCGAGGGCTCGAACGTCCTCCACCTGGCCGACGGCGCCGCCGCCCCGGAGCCGCCCGGCCTGGCCGCGGCGCGGCAGGCGCTGCTGGAGGCCCGGGCGCAGCGGGTCTGGCCGGGCCTCGACGACAAGCGCCTCGCCTCCTGGAACGCGCTGGCGATCGCGGCGCTGGCCGACGCCGGCGCCGTCCTCGGCCGCGAGGACTACCTCGACGCCGCCCGCGGCTGCGCCGAGTTCGTCCTCACCGAACTGCGCGACGAGGGCGGCAACCTGCTGCGCACCTACAAGGACGGCCGCGCCCACCTCAACGCTTACCTCGAGGACCACGCCTTCCTGCTCGAGGCGCTGCTCGCCCTCTACGAGGCGACCTTCGAGCAGCGCTGGTTCGTCGAGGCCCAGGCACTGGCGGAGACGACGATCGAGCGCTTCGGCGCCCCCGAGCGCGGCGGCTTCTACTCGACCTCCGCCGACCACGAGGAGCTGATCGCCCGCCGCAAGGAGGTCGGCGACCACCCGATCCCCTCCGGCAACAGCTCCGCCGCGCTGGGCCTGCTGCGACTGGCGGCGCTGACGGGAGAGCGGCGCTACGCCGAGTGGGCCGAGGGCGTCTTCGCCCTGTTCGGCAAACCGGCGGTCGAACACCCCGACGCCTTCGCCCACATGCTGCGGGCGCTCGACTTCGACCTCTCCCCCACGCGCGAGGTTGCCCTTGCCGGCGACGACGTGGGCGAGCTGGCCGCGGTGGTGCGGGAGCGCCACCGTCCGCACATCGTCCTCGCCGGCGGCCCCGCGGGCACCGAGGAACCACCGCTGCTGGCAGGCCGCACCGCGGTCGACGGCAAGCCCGCCGCCTACGTTTGCGAGAGCTTCACCTGCCAGCTGCCGGTGACCGGCGCAGAAGACCTGCGGCGGCTTCTGTGAGTTTTTAACCCGCCCCGCTCCCGTATCTCTGAAAGGATGCGGGCCGATGCGCGGCTCCTGGTTCACCTTCCCCGCCGGCCGTCGATCGAAGTGGGTCGTCTTCGCCCTCTGGTTTCTCGCCATCTTCGTCGCCGCCGGCCCCGCCGAACTTCCCAGCAAGTTCGAAGAGGCCGAAAACAACGAGGCAAGCTCCTACCTGCCCGGCGACGCCGAATCGACCGCGGCGCTGACCGCCACCGAAGAGCTCCAGAACGGCGAAATCGCCCCCGCCGTGATCGTCTTCCGCCGCGAGTCCGGCCTCACCCCCGGGGACTTCAAATCGATCGAAGAAACGGTCGACAAGATGGCCTCGAAAAAATTCCCCGGCCTGATCGCCGACGGCGAAACCGCCGCCGCGGGCGGCAAGCCGGCCGAGCCCGACCGCGAGTTCGACCGGGCGAAGAGGGAATCCGAAGGGGCCGTCTGCACCGGCCCGACCACCGAGGTTCCGGGCCAGCCCGCCGACTTCAGCCCCTTCGTCGGCCCGGTCTGCTCCAAAGACGGCAAGGCGGCGATCGTCACCGCCTACATCAATGCCGAGGGCGAGGGCGAACGGATCGTCGACCCGGTCAAGTTCTGGCGCGACCAGATCGACGACGAAGCCGGCGGCCTGGAAGTGAAGATCACCGGCGGCGCCGGCTTCTCCGCCGACGCGATCGAAGTCTTCGAAGGGATCAACGGCACCCTGCTGCTGGCCGCGGTCAGTCTCGTGATCTTCCTCCTGATCGCCATCTACCGCTCGCCGATCTTCCTCTTCATCCCGCTGATCGCGGTGATCTTCGCCGAGACCCTTTCGCGCTCTATCGGCTACGGCGTCTCCGAGCTGGGGGTGACGATCAACGGCCAGTCGAGCTCGATCATGTCGGTCCTCGTCTTGGGCGCCGGCACCGACTACGCATTGCTTTTGGTCGCCCGTTACCGCGAGGAGCTGCACCGCACCGCCGACAAGTACGAGGCGATGCGGACCGCCCTCGAATCGGCCGGGCCGGCGATCTTCGCCTCAGCGCTGACCGTGATCGCCGCCCTCCTCTGCCTGATGATCGCCAAGGTCAACGGCACCTCCGGCCTCGGCCCGATCGCCGCGATCGGGATCGCCTGCGCGGCGCTCTCGATGCTGACCCTGCTGCCGGCGCTGCTGACGATCTTCGGCCGCCGCGCCTTCTGGCCCTTCGTCCCCCACACCCCGGAGACGGCGCCGCGCGCCGAAGCGGTTTCCGACGGCGCCCGCCGCCGCATCGTCGAGGGCTCCGGCTTCCTCGCCTTCCTCCAGGTCGTCCTCGCCTGCCTCGTCGTCCTCGTCCTGCTGCCCCTGGTCCTGATCAACTGGGTGCTGCGGATCCTCAGCGGCCGCCGCATCCCCTCGCTGATCGTCGGCCCGCTCGACCGCGCCGTCTTCACCCCGTATGAGATCCGCCGCCACCGCCTCGAGAAGGTCAAAGACGAGACGCACGGCATCTGGGCCCGGATCGGGCGCCGCGTCGCCGCCGGGCCGCAGCGGGTGATGACCGGGGCGATCGTTCTCCTCCTCATCCTCTGCGGCGGCTTCGCCTTCTTCTCCACCGACCTGACCAGCGAAGACAGCTACCGGACCGAAGTCGAATCGGTCGAAGGCCAGCACCTGCTCGACCGCAGCTTCCCCTCCGGCGCCACCGCGCCCACCGACGTGATCGTCCCCCAGGCGGGCCAGGTCGCCGCCGTGACGCAGGCGGTCGAAGGCGTGGGCGGGGTCGAGGCGGTGTCCGAACCGGTCGCCAAGGGCCCGCCCGGAACCCTGATCCAGGCCACGCTCGAACCGAACCCCTACTCGACCGAGGCCTTCGAACTGATCGACCCGATCCGCGAAGCGGCCCACGAAGCCGATTCCGGCGCCCTCGTCGGCGGCCCCTCGGCGATCGAAGCCGACGTCCGCGACGCCGCGGGCTGGGACTCGACTGTGATCCCGCCGATCATCCTCGTCGTCGTCTTCCTGATCCTGATGGTGCTGCTGCGGGCGGTGGCGGCGCCGCTGGTCCTGATCGGCACCGTGATCCTCAGCTTCCTCGCCGCCCTCGGCGTCGGCTACTTCTTCTTCGACGTCGTCTTCGGCTTCCCGGGGTCGGATCCCTCGTTACCGCTCTTCGCCTTCGTCTTCCTCGTCGCCCTCGGGGTCGACTACAACATCTTCCTCGTCGCCCGCGCCCGCGAGGAGACCGAAAAGCACGGCTCCGAACAGGGCATGCTGCGCGCCCTCGCGGTGACCGGCGGCGTCATCACCAGCGCCGGCATCGTCCTCGCCGGCACCTTCTCGGTGCTCGCCGTCCTCCCCCTCACCTTCCTCACCGAGCTCGGCTTCGTGGTCGCCTTCGGCGTCCTCCTGGACACCTTCCTGGTCCGCAGCGTCCTCGTCCCGGCGATCGCCCTCACCCTGGGCGACAAGTTCTGGTGGCCGTCGTCGCTCTCTAGAGGATTGGCAGGAAGTTCTCGATCTCGTACGGAGTGACCTGGACGCGGTAGTCGTCCCATTCCTGCCGCTTGATCTCGACGAAGCGGCGGAAGGTGTGCTCGCCCAGGGTGCGCAGGACCAGCTCGGACTCGGCGGCGACCTCCACGGCCTCGCCCAGCGTCGCCGGCAACTGCTCGATCCCCTGGTGAGATAGCTCCTCCTGCGAGAGGTGGTAGAGGTTCTGCTCCATCGGCTCCGGCAGCTCGTAGCCCTTCTCGACCCCCTCCAGCCCTGCCTGCAGCATCCCTGCGAAGCAGAGGTAGGGGTTGGCGGCGGGGTCCGGGCAGCGCAGCTCGGCCCGCGTCGCCGACTCCTTGCCGGGGTGGTATAGCGGCACCCGGATCAGCGCCGAGCGGTTGCGCCGCGACCAGGCGAGGTAGACCGGCGCCTCGTAGCCGGGGACCAACCGCTTGTAGGAGTTGACCCACTGGGCGAAGAGCGGCGAGATCTCGCGCGCGTGCTTCAGCTGGCCGGCGATGAAGGACTTGGCGGTCGGCGACAGGTAGTAGGGGTCGTCCTCGTCGTAGAAGGCGTTCTTGCCGTCGCGGCTGAGCGACTGGTGAACGTGCATCCCGGAGCCGTTCTCGCCGAACAGCGGCTTCGGCATGAAGGTCGCGTGGTAGCCGTACTTCATCGCGTACTCCTTGACCACGATCCGATACGTCATGCAGTCGTCGGCCATTTCGAGCGCGTTCTTGTAGCGCATGTCGACCTCGTGCTGGGAGGGGCCGACCTCGTGGTGGGTGTACTCGACGTGGATCCCCATTTTCTCCAGCGCCAGCACCGTCTCCCGGCGCAGGTCGGAGCCGGCGTCGAGCGTGGTCAGGTCGAAGTAGCCGCCCTCGTCGAGCACCTCCGGCACGCCACCCGCCGGTTTGGCGGAGCGGAAGTAGAAGAACTCCAGCTCAGGGCCGATGTTGTAGGCGTCGAAGCCGAGGTCTTCGGCCCGTTTCAGCGCCCGCCGCATGATCCAGCGCGGGTCGCCCTCGTAGGGGCCGCCACCGGGGACCTGGATGTCGCAGAACATCCGCGCCACCGCGTCCTCCTCGGGCCGCCAGGGCAGCAGGGCGAAGGTCGCCGGGTCCGGCACCGCCAGCATGTCGGACTCCTCGATCGGGTTGAAGCCGGTGATCGAGGAACCGTCGAAGCCCATCCCGCCCGCGAAGGCGTCCTCAAGCTCGGAGGCGTTGACCGAGAAGCTCTTCAGCTGACCGAGGACATCGGTGAACCAGAGGCGGATGAAGCGGACGTCGTGCTGCTTGACGAGCTCGATTACGTCGGCGGCGCTACGGGGTTGCTCTGCCATGCCTCATGCCTCCTTGGCTGTCTGGAAGGCCGCAACGATAGGCGAATGAACCGCAGGGGTGCCGAACGACGTAATACGGGTAGAGAAAAGTGATCCGGACGGGGCGGGTTGAAACCGTCCGGTGATCTCGGTATAACTTACAACACGTAAGTAAGCGGCTAAAAGTAAAGTAAAGGCCACGTAAGGGCTCTGTCAAGACGATTTGCCGCCGACGCAGACCCAGGAGCGAGACGCACGTGACGGTAAAAACCGCAGTAAGCAGATTCCAGATCCACGACGAGCTGACGGCGCCAGATGAGAGCGCACCTCTCATCAAGAGCATTCAGGCCGCCGGCGGCGCGGTGACGAAGTTCGTCGGCGTGCTGGCCGGAGCACCGGCCGTGCTGCGCGCCTACACGCGGATGCGCTCGGAGCTCCGCGGCGGAGTCCTGCCGCGGGCGACGAGGGAGCGGATCGCGCTCGCAGTCGCCGAGTACCGCGAGGACAACTACAGCATCGCCCAGCACGCGAAGTCGGCGCGACGGGCCGGGCTCGGCCTCGACGAGGTCTCCAAAGCCCGCAGCTTCACCTCATCCGACGAGAAAGAGGCCGCGCTCCTCGTCTTCCTCAAGGAGACGCTTGACCCCGAGGGGCCCCCACCCCTCCACCTCCACGAGGAGGCGCGTGAGATCGGCTGGAGCGACGAGGAGATCCTCGAGGCGGTCGGCCACCTGGCGCTGAACGAGTTCCAGAGCTTGATCGCCAGCGCGGCAGCGCTACCCCAGGACCAAGGCGGTCCCAGGGCGCTTCCCCCGGTTGCCTGAGCGAACTGCCTGAGCGGCGGTGGAGGGGCTAACGCCCCTCCACCAACGTCGCCGTGTAGAGCAGGCGCGCCGTGGAGTACACGCAGCCGTAGGTCGCCCGCCGGCCGATCTTTTCCTGCGGTTCGCCCTGGCGGATGTCCGTCGCGTTTTTGCAGGTTCCCGGTTCGCGGCTGGCGCGCCAGACGTTGTTGGCCGGCAGGTCCTGCGAGAAGGCCGGCGCCCAGGTCGGCACCGTGAGACCGACGATGTCGCCCTTTTCGACTTTGAGGTTGGCGCTGAACTTGACCGTCTGCCCCAGGTAGGGAGAGAGCACCTTGACCGAGCCCTGGCGCTGCAGCGAGTAGCGGGGCGGATTGGTGCCCGGCACTCGACGCAGGATCGCCAGGCGGGCCTGAGGCGGGGTCCCGAAGAAGCCGTTGAAGAAGGTCCGCTGGCTGTTGGTCGGCTGGGCCAGGGTCAGCGTCCAGGCCTTGATCGTGCCGTCGCTGTGAACCAGGAAGGGCAGGCTGGTCTGGCCGTTGTTGACCTGGAAGCCGGTGACGCTGCCGATCGCCTGGCAGGGCAGGTCGGGACAGGAGGGATCCGGCTCAGTCGCGGTCTGGCCGAGGATGACGGTGGTGCGACCGACCTTGGCCGCGTCGCTGCTGGCGACGAGGCTGACGAGGAGCACGAGCGAACAGGCGACCATGCCAAGGGCGAGCCAGTGCCCCCTGCGCATCCCGGTGGCTGCTACCGCTCCTTGCGAAGACCTCGACAACGACCTCGACATGAATAAGGCTCCTCTCGTCTTTTGACCCTGCCTAGAACACGGCAGCGTAGTCCTCGGAGCGGCTGGAGAAGCCGTGGATCAGCGCTGGCTGGCGGCGGCTGCGTCGTCGAGGGCGACGGCGTAGCGGACCCGCCCGGCCCCTTCGAAGCCGAGCGCGTCGCTGACCGCTTTGGTCAGGTCCCAGGCGCGGCCGTCGACGTAGGGGCCGCGGTCGATCACCTGGGTGACGACGGTGCGCCCGTGGTAGACGAACTTGACCGTGGTCCCGCAGGGCAGCGTCTTGTGAGCGACACCCATGGTGCCGGGGCGCAGGGTCTGGCCACAGGCGGTCGAGCGACCCCAGAGGCCTGGCCCGTACCAACTGGCACCGCCGTAGCGCCAGGTCCCGAAGGTGAGATCTTCTTCGCTCGCGCTCGCGGTCGGGGTGTAGGCCCCGGCCCCGCCGGTCGCCGCCTGCGCACCGGCAACAACCCCGGCGAAGAGGGCGAAGAAAGCGACCAGGGCAATAGCCCAGCGCACGGAGGTTTCGTTGATCGTCTGCATCTCTTTCCAAGCGCTTGCGGGGTTAGCTGACGGGCTCGCGCTGAAAGAGCTGCGCTATGCGGCAGTAGCCGCGATTCGCCCCAACTGATCGGGTCCCCCGCTCACCGCACTATGTGTGCGGAGATTCAGCGGATGTGGGCGGCAGATTAGCAAACGCTAAGACAGAAACTTTGCAGGGACGCTGCCGGGTGCCATTTTCGGCTCCAGAACTAGGAAAGACCCCCTTTCGGAGGTCTTTCCCGTAGCGGGCCTGTAAGCCGGATCCTGTCTTGAGCGGCCATCTATCTCTGCGGCCTACCTGGACCTCGCCGAGCCGGGTCGACGGTCCTGCTTGGCCTTGCACCGGGCGGGGTTTGCCTGGCCGCCGCGTCACCGCGACGCCGGTGCGCTCTTACCGCACCATTTCACCGTTGCCTGTACGCGACTCACGTGTGGCCGCGCCATCGGCTGTGTATTTCTGTGGCACTTTCCCGCGGGTTTCCCCGGGTGGGCGTTACCCACCGCCCTGCCCTGTGGTGTCCGGACTTTCCTCGAGGGGTTTTCTCTCCCCCCGCGGTCCGCTCGGCCCGCCCGGCGATGGTAGCTCGGCGGCCATCTCCGGCCAAGCGGAGGGCGGCTATGGTGGCGGGCATGCGAACGGCGGTGGTAACCGGCGCCGGCAGCGGCCTCGGCCGCGCGATCGCCACCGAGCTGGTGGGGCGCGGCTACCGCGTCCACGTCACCGACGTCGACGCCGGCGCGGCCGACCGGGTCGCCGCCGAGCTGGGCGACGAGGCGCGGGGCTCGGCGCTCGACGTCCGCGACGAGGCCGCCTGTCGCGGCCTGGCCGACTCGATCGGCCGCACCGCCTCGCTCGACCTCTGGGTCAACAACGCCGGCGTCTTCTTCCCCGGCCCACCCTGGGAGCAGAGCGCCGAGACGCGACAGACGATGCTGGACGTCAACGTCACCGGGCTGATGAACGGGACGATCGCCGCGCTCGGGCCGATGCGCGCCGCCGGCCACGGCCACGTCGTCAACGTCGTCTCCCTGGCCGGGATCGTCGCCGCGCCGGGCGAGGTCGCCTACTCGGCTTCGAAGCACGCGGCGATGGCCTTCACCCTCGGGACCCAGTTCGACCTGCGCCGCGCCGGGGTCAAGGGAGTCAGGCTCTCGGCGGTCTGCCCGGACGGGATCTGGACGCCGATGCTGGAGGACAAGCTCGACGACCCCGACGCCGCCCCCTCCTTCTCCGGCCGTCTGCTCACCCCTGAGGAGGTGGCGAGGGAGGTCGGCAAGCTGACCGAGCGCCCCCGCCCGACCCTGATCGTGCCCCGCTGGCGGGGTCCCTTCCTGCGCTTCGTCGACGTCTTCCCGCGGCTCTCGCTGCGACTGCTGCCACTGGTGATGGCAGACGCGCGGCGGCGCCAGCGGCGCTACAAAAAGCTGATCGAAGCCGGTAAGTGGCCGTAGGGCGGCCCCGGCTCAGACCTTGCGGAAGACGCCCACCACTTTGCCCAGCACCCGGGCCTCGGTGGTGAGGATCGGCTCCATTTCCTCGTTTTCGGGCTGGAGCCGGATGTGGTCCTTCTCGCGGAAGATCCGCTTCACGGTCGCCTCTTCGCCGATCAGGGCGACGACGATCTCGCCGTCGGTCGCGTCGTCGCTCGGCCGCACGATCACGTAGTCGCCTTCGATGATGCCGGCGTTCTTCATGCTTTCGCCGCGGACCTGAAGGATGTAGTCGCCGTCCTCGCCACCGATCACGTCGGGGATCTCGAGGTACTCCTCGATGTTCTCTTCGGCCAGGATCGGCGCGCCGGCTGCGACCTGGCCGACCAGCGGCAGGCCGTTTTCGGGCCGGATCGTCCGCTTCGCCTTGTCGAAGAGCAACTCGATCGCCCGCGGTTTCGAGGGGTCGCGCCTAACCAGGCCGAGCTTCTCCAGGTTCGCCAGGTGGGCATGGACGGTCGAAGAGGAGTGCAGGCCCACGGCTTTGCCGATCTCCCGCACGGTGGGCGGGTAGCCAGTCTTCGCCGCGTACTTGCGCATGAAGTCGAAGATCTCTTTCTGCCTCTTGGTCAGATCCAGTTCCATCGTCGTCTCAAATCCCTCCGCAGCCGGGTCAGCAGGGTCGAAAAGCCGCAAATTCCCTTCGAACACTTGTTCGCAGGCTACCTGCTCCCCCGGACGCCCGCAACCTCTGACCGCCCCCTGCACCCAAACATCTAGAATCCCTCGCCCTCGAGCGGCTGTGGCGGAACTGGTAGACGCGCAAGGTTGAGGGCCTTGTGGGTGGAAACACCCGTGATGGTTCGACTCCATTCAGCCGCATGAGAAAGCCCCGCTACCGGCGGGGTTTTCGCTTACTCGTGGCCTAGCGAAGCTCGAGAAGGCCCCAGGAGCGGACGTAGCCGCCGTCGGCCTGGGTGGTCTTGGCTACGGCGACGAAGCGTTTGGCGGTCGACTTGGGGCCTAGGCGGACGCTGAGGCTTTGGTGGGTGCCGGCGACTACTGAGAACGGGACGTTGTGCTTCTTGCCGTTCGTGGTGAGGGTCAGTGTGCCGTTGCAGGTGCCTTCCGAGCCTGAGCATTCGACCCAGAAGGAGGCTCGGGAGCCTTCGACGTGGGCCTCTTCCGAGGGGAAGGTCAGTTCGGAGGAGGAGGCGTAGCTGGCAACCGCACCGTCTGCGCCCGGCGCCGCCAGGATCGCCAGGGCGGAAATCGCCGCGAGCAAGCCGAGAGACGTTCTGAACCGGGCGGAGAGGCGTGCGGGAGAAAACACATCCATATGGGACCACAAATGTTGGAGAACTTCTCTCAAACATTCGGCCAAATCGCCCTTCAGGGCTAAAGGTTGCGGTTTTGGGTGTGAGCTACTGGTCCAACTCTCGCTCCATTTCGTCCGCCAGATCCGGATGCCGGTAGGGCCCGTCCTCGCGCAGGGCCTCGATCACCTTCCGCCGCGTGACGTCGCTTTTGTTCTGGCCCAGCTTGCGCTTCATCTCGAAGCGGTCGATCGGGATGCGGAGGCCGACGGTGCCCTTGGCGATCGGGGCGGCGTCCGGCTCGAGCAGGGCCGGCTGGTCGAGGCGGCGCTCGAAGTGCTCCACCAGCTTCGTCAGCACCCCGAAGTTCTCGTCCTCGCCGAGGACCTGGGGCGTGCCGTGGAGGTGGGCGACGGTGAAGTTCCAGGTCGGAACCAGGCGCTCCTCCGGCGAGTACCAGCCCGGCGAGACGTAGCCGTGGTGGCCCTGGACGATGACCAGGACCTCTCCCCGCTCGATCTCCAGCACCTCCTCGTCGGGACGGCCGAGATGCGTGAGCAGGGTCAGGTGGGGGGCGTCCTCGTCGAGCAACACCGGGTAGTGGGACGCCGCGAGACCGGCCGCGGTCGTCGAGACCAGGGTCGCCCAGGGGTGCTCGCGCACCAGCTGCATGACTCTCTCGGGATCGTCGGAGGCGAAGAGCGGATTAGGCCTCATCGCGATCCCTCCCCCACTCCTGGTCCAGCATTCCGTAGACAACGCTGTCGAGGTAGCGGCCGCCGACCAGCTCGGCCTCGCGCAGGACGCCTTCCTCGCGGAACCCGAGCCGCTCGGGGATCGCCCGGCTGCGACGGTTTTCCGGGGCGCAGTCGATCTCGACCCGGTGCAGTTCCCACTCGTAGAAGGCGTAGTCGAGAACCGCGCGGACGACGGTCGTCATCGTCCCCCGTCCCTGGGCAGCCTCGGCGAGCCAATAGCCGAGACTGGTGTTGCGGTTAACCCAGTCGATCTTGTGGAAGCCGACGACACCGACGATCTCGCCCTCGGGTTCGATCTTCGCCTGGAAGCCGTTCTCGCCGGCCAGCTGCTCCTCCGCCTCGGCGATGAAGGCTTCGGTCCCGCGCAGGTCCTGGTCCGGGGCCCACGGCATCCAGCGCGCCAGATGCTCGCGGTTGGCCTCGATCAGGGCGTAGAGCTGCGGCGCGTCCTCCGCCTCCAAGGGACGGACGCCGAGCTGGTCGAGTCCCGCCGAGAGCATCACCGGCTTGGCCGACCGCCTCTCACTTCACCGCCGAGCCGAGCGCCTTCTCGATGAACGGCCCAAGCAGGTCGGCGACCCGCTTGGCGGTCTCCTCGGCCGACTCCCCCGGCGTGGTCACGTAGCTGATCGCCAGCCGCACCAGGCTCTCGGAGAGCGTCTGGACGTCTGCCGTCGGTGCCTGCGGCCAGCCCTCCTCGATCACCGTCGCGAGACGGTCGGTCGCCCACTGCACCACGGGCAGCCCCTGGGTGGTGACGAAGGGCAGCATGCCGCCGGTGCCGTCGTCGCTGAGGAGGATGCGGATCAACGGGTCACCGCCGGCTGCCTGGAGGAAGTGCTCGAGCGCCGCCAGCACCGCCGCCTGCGGGTCGTCGAGGTGCTCGCGGACCGCCTTCTCGACGTCGTCCATGAAGCGTTCGGCCTCGTGGATGACGAAGGCGAAGCCGAACTCGTTGCGGTTGCCGAACTCGTTGTAGAGGGTCTGGCGGCTTACGCCGGCGCCGCTGGCGATGTCCGCCATCGTGATCTCCGACCAGGTCTGACGGCCCAGCTGGTCGCGGGCGGCGTCGAAGACCGTCTGGCGCAGCAGCTCCCGTGCCGCCTCCTGGTAGGGGGTCCTGCCGTTCGGCATGCCCCTTATCGTCGCAGCGGAGGCGGTCAGGCGTCGACCACTACGGGCTCGAAGTCGACCTTGTCCCGCACGCCGCAGTCGGGGCAGGGCCAGTCATCCGGCACGTCGGCGAAGGCGGTCCCGGGCGGGAAGCCCTCGCGCGGGTGGCCCGCCTCCTCGTTGTAGACGTAGCCGCAGCTGGTGCAGTACCAGGAGCTCATGCGGGCCTCCCGTGACGCTCCAGCACCCGGCCCAGCTTGCGCGGCTGGATGTTGGCGCGGGTCACGTCGCCGTCGTAGTGGGCGAGCAGGCGCGGGTCCATCACCCGGCGCCAGAGCGGCGGGAACCAGGCGAGGACGATCATCCCGGCGTACCCGGTGGGCAGCTGCGGCGCCTCGTTGACGTGGCGCAGCGCCTGGTAGCGACGGGTCGGGTTGGCGTGGTGGTCGCTGTGCCGCTGCAGGTGGTAGAGGAGGACGTTTGAAGCGACGTTGTTGCTGTTCCAGCTGTGTTCGGGGAGGCAGCGCTCGTAGCGGCCGTCCTCGCGCTTCTGCCGCAGCAGGCCGTAGTGCTCGAGGTAGTTGACGACCTCCAGCAACGAGAACCCGATCACCGCCTGGACCAGCAGATAGGGAAGGACGACCGGGCCGAAGACGAGCGCCAGCCCGCCGAAGAGGACGACGGTCATCGCCCAGGCGGTGATGAGGTCGTTGTGGCGGCTGAAGTGGCGCTCGTCCAGCCGGTCGAGGCGGGTGGTTTCGATCCCCCAGGCCGAGCGCAGGCTGCCGATCACGGTGCGCGGCAGGAAGGCCCAGAAGCTCTCTCCCAGGCGCGAGCTGGCGGGGTCCTCCGGAGTCGCGACTTTGACGTGGTGGCCGCGGTTGTGCTCGATGAAGAAGTGCCCGTAGCCGGTCTGGGCGAGGGCGACGCGGCTGAGCCACTTCTCGGAGCTGGCGCGCTTGTGGCCGAGCTCGTGGGCGGTGTTGATCGCGATCCCACCGACCACGCCCATCGTCAGCGCCAGGCCGATCGATTCGACGACGTTGAGGTCACCGTTCGACCACATCCAGCAGGCGAAGACGAGGCCGCCGTACTGGATCGGGATGAAGACGTAGGTGCACCAGCGGTAGTAGCGGTCCTGCTCGAGGAACTTAAGGACGCTGTCGGGCGGGTTGGTCGAGTCCATCCCGATCGCCATGTCCAGCAGCGGGAAGATGACGAAGACGAGGACCGGGCCGATGAACCAGAAGGCGCCGACGCCGGTCAGCGACCAGTAGAACCAGGCGAAGAACGGGGAGAGCGGGACGACGATCCCCAGCAGCCAGGCATAGCGCTTGCCGTCGGTCCATTCCGCCGGGTTGACGTCGACGTGCTCATGGTGATGGTGATGCGCGTGCTCGGCGTGTGCCTCCACAACCCCTCCTCTTGTCAATTTCCCGCGAACCGTCCTGTAGCTTTACACAGATCGTGGTTTTGTCAAGAGCGACTACAGCGCAGCACAAAATGTCCGCAATTGCGGACGAGTACAGCCGATAGCCCCCCTCTAGATCTTGAGGAGGAGGAAGGTGTTCAGCGTGAAGAGGACGGCGACCAGGACCGTCGCGCGGTCGAGGTTTTTCTCGACCATCGAGCCGCCGCCGATGCCGCTGCCGCCGGCACCGCCGACGCCGAAGGCACCCGAGAGCCCCGCGTCTTTCCCCGAGTGCAGCAGGATGAGGAAGATGAGGACGACGGCGAGGAGCACCTGGATGACGCTGAAGAACGTGAACATGAGCGGGAAAGTCTAGGGGATCTAGCTCCGCTCGACCTTTTCCGGCTCACGCGGGTGGGCGCCGTTGCCGTTCCCGTTGCTCCCATTGCCGTCGCCGCGGTCGAGGATCTCCAGCGCTTCGCGACGCAGCTCGGCGTCGAGCGCGGCGAAGTCCTCGTCGCTGAGCTTGCCGACGGCGTGGTCCAGCTCGGCGTCGCGGATCTCCCGGTACTTGGCTTCCTTGCGGGCGTCGGCTTCGGTCCGGACCAGGGCCCCGCGACGGCGGCCGCGGGTCGGCCAGAGGGCGATCAGCGCCCCGGCGAGGGCGATCAGGCCGCCGATCCACATCCAGGTGACGAGCGGGTCGACGATGACCCGGAAGGTGGCCGGCGTGTCGTCATCGAGATAGCTCTTCGCGACCCGTTCCGCCGCCAGCCCCTGCAGCTGGGTGATCTGCCCGAGCGCCTGCGCCTGCAGGGACGGATTGGCGGCCGCGGCCCGCATCACCGCCCCCAGCGCTTTGCACTGGGACGGCGTGCCCGGCGCCCCCTGGATGCAGGCTTCGAAGCCTTTGTCGGCGGCCCGCACCCGGCGCTGGATCTCGGTGATGTCCGGCTGCTCGGCGATCCAGAGGTCGGAGCCGAGCCCGGCCCGCAGCCCGACCTCGCTGGTCGCCTCGCCGGAGAAGAAGCTGGAGATCGTCCCGGTTGCCTGGCCGGTGGGCCGGAAGTACTGGCGGCTCGGCCGCAGGAAGCCGATGACCTTGCCGTCCTCTTCGACCCGCAGCAGCGCGCCGAAGCCGAGCTTCTCTTCGTCGACCGAGACGATCGGCTTCACGTAGGTGATCGTGCGGCCGTCGATCACCGCGCTCTCCCCCGGCTTCAGCTCGACGTCGCGGTTGGTCTGGAAGCTGGAGGAAGCGGCGATCCCGATCAGCAGGACGATGACGCCGACGTGGACGATGTAGCCGCCGTAGCGGCGGCGGTTGCGGCTGACCAGCCCGAACAGCGCCTGCGGCCCGGCTTCGCCGGTGAGCCGCCGGCGGGCCGAGGCTCCGCTCCAGAACTCCTGCGCCAGGCCGGTGAAGGCGAAGGCGGCGAAGGCGAAGAGCGCCAGCGCCCAGAACTGTTCGGCGGCGTCGGTGAAGAGGACCAGGCCGAGGGTGACCACCGCGGCGACCGCGAGCGGGATCCGGAAGACCCGCTTCGCCGACTCCCAGCTGACCCGGCGCCAGGCCAGCAGCGGCCCGATCCCGGTGAAGAGGACGAGCAGGATCGCCAGCGGGGTCGTGTAGCGGTCGAACCAGGGCGCGGCGAGGGAGGCCTTGTCGCCGGTGAAGAGCTCGGAGATCAGCGGGAAGAAGGTGCCCCAGAAGATCACCGCGGTCATCCCCACCAGGAGCAGGTTGTTGACCAGGAAGACCGACTCGCGCGAGGCCAGCGAGTCGATCCGCTTCTCCGAGCGCAGGTCGTCGAGGCGGCTGACGATCAGCGCCGTCGAGCCGACCAGGACGACTCCGATCAGGCCGAGGATGTACGGGCCGACGGTGCTGTCGCCGAAGGCGTGGATCGACTGCAGGACGCCGGAGCGGACCAGGAAGGTGCCGAGCAGCGCCATCGAGAAGGTGCCGACGATCAGGCTGGCGTTCCAGACCTTCAGCATCCCCCGCTTCTCCTGGACCATGATCGAGTGCAGGAAGGCGGTGCCGAGCAGCCACGGCATCAGCGCTGCGTTCTCGACCGGGTCCCAGGCCCAGTAGCCGCCCCAGCCGAGCTCCGTGTAGGACCAGCGGGCGCCGAGCAGCAGGCCGAAGCCGAGGAAGGCCCAGGCGATCAGGGCGAAGCGGCGGGTGGCGCGGATCCACTCGGCGTCGAGCCGGCGGGTGACGAGGGCGCCAATCGCGAAGGCGAACGGCACCGTGAAGGCGACGTAGCCCGAGTAGAGCATCGGCGGGTGGATCATCATGCTCGGGTGCTGGAGCAGCGGGTTGAGGCTGACCCCGTCGGCCGGCGCCGGGCTGAGCGTCGCGAACGGGTCGACGTTCGGCGCGAACAGCATCAGGCCGGTGAAGAAGGCGGCGACGCCCATCATCACCGCGGTCGCCCAGGGGACCAGGTCGCGGAGGCGGTTGCGGGTCGAATACAGCGCTGCGGCGGCGGCGATCGAGAGGACCCAGGCCCAGAGCAGCAGCGAGCCCTCCTGGCTCGACCACATCGCCGCCATCTTGTAGAAGGACGGCGTCTCGATTGAGGAGTGCTGCTGGACGATGTTGAAGGAGAAGTCGTTGCTGGCGAAGGCGACCTCGATGATCACCACGCAGGCGGTGAGCAGCGCGCAGAAGCCGTAGACGGTGCGGCGGGAGAGCTGCAGCCAGCGCTCGTCGCCGTTGCGGCCGGCGAGCGCGAGGGCGCCGGCACCGAGGGCGGAGAGGAAGGCAAGGCCCAGGAGGGCGCTGCCGAGGCTAGCCATCAGATTTGGTCGTGAACTTCGACGGGCACTTCGTGATCAGGGTGTCCGGTTCGCCGACGAAGACGCCGTTCTCGATCGCCCCGGTGAGGACGATCTCGCGGCCGCCCCGGAACGGGTCGGGGATGGTGCCCGTGTAGGTGACCGGCAGGCTTTTGCCGCCGCCGTCGCGGTCGACCACGTCGAACTTGATGCCGGTGCCGTCGCGCTGGACCGAGCCCTTGACCACCCGGCCGGTCATCTCGTAGCTGGTGCCGGGGGCGGCGGAGAGCAGCTGGGATGGCTCCTTCGCCTCGGTCGAGGCCGAGAAGGAGGTGTAGATGAGCGCCACCGCGAGCAGCACGGCAGCACTGAGCGCTACGACCAGCCGGATCTTCCGCTTGCGCTGAGGGTCCACAGGCAAGCGGGATTATCGCAAGCCGCCGACCTGGGAGAATCACGGCATGGCTGACGACCCCGTGATGCTGATCACCGGTGCCAGCAGCGGCATCGGTGCAGCGACCGCCCGCGCGGCCTCCGGCAGGTACCGCCTGGCGCTCGCCGCGCGCCGCGAGGAGGAGCTGCAGGCGCTCGCCGACGAGCTGGGCGGAGAGGAGCGGGCGATCGCCGTCCGCTGCGACGTCACCGAGTGGGACCAGGTCGAGGCGATGGCGGCGACCGCCCTGGCGCGCTTCGGCCGGATCGACGCGGTCTTCGCCAACGCCGGCTTCGGCGCCAACCGCGGCTACCTCGAGGAGTCGCCCGAGCACTGGCGCTCGATGGTCCTCACCAACGTCTACGGGGTGGCGCT
>Ga0164301_10000128_pt1 | contig 19310 bp, 17 predicted proteins | sample Whisoiple_231_MG_FD_109711 | JGI IMG/M metagenome (GOLD analysis project Ga0164301, IMG submission 109711) | Unamended control soil microbial communities from upstate New York, USA - Whitman soil sample_231_MG | ecosystem: Environmental > Terrestrial > Soil > Agricultural land ... | reverse complement strand
CAACGGCCGGGAGATGTTTACGCTGGTGCCGCTTGGCGTGATTGTCATCGTCGTCGGCGTATACCCGAGCGTCGTGTTGGACCTGCTGCGCTCGTCACTGGATCAAATCAACCAAGTCGTCATTCCGCATCTGTAATCTGTCCATGGATCTCAAGAACGTCGCGAGCCTGAGCTTTTTTGTCCCGGAGATCATACTCTCCGGGACAATCCTGCTGCTGATCATCGTCGATCTGATTGCGCGGAGCGGGCGCGGCGTGGCGATGATCGCGCTTGCCGGCTGTGCGGCATCCCTGATTGCCACCGTGGATCTTTATAGCGCGCAGCCCGGCTGGTTGTTTCACCGCATGATGGTGCTCGACAATTTCAGTTTGTTCTTCAAGGTGGTGGCTTTGGCTGCGACGATCCTGTGTATCTGGATGTCGCTTGGCAGCAACGAGATCAAGCAAGTTCATGAGGGTGAATATTACACGCTGCTGCTGACCTGCACGCTCGGTATGTTTTTCATGGCCTCCTCGAGTAATCTGCTAATGGCCTATCTGTCCCTGGAGCTTGTCAGTTTAACTTCCTATGTACTGACCGGATTTTTGCCGCATAACCGCCGATCCAGCGAAGCGGCATTGAAGTACTTGATCTATGGCGGTGTAGCGTCCGGCACGATGATTTATGGCATGAGCTGGATCTTCGGCATGACCGGCAGCTTGGACTACGCGGCGATTCAGGCGGCACTTGGTCAAGCTCAATTCAACAAGGCCGCGTTGTTCATGGCATTCGTTTTTATTATGGCGGGTTTTGGCTACAAAATCGTGTTCGTGCCGTTTCATATGTGGTCGCCGGACGTTTATCAGGGCGCGCCGACTCCCTTCACGGCATTTTTATCGGTCGCCTCCAACGCAGCCGGGATCGCGATCATGACGCGCTTCTTTTTCCCTGGCGTCTCGCGCATGCTGCCGAGCGGCGATTGGGCTTTTACATCAGGCGTCGAGTGGCCCCAGGTTTTGCTCTTTCTCAGCATGATAACCATGACCGTCGGCAATCTTTGCGCGCTCAACCAGCGCAACTTGAAACGGATGCTCGCCTACTCGGGAATCGCCCATGCGGGCTATATGATGATGGGGTTGGCGGTACTGAACAACGACGGACTTTCGGCGATTCTTTTTTACGTGGTGGTTTATCTGATCATGAACGTCGGGGCATTTCTCGTGGTGGCGATGATCGCCAATGTCACCGGCGATGAGGACATCGGGACCTATCGCGGTCTGGCTTGGCGCGGTGCCATCGTTCCCGCTGTATGCCTGGCGATATTTCTTTTTTCCTTGACCGGCTTGCCGCCGTTCGCCGGATTTGTCGGTAAATTTTTTCTGTTTTCGGCGGTGCTGAAACAGGGCGGCGCATTCGGCGCGCTTGCGGTGGTCGCCGCGATCAACAGTGTGATCTCGCTTTATTACTATGCGAAGATCGTCAAGACGATGTTTCTCGACACCCCCAACCCCGAGGACAAAAGCGTTTGCGTGGCTACCAACAACTTCACGCTTTTGATCCCATTGACTGTGCTGACGATCGTTTTCGGCGTGTACTTTTCGCCCCTCGTGCGCTATACCACCCAATCATTGCGCTTCTTTGTGAAATAGCTGCGCATCGAGCGTAAGCTTAGTTGCAGACCCGTTCCGTAGATTCAATTCGAATCTCACCGTGTTAGGTCCGCATGGGGCAGACGGCTCTCGCGAATGTCGCCTTGACAACTATCCCACAGCCAAATAACTACAGGTCAGAAATACAGTCGCGATACGGAACGTGTAAATCTTAGCCGGAGGCTTCGATCTTGGACGCAGCCAAAAAACCCGCCATGTTGCGACAGATGATTTTATTGCGTGCTTTCGAAGAAAAGCTCGAAGAGCTTTATCAGCGCAAAGCTATGTTCGGCAGCACCCATTCCTATCGCGGACAAGAGGCGATTGCCGTCGGCGTTTGTGCGGCCTTGGGGCCGACCGACCTCATTGCCAGCTATCATCGTGGCACCGGACACCTGATCGCCAAGGGCGCCGACCTATACACGTTGTTTTGCGAATGTCTGGGGCGCGCTGACGGTTATTCAAAAGGTCGCGGCGGTAAAATGCATATGGGCGACATGGGTTTTGGCTTTTTGGGTAACACGGGGACGGTGGGCGGAACTGTGCCGACCGCAACGGGAGCGGCGTTGGCGGCGAAGATCCGCGGCTCAAAAGAAATCGCTGTAAGCTTTTTTGGGGATGGGGCGGTAAATCAAGGTGTGGTCCATGAATCGATGAACCTCGCCGGTGTATGGAAGTTGCCGGTGCTTTATATTTGCGAGAATAATCAGTATGCGATGACCGTGAGCTTGGAAAAAAGTGTTGCGATCAAGCAGTTATCGGATCGCGCCGCGGCCTATGGCTTTGAGGGAAAAACTGTCGATGGTAATGATGTGGAGGCGGTGTACGCAGCGACGGAGACTGCCGCCGAAAAAGCGCGGGGTGGTGGCGGAGCAACCTTTCTGGAATGTATCACCTATCGCTGGGATGGCCATTTCGGCGGCGATCAGGGCACCGGTTATCGATCCAAAGAGGAAATCGAGGCGTGGAAGTTAAAGTGTCCAATTAAACGACTCAGCGAAAAACTCATTGAAGCAGGGCAGCTAAGCGCACAGGATTTTCAGAAGTTGAATGAAAGTGTCTATGCCGAGGTCGATGCCGTGGCTAAGCGCGCGGAAGCGGCGCCCTTGCCAAAAACAGAAGTCGATATCACGAGCATATTTGCCAGTGCCGAGATGAAAAATGGCTGAGGCGATGCAGAACGCGCAGCCACTCAACCCTACCAAGGAGATGCGCGTCCAGGAAGCGCTCCGGGAAGCCCTCCGTTACGAGATGGCGCGTGACAGTCGGGTTTTCGTCATGGGTGAGGACGTGGCGCTGTTTGGCGGGGCTTATGGTGTCACGCGTGGACTCATGCAGGAATTCGGCGAAAATCGGGTTCTGGATACGCCGATTTCGGAGGCGGCGCTGGTCGGCTTAGGCGTCGGCGCAGCCATCAACGGCATGCGTCCAGTGGTGGAAATTCAATTCTCGGATCTCTTGCCGCTCGCCATGGATCAGCTTGCGAGTCACGCAGCTCGTTATCACTATATGACCGGCGGTCGAATCAATGTTCCCATGGTGGTGCGCAACAAGTTTGCCACTCGGGCCGGTGGCGGACCGAGCCATTCCAGCTGTAACCACGGCGCGTTCATTCATTTTCCCGGGTTGAAAATCATTATGCCGACCACACCCGCGGACGCTAAGGGGTTGTTGCTTTCGGCGATTCGGGATCCTAATCCGGTGCTCTGTTTTGAAAGTCATCATCTTTACGGCCAGCGCGGGCCGGTACCTGAGGGCGACTATACTGTCCCCATAGGGCTCGCCGCGGTGCGGCGCAAGGGAAAAGATCTGACGATCGTGACTTGCGGTGGCATGGTTTTAAAAGCCGATGCCGCCGCTGAAGCGCTTAAGCAAAAAGGCATTGAAATCGAGATCGTCGATTTGCGCTCACTGGCGCCCCTCGACAAGAAATCGGTTCTTGATTCCGTGGCAAAGACCAAGAGAGCTATTGTTCTCGATGAAGGCCCAATGGTCGATGGAGTATCGGCGGAAATCGCGGCGATGATCCAGGAAAATCTGTTCAGCGATTTAAAAGGTCCTGTGTTGCGGATCGCCGCTCAGCCGATTCCGACGCCGCACAGTCCGCCGCTGGTGGATGCGATGGTCCCCGATGTCGACCAGATCGTCGACGCGGTGATGCGTTTGGCGGAAGGTGGAAAGGCTCACTAAAATGAGAATTCCGATCTCGATGCCCTATCCGGCGCGCTCGCAGGCTTCATGGCAAAAATTTCGAGGGTTCGTGAAGCTCGGCAATTTGGGAATCAAAGCGCGTTTCGCAAACGCCAGTCTCACGACCCGATTTGCCCTATATAGCTTCGTTTGCGTCAGCATCATGACCGGCGCCCTTTGGCTAATCGTTTCCAATTATCTGACCAATCAAATCCTCGATCGGGAGTGGCAAACCACGGCGCAAATGGTGCGCACCGACGTGCGAAAGTTTCTCGAGGCGTATGATTTTAAAACCAAAGATCGCAAATCGGTGGGCTATAAATTTGCTAGCTTGCTCGATTATATGCGTCTGTCGCCGGATATATTGGGCTTCAAGGTCTATAGTCCTCAAAGCGTTGTGCTATGGTCGGACGACAAACAGCTGGTGGGTAAAGCATTTCAAGATAACGGTCAATTACAAAAGGCGCTACGGGGTGAAGTCATCGCCGACATGGCGTCGTTCAGGAGAAGCGAAAATTCTCTCGATCGGAATGCGCCGGCTTCAGCGATTGAAATCTACATCCCGATTTATTCGGAAAGCGGCAAGGAGTTGCTCGGCGTGTTCGAAACGCACCGGCGTTCGGATGGCGTGATCCGGGCTATTCACCAGGCCCGACTGGTCGTGCTGTTTGGGGCGGTAGGTGGCGGACTGCTTTTGTACGTGTCGCTGTTCGCGATCGTGCGTCAAGCCGCGCATAAAATTGCCGAGCAACAGGAGAACCTCTTGAAGATGCGTTCGGAGTTGATCGCATCGCAGCGCATGGCGGTGATCGGGGAAATGGCGGCCGCGGTAGCACATGGAATCGGCAACCCACTCTCGTCAATTCGCGCCGCCACACAGGTCGCAATGCTCGATACTAACGCTGACGATTCTGAAAAGAGCCGGCAGATGAAAGAGAATCTGCAAAACATCGTGCAGCAGGTAGATCGCGTGCAGAAACGGATGCAAGGTCTGCTGAATTTTGTCAAACCGCTCGAGCCGCGCCCGGTGCAGATCGATGTCAATGCGATTGTGCGTGACGTAACGGAAACATTGAGAGCTCGGTTCAAGGATGCGCGGGTTGAGTTAAACCTCGACCTTGATGCGGACCTGCCGGCGATCGTTTCCGATGCCAATCACCTTGAGCAGGCGCTGATGGCCTTGATCACGAACGCGCTGGAGGCGACTCCGGAGAACGGGGTAGTGACCCTAAGCACCCACTCATCGGCGAATGGAGTTGGCGCTATGGTTCGCCTTCAGATCGAAGACACGGGAAGTGGGATTCCCACGGAGCATCGCCAGCGTATCTTTGAGCCGTTTTTTACCACTAAACCGCACGGCACTGGGATTGGATTACCGCTGGCGAAAAAATTCGTTGAGCGGAACGGCGGAACAATCCATATTGCTAGCGGTTCAGGGCCGGGCACGAAGATAGAAATTTTGCTGCCGGTCGCCTGCCAGCAAACATCGTTGATCGCGCATACGACAGCTGGCCTCGCCACGACTCCGTTAGCTTAGTGGGATCATGATGTAGGTCTGATAAGGCTTACGCTGCTTCAGCTGATTATACCATCGCGTAATATTGGCTTGCTCAGGTCGTTCGATGGGCAAACTGAACCAACGGTAAGCCCACACTCCGAGAGGTATATCTCCGAGGGAAAATTCTTCGCCCGCAAGGAATCGGTGCTGGGCCAACTGCTTTTCGACCAGCTGCCAAGCCTTGCCAGTTTTTTCCAGTGCGGCCTGGACCGCTTTGGGATCGCGTTTGTCGGGAGGCGTCCGAACTAAGTTCCAGAACAGCGGTACAATCGTCGCGTTGAATGTAGATAGCTGCCAGTCCATCCACCGGTTTGCGTTTGCCATCCCCTCGGGGCTGCTCGGCAGAAGCTTTCGGTTGCCGTATTTGGCATTCAGGTAGCGCATGATGCTGTTGGATTCCCACAGGACAAAGTCGCCGTCCTTTATGGTCGGGACGAGGCCATTGGGGTTCATTTCCCGGTAGGCTTGATCATTATTTCCACCGAACTTTCCGCCCCAATCGACGCGCTCGAACTCGATACCGAGCTCCCCGCAGCACCAGAGTACCTTTTGAACATTCGACGAATCCGTTCTGCCCCAGATTTTGATCATGTTCGCCTCCATCGGGTAAATTGTTCGCTAAGATTTATCATCCTTTCGCAAATTTGAATACAGTGCCTAAGCGATTCGCATGGTGGCAGTTGTCGTTCCTGAGAAATATCTGCTAGGAAAAGACCAGCAATTTACAAAGGCGGAGGCAAATGAACACGACGAACTTGTTGGTTACTATCTTCCTCTTGGCAGGTTTGATGGTGCCGTCTACTGGCTGGACGCAGGACCAAGGCGAGGGTAAAAAGCTGTACGTGACTTACTGCGCTACATGCCACGGTGAAGGGGGCAAAGGTGATGGCGCGGCGGGTGTCTCCCTCCCGGTACGACCGTCGGATCACACCAACGGAGCCGCCATGAATCAGCTCAACGATAAGTTTTTGGTGGATATCATTTCGAAAGGCGGCGGCGCCGTTGGAAAATCGACTTTTATGCCGGCCTGGAGCGGCGCGCTAAACGAGAAGCAAATCCGTGATATCGTCGCGTACATTCGATCGATTGCCGTACCCCCCTACAAGCGGTGATACTACCCCGTCTGAAAGCCGCACATTTTTTTCGGTTACACCCCTTGACGATTTGCTCGGCGAGATTAAATTAGGCCGCAGCCAACCTGTTCTGCAGGAATCTAAATTTATGTTTTATTTCAGGAGGGTCAATAATGGCGACTAAGATTCGTCCCCTACACGATAGGGTGATTGTGAAACGGATTGAGGAGGAAGAGAAAACCAAGGGAGGTATCATCATCCCGGATACGGCCAAGGAGAAACCACAGGAGGGTAAGGTCGTTGCGGTGGGTCCGGGCAAATACGAAGACGGGAAGCTCATACCTCTTGGGGTAAAGTCTGGCGATAAGATTCTATTTGGAAAATATTCGGGCACAGAGATCAAGTTGGACGGCGAGGAGCATCTGATTATGCGCGAAGATGATATCCTTGGAGTCGTGGAATAAGGAGGAGACAGAAGATGGCTGCGAAGGAAATAAGGTTTAGTGAAGAGGCGCGGGGTCGGGTTCTCCGCGGTGTAAATCTGCTCGCCGATGCGGTGACGGTGACTTTAGGGCCCAAAGGGCGAAATGTCGTCCTCGAAAAATCCTGGGGCTCGCCAACCGTGACGAAAGACGGTGTCTCCGTGGCGAAGGAAATCCAGCTGGAAGACAAATTCGAGAATATGGGTGCACAGATGGTCAAAGAAGTTGCCAGCAAAACTTCGGACGTCGCCGGCGACGGCACCACTACGGCAACCGTATTGGCTCGGGCGATTTTCAGCGAGGGACTAAAGTTGGTTGCGGCTGGCCATGACCCCATGAGCATTAAGCGCGGCATCGACAAAGCGGTCGCCAAAGTCGTCGACGAACTCAAATCGATGTCCAAACCCACCCGCGACCGAGACGAAATCGCGCAAGTCGGCACGATTTCCGCCAACAATGACAAAACCATCGGCGATATTCTTGCCGAGGCCATGGACAAGGTTGGGAAAGAAGGCGTGATTACAGTCGAGGAAGCGAAGGGCTTGGAAACAACGCTCGACCTCGTCGAAGGAATGCGATTCGACCGCGGCTATCTCTCTCCCTACTTTGTTACCGATCCGGAACGCATGGAGTGCGTGTATGAGGACTGTTATCTGCTGATTCACGAGAAAAAGATTTCCAGCATGAAGGATTTGCTGCCGGTGCTCGAAGCCGTGGCCAAAAGCGGCAAGCCCCTGCTGATCATCGCCGAAGAAGTGGAAGGCGAGGCGCTGGCGACTCTGGTCGTGAACAAGATCCGGGGCACGCTGAAAGTCGTCGCAGTCAAAGCTCCGGGTTTCGGGGACCGGCGCAAGGCGATGCTCGAGGACATCGCTATCCTTACGGATGGCAAGATGATCGCTGAGGAGCTCGGCATCAAGTTGGAAAACGTAACGGTCAAAGATCTCGGCCGTGCCAAACGGGTCATCATCGATAAAGACAACACTACGGTGGTGGAAGGCGCGGGCAAGAAATCTGCCATCGAGGGCCGGATCACGCAGATCCGGGCGCAGATCGATGAGACAACTTCGGATTATGACCGCGAGAAACTGCAGGAAAGATTGGCTAAGCTCGCGGGCGGCGTGGCAGTCGTCAAAGTCGGCGCGGCGACGGAAGTCGAGATGAAGGAAAAGAAGGCGCGCGTTGAGGACGCGCTACATGCGACCCGCGCGGCTGTGGAAGAAGGCATCGTGCCCGGCGGCGGTGTCGCACTGGTCCGCGCCTCGGCGGGGCTTGGGAACATGCGCGTATCAGATGACGAAAAGGTTGGAGTGCGGATTATTCAAAAGGCATTAGAAGAACCGATGCGCTGGATCGCCGCCAACGCGGGCGCGGAAGGCTCGGTGGTGCTCGATAAAGTAAAGAACGGCAAAGGCGCGTTCGGTTTCAACGCTGCAACGGAAGAGTACGAAGATCTGGTTAAGGCTGGAATTGTCGACCCGACTAAGGTGGTTCGCACAGCCTTGCAGAACGCCTCCTCCGTTGCTGGAATGATGATTACGACGGAAGCGATGATCGCCGATAAGCCGGAGAAGAAAAAAGAGGCGCAGGCGATGCCGCATGAGCACGAAGACTACTAAGTTTTTTTCGCGCATTGCAAAAAAGGGCGCCTGGTAAACAGGCGCCCTTTTTTGTTCCACGTCAAAGTGACCGTTCAGTAATTTGATGATTCCGTGCCAGGATAAGTCGGAAAATTGACCACACAACGAGCGGAGGCAATTGCCTCCCTTGTTGTACAACGAACTGCTTGACAAGCGGTGATCGATGGCTAAGTTCACGGCGATAATCTCATGAGGAGGTAACGTCCCATGGCGCAATGGAATCCGTTTGAAGAAATGGAAATGCTCCGGCGCGAGGTCGATAAAGCCTTCGAAGGGTTTGCCGGAAGGCAGGAACCATCGCGGCGAGTCGCTTTTCTCCCTGGCAGTAGCCCGCGTCGCTATCCGCTGGTGAATCTGTTCGAGGAAAACGACAAGATCTATGTGGAAGCATTGACACCGGGCATCGATCCCGAATCTCTGAACGTAGACATCATGCACAATCGATTGACACTTTCCGGCGAAAAGATCCGCATCACTCCAGATGTCAAGCCGGAAGCGTTCCATCGCAGTGAACGAGCGAGCGGAAAATTTGTCCGCACGGTGGAGTTGCCCGTGGAAGTCGATGAACAAGGCATCCGAGCGGAATACAAAAATGGCGTGCTTCTGGTCAGTCTGCCGAAAGCCGAAAAAGCGAAGCCGAAGCAAATCAGTGTCAAGGTGGCGTAAGGAGGGACTCATCTCGCGATAGGAGGATACGTTATGGCAGAAAAAACCGTAGCCACAAATGGCCAAAACCAAAGCTTGACCAGCCGCGAAGGTACCCGCAGTCAGGAACGCTACGTCACGCCGCCGGTCGATATTTACGAGACGGCCGGAGGTCTCGTCGTTAAAGCTGACCTACCGGGCGTGGAGAAACAAAACCTCGATTTGCAGGTGGAAAACAATTTGCTCACGATCCGCGCGAAACCGACCCCTACGACCGCGGGCGAACCGGTCTATCGTGAATACGAGTTGGTCAATTTTTTTCGCCAGTTCGAGCTAAACGAGAAAGTCGACCAATCGAAAATATCCGCGGAGCTCAAGCACGGCGTGCTGACTTTGAAACTTCCCAAAGCAGAAGAGGCGAAACCCAGGAAGATCGAAGTTCGGGTAGAGTAACCTCAACTCGTTTCTGTCCTCTATCCCCCATTCCGACTCGGAGCGATGCATCGCGCGCCAAGAACTATTCGCGCGATGCATCGCCCGCGCAGTTCCTCTCTCCGCAAAATCTATTCAGCTTGCGGGGTAGTCGGCTTCCATCGAACCGAATCGCTTTGGAATTTTCAGCTTCAAAATGCTATGAGAATTTGCACCGGCTAAACCACTTGTAGAAAAACTTCGATGTTACTCAGCCATCGCAGCTCCAGGCAACGCTCCGCTTGGTTTTATCTGATCTTGGTCGTCGCATTGAGTGCGGCGGGCTTGATTTTCTTGAAAGACTCTTGGGTTCGCAGTGCAACGCTTTTCGATCCGCGAGCGGCGCCGCGGGCGGTTAACCCGCGAGGCGAATTGCTAAGTGATGAAAAATCGACCATCAGCCTTTTCCGGCAGGCATCGCCGTCGGTTGTCAACATTACGGCAATAGGTGTAGAGCGAGATCTTTTCACGCTCAATCTTTATCAAATTCCTCAAGGCACGGGTTCGGGATTCGTATGGGATACGAATGGCGACATCATCACTAACTTTCATGTGATTCAGCAAGCCGACGCGGCGCAGGTGACGCTCGCCGATCAATCGAATTGGAAGGCGCGCATCGTGGGAGTGGCGCCCGATAAGGACATCGCGGTATTGCGTATCGATGCACCGGCAAACCGGCTCCGTCCGATTCCGATCGGAACATCCAAAGATTTGCAGGTGGGTCAGAGTGTTTTTGCGATCGGCAATCCCTTCGGGCTCGACCAAACCTTGACGACCGGGGTGATTTCGGCGCTCAACCGCGAGATCGAGTCCGTCACGCGCCGGCCGATTCAAGGCGTGATCCAATCCGATGCGGCGATCAACCCAGGTAATTCGGGCGGTCCACTGCTCGACAGCGCGGGGCGTTTGATCGGTGTAAATACGGCCATCTACAGCCCTTCGGGCACCTCGGCCGGAATCGGCTTTGCCATTCCGGTGGACATCGTCAATCGGATCGTGCCGGAACTGATTCGTAGCGGCAAGGTGACCCGGCCGGGATTAGGAATTCAGATTGCGGACGAGCAAATCGCCGAAAGACTCGGCGTGACCGGCGTGCTGGTCGTTGATGTCACGAGCGGCGGCGCCGCAGCGAAGGCCGGCATACAGCCGACGCGACGAGACAGCGAGGGACGCCTCCGCTTGGGCGATGTCATCACCGCCATCGACGGCAAAAAAATCGAGTCCTCCAACGATCTCTATCTGATTCTGGAAAAATACAAGGTCGGCGATGCGGTGACTGTGACGATGCTACGCAACGGCAAGTCGATTCAGGCGCGGCTGACACTGGAAGAGGTTCGCTAAAGCCAAGCCAAAGATCGCTCTAAGGTGTAATTCTCTCCTGAGGTTCCTGCGTGCCTGACTGGTTCTCGTCGCGCTCGTAGGCGGTGATGATCTGCTGAACCAGATGATGGCGCGCCACATCTTTTTCGGTGAAATTAATGAAGCGAATCCCATGCACGCCTTTCAAAATGCGTGACGCTTCCTTCAGGCCCGAAGGTTTTCCCGCCGGCAAATCGATCTGCGTCGCGTCACCGGTGATCACCGCTTTCGAGCCGTAGCCCAACCGGGTGAGAAACATCTTCATCTGCTCGGGCGTGGTGTTTTGCGCTTCGTCCAGAATCACAAACGAATCGTTGAGTGTTCTTCCCCGCATGAATGCGAGCGGCGCGACCTCGATGGTGCCGCGTTCAACCAGCTTGCGCGCGCGATCGAAATCCACCATATCGTGCAAAGCATCGTACAACGGTCGGAGATAAGGGTTGACCTTTTCGGCGAGATCGCCAGGCAAAAAACCGAGCTTCTCGCCCGCTTCCACGGCTGGGCGAGTGAGAATAATCCTCACGTAATTGTTTTTCATGAGCTCGGCTACAGCCATCGCCATGGCAAGATAGGTTTTGCCGGTGCCGGCGGGGCCAATGCCGAAGACAATGTCGTACCGACGGATGGCTTCGATGTAGGCTTTCTGCGCGATGCTTTTCGGAGTGATCGTTCGTTTGTGAGCGGAAATGTAAATGGTGTCGAGAAAAATGTCCTGCAAACGAGCGCGAGAATCACCACTCAAAATCCGAATGGCATAATCGACGTCGCTGGCATACACCGGATAACCTTTTTCGAGCAAACCGTAGAGCTGGCGGAGAATTTGGCTACTGAGTTCGACTTGAAGCGGGTCGCCTTCGATCTCCACACCCGAACCGCGCACGCGAATCTTGATATGCAGGGTGTGCTGAAGAATTTTTATGTGCTGATCATGCTGTCCCAAAAGGTCGCGAAAAAGCCGTGGGTCATGAAACTCGAGAAAGTTGACGCCAACTTCGGTCACCATGTCGGCCACTGATTTTTTTTCATCTTTCACTCGGTCTCTCCTATGAGTTGGAGGATGATTTCGCGCGTGCGTGGGCGATTATCGAAATCGAGCAAGATCACTTGCTGCCAATTTCCCAGACAGACTTTGCCATTTTGGACGGGTAAGGCGATGGACGGGCCAAAAAGGGCAGCCCGGAGGTGTGAAAAACCGTTGTCGTCGCCCCAACGATTGTCGTGGTGGTAGCGACGATCGCAGGGAATCAGCCGCTCGACGGATTCTTTTAAATCCTGAATCAATCCCGATTCATATTCGATGGTGGTGAGAGCGGCGGTGGAACCTGAAACAAAGGCGGTAATTAAGCCGTGGTGGATCTGTTCTTTTTCAATCGCCGCGTGAATTTTGGCCGTAATATCGATAATGTCGCAGTGGCCGGCAGTTCTTTCCGTGAATTTCTTAGTCTGTAGACTGATCACGCTATAACGCGAGTGTAGCGCTTTGTCGTTCGGTATCCAAATCCGGGATTGGCAATTGGCTCACTTCGTTGCTTGAACGAGTTGCTCCGCACGCCGTAAAGCTTCGCCTATTTTTCCCGCATGCTTACCGCCCGCCTGGGCGAATTCCGGCCGTCCGCCGCCCCCACCGCCGAGCATCGCAGCAAGCTCTTTAATGATGTTTCCGGCATGATAGCGTTTGGTGAGATCTTTGGTCACGGTGGCGACTAGATTCACATTTCCTGCGCCAGCGCTCGCCAATACAACAACGCCAGAACCGAGCTTTTCCTTGAGCCGGTCGGCGATGTCGCGCAGTTGCTTTGCATCGAGATTATCGACCTGGCTGATCAAAACTTTGGCGCCGTCAATGGCGCGTTGCTTCGCCAGCAACTCACGAACCTGGTCTTGTTCGAATTGGCCGCGGAGCTTTTCGATTTCTTTTTCCAGTTCTTTCTGATGCTCTAGAAGCCTCCTCACCTTGTCCGCGGCATCTTCAGGGGTACCGCGGACCAGCGCGCCAATTTCTCTCAGTCGATCTTCATAGCTGTGAATCAGTTCCAAAGCGCCTTCGCCTGTAAAAGCCTCAACCCGTCGGACTCCGGCCGCGACGCCGCCCTCGAAATGGAGCTTGAACAACCCGATCTCACCGGAAGAGTGAACATGGGTCCCGCCGCAAAGTTCGACGGAAAAGTCGCCGATTTTCACGACTCGCACGCGATCACCGTATTTATCGCCGAAGAAGGCCAAAGCACCCTCGCGGATCGCCTCATCGTAATTAAGCTCTCGGATGGATACTTCGGCGTTTTCCCGGACGTGCTGGTTGACTGCGGTCTCGATCTTTTCGAGCTTTTCCGCGGCAATGGCTCCCGTGTGGTTGAAATCGAAGCGCAGTCGATCGGGAGCGACCAAAGATCCCGCCTGACGCACGTGGGGCCCGAGCTCCTGACGCAAAACCGAATGCAGGATATGAGTTGCCGAGTGATTAAGCCTGGTTTTCTGCCGGTACTTTGGGTCGACCTGCAGAAAGACATTGTCGCCAACCTGAACACGTCCCTTTTTCACTTTGCCCCGATGTGCAATTAGCTGGGGCGTTGGATGCTGCGTATCGAAAACTTCGATGAGATCGCCTCTGGCCGTCGTGATTGTGCCACGGTCGCCGACCTGTCCGCCGGATTCTCCGTAGAAAGGAGTTGCGGCGGTCAGCAAATCGATTTCGTCGCCTTGGACCGCCTCAGGTTGAGCGCCGTGGCTACCGTAGATCGCTAGGACAGAAGATTCGGCGCGAAGTTGATCATAACCGATAAAATAAACCGGCCGATCAAGCTGAATCTTTGATTCCATCGTCGTCACTTCGCGAGCTTCGCGCCCCCGAGTGCGTTGAGCCTCCATGAGCTGTTCGAACTCCGCCTCATCGACGGCGATATCCTCATTGCGCAGAATGTCTTCGGTCAAATCGAGCGGAAACCCGTAAGTATCGTATAGGCGAAAGGCAATCTCGCCGCTGAGAAACTGTTTTTTTTCCGATTTGAGCTTTGCCGTTGCATCTTCGAGCAAAACCAAGCCCCGCTCCAGCGTTTCGCCGAACCGCTCCTCTTCCATCCGGATGACTTCGCGGATTCGCTGTTCCTCTTTTCGCAGCTCCGGATAAGCATCGCCCATCACGGCAGATACAGTTTTCGCCACTTCGTGCAGGAAAGGCTCCTTTAGTTCCAGCAGCCGACCGTGACGAGCGGCACGACGCAGCAGGCGGCGTAAAACATAGCCGCGTCCTTCATTGCTCGGCATGACACCGTCGGCGATCAAAAAACTGACCGCGCGCACGTGGTCGTCAATGACGCGAAAAGAAATATCTGCCGCGGGATCGGCGCCGTATTTTTTATCCGCGATTCGCTCAGTAGTGGCCGTGAGCGCGCGCATATAGTCGATATCGTAATTGGAAAGAACGTTCTGTAAGACGGCGGTAATGCGCTCAAGGCCCATGCCCGTGTCGACGTGCTTCGAGGGTAGTTCTTCCAATTCGCGGTCTTCCTTGCGATTGTATTGGATAAAAACCAAATTCCAGAGCTCGATGTAACGCGCGCAGTCGCCGTTCACGCGGCATTGGTGCCCTGGGACTTCACGCATATCACAGGCTGCCGGGCCGCGATCGAGATGAATTTCGCTGCAGGGGCCGCAGGGGCCGGTCTCACCCATCTCCCAAAAATTTTCCTTATCGCCAAAACGACGCACGCGCTCGGCGGGCAAGCCGCTGATTTTCAGCCATAGGCGCTCGGCTTCGTCGTCGTTAAGATAAACCGTCGCGTAGAGCCGGTCTTTCGGGAGCTGCCATTCGCGAGTGAGCAAATCCCACGCCCAGGCGATCGCTTCGGCCTTGTAGTAATCGCCAAAGGACCAATTACCGAGCATCTCGAAAAAGGTATGATGATAAGTATCGCGGCCGACCGCTTCGAGATCATTGTGCTTGCCGCTGATACGCAGACATTTCTGGGCGCTTGTCGCACGCACATAGGGCAGCCGCTCTTGGCCGAGAAAAACATTTTTGAACTGCACCATTCCAGCATTGGTGAATAACAGCGTCGGGTCTTTTTCCGGAACGAGGGACGAGCTCTTCACAACGGTATGGCCCTGTTTGGAGAAAAAGTCCAAAAATGATTTACGAATTTCGTTTCCAGTCAGCATGGTTATTCGTCTTCTATGGAACAGCGTAGCAGATCGAAAATTACTTTGCCGCTATAGCCTCGGCGCTGCAAAAACGCCGCGGCGCGCCGGGCAATTCTCATCTCGCTCAGTCTTTCGCCTTTGAAACGTTTTGTCAAAAGCCGTCTGGCTTGCGCGGCTTCGTCCACCTCATCGAAGATTTCCCGCAGCGTGTTGCGGATCACAGGCGCCGCGATACCCTTGATTCTCAGTTCCTGATCGATTTTTAGTGGGCCGTATCCACGACTTTGAGCACGCGAGAGCGCCCAATTTCGCGCAAAAACTTCATCATTGAGGTAATGGAGTGAAAGGAGCCGGCGGATGGCGGCTTCCAGCGCGGGCGTCGAAAAGCCCCTTTGCTGAAGATAACGTCGAACTTCAGTTTCGCTTCGCGAACGGAATCCCAAGTACCGCAGGGCCAGTTGCAGCGCTGCTTCCGCGGTGTCCGCGCGCTCGGATTTGGCTTTAGGTTTGTTTGCCGCCGGTGAACCCGTCTAGCTTACCTGCTCTTTGCTTTTTCTTTTTTGTCCGCTGTCGGGGCAGCCGCGGGCGGGGATGGCGATTCCGGCCGTTTGATCCCGGTCTTGTCCATGACTTTCGCCATAATATCCTTGGCCGTTTCCGGGTGTTCTTTCAGAAACTGCTTTGCGGCCTCGCGTCCCTGGCCAATGCGCTCGCCTGCATAGGAATACCAGGCGCCGCTTTTTTCAACGACGCCGATCTCGCTCCCCAGATCGACGATTTCTCCATCGCGCGAAATGCCTGTGCCGTATAGAATATCAAATTCAGCCTCTTTGAACGGCGGCGCCATCTTGTTCTTGACTACTTTGACTCGGGTGCGACCGCCGACAACATTGTCGCCTTCCTTGAGCGCGCCAATACGGCGAATGTCCATTCGCACGGAGGCGTAAAACTTGAGCGCATTTCCGCCGGTTGTCGTTTCCGGATTGCCGAACATCACGCCGATTTTCATGCGAATCTGATTGATGAAAATCACCACCGTGTGCGAGCGAGAAATGGTCGCGGTCAATTTGCGCAAAGCTTGTGACATGAGTCTCGCCTGTAAACCCATGTGGGCGTCGCCCATCTCGCCTTCGATTTCGGCCTTTGGCACAAGCGCTGCGACGGAATCGACAACCAGAACATCGATGGCGCCGCTCCGTACCAGGGTCTCGGCGATTTCCAGAGCCTGCTCTCCGTGATCCGGTTGCGAAATCAGCAAGTCATCCGTCTTGACTCCGAGTTTTTTGGCATAACCCAAGTCGAGGGCGTGTTCCGCGTCGATATAGGCGCCCATTCCTCCCTGTTTTTGGGCTTCGGCGACAATGTGCAACGCGAGGGTGGTTTTGCCGGAGGACTCAGGACCATAAATCTCGATTACTCGTCCGCGCGGGACGCCGCCGATTCCAAGGGCAATATCCAGTCCGAGAGATCCCGAGGAAATCACCGGCAAGTCCTTTGGGACACCGGCTTCGCCAAGCTTCATAATGGCACCCTTACCGAATTGCCGTTCGATTTGGCTGACGGCGAGATCGAGTGCTTTCTCTCGATTTACATCCATTTACTGCCTCCTTGATTCGAGCTTTCAGTCGCCCGCCAACTCGGCGCCGAGCTGTATAGTTCTCAACTCACTGTAAGTCGCCCCTTCGGGCTTGAGCACGCTCTGGAATAAAACTATTTGACGGACGGCGCAAGCGCCAAATTCAAAATCGTTCAAGCTGTCGATTTCCTGGCGCAAGTTTTTTGACGGCCGGCGACCCTCGCGCCAGCGGCCAATCGTTAGATGGGGAGTGAAAGCTCTGTTTTCGGGCGTAAACCCCAGCGGCATCAACGCCGATTCGATCTCTGCCGCCAATTGCACCAATCGATTGCCGGTCAATCCCACCCACAATATTTTTGGACGTCTGAAGTCGGGGAATACTCCCAAACCTTTAGCACTTATGGTGCAGGGCGAAAAGAGGCCCAGCGGGTGCCGGAGCGCTGTGGCAATAGGTTCGACTTGCGATTCTGCAATATTGCCGAGGAACTTGAGCGTCAGATGAAGGTTTTCTTTCCTGAGCCAGCGGATTTCGGTTATGCGCGATTTTAAAATTTCTCCGACGCTACAAATTTTGTCGATCACAGGATCATCGAGGTCGGCGGCAATAAAAGCGCGAATCACAAATTTTATCCTGAAAGGGCGAGGCGAAGCCAGTTCAGAGCAGCCTGCGAAGTCGCGCGGATGATGCGCTCGCGATCGCCGTGAAAATGGAACAATCTGGCTTCATGCCTTTTTGCTTGTGCAATGCTAATCCAAACCGTGCCTACAGGTTTTTCCGCAGTGCCACCACTGGGCCCGGCGATGCCGGTTACGCTCAGACCGAAATCGGCGCCGGTTCTCTCACGAATGCCGCGTGACATCTCGAGGGCGGTCTCCCGGCTAACGGCGCCGTGTTTCTCCAATGTCGTCGGTCTAACGCCGAGAAGCTTCATTTTAATCTCATTGGCGTACGACGTAGCGCCTCCCACATAGTAGGCCGAACTCCCCGCGATGCGCGTGATGCGATGACTAATCAAGCCTCCCGTACACGACTCGGCCAAAGACAGCGTCCGATGTTGTTCAATAAGAAGTTGACCAACCCGTTCCTCCAGGGTGGTATCGCCTTCAGCGTAGATATGGGATCCCAGTATCAGTCGGATTTTTTTGCACGCTTCGAGAAATTGCCGTTGCTCTTCGTCGCCGCCGCTTGCGGTTATGCGAAGCGTCAAGTCCGGATGGTGAGCCCGAAACGAGAGTTTGATCGGCAGCTCCAGCCCGAGGGGTCTTACGAGGTCATCGAGTTTCGACTCGGTAAGGCCATAGACTTTGAAGGCCTGTGAAAATATTTGGTCCTGCCCCGCGCGCATCGCAACAATCCAGGGCATAACCGTTTGATCGAACATTGCCGTCATTTCTTGTGGAACACCGGACAGCCATGAGAGAGTCTTATTTTCCCCTAGACTGACGCGAAATCCTGGCGCAGTGCCCAGGGGATTGGGAAGAATTTCTGCTCCCTGAGGAAACAGCGCCTGCTTAAGATTATTTGCTGTCCACGGGATACCCCGTACCTCGAAACGTTTTCTCAGCGCCGCGGCAATTTCTTCATTCTGCACCAGTGGGCAGCCAAGGAGCTCCGCAACTACCTCTGACGTTAGATCATCCGCCGTCGGCCCAAGCCCGCCAGTTCCTATCACGACCTCCCCTAAACCAGCGGCTTGCCGCATAGCCCACAGTAACTTTTCCCGGTCATCACCGACTTTCAATACCGCTGCGACTTTGATGCCGATGGAAAAAAGCCGGTCAGCTATGAACACCGAGTTTGTATCAACGACTTTGCCGGTGGTGAGCTCGTCGCCAGTGCTAAGAATTGCAGCTGTTTTTATCATGACAAGTGGCTCTTACTCTGGATACCAGAAAAGTAGAACCAGGAAAATCTACGCTGACGAAGCGGGGAAGGTCTCGTGAAAACGAGCACCCCCGCAGGGCCCAATCAAAACGGGTACTAGGACTGAGGCAAGGTGGAAAGCTCGACCAAGTAGGTTTGCGTCTGGCTTTCGAAGAGCTTCTGCAAGGAGGGCTCGATGCTTTCTTCGGCGGGAAAATCTACACTGAGGGGATTAATGTATTGTTGATCCTTGTAAAGCTCGAAATGTAAGTGAGGACCGGTGCTTCTTCCGGTGGAACCGACGTAGCCGATGATTTGTCCCTTGGTCACCGCCGCTCCGGGCTTAATCCCCGGCGCAAAACTGTCGAGATGGGCATAGCGGCTCATGTAGGTGGTGTCGTGAGTAATATCGATCGCTTTGCCGTAACTGCCATTCCAGCCTGCCTCCGCGATCACGCCATCGCCAACGGCGCGAACCGGAGTTCCTCGCTGGGCGGCGAAATCGACGCCGGTATGGGGCAGATTGGTTTTTAAAATAGGATGAAATCGCGATTCGGTGAAGTGGGAGGTGATGCTGGTAAATTCAAGCGGGAAACGCAAAAAGGATCGGGCGAGGCTTTGACCCTCAAGATTGTAATAATTTCCCTCGCCGTGTTGTTTTTCAAAGTAAATCGCGGTCAGCTTTTG
>Ga0164301_10000127_pt1 | contig 19331 bp, 10 predicted proteins | sample Whisoiple_231_MG_FD_109711 | JGI IMG/M metagenome (GOLD analysis project Ga0164301, IMG submission 109711) | Unamended control soil microbial communities from upstate New York, USA - Whitman soil sample_231_MG | ecosystem: Environmental > Terrestrial > Soil > Agricultural land ... | reverse complement strand
TCGCGGTCGAATGGATCAAACCCGCCTCGCCCGACAGCATGGTCACCTCGCCCAGCGAAGGCACCAAGACCGCCAAGCGCTTCCTTCTCACTGCGGCCTGGGATCACAGCGGAGTCGAAACAGTCACGTTCCAGTACACGTCCGACCAGGGCGGGACAGACCTCCCCCAGGGTCAGGTGATCGACGAGGAAGGCCAGACGGTCACCTGGCCCTATTCGGCGCCGAAATCCTCTGAACGGGAAAGCAGGCCGCTCTACTGGGACGCCACCGCCGCCGCCGGCAATCTCGCAGCGAAGAAGCTACAGATCCGCGCCGTCCTCGCCGGCGACCCTGGGGCGGGCGGCTACACCGAGCCGGTCTCGGCGGAAATCCAACGCCACACCGGCGGCCCCAAAGACGCGACCGCGGATATAGGTCCCGGCTCGGTAGACCTGATGACCGGCAACTTCACGGTCTCGCGGACGGACCTCTCGATCCAGGCCTTCAGCGGGAGTCTTGAATTCTCGCGCTCGTTCAGCTCGCGGGAAGCCACCGCGGAATCAAACGGCGTCCTTGGGCAGGGCTGGAAACCGGCCTCGCCACTCGAAGAAGCCGGCGGCGCCTCGTGGACGAAGCTCGTCCTCAAGGAAGAAACCGAAGACTTCGAAGGCGAATCACTCACCCACAAATGGGCTGAGCTGACCCACTCTGAAGGCGGCGTGCTGGCTTTCGACCAGGAAGGCGGCCAGTTTCTCCCGCCGCCGGAAACGAGCGGCTACGTCCTCGTCTGGCTGGACGAAGAAGGACACACCGAACTCGCCTTGACGGACCCCGACGGCAACCGCACGGTCTTCTCAAACGGCGGCTCGGGAAGCGAATTCCTGCCGAAGTCGATCGCGATGACCGGCGGCCCCGACAACAAGTCGCGGATGATCTACGAGTCCGGGGAAAGCAAACGCCGGCTGAAGCGGATCATCGCCCCGGCCCCACCGGGGGTCACCTGCCCCGACGAAGGCGCGGCCTTGGTCCCTGGCTGCAAGGTGCTCGATTTCAACTACGGCACGATCAACGGCATCGGCACCCCGATCCGCCTGCTCTCGATCACCTACAAGGCCGCTAACTGGGAAGGCGGGCAGTCCTGGGACGTGGCGAAATACGAATACGAACCATCGGGCCGGCTCAAAGCGGTCTATGACCCGCGGATCTCACCCGCCCTGAAAGAGACCTACACCTACAACGCCACCGGCCAGATCCAGACCCTGACCCCTCCCGGTCAGGAACCCTGGACGATGAGCTACGGCACCCTGCCCGGAGGTACCGCGATCGGCAGGCTGACCTCGGTTAGCCGCCCCTCTCTGGTCGAAGGGAAAACCGCCCAGACGACTGTCGCCTACGAAGTGCCGCTCTCTAAAGAAGCGGGCGGCCCTTACGACATGCGGCCCAAAGACGTGGAAGCGTGGGGACAGAACGACCGACCCACCGACGCGACGGCGATCTTCCCGCCCGACGAAGTCCCCGCGAGCCCTCCCTCGAGCTTCACCAGGGCGATCCTCTACTACATGGACGCCGAAGGGCAGACCGTCAACGTCGCCACCCCCTCGGGGGCGGGAACCTCAGAACCCTCGATCACGACGACGGAGACCGACCGGTTCGGGAATGTGGTGCGCGAACTGAGCGCCCAGAACCGGCTGCGGGCGCTGCAGAAAGGAACCAAAGAAGAACGCATTGCCCGCTCGCATGAGCTCGACACCCAGTTCCGCTACTCCCAAGACGGCACCGAGATGCAGGAAGAAGAAGGACCCCTGCACAAGGTCCGCCTGCAGTCGGGCTCAATTGCCGACGCCAGGCTCTACCGGCGGGTCCAGTACGACGCGGACTTCAAATACCTGAACGGCACGACGACTCCATCCCTCGGGGAAACTCGGCCGCATTTGCCGACGAGCGAAACGACCGGCGCCCTGCTGGCCGACGAATCGTTCATCGACAAACGCTCGACCCAGTACGTCTACAACTGGGCGGTGCGCAAGGTGGAAAAGACGATCGCCGACCCAGACGGCCCAGAAGAAACGAAATCGGTCACCGTCTATGACAAAGACAGCGGCCTGCCGACCGAAATGCGCCAGCCCTCCAACTCCGGCGGCGGGGGCGCGGGGACGACCAAAATCGTCTATTACAAAGGCCCGTTCAATAGCCCGGCCGAATGCAAATCGGCGCTCTACGCGGGTCTCCCCTGCAAGATCGAACCTGCCGCCCAGCCCGGCACCGCAGGGCAGCCGCAGTTGCCGGTGAAGAAGTTCCTCTCCTATAACCAGCTCGGCGAGCCCTTGGAAGTGAGCGAAAGCCCTGGCGGCGGCAGCGAAAACGTCCGTAAAACCGTTACGAACTACGACGCGGCGGGCCGCCGGAAAACCAGCGTGATCACCGGCGGTGGCGTTTCGGTCCCCAAGATCGAAACCCTCTACAGCTCCACCCTCGGGGTGCCGACTACCCAGCAGATCGTCTGCCCGGGGTCCGAACCTGGCTGCGACACCCAGGCGACCACCTCCACCTACGACACCCTCGGCAGGGTGACCAAATACCAGGACGCCGACGGCGTCACCGCCGAAACGACCTACGACTTCCTCGGTCGGCCGGCGAGCGTAAAAGACGGCAAAGGCACTCAGACGATGGGATACGACTCGGTCACCGGCCTCTTGGTCGAACTCACCGATTCCGCCGCCGGCACCTTCAGGGCGACCTACGACGCCGACGGGAACCTCGTGGAACGGAAACTTCCGAATCTGGTGACGGCGAAAACCACCTACGACGAGACCGGCGAACCAGTCGGGCTCACCTACACGAAGGAAGCATCCCTCTGGTGCGGGGGGGACTGCACTTGGCTCGACTTCGACGTCGAGCGATCGATCCACGGGCAGATCGTGCTCGAAGACGGAACCCTCGGCAAAGACGAATACGACTACGACAAGCTGGGGCGCCTGACCATGGCGCGGGAAACGCCCGTCGGCGGCAACTGCATGACCCGCTCCTACAAGTACGACGAAGACTCAAACCGCGAGGAATTGACGACGATGCCCGGCCTCGGCGAAGCCTGCTCCAACTCGGAAGCAACCCCCCAGGAGTATGAATACGACGCCGCCGATCGCCTTCTCGCCCAAGGCCTGACCTACGACCCACAAGGCCGGATCACCAATTTGCCGGCCGAACTCGCGGGCGGTAAAGCCTTGTCGACCACCTACTTCTCAAACGACATGGTGGCGACCCAGTCCCAGAACGGGGTCACGAACGAATTCCAGCTCGATGCGATGCTCAGGCAGCGCCAGCGACTCCAAGCTGGCGGGCTGGAAGGGACCGAAGTCTTCCACTACGCCGGACCGGGGGACGCCCTGACCTGGACTCAGCGCGGCGCGACCTGGAACCGGAACATCGCCGGGATCGGCGGCGAACTCGCCGCAACCCAGGAAAGCGGCAAAGAAGTGGAGTTCGATCTGACGAACCTGCACGGCGATGTGGTGGCCACGGCTTCGCCCAGCTTCTTGGCGACGAAACTGAAAGCGACGTTCAACTACGACGAGTTCGGCAATCCGACCGGCGGCAGCGCGGGGCGCTTCGGCTGGCTCGGAGGGAAGCAGCGTCGAACCGAACTCGCCTCTGGGGTGATCCAGATGGGGGCCCGCAGTTATGTGCCTGCAATCGGCCGTTTTCTGTCCACGGATCCTGTCCAGGGTGGCTCGGCATCGGCATACGACTACGTAAATGCCGACCCAGTCAATGGAAGCGACTTATCAGGCGAAAAAGCCAAGCTGGCCGTGGCAAAAAAGGTTCACCCCCGAAAGAGTCTTGCGCCAGCATCAGTGGCACCGGCCGTGGGGGTTGCTCTGCGGCCTTCTTTGCCTACTACCTACAGCTCAAAGGCCGAAAGTGTGGTGAACTGGCTAAAGGGCGTGATCGGGGCGGTAGTTCCAGTCGCTTGGGGTACGTGCGTTCCAAGTTCTGAGGTGGGGCCAGACAACAGAATTCGCGAAGCCTTTGGTCGGGGGTGCATTCCCAAACTCAAATATCACGCAACCAACATAGTTTCAGCAAGCGCTCTGAAGGCCGTTGGATGGGCCTGGTGCGTAGTAACTAACGCTTGGGCTCAGAAGCCAACCAAAAGCGCCCTCTTTTGGATTGGAGCCACTGTCTTGTATGGAGGGTTCTGCTCTGGAGAACGTGCGTGGGCCTATCTCTACTTCTATTAGGAAGGACAGCGAGCGCCTACCTAAAGCCTTCGATACACTCGTAGGCATGACTATTCTCGCGAGCCTCGGCTTGGGCACGGTTCTCCTTGGGGTGGTCTTCCTCGTTGTTTCGGTGGTCATCACCTTAGGCGTCTATTACCTAGTTAGTGGCGACTACCTCTGGAACCGGGGACCGAAAAGCAGCGGGAGAAACTGGTCTCCCCCTCGGTAAAGAGCTTTCGCGGAGAACTGCGAAACCGATCGCCAGGGGTGCCTGAGCAGCACAGAGATACCTAGTCGCTTAGCCGTCGCAGACACTTCGATGCGCCAGTGATGCGCCTGTCCGCCACTTGGCTGGGCGGACGGATTTCACCGCCCGCCCTTTCTTGACATCCGCTCCCGGGCTTATGCGACAGACGCCATCGCCGTGGCCGCACCGGGAGGGCCTTCGAAGCCTGCGGCGGCGAAGGTTGTGTGGATCGGCTCCGCCCCGCTTTGCCGCAGCCGCTCCGCTGCCTCGGCCTTTATTTCAAATGCGCGCTCACGAAGCCATTGCAGGTCCTCCGCGAGTTCGGACCATCCCTCCTCATCGAGGGCGAGTGGAACCCAGGTGAGGTGGCTATCGGTGCGAGCATCCAGCGTTCCAGCTCCTAACGCCTGCCGGCTGCGCGAGAAGAAGGTCTGGAAGAACTCCTTCAGCTCTTCGCTCTGGCCATCGACCGGGCTCTCGAATCCAGCGAGAGCGATAGTGATCGGCACAGCTTCTCCGCCGCTTCGGCGCAGCCGGATCGATGAATTGATTTCGATGTCGAAGGCGCCTTTGAATACGCAGAGCAGGGCCGTCATGAGATCCACCCATCCCTCGTCATCCAGATCGAAGTCAACGCATCTGAGATGTTCCTCGCCTCTGGTGCTGAGGGTTCCTGCCTTTTTGGCCGATTTGTAGTGGAGCAGGAATTCCCGGAGGGTTGACTCGGTTATCCCGAACTTCTCATCCGGGGCCAGTGCGGCGAAGTCCTCATCGATGAGCAGCGCCTGCCGCATCGCCACGTAGTAGTACTGCGGCAGGCTCCCCACGTAGCTGATTTTCGAGACTCGTAGATACCCCTCCCTCTCTAGCTTCCGAAAGTAGTAGCTCGCCAGATCGAGGCTCATGGATTCGCGTTCGGCGAATTCCCTCGAGGTCGTTGCCTGCTGGCTACAAAGAGACACGATCCGGTATCGAATCGCAGCTTTGAGTGCCTTTCTCGGCGGCCTATCCCATGATCCCCGACGCTTCTTTTGCGCCATCTTTCCTCCCGTCTTTGATCCGTCCATCGATCCCTGAACCAGACTGGTTTCTTGAACCTACCGGCTGCGTTCCCATTGATACAAGCGCCAGCTAGATAGCTCGCGGCTCAGAGTTTCTTGATTACTTGAGTAGACTTGACCTTCTTGTTTTCTAAGACCGCAAGGAGGTCAGCGAGCATGAACGTGAACGGCCTGCGTAGCACCGTGCCGATGCTCAACATTCGAAAGTCCGCGTGATTAGCTATTCCCCGGGCCGACGCTCAGCGGTCCGGGGCAGCTAGCCCCACGGAAGACTATTTCCGTGGAGACGGTTCTTTGCTCTTCGTATATGGCTGACCCCTTCAGGGGGTCATCGAGGACCGCCAGCACTGCCGGCGCCGTCGTTGCCGCCGGCACTGAGCTCGAAGATAGATTTGTGAGAAGGACGGCTTTGTGAGTCCCAATCCGGCCCGCGCGGTATTCTTGCCCGGTACGGACGAGCAGGTGTTTTCGGTTCGATATGAGGGTGCAGTCGCGGGTTCGACCCCCGTCGTCCGCTTCTTCGACGCGCAGTGGAGCGTGCTGCGAGGGGCTCTCACCCGACTCTCGTGAGCGAGAGCCCCTCGTGCACCTGGCCGATAGCTCCGTAAGCGCGTCTGTTCCTCGCCTAATTCGTGGGCGCCAGGCCTGCGATCGGGCCGGCGCCTTCAAAACCAGCGAGGGCGAACACTGTATGGATCGGCTCCTCGCCGCTTTTCCGCAGGCGAGCGAGCGCTTCGGCCTGGATCTCGAAGCAGCGTTCGAGCATCCTCGCCAGTTCGCTCATCAGGTCCTTCCACGCCTGCAGGTCGAGTTCCAGCGGCCCCCAGCTGAGGTGGCTGTCGCTGTGCGCGTCGAGCGTCCCCTCGTGCAGGGCGTGTTTGCAGGCCTTGAGAAAGTCCAGTAGCAGCGCCTCGCTCACTTCGGACCTTTCGTGGGCGCCCAGGTGGCTGAACTCTTCGTCGGTGACCACCTTCTGCCGGTCCGCCACGTAGTAGTGCCGCATGAAGCCGCGGGCTCGTTCCTTGCGACTGACGTGCAGGAAGCCCTCCTTCTCCAACGCCTGGAAGTAGTAGCTGACGATGGCGATGTCCTCTTCCTCCAGGTCGGCGATCTCCCTCGGCGTGACTTCACGCTGGTAGCAGGCGGCGACTATCCGAACCCGCAGCCGGTTCCCCGGGGCCTTGCGTCGCCTCTCTCCTTCGTCGTCTGGTCTGTTGCCCATCCGAACCTCCCGTCGAGCATCCCTGTCTATCGGTATCGACGCTCTTCCCACGGAACGTCGAGGGCCGACGGTAGTCCCACCCATCGATCCGCGTAAGGGCATAAATGCGCTTCCCATAAGTAAGAAACTCCCGATTAATCAATTATGCTCAGCCAACTTTGGTGTCAACCACAAGGAGGTCGAGCATGAACTCGAGCAGCGTCGACAGCGCCGCCCCGGTCCTGCATATCCGCAAGTCGGCTTAGCGATGAGGGGGCGGCATCGATCGGCCATCGCCCCCTCACTTCGACCTCCTCCGTCGAGGCTAGCCGCGGCTGTAGAGGCGGTCCTTGGCTGCCAGCAGCGCCCGATCGGCCGCCGCCACCAGGGCGTCGCCGTCGAGGTCTTCGCTGGTGGCGATGCCGAAGGAGATGCCGATCGCGCCGGCGCCGACGTCGGCGCTGCGGACTTCCTCGGCCAGGCGCCGGGCTGCGATGCCCGCCTCCTCGGCGGTGGTGCCGGGCATCAGCAGCGCGAACTCGTCGCCGCCGGTTCGGAAGCAGTCGTCGGCCACCCGAGAGCCGCGCAGGATCGCAGCGACCTCACGCAGCACCTGGTCGCCGGCCGGGTGCCCGAGCCGGTCGTTGACCCCCTTGAAGCCGTCGAGGTCGAGGAGGACGAGCGAGAGCGGCCGGCCGCCGCGGGCGAAGCGGGAGAGCTCGACCGGCAGCCGCTCCCCGAAGGCGCGGCGGTTGGCCAAGCCGGTGAGCGCGTCGCTGCGGCTCTCGCGCGACTCGGCCTCGTAGAGGTTGGCGTGGGAGAGGTGGGCGGCGATCAGCTCGCTCAGCAGCTCCAGCGTCTCGACGTCGCCCTCGTCGAAGTGGTTTGTCTCGGGGGAGTAGACCTTGAGCACGCCGACCGTCTCTCCCTGATGGGAGAGCGGCACGCAGAGCATCGAGGCGGCGTTGACTCGCCGGCAGGCAACCGCGTCGACGCGCGGGTCGTCGCTGGTGTCGTCGCTGCGCAGGACTTTGCCTTCGCGCACGCAGAGCCCGGAGAGGCTCGTCGCCTGCTTCAGCGAGGTGCCGAGGTAGGGCGTCGCCTCACCGGTCGTCACCGCGTAGACCATGTCCTCGCCTTCGGCCAGCTCGATAACGCCGCTGGTCGAGCGGGTCAGCTCCTGCGCCCGTTCGGCGATCAGCTGCATGGTCGCCGCGGGGTCGAGGTCGCTGGCGGCGATCTCCGTCTGGGTGCGGATGATCTCCCGCAGCTGGGTGTCGGAGCGCTCGCCCGCCATGCCCCTTCATCGGCTCCGGGGGCTCTCCGATTTAACGCCGGGCGCGCCCGGGCGTGGCCTCAGGCCATCGCCCAGGCGCGCTCTGCATCTTCGGCGGGTTGCTCCTCGGGGCTTGCTGCCGCAGCAGTGCCGGGCAGGCGATAGAAGTGCTCGGTCGCACCGCGCACCTGTCGCTCCCGCACCAATTCGATCAGCCCCGATTTCGCTAGCTCGGTGACATGGTAATTGGTGTTGCTCAGGGGGATCTGCAGCTCACGGCTCAGATCGCTGGGGGAAAGGACCCTGCCGCCGTCGATTCCGAGGATTTCGAGGATCGATACACGCAGGGGATGGGCGGTGGCACGCGCGAGTCGCTCCCAGTTGACGGGGACCGATGAGCGCTTGCCGTTGTGGCCGTTTTCTCCCTTATTTGCAGCATGATTGCCGTTTGAGGAATGACCGTTGGGGGAAAGTCCGTCTTGGGTTGGCATGGGGCGACATTACCAAAAATTATTGACTCATGTCATCAATTTCGGGTAGGTTATTCGTCGAGAATGCTTATTGGGAGGAAAAATTGAAGCGTCATACCGCTCTGCGGACTGTCCTGACTTTCTGCCTGCTGGCCCTAATGCTGCCGGCATCTGCTCTCGCCGACACGGGCGACATCATCGCCCCCAGCGACCCCACCCACCCGAGCGTCGACTCGGGCTGGCAGGCCGGGACCTGTAACGCCGAACCTCCCGAACCGGGTGCCGAACTCTGTTCGATCGCCACCCCGGACCAGTTCTTCGACACCGCCAGCGCTCACCCCAACTGGGGCTTCACCCAGTTCATCATCAAAAACCAGCCCCCCGGCGAAACCCCGGTCGACGAATTGAAAACCGTCCGAGTCGACCTGCCTGTCGGGCTCAGCGTCAACCCCGGCGCCACCGTGCGCTGCAAACTCGTCGTCTTCAAAGCCGGCGCCTCCGGCTGCCCCGTCGGCTCGGAAGTCGGCAAAAGCCAGGTGACCGCCTCGCTGCCGCCGCTCGGGATCCCGTCGCCGCCGACTGCGCCGGTGACCGAAGTCCCGGTCTACAACGTCGAACCCGAACAGGGTGAGGCGGCGCGCTTCGGCCTCGAACTGGCCGGCAACGAAGTCTTCCTCGAAGGCGACGTCGACTCGGCCGGCAACTTCCACGAGGGGTTCACGATCCACGTCCCCGCCGCGCTGCCGGAAGACCTCGGCGGCCTGCTCGGTCTGCTGGGCGGGGAAAAAGGGCTGATCCTGAAAAACCGCCTGGTCTTCGACGGCCGCTCCGGCGACGGCACCTTCCTCACCACGCCGACCACTTGTTTCGGCCCCGCTTATAAGGACGACTGGACCCCTGGGGAACAGCCCGGCGGACCCTCCGGCCACATCTACTCGACCTTCCTCCGCGCCGAGGGGGCGAGCGAAGCCGACCCGAACTTCCCCGAAGGCTCCTCGTTCTTCGAGTCGCCGATCCCGCCCGAAAGCGAAACCAGCGGGCCCGGAACCCAGCCGAGGGAATGCGCCTCGATCCCATATGACCCGACGATCGCCGTCGACCCCGGCACCGCGCAGACTGACTCGCCCGCCGGGGCCGCTGTCAGCGTCGCCGTCCCGCATCTGATCCCGGACTTCATCGCCGAAGAAAACGAACAGGACAGCTCGCAGACCAAGGCGGCGAAGGTGACCCTCCCGCGGGGGATGGGTCTCAACCCCTCTGCCGCCAACGGGCTGCAGACCTGCACCGACGCCGAGTTCGGCAAAGGCACCACCAACCCGGTCGCCTGCCCGCCGGCTTCGATCGTCGGCCGGGCGAAGATCGAATCGCCGCCGCTCGAAGACATCGCCAACCCGCAGCCCGAAGAAGACCTCGAAGGCAACGTCTACGTCGGCAAACAGCTCAGCCGCGACCCGACCTCCGGCGATGAGTACCGGATCTTCATCGAGGCCAAGTCCGATCGCTACGGGATCGACGTGCGGCTGATCGGCAACGTCCGCGCCGACCCGCAGACCGGTCAGCTGACGACGACGATCGCCGACACCCCGCAGGTCCCCTTCACCTCGTTCGACCTCAGCTTCAACGGCGGCGCCCACGCGGTGCTGACCAGCCCGCCGACCTGCGGCCCGAACCAGACGACCGCGACGATGACCCCGTGGTCGGGTAACCCGGCGGCGCACCCCGGCGACAGCTTCGCGATGACCGCCGCCCCCGGCGGCGGCGATTGCGCGAAGACGATGGCCGAGCGGCCGTTCGCGCCGGGCTTCGCCGCCGGCCCGGAGAGCTCGAAAGCCGGCGCCTTCAGCCCGCTCTCGATCCGGATCGCCCGTCCCGACGGCGCCCAGGAGCTGAAAGGCGCCGCCGTCCTCCTGCCGCCGGGAATGACCGGCAAGCTGCGCGGGATCCCCTACTGCCCGGAGGCGGCGATCGCCGCTGCCGCCGGCAGGGGTGGGGCCGAAGAGGCCGCCGCCTCGAGCTGTCCAGCCGCGAGCCTGCTCGGCAGCGCCGCGATCGCCTCCGGCAGCGGCTCCGACCCGGTCAAGATCCAGGGCAAGGTCTTCCTCTCAGGCCCCTACAAGGGGGCTCCTCTCTCCCTGGCAGTGATCACCCCCGCCACGGCCGGGCCGTTCGATCTCGGCACGGTCGTGGTGAGGGTGGCGCTGTTCGTCGATCCCGAAACGGCGCAGATCCGGGCCCTCTCGGACCCGATCCCGCACGTCTTCGGCGGCGCCCTGCTCAACATCCGCTCGGTCGACCTGAAGATGGACCGGCCGAGCTTCACCCTCAACCCGACCAGTTGCGCCCCGTTCGCCACCGCCGGCACGCTCAATGGTGGCGGCGCCGACCCGCTCAACCCGGCGGCCTTCAGCTCCTTCGGGGTCAGCGTGCCCTTCCAGACCAGCGACTGCGGCGCGCTGAAGTTCCGGCCGAAGCTGGCCACCACGCTGATCGGCGGTCGCAAGAAAATGCGGCGCAACGGCCACCCGGCCTTCCGCGCCGTGCTCACCGCCCGCGCCGGCGACGCCAACATCCAGCGGGCGGCGCTGACCCTGCCGCACTCCCAGTTCCTCGACCAGAACCACATCGGGACGATCTGCACCCGCGTCCAGCTCGCCGCTGCGGACTGCCCGGCGCGCTCCATCTATGGCTTCGCCAAAGCGGAGACGCCGCTGCTCGACGATCCGGTGGCGGGCCCCGTCTACCTGATCGCCTCCGACCACGAACTGCCCGACCTGCTGGCCGACCTGCACGGACAGGTCAACGTCCGCCTCCGCGGCGTCATCAGCTCCTCCAAGGAGCGGCTGAAGACCGTCTTCTTCCCTGTGCCCGACGTGCCGGTGAGCAAGTTCACGCTCAACATGAAGGGCGGCAAGAAGGGCCTCCTGGTCAACTCCCGCGACCTCTGCAAGGGCGCCAACCGCTCCTTCCTCAGCTTCAAAGCCCAGAACGGCAAGAAGCGGAAGGTGAAGAAGCTGCCGCTGAAGACGCCGAGCTGCAAGAAGGCCGGAAAGAAGAAGAAGTAGGTGCGGCTGGCGCCCTTGTTTAACCACGCCGAGCGGCGGGGTAGACGGGGCGGGATGCAGAGGGGGCTCGCGACTGGATTCGTGCTGGCGGCGTTGGCGCTGTTGGCGCTGCCCGTGGCCGCCGCGGCTGACACCGGCGACATCATCGCCCCGCAGAACAACCCGCCCAGCGCCCAGGACGGGTGGCAGGCCGGGACCTGCACCACCGATCTGCCCGAATGCTCGCCGCAGACGCCGGGGCAGTTCTACACCCAGGCCGCCGGGCACCCGAACGTGGGGCTGACCCAGTTCATCGTCAAGAACAAACCGGCCGAACTCGTGCCAGGGGTGCCGATTCCGGGCACCCAGGAACCGGTGGGGGTCCTGAAGGATCTGCGTGTCGATCTCCCCGTTGGCCTCAGCGTCAACCCTCAGGCGACCCCGCAATGCGAGCTGGCGAGCTTCGAAGCTGAACAGTGCGCGGTCAGCGCGCCGGGCTCGCTGGTGGGCACCAGTGCGGTGACCGCGGCGGTGGCAGGCCTTCCGGCCGGCCCGCTCGACGGCCTGACGAAAGTGCCGGTCTACAACCTGGTCCCGAAGGACGGGCAGCCCGCCCGCTTCGGCTTCCGCATCCTCAGCAACGCCGTCTTCCTCGAAGCGGACGTCGACTGGTCCGGCGATTACCACGAGGGCTTCACGATCGCGGTGCCGAAATCGCCGATCGGCAACATCCTCAAGAACCGGCTGGTCTTCCAGGGTCGCGCCGGCAACGGCACCTTCCTAACGATTCCGAGCACCTGCTTCGACCCCGCCCAGGCCGGTTTCGAGCACGTCTACTCGACCCTGCTGCGGGCCGACTCCGTGGAGCAGCCCAACCCGAGCTTCCCCAACGGATCCTCCTTCTTCGAGGCAGCCCTGCCGCCGGGGGTGAAGCCGACCGGCTGCGACAAAGTCCCCTTCAAGCCGACGACCGCGGTCGACCCCGGCACCCAGCTGACCGACTCGCCGAGCGGCCCGCTGGTCGAGGTCAAGGTCCCCTTCGAGGAGTCCGGGACGGCGATCGCCAACTCCAACGTCAAGGACGCGGTCGTCAGCCTGGCGCGGGGCATGGGCCTGAATCCGGCCGCCGCCCAGGGCCTGCAGATGTGCAGCGACGCTCAGTTCGGCAAGGGCACCCGCAACCCGGTCGCCTGCCCGCCGGCCTCGAAGATCGGCACCGCCTCGATCGAAACGCCGCCGCTGCCCGCCGGAGCGCTCAGCGGCAGCGTCTATCTCGGCCAGCAGCTCAACCGCGACCCGCAGTCCGGCGACCTCTACCGCGTCTTCCTCAACGCGGTCTCGACCCGCTACGGGGTCGACGTCCGCCTGATCGGCAACGTCAAGGCCGACCCGCTCACCGGCCGGCTGACGACCGTCTTCAAGGAAAACCCGCAGGTGCCGTTCACCTCGGTGAAGCTCGACTTCGACGACGCCAAGGGCGTGCTGACCAGCCCGCCGACCTGCGGGCCGAACGCCGCCACCCACGCGATGACCGCCTGGTCCGGGACCCCCGATCAGGGGCCGCAGGAAGGCGGCTTCACGCTCAGCAAAGCCCCCGGCGGCGGCGCCTGCGCGAAGAAGATGGCGGACCGCCCCTTCGCCCCCGGCTTCAGCGCCCAGCCGAAAACGCAGGCAGCCAAGACCTTCACCCCCTTCTCGGCCCAGATCACCCGGCCTCCTGGACAGCAGGAGCTGAAAGGGGTCGACATCACCCTGCCGGAAGGGGCGACCGCGAAGCTGAAGGGCGTGCCCTACTGCCCGCCGAAAACCATCGCCGGCATCGACGATCGCTCCGGTGCGGCGGAGCGGAAAAACGCGAGCTGCCCGGACGACAGCAGGATCGGCAGCGCCACCGTCCTCGCCGGCAGCGGCGGCTCGCCGCTGAAAATCGGCGGCGACGTCTACCTCGCCGGTGCTTATAAGGGGGCCCAGGTCTCGATCGTCGTCGTCACCCCGGCGGTGGCGGGCCCGTTCGACCTCGGCAACGTGGTGGTCCGCGTGCCGCTCTTCCTCAACCCCGAGACGGCGCAGATCAACCCGCGGACGAACGCGATCCCCGACGTCTTCGGCGGCGCCAAGCTCGACCTCCGCTCTGTCTTCGTCACCGTCAATCGCAAGGACTTCACCCTCAACGGGACCAACTGCCGCAAAGGCGCGACCGCGGGGACGATCGCCGGCGGCGGGGGAGACCCGACCAACCCGGCCGCGTTCGGCGCCGCCCCCGTCTCCGATCCCTTCCAGGCGACCGGCTGCCGCAAGCTGAAGTTCCGGCCGAAGCTGAACGTCCGCCTCTTCGGCAAGACCCAGCGGGCCAAGCACCCGAAGCTGCGGGCGGTGCTGAAAGCGCGCGGCAAGGACGCCAACATCCGCAAGGCCTCGGTTGCCCTGCCGCACGCGCTCTTCCTCGACCAGGCCAGCCTTGCCACCGTCTGCACCCGGGTCCAGTTCGCCGCCGAGAACTGCCCGAAACGCTCGATCTACGGCAAGGCGCGCGCCTTCACGCCGCTGCTCGGCAAACCGCTCGAAGGCCCGGTCTACCTGCGCTCTTCGAACAACACGCTGCCGGACATGGTCGCCCACCTGAAGGGCCAGGTGACCGTCGATCTCGTCGGGCGGATCGACAGCTTCCGCGGCGGCATCCGCACCACCTTCGGCCGCGTCCCCGACGTGCCGGTCTCGAAATTCGTGGTGACCTTGCCGGGCGGCAAGAAGGGCCTGCTGGTGAACTCCACCAATCTTTGCGCCAAGCCGATCAAGGCGATCATCAGGCTCAAAGCCCAGAACGGGAAGAAGGTCAACCGCAAGCCGAAGCTGCGAACTCCATGTGGCAAGGGCAAAAGTAAGAAACCTAAAAAGTGATTACGCACCGATCGATGACGCATCACAAAACGGTGTCACGGTTACTGGGGTGGTAACTGGAGAGGTGCTTGAAAGACCTGCATAGACGTGTATGTTCTTTACAGGGAGAGTTGTATACATGGGCGCTTCAGGGGGCGTCCTCGTTAAGGGAAAACGAGGAGGGAATTAATGACTAAGCGCTCGCTTGCGCTGCTTCTCATTTGTTTGGGGGCATTGGCCGCCCTGCCGGTAATGGCACAGGCCGACACCACCAACATCATCGAACCGAACACCGATCCACCGACTGCCAAAAACGGCTTTCAGGCGATCACCTGCACCTCGGACGAACCGGTCAAATGTTCACCGGAAACGCCTGAACTGTTCTTCACGCTCGCGGGTGGCCACCCACAGGTCGGCTTCACGCAGTACATAATTCAGCACGAAGAAACCAAAGGAAAAGTCGAACCGGCGGGGATAGAAATTCCTACCTCTCCGATCATCGAACCGCTCGCCAACCGGACGATCAAAACCCTTCGGGTCGATCTGCCGCCGGGCCTGACGGTTAACCCCAACGCGTCGGCGGCAAAGTGCTCACTCGCAGACTTTGAAAACAAAGTCGGAGAAGCCCACGTGCCTCTCTGCGCCCCGAACACCATCGTCGGCAAAGAGGAAGTCACCCTGGTGACGAACGTCGCCGGAGCGGTTCCCGCACCTTCTCCTCCGTTCCCCGCCGGGCAGACCCTGCCGAAAGGCGCAGTGGTCCCGCCGAGCGAAGCGACCGGAACCAAAGTCCCGGTCTACAACATCGAGCCGGAGGCCGGCGAACCGGCTCTCTTCGGCTTCGTAGTCGCCGGCAAAGAGGAGGTCTTCCTCCGAACCGAAGTCGCGTGGCAGAGTGACTTCCACGAGTCATTCACGATCGAGCTGCCGGGACCCTCGGCGCCCTTCTCGACCCTGAAAAGCCGGTTGGTCCAGAACGGCAGGTCCGGTAACGGCACCTTCATCACCAACCCGACCACCTGCATCGATCCGAACGCGTTCCCGCATCTCTACTCGACCTGGTTCCGCGCCGAGTCGCATGGGGAACCGAACCCCGACTTCCCGGTCGGCTCCACCCCGGTGGAGGCCAAGGTCCAGTCGTCCAGCGGCGAACTGGTTCAGCAGGAAGGCTGCGACTCGGTTCCGTTCGAACCGACGATCGAGATGAACGCCGGAACCGCTGACGTCGACTCGCCCGCTCCGGCGACGGTTGACGTGAAACTGCCGTTTGACGCCGCCAAAGAAGGCGGAGCCAACCAGTCGCAGTCTCATGTCCGCAAGGCGGAAGTGACCCTGCCGAAGGGCATGGGCCTCAACCCATCCGGCGCGCAGGGACTCGGCGAATGCACCGACGCTCAGTTCAAGAAGGGCGTCCGCGTGTACGCCAACGAGTGCCCGGCCGACTCGAAAATCGGAACCGCGACGGTGGAATCGCCGCCGCTGGAGCGACCGCTCACGGGCGACGTCTACGTGGGCACCCAGAAGAGCACGAACCCCGAATCCGGTGAAGAGTTCAGGATCCTTGTAGAAGCCAAGGAACCGGAAGAGGGAATCGCTGCACGCCTGATCGGCAACGTCAAGGCCAACGCCCAGACGGGTCAGTTGACCGCGGTGTTCGACGAACAGCAGACGCTGGAAATGACCGGCTCGCAGGCAGACCTGCCAAGGGGCTTGCCGCAGGTGCCGTTCACCTCGGTGAAACTGCACTTCGACGACTCCAAAGCGGTGCTGACCAGCCCGCCGATCTGCTCCAGCACGTCCACGAGTCATCTCGAACCGTGGGCGCGTCCCGAAGACAAAGCGGTCGACAGCACCATCACCCTGAGTAACGATCCGACCGGTGGCGCTTGTCCGAAAACGCTGGCCGAGCGGAAGTTCACCCCGCTCTACAAAGCGAAAGTGGACAGCAGCAAAGGCGGGGCCTACTCGCCGTTCCACGTCAACATCGGACGCCGCGACGGCGAGCAGGAGCTCAAGGTCGTCGACGTCACCCTGCCGAAGGGCCTGACCGGGAAACTGGCCGGGATCCCCTACTGCCCGGAGGAGGCCATCGCGGCCGCCGTCGGGAAGAGCGGCAAAGCCGAGATAGCGGCCCCGAGTTGTTCGGCCGCCAGCTCGATCGGCAAGGTCACGACCAAATCCGGTTCGGGCGCCAACCCGCTGCAGCTCAGCGGCAACGCCTACCTCGCCGGTCCATACAAGGGCGCCGCGCTCTCGCTGGTGACGATCACGCCGGCGGTGGCGGGCCCGTTCGACCTCGGCACCGTGGTCGTCCGGGTGGCGCTCAACGTTGACCCGGAAACCGCCCAGATCCACGCGGTCTCCGACGTCATCCCCGACGTGTTCGAAGGGGTGAAGCTGGACATCCGCTCGATCGATCTCGACATCGACCGCAGCCAGTTCATGCTCAACCCGACGAACTGTGCCGCACAGGCGACGACGGGGGCGATCAACGGGGGCGGTGCTGACCCGACCAACCCGGCCGCGTTCAGCTCCTACCCGGTCAACGACCCGTTCCAGGCGATCGAATGCAACAAGCTCGCCTTCAAGCCGAAGCTCAACATCCAGTTGTTCGGCGGCACGAAGCGGAACAAGTATCCGCGTCTGAAGGCAACTCTGACCGCGCGCAAAGGCGATGCCAACGTCGCCCGCACCGCGGTGACGATGCCGCGCTCGCTGTTCCTCGAACAGGGGCACATCGGCACCGTCTGCACCAGGCCGCAGCTCGCCTCGCACACCTGCCCGAAGGGCTCGGTGTACGGCAAGGCGTGGGCGAAGTCGCCGTTGCTCGACAAGAAGTTGCAGGGGAAGGTGTACCTCGTCTCCTCCAACAACAAATTGCCTGACCTGCTCGTCGACCTACGTGGCCAGGTGGAGATCTACCTGCGCGGCGTGATCGGTAGCGGCAGCACCGGGGGCCTGAAGACGGTCTTCCGGACGGTGCCCGACGTGCCGGTGAGCAAGTTCGTCCTCAACATGAAGGGCGGCAAGAAGAGCCTCCTCGTCAACTCGGTCAACACCTGCGCCAAGCCGCAGCGGGCGATCGTGAAGATGAAGGGTCAGAACGGCAAGAAGAAGAACAACAACAAGTTCAAGCTGAACATCGCTTCCTGCGGAAAGAAGAAGGGCAAGAAGTAGGAGCAGTTCCAGCAAGCGAGTCGATCGCACCGGCGCGGATGGCCGAATAGCCTCCGCGTCGGTGCGCCCGACGCTTTCAGCCCTGATCGTCGCCTACGACAGCCGCGACGATCTCACCAAGACCCTTCCCGCCCTGCTACCTGAGCTGGGCGACGGCGACGAGCTGATCGTCGTCGACAACAAGCCCGGCGACGGCAGTGCCGAGCTGGTGCGAGAGCTGGCCCCGGCGGCGCAGATCGTGGCGACCGGCGGCAACAGCGGCTTCGCCGGCGGCTGCAACGCCGGCGCCGCAGAGGCGAGCGGCGACCTGCTGGTGATCCTCAACCCCGACGCCGCGCCGCAGTCTGGGTTCGGCGAGGCGATCCGGCGGCCCTGGGTCGAGGGGCGGGGGTGGGATGCCTGGCAGGCGCTGGTCTCCGACGGCGCGGGCGAGCGCATCAACTCGGCCGGCAACCCGATCCACTTCACCGGCATCGTCTGGGCCGGCGGCCACGGCCGGCCGCTCGCCGAGGCGCCGCCCGCGGGCGAGGTCCCGGCCGCCTCCGGCGCCTGCCTGGCGATCCCGCTGGTGAGCTGGCGGCGGGCCGGCGGCTTCCCGGCCGAGTACTTCATGTACCACGAGGACGTCGACCTCTCGGTCCGGCTGCGGGCGGCGGGCGGCGCGGTCGGGATCGAGCCGACCGCGGTCGTCGCCCACGCCTACGAGTTCGGCGCCAACGCCGACAAGTGGCGCTGGCTCGAGCGCAACCGCCTCGCCTTCCTCGTCCGCACCTACCCCGGCGCCCTGCTGCTCCTGCTCGCCCCGGCTCTGCTCGCCACCGAGCTGGCCCTGCTCCCGGTCGCTGCCGCCGGCGGCTGGGGAGGGCAGAAGCTGCGGGCAAATCTCGAATTCCTCCGCTGGCTGCCACGGCTCCTGCGCGAGCGCCGCGCGGTCCAGGCCCAGCGCACGATCTCCGCTGGCGAGTTCGCCGCCTGGCTCACCCCCGACCTCGATTCGGAGCTGATCAGCCCGCTGGTCCGCACCTGGCCGGCGCGGGCGCTGCTGCGCGGCTATTGGCGCTTGGTCTGCGCCCTGCTGCGCTAGAGCGGCTGGGTCGTCGGCCGGATCAGGATCTCGTTGACGTCGACGCTCGGCGGCTGTTCCAGCGCGTACATCACCGCGCGAGCGATGTCGTCGTCCTTCAGCGCGTAGTCGCCGGGGCTGTTGTCGAAGAACGGCGTGTCGACCATGCCCGGCTCGATCAGGGTGACGCGGATGCCGTGGTTCTCGTGCATCTGCCGCAGCTCCTGGCGCAGCCCCTCGCCGATCGCCGTCGCCGCCCACTTGGTCGCCGAGTAGAGCGAGCCCGGCAGCACCCGCCGGCCCGCGATCGAGCTGGTGACCAGGAAGTGGCCGTCGCCGCGCTCGAGCAGGTGGGGAAGGGTGGCGCGGATCGTCAGCGCCACCCCGTAGACGTTGGTGAGGACCATCGAGCGCCAGTGCTCGGGCGACTCCTCGAGGTAGCCGCGGGAGGCGCCGAAGCCGGCGTTGGCGAAAACCGCGTCGATCCGGCCGAAGCGCTCCAGGGTCGTAGCCGCCATCGCCTCGACCTGGTCCCACTCGGTGACGTCGCAACGGACCGCCAGCGCCCGCTCCTCGCCGCCCAGCTCGGCGGCGAGCGATTCCAGCTCGTCGAGCCGCCGCGCCGCCAGCACCAGCCGGTACCGAGAAGACGCGGCCCGTGCCGTGGCGGCCCCGATGCCGCTGCTCGCGCCGGTGATCAAGAGGACGGGGTCGGCCAT
>Ga0164301_10000125_pt1 | contig 19434 bp, 19 predicted proteins | sample Whisoiple_231_MG_FD_109711 | JGI IMG/M metagenome (GOLD analysis project Ga0164301, IMG submission 109711) | Unamended control soil microbial communities from upstate New York, USA - Whitman soil sample_231_MG | ecosystem: Environmental > Terrestrial > Soil > Agricultural land ... | reverse complement strand
GCCGGTACCGGGAGAAGAGACGGGAACTTCGACCGGCGCCGGAGCCGGTTCGGTGGTCGCGGCAGGGGTGGGTGCGGGGACCGGTGCCGTTTCCGGCGCGGGCGCCGGGGTCGGCGCGCCGGGGTCGGGGCTGTCCGCGGCCGGAGGGCTCGAGACGGGGACCGCCGAGCCGTCGACCCCTGCAGAGCCCCGCTGGCCGCGCGCCGCAGTCTCGGAGGCGCCCCGGGCGCCGAAGCCGCCGGACGCCGGGGCGACGCTCTGCGACTGCGCGATCGCGGCGCTCGGGGAGCCGTGCTTCAGCGGCACTGCCCTGGCCACCGAGCCCGGCTTCGTCGGGGCGCTCGGCAGCGGCGCCGGAGTGAGCACAGGGAAGCCGAGCTGGGCGAAGATCGCCACCAGGGCGAGCCCCGCGGCCGCGGTCAGGCCGAGGAAGGCGACGACCGTGCTGCGCATCCGTTCCGGCAGGCCGTCGCCGGCCAGGCTCGGTCGCCGAACCGCATTCCTCAGCTTGTCGCGAAAGTCGGAGTGCACCTGATTCGTGCATCGGCAGCAGGGCCGGCGGCCGTAGCGATTGGATGGGGATCCTCTACTTTCGATTCGATCAACCGTCCAGGCTGAAGCCGTGCGCTTCGACGTCGATTTCGATCGCGCCGTCCTCGTCGGTTCGCAGCGCCGGGACCCCGTGCCGGGCCAGGGTCGCCAACGTCTGCGCAGTCGGGTGCCCGTAGGAGTTGCCGGCGCCGACCGAGATCACCGCCAGCTGCGGCCGGATGCGGTCGAGCAGGGCGCCCAGCCCGGCGTCGTCGCTGCCGTGGTGGGCGACCTTGAGGACGTCGAGATGGCCGGCTTCGATCGGCACCGCCTCCGCCTCGGCATCGGCAGTCAGCAGCATCGAGAAGTCGCGCCAGCGGGCCTCGATCACCAGCGCCGTCTGGTTCGGGTCGGCGGGCGGCCCGCCGCCCAACAGCTCCCCCGGCGGCCACAGCACCCGCAGGCGCAGCCGACCTGAGCGCAGCTCGCTGCCCGCCGCGACCCGCTCGGGCCTGGCGCCGGCTGCGGCCGCCCGCGCGATCAGCTCCCTTCCCAGCCGGGCGTAGACCAGCCGTTCGACCGGCACCTCGCCGAGCAGCTCTTCGATCCCGCCGACGTGGTCGGACTGGTCGTGAGTGGCGATCGCGGCTCCCAGTCTGTCGACACCGGCCGCCTCGAGCTGCCGCGCCAGCCCGTCGCCCGGCGGGCCGCCGTCGACCAGCACCGCCGGGGCGCCGGCCGGGCGGAAGAGGATCGCGTCGCCCTGACCGACGTCGAGGACGTCCACCTGTAAGCCGGGCGGCGGGCCGGCCTCTGCCCCTCCCCAGTTCGGCAGCGGCAGCAGGCAGGCCAAGCCGATCGCCCCCAGAGCAGCGACCTGCCGCGGCCACAGCCGGCAGCAGAGAACGCCGACCCCCAAACCGACGTAGGCGACCAGCAGCCCGAGACCGCTCAGATGGACCTCCAGCTCGGCCCATTCGGGCGCCGCGCACCAGGAGGCGACCTGGGCGACGTAGGCGAGGAGCAGGGCGTCGAGGCCGTTCAGCGGCTCCAGCGGCACGCCGGGCAGTTGCGCCAGCGCCGCCCCGCACATGCCCAGCCACATCGCCGGCGCCACCGCCGGCAGGGCCAGGACGTTCGCCACCAGCGTCGTGGTCGAGATCTGTTCGAAGTGGAAGGCGATCAGCGGCGCCGTCGCCAGCGTCGCCGCGACCGTCACCGCCACGCCCTCGGCCAGCGCCCGGCGCCAGGGCCCTCTTCCCAGCCGGGTCTCGATCGCGCGGCGCAAGGGCGAGGCGAGCAGGAGGATGCCGAGCACCGCGGCGAAGCTCAGCTGCCAGCCGATGTCGGCGGCGATGCCGGGGTCGATCGCCAGGGTCACCAACGCCGCCAGCGCCAGCGCGTAGAGCCGCGACGAGCGCCTCCCTCCCAGCGTCGCCAGGACGCCGATCGCGCCCATCACCGCCGCCCGCTGGATCGAGGGGCCGGCGCCGGCGACCGGGACGTAGACGGCGATCAGGACCAGCACCCAGAGCAGCCGCTCGCGCAACGGGATCCCGAAGGCGCCGAGCAGCGGCATCGCCAGCAGGGCGAGCAGGGTGACGTTCTGCCCGGAGACGGCCAGCAGGTGGCTGAGCCCGGAGCGGCGGAAGTCTTCCTCGGTGCGGGCGTCGACGCCCTCGTCTTCGCCCAGCACGAACCCGCGCGCCAGCGCCGCCTCCCGGGCCGGCATCCCGCGACCGAGCCCCTCGGAGGCCCGCTCGCGGATCTCGCCGCTGTGCGCCAGAGCGAGAGCGGCGACGGCCAGGATCCCGACCAGGACCGGCAACGAAGGGTGCGGCGATGCCATGGACGACGTGGCGCTAGGGCTGCAGCCGATCGCGCAGCGAGCCCATCGTCGCCGGCCCGATCCCCGAGACCTGGTCGAGCTGCTCGACCGAGGAGAGGCCACCGTGTTCGTCGCGGTACTCGACGATCGCCCCGGCGGTCACCGGCCCGATCCCCTCGATCTCTTCCAGCTGCTCGACGGTGGCGGTGCCGAGGCTGATCGGGCCTTCGGCGCTCGCCACTCCGGGTGCGGCCGCGCCCCCCGGCAGACGCTCGGGGACGACCACCTGCTGGCCGTCGGCGAGTCGGGCGGCGAGGTTGATCGCTTCCAGCTGCGCCTCCGGCGCGGCCCCGCCGGCGCGCGCCACCGCATCGTTGACCCGGCTGCCCGCCGGCATCCGGTAGACGCCGGGGTCCCGGACCGCCCCGGTCACGTCGACCACCAGGTCGCCCGCCTGACCGCCGATCGAGAAGCCGCCGGCGTCGGCCGAGGGCGCCTCCGCGCCCGAGGCGAAGGAGACTTCTCCCCCGCCCTCACCGCGGATCGCCCGCGCCCCGACCAGCAGCAGCGCGATCGCAACCGCCGCGTAGACGACCACCTGGGTTCGGCTCAGCTCCGGCATCGCCGGCGATCCTGGCCGGAATCAGCGCACGCGTGGCGCGCTAAATCAAAAGCTTGTGAGGCGGAAGTGCCTCAGTACTCGTCATCGTCGTCGTAGCCCGCCACCTCTGCCAGCTGATCGCTGTAGAGCTCGGCGGCGGCCACTGGCGGCGACTGGATCGAGACGCAGACCAGCTCGGCCTCGCCCTCGTTGCCGATCGAGTGCTCGGTCGCGGGCGGGACCAGGATCAGGTCGCCCTCGGCGACCTCCTGGGTGTCGCCGGCGACCGACATCGTGCCGCTGCCGCGGACGACGACGTAGGCCTGCTCGGCCTCGCCGGAGGAATGCAGCGTCTGCTCCGCGCCGCCCGGGACGCAGACCCAGGTGACCGAGAGATTGCGCGATCCGAGTTCCCCCGCGTCCATGAGGACGTGGGCGCGGATGCGGTGCCACTCCTCGACAGCGGTGTCTTGCAGGCGCCTGACCAGCATTCGGCGGCTTTCTAGCAGACCGGCGGGCCGCCGCGGAGGGCGCTACCGAACCACCAGGTTGACCAGCTTGCCCGGAACTACAATTTCCTTGACTATTTCTTGGCCGTCGAGATGCTTGGCGACCTTCTCGCTTTCGCGCGCCAACTGCAGCAGCTCCTCCTTCGCCGCCTCGGCCGGCGCCTCGATCCGGTCGCGCAGCTTGCCGTTGACCTGGACGACCAAGGTCACCGTGTCGCTGACCAGCAGCCCGGGGTCGGCCTGCGGCCAGGGCTGCTCCCAGACCCGCTCCCCGGTCAGCCGCTCGTAGATCTCGGCGCCGAGGTGCGGGGCGAAGGGGAAGACGAGCGAAGCGGCGGTCGCGGTCGCGAAGCGCACGGCGGTGCCGCCCTCCGGCGTCGCATAGAGGCCGTCCTTGAGCCGGTAGGCGTCGTTGACCAGCTCCATCACCGCCGAGATCACGGTGTTGAACTGGAAGCCGCGCTGGAAGTCACGCGTCGTCTTGTCGATCGCCCAGTGCGCCTTGGCGAGCAGCTCGCGAGCCCCACCGCCGGCCGCCGCGTCCGGCTCCCCCGCCTGGGTCCGTTCGTCGGCCTCCTCGCAGAGCCGCCAGAGCCGGGAGAGGAAGCGGTTGACGCCCTCGACCCCCTCGTCGGTCCAGTCGCCGCCGCGCTCGGGCGGGCCCATGAAGCAGACGTAGGTGCGGGCGGTGTCGGCGCCGTAGCGCTCGACGTAGTCGCCGGGGCTGACCGTGTTGCCCTTCGACTTCGACATCTTGGCCCCGTCGCGGGTGATCATCCCCTGGGTGAAGAGGTTGGCGAACGGCTCCTGGACACCGAGCTGGCCGAGGTCGGCCAGCGCCTTGGTGAAGAAGCGCGCGTACATCAAGTGCAGGATCGCGTGCTCGACCCCGCCGATGTACTGGTCGACCGGCATCCAGTGGTCGGCCGCGGCGCGGTCCCAGGCCGCCTCGTCGTTGCCAGCGTCGAGGTAGCGGAGGAAGTACCAGGAGGAGTCGACGAAGGTATCCATCGTGTCGGTCTCGCGCCGGGCGTCTCCGCCGCAGCGCGGGCACTCGGTCGCGACCCAGTCCTCAGCCGCCGCCAGCGGGCTCTTGCCCTGCGGCGCATAGTCCTCGATCTCCGGCAGCTCGACCGGCAGCTGCTCGGCGGGCACCGGGACCATCCCGCACTCCTCGCAGTAGACGACCGGGATCGGTGCCCCCCAGTAGCGCTGGCGGGAGACGAGCCAGTCGCGCAGGCGGTAGTTGACCGCCTGCCTGCCGCGGCCCTCCTGATTGAGCCAGGCGACGATCTCGTCGTAGGCCTCGCGGTTGTGCTTGCCGTCGAAGCGTCCGGAGCCGGTCATCTGCCCGTCGCCGGGGTAGGGCAGGCCCTCCTCGTCGCGCGCCGCCTCGGGGTCGGAGCCCTCGATCACCCGCTCGACCGGCAGGCCGAACTTCTGGGCGAATTCGTAGTCGCGGGAGTCGTGGCCGGGGACCGCCATGATCGCCCCCGTGCCGTACTCCATCAGCACGTAGTCGGCGACGAACATCGGGATCTCCTCACCGTTGACCGGGTTGACGACCGTGCGGCCGAGCGGCACGCCGGTCTTCTCGCGATCCTCCGCCCCGCGCTCCTGGGCGGACTCGCGGCCGATCCGGTTGACGTACTCGCGCACCTCCTCTTCGGCCGGCGTGCCCTCGACCAACCGCATCAGCTCCGGGTGCTCGGGCGCGAGGACGAAGAAGGTGGCGCCGAAGAGGGTGTCGGGGCGGGTGGTGAAGACGGGGAAGTCGAGGTCGACCTCCTCGCAGCGGAAGACGACCTCGGCCCCCTCGGAGCGGCCGATCCAGTTGCGCTGCATCGTGATCACGTTCTCCGGCCAGGACTCGAGTCGGTCGAAGTCCTCCAGCAGGCGGTCGGCGTAGTCGGTGATGCGGAAGAACCACTGCTCGAGGTTGCGCTGGACGACCTCGGTGCCGCAGCGCTCGCAGCGGCCGTCGACGACCTGCTCGTTGGCCAGCACGGTCGCGTCTTTCGGGCACCACTGGACCGGCGCCTCGGTCCGGTAGGCGAGCCCCTTCTCGAACAGCTGCAGAAAGATCCACTGGGTCCAGCGGTAGTACTCGGGGGTGTGGGTCGCGAGTTCGCGCGACCAGTCGATCGAGATCCCCCACTCGCGGAACTGGCGGCGGAAGGACTCGATCGAGCGCTCCGTCGCCACCCGCGGCGGCTCGCCGGTTTTGATCGCGTTGTTCTCCGCCGGCAGGCCGAAGGAGTCGTAGCCCATCGGATGGATCACCTCGAAGCCGTGGCGGCGGCGGAAGTGGGCGATCGCGTCGCCGACCGCGTAGCACTTGAGATGGCCGACGTGGGGCTCGCCCGAGGGGTAGGGCAGCATCTCCAGCACGTAGGCCTTCGGCTTGGAATCGTCAGAGCCGGGCTGTCCGGGGTTGGCGACCTCCCAGGTCTTCTCCTCGGCCCAGACCGCCTGCCACTTGCGCTCGATCTCTTTCGGCTCGTACCCCGGCATCAGGGCGCGATCTTACGAGGCAGGCGCGCAGCGGCGCTTTCGGCGCCGGCTCTAGAAGGGAAGGGCGCGGAGGCCGGGCGAGAGCTGTTCGAGGATCCGCGGCCAGATGTAGACCTCGGTGGCGGCGGCGAGGACGAGGACGGGGATCGCCAGCATCACCGTGATCAGGGTCGCCGCCAGCAACTGGTTCCACTCGCCGCGGCGGCTGGCGATCAGCCAGGCGGCGAGCGGCAGAAAGAGCGCGGTCAGCTCCGGCAGCGCGTGCGGGAGGACGCTGAGGATCAGCTCGAAGCGGCTGATCTGCAGCTGGTAGGCGAGGGTCGATCCCTGGAAGCCGAGGTAGAGCGCCTGGGTGCAGAGCGAGAAGACGGTGACGGCGGCGACGAAGAGGATCGCGAACTCGCCGGCCTTGACGTGGACCCAGCGGCTGAAGCCGGTCCGCTGGGCGGCGGCGATCGGCATCGAGGCGCCGGCGATGAAGCCGGCGATACAGGCGGTCGCGTGCAGGGCCAGGACCAGGGAGTTGCGATAGAGGATCGGCAGCATGTCGTCCGGCTGAGCGGGATAGGTGAGGCCGGCGAGGTGGATCGGGGTCAGGTCCGGGGTGAGCAGGCCGGCGACCGCCCAGGTCGCGCTCAGCAGCGTCAGCGCCACGGCGAAGCTGAGGGCGATCCAGCCGCGCAGCACCCGCCAGGGATGCCGGCTCCAGAGGTCCAGGGTCGTCCGCGTGTCCCGCATCCCATGCGAGAACACATGCTCGTTCGCCGTGCTCACGCTCCAACCATCGGCAGCCGGAGCCGTTTTTTTGAGCTGCGCCCTAGCTGCGCTCTACTTCGTAGTCCTCGGCGAGCTGGGCGAGCCGCGGCAGCGGCACCTTCAACCCCCGGGCGATCCGCCGCACGTTGCCCCAGGTCGGGTTGATCCGGCCGGACTCGATGTGGGAGATCCAGGTCGGGTGGATCTCCGCCCGTTCGCCCAGCGCCTCCTGGCTGAGGCCGCCGTCTGTGCGCAGCTTCCGGATCGCCTTCGCGAGTCCGGGTTGTGGGTCGTCGCGCCGAGGCATCTAGGGGAGGGAATTGCCCTCCCGCCCCCACGTCCATAGAGGCGGCCTCAAGCCCGCTCGGCGATTCCGCGACTTGCGTATTCCGCTAAACCAATGTCTCGGCATTTACCCCATACACCGAATGCCGGCCCGGACTTCTCACACCTGTAAGAAGTCGGCAAAGGCATGCGGTCTACTAGTTGAGGATCGGCGCACTCACTTGATGAGCGAACCAACCCCCACCGACACTCGTGACGAGCACTTCCTGCGCCGGGCGCGGGCGGCGCGGGCTGCCGGCGACGCCGCCGGCGAGCACGAGGCGATCTGCCGGCTGATCGAGCCCTACTGGTCGTGGGCGTACTCGATCGCCTACGGCAGGATCGGCGGCGCCGACGATCCGAAAGCCGACGCCGAAGAGATCGCCGGCGACCTCCTGCGGCGGCTGGCGCGCCTGCTGAAGCGGAAGCTCGCCTTCGACACCTCCTTCCGCACGGTCGCCTCCGCCAACCTCAGCTACGCGGTCAAGGACTACCGGCGCCGATCGGCTCGCAACGAGTCGACGCCCGTCGACCCGGTGCAGCTGTCCGAGGTCGACGCCCCACGGGGAGCCCCCGGGCCGGAAGAGATGACCGACGCGCTGCAGCCGTATCTCGACGGGCTGAACGAGCGGGAGCGGGAGCTCGCCCACGATCGCCTGGTCCTCGACCTCTCGCCGAGCGAGATCGGCGAGCGCCACGGGATGAAACGGGGCGCCGTCGACACCGCGATGCACCGCATCTTCAAGAAGATGCGGAAAAACGCGCCGGCGGCTGTAAGAAATCGCGATTTCGGGACGGTGTAGGCGGTATGGCAGAGTTCGATCCGATCGAAGAGCGGGCAATCGAAATGCTCGACGACATCGAGCTGGAGGCCGTCCGGGCGAAGACCGTCGCGGCCAACGACGAGCGCTTCGAGTTCGTCCTCTGGAACCTCTGCCTGCGCGGCGTCGCGGTGATCGAGCGGGTCTGCCGCACCCGCGGCGAGGCCTCCGGGCTGAGCGAGCAGGAGATCGAGCTGGCGATCGAGGACGCTTCGGCGCGGATGCTGCTGAGCCTGTCGCGACTCGAGCCCCAGCCGCAGATCCACGCCCTAGCGGCCGAGATCGCCGCCGCCTGCGTCGAACGCTCCTGGCCACTGCAGAAGAGCGCCCCGCGGCTGACGTCCCGCACTCCCCAGCTGCGGATGATCAACGGCCTCGACGAGGCGATCGAAACCGGCCAGGTCCGGCCCAACGACTGGGAGAACTCATGAGCGCCGAAGAGGCCTTCGAGCGAGCCTTCTGGCAGGCCCTCGACGACCTGAAGGAGGGCTCGGAGAAGCCGATCGAGGACTACCTGCGCCTCGTCCCCCGCGAGCAGCGGGACGAGCTGGGCCGGATGCTCGCCGACCTCCTCTTCGCTCGCGGGCCGGCCGCGGCCCCGGAAACTGCAGACAGCGAGGGATACAGGCGCGCTGTCGCGGTCGTCGACGAGGTCCTGGGCAGTAGAGGGGTGGCTGGAATCCTGCCCGGGACCTTGAAGGCGATTCGAAACGCGCGCGGGATCGAGCCCGAAGCGGTCGTCGAGCGGCTGGCCGCGGACTTCGAGGTGCAGGGAGAAGACGGGCGCCACGCCCTGGCCCGCAACTACCACCGCCTCGAGACCGGCAAGCTGCTCGGCTCGAAGCTCTCGCAGCGCCTGCTGAAGTCGCTGGCCGCGGTCTTCGACGTCGACGTCGCCGAGATCCTCGCCGCGGCGCGGCCTGCGACCGAAGGCCCTGGGCTGAAGAGCGTGCCGGCGATGGGGCGAAGCGACGGTACCGGGGCTCCGTCCTCCCCACGTCCCTCCTCCGAGCGTCTTCCCGACCCGGAGGTCGAGCTGGTCGAGCGACTGTTCCATGGCGGCCCCGACGCTTAAGCCGGCCGCGGCCGCGCAGGCGCTGCTCCGCGACTTCGAGGAGCGCTACGAGGCGGCCGGGGCGCCGCCGATCCCGGTCGAGCGGGTGGCGGGCTCCCTCCTCGGCCTGTTCATCGACGAAGCGGACGACATCCGCACCCTTCCAGGCGCTCCCACCGACCAGGGCCGCCTCTCGGGGATGCTCGACGCCGAGGAGATGATCGTCTGGGTCGATCGCGGCGAGGCGCGCCGCAGCCCGGGTCGCCGCCGGTTCACGATCGCCCACGAGATCGGCCACCTGGTGCTCCACGTTCCCGTCGTCAAGGGGGCCTTCTACGACCGGCCCGCCGACATCCGGGAGATCGAAGACGATGCGGCCGACAAGGAGCTGCCCGAGCTGCGCCGGCGCGAGCGGGAGGCCAACGTCTTTGCCCGCGAGCTGCTGATGCCGGAGCGGCTGGTCAACGAGCAGGCCCACGCCACCGGGTTCAACCTGCCGGCCCTCGCCGAGCGGTTCGAGGTCACGGTTCCGGCGATGCGCCTGCGCCTGCGGCTGCTGAAGCTGCTACCACCCCTGGCGTGAGGATCGTCCACCTCTCCGATACCCATCTGGGACTGCGCGAGTTGCACCACACCGACGCCGAGGGGCGCAACGTCCGCGAGCAGGACGTCTACGCCGTCTTCGGCAGGGCGATCGACAAGGTCCTCGAGCTGAAGCCGACCGCCGTGATCCATTCCGGCGACCTCTTCCACGGGCACCATCCGACCGCGGCGGCACTGGGGGTCGCCCTCGACCAGATCGAGCGGCTGCGCGCGGCCGGGATCGGGTTCGTCGTCATCGCCGGGAACCACGAGACCCCCCGGGTCCGGGCGATCACGCACCCTTTCGCGCTGCTGGAGCGCTTCGGGGCCGACGCCGTGCACGGGCAGCCGCGCCGGCTCCGCTTCGGCGAGCTGGGCGTCACTGCCATCCCCCACAGCCTCGACCGCGAGGAGATGGCCGGCTGGATCGCGGCCGCGGACCCCGACCCGGAGGCCCGGTTCAACGTCCTGGTCGCGCACGTCGGGCTCGAGGGGTTGGCGCGGGTCGGAGCGGGTGAGCCCGGTGCGGTCGAGCTGCCGGGAGAGATCCTCGAGTCGGTGGCGAGCTTCGACTACATCGCCCTCGGGCACCTCCATCAGTTCGACCGGCCGCGCGTCAACGCCGTTTATGCGGGTTCACCGGAACGGCTGAGCTGGACCGATCGCGCCAGCCGCAAGGGAATCGTCGAGGTCGACCTCAGCGCCGACCCCCTCGCCAAGGGCTTCCTCGAGCTGCACGAGCTCGAAGGGCGCACCCGCAGGCGACTCAAGCCGATCGACGGCGGGTCCGGCGACCTGACGAAAAAGATCTGCCGGTCGGCGAAAGGCAAAGGCCTGGAGGGGGCGATCGTCAGAGTGCCGATTGCCGGCGTCAGCTTCGAGAGGTTCGGCGCCGTCGATCGCCGCAAGGTCGGCGAGGCGTTCGCCCCCGCCCTCCACTTCGAGCTCATGCCCGAGCTGGTCGAATCGGGCTCCGGCGCCCCGCAGCCGGCGGCACCCGCCGAGCTGCGCGACTTCCTCGCCAAGCGGGTTCCCGCCGGGGTCGAGGCGGAGGTGTTCGTCACCCGCGGCGAGTCCTACATGACCCGCGCGGCCGAGGACATCGGTGCATGAGGCTGCTGCGTCTCGAGGCGAAGAACTTCCGCTCCTTCGCCGAGCTCGACCTCGACCTCAACGCCACCGGGGTCTTCGCGATCACGGGGCCCAACGGGGCGGGAAAGACGACGATTTTCGCCGCCATCGAGTGGGCGCTCTACGGCGGCGGCAGGGGGGCCGGGGCGGTGAGCGTCGCCCGCCAGGGGACGCAGCGGGAGGAATGCTGCGTCACGCTGGAATTCGAAGTCGGCGGGCATGCCCTGCGGGTGACGCGGATCGACGGCAAGGACGCCTGGCTGACCGACGTCGGCACGGACGAGCGCCTCGCCCAGACCCTGAGCGGGACCTCGCGCGAGGTGGCGGTGCGCCTCGGGCTGACCAAAGAGATGTTCCGCGGCACCTTCTACGCCCCCCAGAAAGAGGTGGAGGCGCTCTCTTCCAAAGACCCCAGGAGGCGAAAAGACCAGCTGGAGCGCCTGCTCGGGATCCGGCACCTGCGCAAGGCGGTCGAACTTGCCGGGGTCGACGCGCGCGAGCAGGGGCTGGTCCTGGAAGGCCTGCGCAGGGAGGCGCCGGACTTCGACGAGCTGAAAGCCGAGGTCAGGCGCCGCGAAAAGGAGGCCCGCGACGCCGCTCCCGCCGTCAAGGGGCTGAAGCGGGAGATCGCCGCCGACGAGGCGAAGCTGAAAAAGACGAACAAAGCCATCGACAAACTCGCGGCCCAGCTCGCCGAGCACTCCTCCCGGCAGGTCGAGGCCGAGCGGGCGGAGAGCCTCTTCAGCCGGAAGAAGGAGGCCCTCGAGCGGAAGGACGAGCAGCTCGGGGTGGCGGTGGCCGCCAAGGCCGAGCAGGGCGAGATCGAGGCAGCGCTGCGCGGCAGCGAGGGCTTCGAGGCCCGCGAGCGCGAGCTGACCCTGCTGCGGCAGAGCCATGAGCGCCGCCAGGGCCTGATGGAGAAAGAGCGCCGGTCCCTTGAGGAGCTTGCCTCGGCGACCGACACCCTCGCCGACCTGGGCCCGGCGCTAGAGGGAGATCCCGCGGCGGATTTGAGCGGCGCCCAGGAAGAGCTGAACGAGCTCAGCGGGCAACTGCGCGAGGCGGGCACCGCTCGGAGGCAGGCGGAGGAGGGCGCAAGCCTCGTCCTGGAGAGGATGGAGCGGGCCAGGCGCGGTGCCGAGATCGTCCGCGAGATCGCGGCCCTGTCCGATGCGGACAACCGTCTGGAGGAGTCACGTGCGGCCCTCCGCGAGGTGCGCGACCAGCGGGCCGAAGCCAAGGCGGAGATCGCCCACCAGGAACGCCACCGCGATACCGCCCGCAAGTCGGGAGTCTGCCCCACCTGCCACCGGGATCTCGAAGGCGCGGGCAAGGACCTGATTGCCGGCCTCAAGGCGGCGATCGCGGATGCCCGTCGGCACCACAAAGCGCTCGACCGCAAGGTCGGCCAACTGGAGAAGGTCGCGGCGAAGCTCGAACAGGAAGCCCAGCGGGAAAGCCGGCTGCGGGCCGAGCTCGAGTCTCTGGGCGATTTCGAGACGGAGGCTGCACTCGCGGACGAGGCGGCCCGGGCCAAAGAGCTGCTGGAGCAGACGACGAGCGACGAGCGCGAAATCGAGGCAGCGCTCACGGCGCTGGAGAAAGAGATCCCGAAGCTCCGGGCGCGAGTCGAGGAGGCAGCGCGGGCGGAAGCCGAACGGCGCACGGTGCAGGAGCGAAAGGCCGCAGCCGAGCAACAGGTCGCCTTCATCGCCGAGCAGCTGGCGGATGTCTCAGACGACGGATACGACCCGGAGGCCCACGCCGCGGTGAAAGTCGCCTTGGAAAAACGTGAGGAGGCGACGCGGCGCTTAGCGGTCGTCCGCGACCAGGCCGCGAGCACCGCGCTGCTCGAAAAGCAGGTGAGGGTGCAGCGCAAAGAGGTCGAGCAGGCTTCCAAAGAGGCCGCGAGGCTGCGCCGGAGCGCCGACAAAGTCGCGCCCGAGCCTGGCGCCCAGGAGAAGATGAGCGCCGAGCGCGATCGGCTCGAAGAGAAGCTGGTCGAGGCGCGTGAGGCACTGGAGGAGGCAAGCCGCCGGGCCTCGGCCGAGTCGGAGGCAGTCGCCGCCGCTCGCACCCGCCTGAAGGATGCGAAAGAGCTCGGGGAGAAGATCGACGAGGAGCGCCGGGAGCTCGAGCTTCGCGCCGCGGTGGTGGCCGCCCTCGAGGCCTATCGCGAGGAGGCCTCCCGCCGCGCCCGGCCGATGCTGGAAGCGGAGGCCTCCAAGCTCCTGCGCCAGATCACCGAAGCGACCTACCCCCAGATCAGGCTGACCGAGGATTACTTCCTCGAGATCGCCGAGGGCCGCGACTTCCACCTCAGCAAACGCTTCTCGGGAGGAGAGCAGGACTTGGCCGCCCTCTGCCTGCGCCTTGCCCTCGCAAGGACTCTCGCCCACCAGCGAGGCACCGAACACAGCTTCGTCATCCTCGACGAGGTCTTCGGCAGTCAGGACGTGGGGCGACGGAAGATGCTGATGGAGCAGCTGCTCGAGCTCTCCCGCGGCGAGTTCGAGCAGATCTTCGTTATCTCCCACACCGAGGACATCGTCGAGCAGTGCTCGCTTCACATCGGCGTTACCCGCGAGAACGGGATCAGCAAGGCTTCAGGCCCGACCGACTAGGCGAAGCCGCCGGCGCCGCGCTGGTGGGCAAAGGCTCGCGTAGGGCTGACCCCGCCGGCGAATGAGGACTTCGGTTCCACCGGAGGCTCGATCGAGGTAGTAGCCGAAGTGGTTGCGGAACCGATGGGCGCCGACCTCTTCCACTGGGGGCGAAGAATCGGCTTGAGAAGTGGAGCTGAGGGGATTCGAACCCCTGACCTCTTCGCTGCCAGCGAAGCGCTCTGCCAGCTGAGCTACAGCCCCAGGCAAGTGGTACTCGGCTGCCCAGTTTAGCGTTGCGCGCTGTCCATTTTTTGCCGGGGCGGTACGAAGCCATACATTCGACCGACCCTCAAAGAGTTCAGGGGGCAATAGGTAACTGGTTCCGAGGTCGCCGCAATGAACCGCTACCAAATCAATCTCTGAGCGGTCGTATGTCTTGACCACATAGCCCTGGGTCGGAGAGTGGCGTGAGGTACTTAGGCGAACCTGGATTTTGTCGCCGACACGCGCACCCCACTTGCACTGCACCCGATAGAGCCTTCCTACGATCCCCAGAACCAAATCGCAGCGGCCGTGCTCGGTCAGCGGATGCCAGACCTCAAGGCCAAGCCGTGCTGCCTCAGCGGCGATCGCCAACTCGGCAGCATTCCCCTTGCGATTTGGATCGAGCTCCATCCTCCCGCAGACAATAGCCTGCAGAGCAGACGGAAAGTTGCGGTCTCCTAGGCGGCGCGCTGCTCGGGGCCCGATTCCTCGTCGACGTCGAGGATCAGGTTGTCCGGGGCGTTATGGCGGACCTTGAAGTCGACGTTGGACAGCTCCTCGAGTTCGCGCAGGAGGTCGACAGGCTGATCGAGGTTCATCGAGAAGGTGGCGCGGCCCTCGGAGAAGCGCTCGACCGAGATCTCGGAAGCTCCGAGCTGTCCCACCGCGTCCTCGAAGCTGACCAGCTGGGAGAAGTCGCCGAGCGGGCCGATCTCGAGCTTGACGCGGCCGGCGTAGAGGCTCTCGTCCTCCGCAGCGGGCTCAGACTCGGTCGCCTGCGGCTCGGACTGGAAGACGGGATCGACGTCGGTCAGCGCCTTCACCTTCTTGCTCACCTCGACCGCCTCGCGCAGGGCTTTCATCCGGATCCGGGTCGCCTGGCCGCGGGCCTGCGTCTCCAGCTCCTCGAGCCGGGCGGTGATCGCGTCGAGGGCGGCGATGCTGCGGTCGTGGCACTCGTTCGCCTCCTGCAGGCGACCGTCCAGCGAACGGAGCTCGCGCTCGCGCTCGAGGACCATGCCGGCGAGGGCCGTGGTCTCCGTTTCCATCTCGGCGATCGTCTCGCTCTGAACGGCGGCCTGCCGCTCGAAATGGAGGATCTGCGCGTCGCGAGAGGAGATCGCTTCCTCCACCTCCGCGCGCCGGTACCCGAACAGCGAACGCCTGAACCCATTCATATGGGCGGCAACCGTAGGGAGCCGCTCGGACGGTATTTAGGCGCTGGCCGCTTCGGAGGCTTCCGGGGCGTCGAGCTCGAGCTCAAGCCGGGGCGCGTCGCGCCAGAGATCCTCCAGCCCGTAGCGCTCGCGGGCATCCGGGGTGAAGACGTGGAGGACGCAGTCGAGGTAGTCGAGGATCGTCCAGCCCGCTTCGCCACCGGCGTCCACCCCGCCCGGCAAGAGCCCGGACTCGCGCTTGACCCGCACCCGCACCTCGTCGACGATCGCCCGCGCCTGCCGCTCGCTGCGGGCGGTGCAGATCGCGAGGAAGTCGGTGTAGGCGACCAGCTCCCGCATGTCGAGGACGACGACGTCCTCGGCTTTTTTCGAGTCGGCGACCGTCGCCAACTGGCGCGCCAACTGCTCTGACTGGGCCTGGTTCATCGGTAGATCCCCTTCTCCTCGATGAAACTAGCGACCGGGTCGGGGACGAGGAAGCGAAGTGGCCGGCCCTGGCGGGCGCGCTCGCGCACCGCCGAGGAGGAAACGCCGAACTGCGGCATCTCCAGCGTCGTCGCCCGCTCCCCGGCGCCGAGGCTGCGCAGCACCGCGTCGACATCGGCCTCCGAGACGCCGGCGCGCCGCGCCACCGCCAGGCTCGCCAGCTCGACCACCCGCTCGGGGTTGCGCCAGCTCTCCAGCCCGACCGCAGCGTCCGCCCCCATCACGAACACCAGCTGCGTGTCGACCCGGTCCTCTGCAAGTGCCTCCAAGGTCTCATACGTGTAGGACGGCCCCTCGCGCTCGACCTCCAGGGAGGAGACCGAGAAGCGCTCGTCTTCGGCCGCGGCGAGGCGCGCCATCTCCATCCGCGCCTCGCGGCCGGGGTCGTCGGCGATCCGCTTGTGCGGCGCCTCACCGGTCGGGACGAGGATCACCTCGTCGAGGCCGAGCTGCCAGAGCGCCTCCTGGGCGAGCGCGAGGTGACCGAGGTGCGGCGGGTTGAACGCCGACCCGAGCACCCCGACCCTCGCACCCTCGGGGCTACTCACGCACCTGGCCGTTGCCGTGCGCGACGTACTTGAAGGTCGTCAGCTCGCGCATCCCGATCGGCCCGCGGGCGTGCAGCTTCTGGGTCGAGTTGCCGATCTCCGCCCCCATCCCGTACTCAAACCCGTCGGTGAAGCGGGTCGAGGCGTTGACGTAGACGGCGGCCGCGTCGACCCCGGTGGCGAACTCCTCCGCCGCCTCCTCCGAGGAGGTGACGATCGCCTCCGAATGGCCGGTGCCGTGGCTGTTGACGTGCTCGATCGCGTCCTCGACCGAGTCGACGACGGCGACGGCCATCTTCAGGCCGAGGTACTCGCTGTCCCAGTCCTCCTCGGTCGCGGCGCCGACCTCGACCCCGCCGGCAGCGGCGCGGGCGCGCTCGTCGCCGACCAGCTCGACCCCGGCGGCGGCGAGGTCGCCGAGCACGGCGGGGGCGAAGCGATCGGCGATCGCGGCGTCGATCAGCAGCGTCTCCGCCGCGTTGCAGACGCCGGGCCGCTGGACCTTGGCGTTGACCGCGATCCGGCGCGCCATCTCGGGATCGGCGTCGGCGTGGACGTAGACGTGGCAGTTGCCCGCCGCCGCGTACATCACCGGCACCGTCGCGACTTTCTTGATCGCCGCCTTCAGGCCTTCGCCCCCGCGCGGGATCAGCAGGTCGACGAGGCCCTCCTGGGTCGCCAGCTCGGCCAGCTCCTCGTGGCCGCCGCCGCCCAGCGAGAGCACAGCGTCCGCGGGCAGCCCGGCTTCGGCCAGCGCCTCGCGGACGATCGCCGCCAGCGCCGCGTTGGAGCGCTCGGCATAGCTGGAGCCGCGGAGGACGATCGCGTTGCCGCTCTTGATCGTCAGCGCGGCGCAGTCGATGGTCACGTTGGGGCGCGCCTCGTAGACGACGGCGACCACCCCGAGCGGCACCCGCAGCTTGCGCAGGTCGAGGCCGCTGCTGAGAGTTTTCCGTTCCAGCTCCCCACCGACCGGGTCGTCGAGCGCTTCGACCACCCGCACCCCGTCGGCCATCGCCGCGACCCGCTCGGGAGTCAGCCGCAGGCGGTCGCGCAAAGCCTCGGTCAGACCGGCGGCGCGCTCGTCGGCAAGATCGCCGGCGTTGGCCTCGAGGATCTCCGCCTGCCGCTCTTCGAGCAGGCGCGCGGTCGCCGCCAGGGCGGCGTTCTTCGCCGCGGTCGAAGCGGTGGCGATGCCGCGCGCGGCGCGCTTGGCAGCGGCGCAGCTCTCGGCGACGGTGGTCTCGGTGGCGGCCATCGGCAAAGGGTAGCTGGGGCGCCGCAGGGCTAGAGCAGGACGAAGCGGTCGCGGTGGATGACCTCGTCGGCGGCGTGCGGCAGTAGCTCGCGGACCTGCGCGCTCTGCATCCCGATCACCCGCTGCAGCTCGCGAGAGGAGTAGTCGCTGATCCCTTTGCCGATCGTCTCGCCGTCGGCGGCGACGTCGATCGCGTCGCCCGCCTCGAAGCTTCCCTCGACCGCGGCGATCCCGACCGGCAGCAGGCTGGAGCCGCTCTCGCGCAGGACGCGGGCGGCGCCGGCGTCGACGATCAGCCGCCCGCGGGCGGGCTTCGCGTACTTGAGCCAAAGCTTGAAGCTCGAGGTCCGGCCGCCGCCCGCGGCGAAACGGGTGCCGCCCGGCTCGCCCGCAGCCGCGGCCAGCAGCGTCCCGCCCCTGGTCCCGTTGCAGATCACCGCCGGGATCCCTGCCTCACTCGCCATCTCCGCCGCCGCCACCTTGCTGCGCATGCCGCCGGAGCCGAAGACGGAGGTGCGGTCGTTGATCTGCAGGTGGTCGAGCTGGGCGAAGTCGCTGACCTCCTCGACCAGCGTCGCCTCCGGCTGCAGGCGGGGATCGCCCGAAAGCAGGCCATCGACGTTGGTCAGCAGGACCAGCAGCCGCGCCTCCAGCAGCAGCGCCACCTGGGCGGCGAGGAAGTCGTTGTCGCCGAAGTTGATCTCGTCGGTGGCGGTGGTGTCGTTCTCGTTGACGACCGGGACCACCCCCCACTCGAGCAGGCGCCCCAGCGTCTGGCGGGCATTGAGGTAATTGGTGCGGGCGGCGATGTCGGCCGCGGTCAGCAGCACCTGGCCGGCGCGGGTGCCGTGCCGGGAGAGGCGGCTCTCGTAGGCGCGGAAGAGATCGCCCTGGCCGACCGCGGAGGCGGCCTGCAGTTCGTCCATCGCCCGCGGACGCGCCGGCAGCTCCATCAGCCGCATGCCGCGCGCGATCGCCCCGGAGGTGACCATCACCACCCGCTCTCCTCCCTGCTCCAGCTGCGCGACCTGCTCGCAGACGGAGTCGAGCACGTCGGTGCGCAGCTCGCCGTCATCGGCGGCGACGATCGAAGAACCGAGCTTGACGACCAGGGTCATGGCGAGGAAAGTAGCCGAGATGGGATCAGCACTCGGCTGGGGCGCGCTTGCCGCAAGCTCACTGGTCATCGGCGCCGCGCTCAGCTTCGCGCGCCGCTGGCCGCAGCAGCAGGTCGGCTACGTCCTCGCCTTCGGGGCCGGGGCGCTGATCAGCGCCGTCAGCTTCGAGCTCGCCGCCGAGGGGCTGGCAATCAGCGGCGCCGGATACACCGGCGCCGGACTCGCCGCGGGCGCCCTCACCTACTACTTCCTCGACGGCCTGATCTCGCGGCAGATGGCGACCGGGCGCGGCCGCCAGGGCCGGACCGAAGGAAGCGGTAGCGGTACCGCGCTGGCGCTCGGCGCCTTCCTCGACGGCATCCCCGAGCAGCTGGTGTTGGGGATCGGGATTGCCGGGGGCGCCGGAGTCGGCGTCTCCCTGCTGGTGGCGATCTTCGTCTCCAACCTGCCCGAGTCCCTCGGCTCGGCCAGCGACATGAAAGACGCCGGCCGCTCGCGGGAGGCGATTCTGCGGCTCTGGGTGCTGGTGGCGGCGATCTGCACCATCGCCACCGTGATCGGCTACCTCGCCGCCGACGCGGTCAGCGCCGACGCGCGAGCGGCGATCGACGGCTTCGCCGCCGGCGCCCTGCTGGTGATGCTGATCGACTCGATGATCCCCGACGCGCGCGAGGACGCCGGCCGCGGCGCCGGCCTGGTCACGGCGCTCGGCTTCGCCGTCGCCGCCGGCCTTTCCAGCCTCAACTGAGGCGCGCGGACTCAGATGTGTAGTTCGAACTCCATCTCGCCGACGCGGACATCGTCGCCGGATTCGAACCCGGCGCGGTCGAGGGCGGCGATCACCCCCATCTCCTTCAGCCGCTGCTCGAGGTAGGCGAGGGCTTCTTCGTTTTTGGTGTCGTGGCGCTCGAACAGCACCTCGACGCCGCGACCGAGGACCCGGAAGCCGCCGTCGTCCTCGCGCTCGACCCAGTAGCCGCCCTCGCCGACGGGCCGGTAGACCCGGTGCTCGGCCTCGAATTCTTCCTCCGGGGGCTCGGCCTGCCCCGCCGCCGGCGCCGGTGCCACCTCCGGCAGCTCGGCGAGGATCCGCTGTCGCAGCTCGTCCAGCCCTTCGCCGGTAGCCGATGAGAGCGCGAGCACACCGAGGGCGCGATCGCCGAGCCGCGCGCGCCACTCCGCCACCGCCGCTTCGACCTCCTCGGGTGGCAGCAGGTCCCGCTTGCTGAGCACGACCAGCTCCGGCAGGCGCTCGAGGCCGGCGCCGTGCGCCTCCAGCTCGGACCGCACGGTCTCGTAGCTGACAACCGGGTCGCCTTCCATCG
>Ga0164301_10000124_pt1 | contig 19506 bp, 16 predicted proteins | sample Whisoiple_231_MG_FD_109711 | JGI IMG/M metagenome (GOLD analysis project Ga0164301, IMG submission 109711) | Unamended control soil microbial communities from upstate New York, USA - Whitman soil sample_231_MG | ecosystem: Environmental > Terrestrial > Soil > Agricultural land ... | reverse complement strand
TCAGTCGGGCCCGCTCGCGGAGGCGGGCGTGGGCGTGGGCAAGGTGGGGGCGGAGCAGCTCGAGCAGCGCGCGGTCGCGCTCGCTGAAGCTGCGGCGGTCGCGGTTCATCGCGATTCCGATCACCATCGGCCCGGGCAGGCCGAAGGCGATCTGGTCCTCGGCATCGAGGTGGCGGTAGAGGTCCTCGTAGAGCTCGAGGGCGTGGAACTCGCGGCTGCTGAGGAAGTCGGAAATCTTGTGGGTGCGGTCGTCGCCGTCGGCCTGGGCCATGATCAGCGGGTGCTGGTGGGCCAGTCGTGAGAGCACCTCACCGGCGAACTCGAGCGGTGGGTCGGGGTGGGTGACGACGAGCGCGTTGCCGCCGCCGGGGTCGACCTCGTTGTAGCCGACGAGATCGCAGGGGACCAGCTTTTCCAGCCCGGGGAGGATGCCGCCGCGGAATGACTCCAGGTCCGCGAAACAGTGCGCCTCGTCGACGAAGGCGAGGGCCGCGTGCAGGTCCCGCGCGGGCAGCTGGATCATCGGAGCCTGAGTGTACGTCGCACAGGATTACGCCACGTTGCGTATTCCAATTGGTCCGATGCTTGATAGGTTCGCGCCGCGGTGAGCTCGTCCACCAGTCAATACGACCGCCGGCGCCTCCTCGCGCGCTTGGCCGGCCTGGCCTCTCTTGTCGCCCTGATGGCGGCGTTTGCCCTGCCGTCGAGCGCCGCCGCCGCGCCTTGCCCGGTCAACCCGGGTAACGCCACCTCTTGGACCGGTGCCGGAGGCAACGGCAGCTTCGGCGATTCCGCCAACTGGAGCAACGGCACTCCGACCGGCAGCTGCGACGTCACGATTGCCCCCGCCGGCAGCCCGGTCATCACCATGACCGCCGGCGCCAACATGAAATCGCTGACCCTCGGGGGAACCGGCTCGACGCCGCAGTTGATCATCTCCTCGCAGAGCCCGAACACGAACCTGGACGCGCAGCCGGCCGGAATCACGATCGCGGCGGGCGCCTCGGTCACCCTCACCTGCCCGCCTTCGCCGGGCGAATGCCTCGGCGGACCGAGCGGCGGTGCGGGGCTGGTCGCCGGCCCCAGCCCGCTCATCAACGCCGGGACGATCAAAGTCGACGCCAATTCGGGGACCGGGGCGAGCGTCAACGGCGTCATCGCCAACACCGGCACCATCAGCTTCGAAAAGAGCGCCGCGCTGAGCGGTCAGGTGACCAACAAAGGCTTCATCACCGTCGGCAACGGCGCCGTGGCGACCAACGCCGGCAGCTCTTGCGGCGGCACCGAACCGTTCGTCAAAAACGACACCGGCGGCAAAATCAGCGGCGTTGGCACCGGGGTCCTCAGCGCGATCAACTTCGAGCAGGGCGACGGCACCACCGAAGACGTGGTGATTCCCTGCGGCAGCCTCAAATACACCGGCAGCGGGGCGAGCGAAGTAGGGGTCTTCGGCGGCTTCAACCTGAGCGGCGAAATGCAGGAAAACCAGGGGCTGACGATCAGCGCCAACAGCACCAACACCAATGCCGTCCTGCAGGGCGACTTCACCAACAACGGCTCGATCACCCTCACCTGCCCCGCCTCGCCCGGCGAATGCAACGGCGGCTCGAGCGGCGGGGTGGGCTTCAACGTCGCCGGCAAAACCTTCACCAACGCGGGCACCTTCACGGTCTCCTCGCTCTCCGGCACCGGCGCCAGCCTGGACAGCGGCAACGGCGGCACGGTCGTCAACACCGGGACGATGAACTTCAACCAGACCGCTCGTCTCAGCGGCGTCGTCGACAACAAAGGCAAACTCAACATCGCCGACACGAAGACGGTGACCAACGCCGGCAGCTCCTGCGGCGACACCGGCCCTAAGCTGGCAAACAACACCGGCGGCTCGATCAACGCCACCGGCTCGGGCACGCTCAGCGTCATCAACTACGAGCAGGGCAACGGCACGACCAGCGGCACCCTGCCGGTGCAGATCCCCTGCGGCACGCTCAAATACACCGGCACCGGGGCGAGCCTCGTGCAGGTGAATGCAATCGCCACGCCGATGACCGGCAATATCGCCTCCGGTCAGACCCTGCGAGTGGTCGGCGGCATCACCTCGGGCGCCTTCACCAACGCCGGCAAGATCATCTTGGATCAGACCACCACCAACCCGACCCTGAGCAGCGGCACGCTCGTCAACACCGGCAGGATCGAACTCGTGGGAGCTTCCGCCAACAGCTCGAACGTGACCGGCGGGATCGAACAGGCCGCGGTGGGCGCCGAAATCGTCGTTCCGGCCGGGACCAAGCTCAACCCCGCGGCGCCGGTGGGGCTGAAACTCGGCACGCTGCGCGGCGCGGGCACGATCACCGGTTCGGTCGAAAATGCCGGCGGGGTCGTCAAGCCAGGTGAGAGCCTCGGGACCATGACCATTACCGGCAGCTACTTCCAGGGGCCCGGCGGTCGGCTGGAGATCGCGGCCGCCGGGACCGGAGCCGGGCAGTTCGACGCCCTTGCGGTCGGTGGCGTCGCGACCCTCGACGGGACCCTGGCGCTGACTCCGACCGGAAGCTTCCCGAGCTCCTCCTCGGTCGGCCAAAGCTTCTCCCTCCTCACCTACGGCAGCCTGAGCGGAGGGTTCGCAACGACGACGGTCAACCCGGCGCTGTCCTGCCCGAAGCAGTTGAGCGTCAGCAACGACACCGGAGCGAAAGCGCTGAAGGCGACCGTGACCGACAGCGGCACCGGCTGCGGCGGAGGCGGCAGCGCGACTCCTCCGCCACCGCCTCCCGCCCCAGTGCCGAACACCAAGCTCGGCGTCCATCCCGGCCCGCGGGTGACGACCAAGCTGGCGAAGTTGAAGATCAAGTTCGGCTTCTCCTCCGACGTCGCCGGCGCGACCTTCCAATGCAAGATCGACAAAGGCTCCTACAAGACCTGCAAGTCGCCGAAGAGCTTCAAGGTCAAGCCCGGCAAGCACACGTTCTCGGTCCGGGCGGTCGGCCCGGGCGGCACCGACGCCACCCCGGCGACCTACAAGTTCAAGGTGATCAAGCAGCAGGGCTGATCAGGCGCTGATCGCGGCGCCCTCGTGGGCCGCGGCGACCACCTTCTCGGCCAGATGGGGCGGGACCTCCTCGTAGCGCTCGAACTCCATCGTGAACTCGGCCCGGCCGCCGGTGATCGAGCGCAGGTCGGGGGCGAAGTCGAGCACCTCGGCCATCGGCACCTCGGCCTTGACCTCGGTTGCCTGGCCTTTCGCCTCCATCCCCAGGGGGTGGCCGCGGCGCGAGTTGAGGTCGCCGATCACGTCGCCGACGACGTCGTCGGGGCAGGAGATGGTGAGCTTGACGATCGGCTCCAGCAGCACCGGCTCGGCGGCCGCCATCGCCTCCTTGAAGGCCATCGCCCCGGCCAGTTTGAAAGCCAGTTCCGAGGAGTCGGTGTCGTGGTGCTTGCCGTCGACGAGGCGGACGCGGACGCCCTTGACCGGGAAGCCGGCGACGGTGCCGTGCTGCATCGCTTCAGTGATGCCCTTCTCGACGGCGGGGATGAAGCCGCCGGGGATCGCCGCCCCCTTGATCTTGTTGACGAACTCGAGCCCGACGCCGTCCTCGGCGGGCTCGATCTCGATTGCGCAGTCGGCGAACTGGCCTTTGCCGCCGGTCTGCTTCTTGTGGCGGGCGCGGGCGGCAGCCGAACCGCGGATCGTCTCCTGGTAGGGGACCCGCGGCGGGTGCAGCTCGATCTCCGCCCCGAAGCGGGTCTTCATCCGCTCGACCAGGACCTCTACGTGGACCTGGGTTAGCCCGGCGATGATCTGGTCGCCGGTCTGGGCGTCGCGGTGGACGTCGAGGGTCGGGTCCTCCTCGCTCAGCCGCCGCACCGCGGTCGCCGCCTTGTCCTCGTCGCCCTTCGTCTTCGCCTCGTAGGAGAAGGCCATCACCGGCGCCGGCAGCTCCAGCGGCCGCACCGCGAGGTCGCGCTGGGCATCGCAGAGGACATCGCCGGCCCGCGTCTCCTTCAGCTTCGCGACGGCGCCGATGTCGCCGGCCCCCAGCTCGGGGACCGGCCTCAGGTCTTTTCCCAGCGGTTGGCCGATCTGCCCGATCCGCTCCTTCTGCTGCCGGGTGACGTTCACCGCCTGGGAGTCGGAGCGCAGGGTGCCGCTGTAGACGCGGAAGATGTTGATCCGGCCGGCGTAGGGGTCGGCGGTGGTCTTGAACACGTAGGCGACCAGCGGCCCGTCCTCCTCGGGGGCGACCTCGGCCGGCTTGCCGTCGCCGTCGAGTGCGGCGAGCGGGCCGCGCATCCGCGGCGAGGGCAGGTCCTCGACCAGCGCGTCGAGCAGCCGGTTGGTCCCCAGGTTGCCGGTCGCGACGCCGCAGGTGACGGGGAAGAGGTGGCCCTCGGTGACCCCGCGCTTGAGCGCGGTGACGATCTCCTCGTGGTCGATCTCCTCGCCTTCGAGATAGCGCTCCATCAGCGAATCGGAGTTCTCGGCGACCTCGTCCATCAGCTTCTCGCGGTACTCCTCGGCGCGGGGGAGAAGCTCGTCGGGGATCGGCACCTGCTCGGCGTTGCCGCGGCCGGCGCCGTCGTAGACGAAGGCCTCCATGTCGATCAGGTCGACGACGCCGCGCAGGTCGTGCTCGGACCCGATCGGGATCTCGGTGGCGACGACGTGCGGCCCGAAGGCCGCCTTCAACGACTCCAGGGCGGCGAAGAAGTCCGCCCGCTCGCGGTCGAGCATGTTGACGAAGACGAGGCGGGAGAGGCCCTCTTCGTCGGCCCGCCGCCAGAGCCGTTCGGTCTGCACCTCGACCCCGGCAACGCCGTTGACGACGACCACGGCCGAGTCGGCGGCGCGCAGCGCGGCGGCGGCATCGGCGACGAAGCTGGGGTCGCCGGGGGTGTCGATCAGGTTGATCTCCCGGTCGGCGTGCTGGAAGCAGGAGACGCAGGCGTCGATCGAGAGCCCGCGCGCCCGCTCGTCGGCCTCGTGGTCGGAGACGGTCGAGCCGTCCGCGACGGTGCCGAGCCGGTTGATCGCTCCGGCCTCGAACAGCAGCGCCTCGTGCAGACTGGTCTTCCCGCAGCCGCGATGACCGATCAAGGCGACGTTGCGAATCCGATCTGCAGCCTTGTGCGGCATGTATCGAAGGTACACCCGGCCGCAACCCCAGGGGCCTTCTTTTGCGGTCTCGGCCTAGCGGATCGTGAAGCGCTTCTTGGCGGGGGTGGGGTCCGGCCCGCCGGGGCCGATCGCGCGGACCTGGAAGGTGTAGTTGCCCGGCGCCAGGTTCCGGTAGCGCTTCGGCGAGCGGCAGGACTTGAACTTGGCCTTCTTGTGAGGGCTGGATGCAAGCGCGCACTGGAAGCCGGCGAGGTTGCCGCTGCCTTTGAAGCGGAACCCGGCGGTCCCCTTGCCGGCGTCGATCTGCGCTTTCTTCAGCTTGGTCTGCGGCGGCGGGATCGGGCTTGGGGCGGGCGGGGAGGGGGGAGGAGCGGGGTTGCCGCCGCCGCTCGGCTGCTCGACTTCGTCGGGTGCTTCGATGAAGGCGCGGATTTCCGGCTGGGTGAGGTCCGCGTAGAGCAGCTCGGTGCAATCTGACGTCCCAGCGATCGGTATCGCGACCAGCCGCCAGGTCCCGTTTTCCGGGCTCGGGTCTTTGCTGACCGTGTCCGCGCCCAACTGCACGATCACCGGACCGCCGATGTCCCCGAAGCAGGGCTCGGTCGTCGTGGTCGAGCAGCGGAGGCCGGTTTCGCCGCACCCCTCGGTCAGGGTCACCTGCCCCTGCCGGAGCACGAGGCTCGGGTCGCCCGTAGCGGGTTCGGTGGTACCCCATCCCGCGACCTGCGCGGCGGCCGAGGTCGGGAAGTCGCCTCCCTCTCCGGACCCCAGCACCCCGATCGGGATGGCCGGGTCGGGCGCTTCGGAAAGGGTGAGGGTGGCGACGTCACGGGCCGTGGTGGGAGCCCAGGACGGCGCCAGCCTGACGTTGGTCACCGAGATCAGCGGGGCGGTGGGATCGGCCAGTTCCTTGGTGTTCGCGATCACGAAGATGTCGTCCCCGGTGGTGGTGCAGCTGCCGGAGGTGACGACGCGGGTCGGCTGGACCAGGGTCCCGCCACAGAGGCCCCGGAATTCGCCACCGCTGCTGAGGAGCAGCACCTGGACCGCCCAGGGCCAGCTCGAGCCGGCCGCCACGGTCCCGTTGACGACCGCTGCGGCCGGGCTGGCGAAGAGCGCGAGGGCGCTCAGTGCCGAGGCGACGACTATCTGAAGGCGCGTGGACGAGGCGATCGAGCGACCGTAACAACAAGGCCGGGCAGCGGCAACCGATCTGGGCCGACGTAGGATCGAGGGGTGATCGAAGCCGTCACCTTCGACTTCTGGAACACGATCGCGCGGGTGCCGACCGGGGCGATGAGCGAGGCGCGTCAGCGGGCGGTGGCGGCTGCCTGCGAGTCGAACGACACCCGGGTCGAGGCGGAGCTGCTGGTCGCGAGCCTGGAGGAGGTGGGGTTGCACTGGGAGCGGTCCTGGGCCGAAGGCCATCACCTGCCCCCGCGCGAGGCGGCCGAGACGCTGGTCCGCGCCCTCGGGGTCGAGGGGGCGGCACGGGAGATGGTCGCCGAGGCGTTCCTCGGCGCCGGCCGGGAAGTGGAGCTGGAGCTGGCGCCGGACATCGGCGCCTGTCTGGCGGCGCTCGAGGAGCGCGGGCTGGGCCTGGGGATCGTCTGCGACGTCGGCTTCAGCGGCGGCGAGCTGCTGCGCGAGCTGTTGGCCGGGAAGGGGCTGCTCGGCCACTTCTCCGGCTGGGCCTTCTCCGACGAGGTCGGCCACTACAAGCCGTCGCCGCGGATCTTCGAAGCGGCGCTCAGCGCGCTCGGTGCCGAGCCGGCCGTGGCGCTGCACGTCGGCGACCTGCGCCGCACCGACGTCGTCGGCGCCGCCGCCTTGGGCATGCGGACCGTCCGCTACAAGGGAATGAACGACGAGGGCGACGCCGACCCCGGCCACGAGGCCGATTTCGTCCTCGACAACCACCTGGAGCTGCTCGATGTCACCGACGGACTCGATCGAGACTGAACGCCTGCTGCTGAAGCCGGTGACGATCGCCGACCTCGGCGAGTTCGTCCGCCTGCACGAGGACCCGGAGGTGGCCCGATTCATGGGCTCACCCGATCGCGACTGGCTGGTGCAGTGGGTCGAAGGCAATCGGCGGGAATGGTCGGAGCTCGGCTACGGGCGGATGACGATCCGCGACCGTGAGACCGGCGAGTTCCTCGGCCGCACCGGCCTCAAACGCTGGCCCCAGTTCGAAGAGACCGAGGTGGGGTGGGCCCTCCGACCCGAGGCGCGTGGCCGCGGCCTTGCCGCCGAGGGCGCCGCCGCAACCCTTGAGTGGGCCTCCGAGCGCTTCGACTTCCCCTATGTGACGGCGATGATCCAGCCGACCAACATCGCTTCGATCGCCGTCGCCGAGCGGCTGGGGATGGAGCCCCTGCGCGAGGACGAACTGCTCGGGGTCGGGGTGACGGTGTATTCGGTCGGGGCTGCTTGAAGGCGCGTGGCCACCCGAAGGCGGCCACGCTGGACTGCTCAGCTCGTTGAAGAGCTGCCTAGCTATGGGGCGACGTAAAGAGCCGATGTCGTGACATAGCTGCCCGAAAATTTGGCGTTGCCGCTACCGCAGAGGAAACTGCTGCCCGCGGCGATCGGAATGCTGGCGCTGACATCCAGTGTCGCGGGACTGCCGCCTGTGACGGTACCGATACTAGTATTTTTAGTTTCGTAGTTGCAGGTAACGCCGAAACGTGTCGCAGAGAATAACAACCCGCTGATTGTCACAACGCCATTGTGACCGCTGATCCAGTGTGTTTCGAAGCTCCCCAACGCGATGATTGTCACGTGCCATTCGTTTGTGCACCCCGTAAACAGCCAGGCGATGAAAACTCCTTTATCTGTTACTCCGGCCCCATGGCTTTCGACGCTGGATTCGTATGTCGAGGAGCATTCGATGTTGGCTATCGAGTTGGCGAGGACGACATGGCCACCCTCGTTGACTCCGTGAATTTTAGGTGTCGCCGCAGCACCACCTGTGGTCGTGGTAACGGTAGTCGCCGAAGCGGAGCCGGCGAACGCCATCAGGGCCGCAGCGGCAACAGCCAGCAGCCCGAGAATCTTGATGTATTTCATTTTGCTCTCTCCTTGATCCGGCCCCTGCGCCTGGATAGATTGCCAGCCAATTCCTAGCCGGCTTCTACCTACCGATCAAGAAGATTTGAGAATTATGCAGTAGTGCTGCTCGCGCTCCGGGAGGTTCTGACTGGAAACTGCGAGAGGCGGACCTGCGAACGTGCCGATTAGCGCGCGTCAATCGCGATCAGGCATGCGATAGAGGCGCGGCCGCCCTTTTGGAGGGCGGCCGCGCCGAACTGCTCCGCTCGTTGAAAAGCTATCTACTTACGGAGCGATGTAAAGCGCCGCTGTCGTGACGTAGCTGCCCGACCATTTGGCATTACCGCTCCCGCAGAGGAAGCTGCTGCCTGCGGCGATCGGGATGCTCGCGTTGATGTCGAGTGTCGCCGGGTTGCCGCCTGTGACGGTGCCGATGGGGGTGTTGCTGGTTTCGTAGTTGCAGGTGACGCCGAAACGTGTCGTGGTCACGTTTGCTTCGTTAGAGGTAGCGAGGCCGTCGTGGCCTGCGCTCCAGTTGACAGAGAGCGTGCCGGCATTGTTGACTGTCACATGCCAGCTGTTTGTGCAGCCGGTAAATTCGAGTTTGGTGAGAATGCCGGTAGCCGCGACTTTGGCATCTCCTACTTTGTCGGATTCGACTTTGCCTTCGGATGTGGAGGCGCATTCGATGTTGGCGATCGAGTTGGCGAGGACGACGTGACCGCCCTCGTTGATCGCGTGAATCGGTGCTTCCGATGTCGCCCCACCTGTGGTCGAGGTGACGTAGGTCGCCGAAGCGGTACCGGCGAATGCCATCATGGCCGCAGCGGCAACCGCCAGCAGCCCGAGAATCTTGACGTACTTCATGTGTTTTTCTCCTTGTCTGAGCACCCTGACGCCCAGGTTGATTTCCCGAGGCCAGTTCTAGTCGGGGCTGAAGGTGCTAATCAAGTGGCTTAGAGTGGTCCTGGAAAGTACCTGGCGCGTACCCAACAATGGCCCTGGAAAGTGCGGGAGACGGATTTGCGCGCGCGCCAATTGGCGCGCGCGTAGCCTGGCTTTAATTACCTGGACCGGGTGGCGCACCCCTAGCGCTAAGGGGCGCTCGGACCGCTTGAAGGACGCGGCCGCCCGAGGCGGCCCCGCGTCGATGCTCAGCCCGTTAGAGGGCTATCGGTCTATTTCTCGATGTAGAGGGGTGCTGTAGTCGAGTAGGCGCCAACCCATTTGGCACTGCCGCTGCCGCAGAGGAAGCTGCTGCCCGCTGCGAGCGAGATAAAAGATTCGACATGTATTGTCGCCGGGTTGCCGCCTGTGAAAGAGCCGAAGTCGGTGTTGTTGGTTTCGTAGTTGCAGGTGATACCAGAGCGTGTCGCGGTCAAGTTCCAACCCGATGATGTAACTGTACCGCTGTGGCTGCTGGTCCAGTGGAGTTCAAGGTTGCCGGGTTTCATCGTTGTTACGTGCCAATCGTTTGTACAGTCAAAAAACGTCGCAGTCGTGACGTTGCCCTTGGCTGTAACACCGGTACCGTGGCTTTCAAATTTCAGTTCGAGTGTCGACTGGCATTCGATAGGTTTAATCGAGTTGTCAATGACAATGTGTGTGCCATTGTCGTTGACTATATGGATGGTGGGTGTGGTTGTGGCGCCACCTGTAGTTGAGGTGACCGAAGTGGCTGAAGCGTTGCCGGCGAACGCCATAATGGCCCCAGCGGCAACCGCCAGCAGCCCGAGAATCTTGACGTACTTCATGTGTGTTCCCCCTTTGAATCGGACGCCCTGGAGCCCGAGTAGATTGTCCGCTAAGTCCTAGCCAGGAAGTTCAGGACAGTCAAGGAAAGCTGAGCGATATGTAGTAGGCAACCCAACGGCCTGGCTTGTTCTGCCCTGGAAGGCTCGCGGAATGAATTTGCGCGCGTGTCGATTAGCGCCCCGCGATATGGACGCCGCATGCAGCGGTGGGTTGCGGTGTTCGGGCGTCAGCCGCGGCTGAGGGCGTAGGCGGCCATCCCGGCCGGCGCACCCTTGGCGCTGAAGCGGCGCTTCGTCGCCGCCGTCGCCTCGGCCCCGAGGGTCTCCAGGGTGCGGTCGGAGATGAGGATCTCGCCGGGCTTGGCGGCATCGGCAAGGCGGGCGGCGACGTTGACGTCGACGCCGAAGTAGTCGCCGCCGAGCTTGCGCGGGCGGCCTAGGTGAATGCCGGTCCGGAGTTGGGGGCGGTAGCCGCCGACCTCGATCGGGGCGAGGCGCTCGACTGCGGCGAAGGCGGCCTCGACGGCCCGAGGCGCGTCCCAGAAGGCCGCCATCAGGCCGTCGCCGAGCCGCTTCACCACCTCGCCCTGGCGCTCGAGCATGGGGGGCTCGATCGCCTCGCCGACCTCGCGCAGTAGCTGGAGCGCCGCACGGTCGCCGGCCTCCAGCGCCCAGCTGGAGAAGCCGACCAGGTCGGTGAAGAGGATCGCCACGTCGACCTTGCCGCGGCCGCGGTCCTGGGACTCGGCCAGCCGCTGCCAGGCCTGCAGCGCGGTCAGGCCGAGCTCGCCTACGAAGCCCGGCCGGTCGCCCCGCAGCGAGACCAGTTGCCGGGCGGCGAGGTCGGAGGGGCGGCCGCGGGCGGTGGAGAGGTGGTCAATGAGCTCGTCGTCGCCGAGGGTGCGCTCGCGGGTCTGCCGTGCGAAGCCGACCAGCTTGGGGTTACGGTTGAAGCGCTGCGCTGCGGCGGCCCACCGCCGACCGGGTTTCTCGCTCATCGCCGGGGAGACTGGCAGGTCTCAGCGGCTCTTCAGCAGGCGCCCGACTGCGGCCAGCATCTCGTCGGTCTTCTCCTCGCGCTCCTCGGGCGTCGCGGCACCGACCACGCAGTGGCGGGTGTGTTCGTCGAGCAGCTCCAGGGCGACCTTGTCGATCGCCGCCTGGGCGGCGGAGATCTGGGTGAGGATGTCGATGCAGTAGCGCTCCTCGTCGACCATCCGCTCGATGCCGCCGACCTGGCCGGCGATCCGGCGTAGGCGGTTCTTCACCTTCTCCTTGTTGTCGATGTAGCCAGGATCCGTCTGGGTCTCCGCCATCTCCGTGTCCTTTCTCGGGGTCTCCGGCGAGTATAGCGATACCCCCTCTGGGTATCTGGTACAGTCGTCGTATGAATACCCCCCGGCCCTATCTGCGAGTCGCGTTGTTCGTCGCCGCGCTTGCCGCCGTATTCGGCGTCGCCGCCGCGCTCGGCTCGGTTGTCGAGCCCGTCGGGACGGAGGAGAGCGATTCCCATGGCGCGCACGCGAGCGACGGTGCCGAGCACCAGCCGGCCGGGCTCGGAGTCGTCGAAGGCGGCTACGCGGTCCGCTTCGCCCCGACTCAGTTCCAGCGTGACGAGCCAGGCGAGCTGCGCTTCGCGATCGCGACCGCCGAGGGCGAGCGGGTGACCGAGTTCGACGAGCTGCACGAGCGCCGCATGCACTTGATCGTCGTCCGCCGCGACGGCACCGAGTTCCGCCACCTGCACCCCGAGATGAACGCGTCCGGGACCTGGAGCGTGCCGGTCCGCTTCGGCGAAGCGGGCGTCTACCGTGCCTTCGCCGACTTCTCCGTCGACGGCGAGCAGCACACCCTCGCCGGCGACCTCTTCGTCTCCGGCGGCGAGTTCGATTCGCGCCCCTTCCCGGCCCCGCGGCCGCTCGATGAAACCGACGGCTACGAGGTGCGGCTGCGGGCCGCCGAGCCCGTCGCCGGCCAACCGACTTCGCTTGCCTTCACCGTCAGTCAGAGCGGTCGCCCGGTCGACGACCTGCAGCCCTACCTCGGCGCCAAGGGCCACCTGGTGGCGCTGCGCGAAGGCGACCTCGCCTTCCTCCACGTCCATCCGGAGGAGAGCGAGGGAGCGGCGGACAAGATCGTCTTCGAGGCGACCTTCCCGACCGCCGGCCGCTACCGCCTCTACCTGCAGTTCAGGCACGAGGGCGTCGTGCGGACCGTTGAATTCACCGAGGTTGTCCCGCGATGAGCCAGGCGGTCAAAGACGGCGGCGAGGAGCGGCTCGAGCTGCCGATCGAGGGGATGACCTGCTCCTCCTGCGCCGGCCGGGTCGAGAAGAGCCTCAACGGCCTCGACGGGGTGGAGGCGACGGTCAACTTCGCCACCGAGCGGGCGACTGTCAGCTTCGATCCCGACCGGGTCGCCCCCGAGGACCTGGTCGGAGCGGTCGCGGACGTCGGCTACGAGGCCTCGCTTCCGGCCGCCGACGGGGCGGCGGTCGAGGCGCCCGAAGCCGACCCGACCACGGACCTTCGACGCCGCCTGATCTTCTCCGCCGCCCTCTCGCTGCCGGTGTTGGCGATGGCGATGATCGAGCCGCTGCAGTTCGAAAACTGGCAGTGGCTCTCGCTGCAGCTGGCGGCGCCGGTGGTGCTCTGGGCCGGATGGCCCTTCCACAGAGCCGCCTGGCAGAACCTCAAGCACGGGGCGGCGACGATGGACACGCTGATCTCACTCGGCACCCTGGCTGCGCTCGCCTGGTCGCTGTACGCGCTCTTCTACGGGGACGCCGGCATGCCGGGAATGAAGATGCCCTTCGAACTGGTCACCGAGCGCGGTGCCGGCGGCGATGAGATCTACCTCGAGGTCGCCGCCGTCGTCACCACCTTCATCCTCGCCGGGCGCTATTTCGAGGCGCGGGCCAAGCGTCGCGCCGGAGCAGCGCTGGAGGCGCTGCTCGACCTCGGTGCCAAGGAGGTGGCCTTGATCGACGCCGACGGCAGCGAGCGCCGCGTCCCGGTCGAGCAGCTTGCCGCGGGCGACCGCTTCGTCGTCCGCCCGGGGGAGAAGGTCGCGACCGACGGCGTCGTCGAGAGCGGCGCCTCGGCGGTCGACCAGTCGCTGGTCACCGGCGAGTCGGTCCCGGTGGAGGTCGGCCTCGGCGACGAGGTGATCGGGGCGACGATCAACGTCGGCGGCCGCCTCGTGGTGCGGGCGACCCGGATCGGCGAGGAAACGGCGCTGGCGCAGATCGCCCGCCTCGTCACCGAGGCGCAGTCGGGCAAGGCGCCGGTCCAGCGCCTGGCCGACCGGGTCAGCGGCGTCTTCGTCCCGATCGTGATCGCCCTCGCGGTCGCCACCCTCGGCTTCTGGCTCGGCAACGGGGCGGGGGCGAGCTTCGCTTTCACCGCCGCGGTCGCGGTCCTGATCATCGCCTGTCCCTGCGCGCTCGGCCTGGCGACGCCGACGGCGCTGCTGGTCGGGACCGGCCGCGGCGCCCAGCTGGGCCTGCTGATCAAGGGCCCGGAGGTGCTGGAGTCGACGCAGCAGATCGACACCGTTGTCCTCGACAAGACCGGGACGGTGACCAGCGGCGAGATGGCCGTGGTCAGCGTGCACGCGGCGCCGGGGACCGACGAGGCCGAGGTGCTGCGCCTGGCCGGGGCGGTCGAGGACGCCTCCGAGCACCCGATCGCGGCGGCGATCGCGGCGCGGGCCAAGCAGGAGTTCGTGTTGCTGCCCGCGGTCGACGATTTCCAGAGCGCGGCGGGCCTCGGCGTCCAGGGCATGGTCGGCGACCGCGCGGTCGTGGTCGGCCGCGCCTCCTTTCTCGCCGATTGGGCAATGCACCTGCCCGCAGAGCTCGAGGATGCGCGGCGCAAGGCCGAAGCGCTCGGCCGCACCGCGATCGCGGTCGGTTGGGACGGCGAGGCGCGCGGCCTCGCGGTCGTCGCCGACACCGTCAAGCCGTCGAGCCGCGAGGCGATCGCCGAGCTGCGGCAGCTCGGCCTGCGCCCGGTGCTGCTGACCGGCGACAACGAGGCGACCGCCGAGGCGGTGGCCGCCGAGGTCGGGATCGAGGAGGCGATCGCCGAAGTCCTGCCGGACGAGAAGGCGACGGTGGTCGAGCGACTGCAGGCTGAGGGCCGCACCGTGGCGATGGTCGGCGACGGCGTCAACGACGCCCCGGCGCTAGCCCAGGCCGACCTCGGCCTGGCAATCGGCACCGGCACCGACGTTGCGATCGAGGCCTCCGACATCACCCTGATCTCCGGCGACCCGCTGGCGATCGCCGACGCGATCCGCCTCTCCCGCCGCACCCTGGGGACGATCAAGGGCAACCTCTTCTGGGCCTTCGCCTACAACGTCGCCGCGATCCCCCTCGCGGCCGCCGGCTTCCTCAACCCCCTGATCGCCGGCGCCGCGATGGCCTTCTCCAGCGTCTTCGTGGTGACCAACTCACTGCGCCTGCGGAGGTTTAGCCCGCGGCGGGCTCCATAGACGATTAATCGTCTGATCGTCTAAACGATTAATCGTCTGATCACCCAGTGACGACAGCCGAGAACCATTTGGCCAATCGTTCGTCCGTGAACACGCCGCTGCGCGGGCGCAGCCGGCGGCTGAGCGCGTCGCGGAGGTTCTGGCCCGCCTCGGGGTCGGCGACGAGGCCGTCGAAGACCGGGCCCGCGACCTCCGGAATCGGGAAGCGGGCGAAGTCGAAGGACCATTCGTAGTGCTCGTCGGCCCTTTCGTCGCGCCAGGCTTCGTAGCCGTCGAGGCTCTCCTCGGCTCCGGCCAGTTCCTCGGCGACGTGGAGGGCTTGCTCGATCGCGTCGGAGATGCCCTGGGCGGTCGAGGGGTTCTTGAAGTGCCCGGCGTCGCCGACCAGGGCCCAGCCCGGGCCGTTCGCCTGGCGGAAGAAGCCGCGCAGCATCGTCTCCGGAGCGAGATGGATCGGGCCGACCTGCTCGGCGCCGGCCAGCCAGCCGCTGTCGAACCAGTCGTCGAACTTGCGCAGGCCGTCGAGGAAGGCCAGCTGCCGCTTCTCCGCGTCGCCGCGGGTCAGCTTCGGGTCGAGGCCGAGGATCACCAACGAGAGGTCGTCCTCGCACGGGCTCCAGGCCAGCGAGCCGCTCTCGACGATGTCGATGAAGAAGCGGTCCCTCTCCGGCAGGCCGCGCCAGTAGCCGAACATGAAGGCCATCTCGCCGGCCAGCGGCCGTTCCTTCTCCAGGCCCAATTGGCGGGCGACGGTCGAGGCGCGGCCGTCGGCGCCGAACACCCAGCGGGCCTCGATCTCCTCGCCGCTCTCCAGCACGACGCCGCGGGCCGGGTCGTCCTCGCTGCCGGCGCCGAGCAGCCCGGTCACCTTCTCGCCGAAGCGGGTCTCCGCTCCGGCGTCGACCGCGACCTTGAGCAGGGCCTGGTCCAGCACCGGGCGGGTGATCGTCGCCGCTCGGTTGTAGCCGCCGATCGGGGTGAACGATCCCGACAGCTCGCGGCCGAGGACGCGGGTTCCGTAATCGATCAGGTTCACCCGGTGCTCGGCTTCGATCCGCTCCATCGCCCCCAGCTCGTCCAGCCGGGCCAGCGTGTTGGGGAAGAGGCAGTGGGTCGAGAGCACGTTCGCCGGCGGCGGTTCGCGGTCGAGGAGCAGGACCCGCCGGCCCTGCTCCGCCAGCCGCGTCGCCAGCGGCGAGCCGGCGGCGCGGGCGCCGACGACGACCGCGTCGTAGCGCGCGCCGCCGCTCATCAGCGCACCCGCCCGACGGTCAGCAGGTACTCCATCTCGAAGCGAGCGGCGTCGCCGGAACCGCCGTTCCGCTCGCCGAAGAACTCGCTCAGAGCCTGGTTCAGCTCCTCCGTGCGGCCCTCTTTCTCGGCGTTGGCGCGGGCGGTGATCGTCGGCCCGTAGGACCCCTTGAAGTGCTCGGCGAACTCATCGGGGGTCTGGAAGGCGGTCACCTCGAGCACCTCGCGCTCAACCTTCTCCAGCTCGACCCGGTCGCCGAACAGCTCCCGCAGGTGGTCCTCGCCACCCCACAGCGGCGGCGGCTGGGCGCCGGGCGGGGGAGGGGGCATGAACTGGCCCATGGTCTTGAACAGGCCGCCGATCATCCCCTCTGGGGTCCAGCTCAAGAGGCCGATCGTGCCGCCGGGGCGGGCGACGCGGACCAGCTCGTCGGCGGCGGCCTGGTGGAAGGGGGCGAACATGACGCCGATCGAGGAGATGACGGCGTCGAAGCTGTCGTCCTCGAAGGGCAGGTTCTCGGCGTCGGCCTCAGCCCACTCCAGCTCGACTCCGGCCGCCGCGGCGCGGGCGCGGCCGGCCTCGAACAGCTCTGGGGTGAGGTCGCTTGCGACCACCTCGGCGCCCGCCTGGGCGGCGGGGATCGAGGCGTTGCCGGTGCCGGCGGCGACGTCGAGGACGCGCTGGCCGGCGCCGATCCCGGCGAACTCGACTAGCCGCGGGCCGAGCGGGGTGAGGAAGGTCTCGACCATCGACGGGTAGTCGCCGGAGGCCCACATCTTGCGGTGTTTCTGCTTCAGCTCTGGGTTGGCGGTGCTGGGGCTCACTGCGTCACATCTCCTTTGGATTGGTTGACGATTCCTTTCTACGCTCGTCCCAGGGATCGATCAACTTCAAGATCTGCAGTTGGGCGCCTAGACTGCCTGCAGAGGGATATGCCGGAGAGCTACGGACAGTTCTGCCCGGTCGCCCAGGCGGCCGAGGTCCTCACCGAGCGCTGGACCCTGCTGGTCCTGCGCGAGCTGCTGATGGGCAGCACGCGCTTCAACGAGCTGCAGCGCGGGGTGCCGCGGATGTCCTCCTCGCTGCTCAGCAAACGGCTGCGGGAGATGGAGCGCTCCGGCCTGCTCACCCGCGAGCCGCTCGAGGGCGAGCGCGGCCACGCCTACCGGCTCACCCCCGCCGGGGAAGCGCTGGGGCCGCTGGTGGTCTCGCTCGGCAACTGGAGCCGCGAGTGGCTGAAGCGGGAGATCACCGAGGAGGAGGCCGACCCGGCGCTGCTGATGTGGGACGTGCGGCGCAGCGTCCAGCTCGACCGCCTGCCGGAGGAGCGGGTCGTCGCCTTCTTCCGCTACCGCGACGCGGAGGAGGGGAAACGGGCCTGGTGGCTGGTCGCCCAGCCGACCGGCGCCGATCTCTGCTTCACCGACCCGGGCTTCCAGATCGACCTCCAGGTCGACGCCGAGGCGCGGGCGATGGCCGAAGTCTGGATCGGCGAGATCGAGCTGGGGGCGGCGATGCGCTCCAAGCGGGTGCGGATCAGCGGTCCCGACCACCTGGTGCGCAGCCTCCCGGACTGGCTCGGCTTCAGCACCTTCGCCTACGACGATCCGGCCGCCGAGCTGGCCAGGCGCCAAGCGGCCTGAGCCGCCCTCGCAACTGAGGTTGCAGCCGCCGCGCCCGGGCGGCGCGAGCCATTACGCCCGCCTACGGTTTATGGGAGAGCCGGCGCGTACGCCGGCTTTCCTCGTTTATCCATGGCGAATCCGACCCTGAACACGCGCCGGCGCCGGCTCTCGTCGCTCCTTGCGATCGGCCTTGTGCTGCTCGTTTCCGCTGCCTTCGCGGCGGCGAACGCTCCCGCCAAGAGCAACTCGGAGAAGCTGGAAGCGGTCGAAGACAAGATCGGCGCGGTCGAAGAACGCAAGGGCGTCCTCACCTCCGACATCGAAGCGATGGGGGACGAAATCTCCGCCCTCGAAGGCGAGGTCTCGGCGCTGCGCAACCAGGAGGCCGCGGCCGAAGAAGAGCTCGCCGCCAAGCAGGCCGAGCTGGACAGGGCCGAAGCCGAACTGCGCGAGGCGCTCGACCGCCTGGAGACCCTGCGCGGCCGGCTCAAGCGGGCGCTGGTCAACCTTCGCGAGCGGCTGGTCGCGATCTACACCTACGGCACCACCGACATCACCTCGGTGGTGCTCAGCGCCGAGGACTACGGCGACATGGTCGCCCGCACCGAGTACTTCGACGCGATCAACGAAAGCGACCAGAAGCTGGCCGAGCGGGTGCGCTCGCTGCGCGACGAAGCCAAGAAGCTGGTCCGGATCCGCAAGACCTCGAAGCTGACGATCGAAAAGGCGCGCGACCAGATCGCCGCCAAGGAGCAGCGGCTGGAAGCGACCCGCTCGACCCTGGAGTCGCGCGAGGGCGCCCTCGTCTCGGCCCGGGGCAAGCGCCGCCAGGCGCTGAACAGCGTCCAGGGCGAGCTCGACCAGCACGAGGAAGTCGCCGCCGACCTGCGCTCCGCGATCGCCCAGGAAATCGCCGAAGCGACCGGCGGCGTGGCGCTGCCGGCCGGGCCGCTGCCCTCGCCCAGCGCCGCCGGCTTCATCTGGCCGGTCGAAGGCACCCTCACCTCCGGCTTCGGCTACCGCTGGGGGCGGATGCACGAGGGGATCGACATCTCCGTGCCGGAAGGGACGCCGATCCGCGCCGCAGCCGACGGCACCGTGATCCTGATGCAGTCCGAGTACGAAAGCGGCGGCTACGGCAACTACACCTGCATCGACCACGGCGGCGGGCTCTCCACCTGCTACGCCCACCAGTCGAGTTTCGCGACCTCGGTCGGTGCCCAGGTCAGCCAGGGCGACGTGATCGGCCTCAGCGGCAACACCGGCAACAGCACCGGCCCCCACCTCCACTTCGAGGTGCGGATCAACGGCGCCGCCACCGACCCGCTCGGCTACCTCTAGCTGGACCTCTACATTTCACGGCGTGGCGGAGCTGATCCTCTACGCGATTCCCGCGTTCGTGCTGCTGCTCGTCGTCGAGCTGCTCTCGTTCAAGTACGCGCGCGACGAGGACCTGGTCGGCTACGAGGCGCGGGACACCCGCACCAGCCTGACGATGGGCGGTGGCAACGTCGCCATCAACGCCGTCTGGAAGCTGGTCGTGGTCGCGATCTACGCCGGGCTCTACGAGCTGACGCCGCTGCGGATGCCGGCCGACATGTGGTGGACCTACGCGCTGCTCTTCCTCGCCGACGACTTCGCCTACTACTGGTTCCACCGCATCCACCACGAGGTGCGGGTCTTCTGGGCCAGCCACGTCGTCCACCACTCCTCCCAGCACTACAACCTCTCGACGGCGCTGCGGCAGACCTGGACGCCGATGACCTCGCTGCCTTTCTGGGCGGGGCTGGCGCTGCTCGGCTTCCAGCCCTGGATGATCCTCACCCAGCAGGCGATCAGTCTGATCTACCAGTTCTGGATCCACACCGAGCGGATCGGGCGGCTGCCGGCGCCGATCGAGCTCGTCTTCAACACGCCCTCCCACCACCGCGTGCACCACGGCTCCAACGAGCTCTACCTCGACCGCAACTACGGCGGCATCCTGATCGTCTGGGACCGCATGTTCGGCACCTTCCAGGGGGAGACCGAGCGGGTTCGGTATGGGCTGACGCAGAACCTCCGCACCTTCAAGCCGACCCGTGTCGCCTTCCACGAGTTCGCGGCGATCGCCCGCGACGTCCGCGCCGCCGCCAGCTGGCGCCACCGGGTCGGCTACGTCTTCCGCGGCCCCGGCTGGTCGCCGGACGGGCGTGGCGGCGGCACCCGGGG
>Ga0164301_10000123_pt1 | contig 19559 bp, 18 predicted proteins | sample Whisoiple_231_MG_FD_109711 | JGI IMG/M metagenome (GOLD analysis project Ga0164301, IMG submission 109711) | Unamended control soil microbial communities from upstate New York, USA - Whitman soil sample_231_MG | ecosystem: Environmental > Terrestrial > Soil > Agricultural land ... | reverse complement strand
CGTACTTATCCGGATCGTACTTATGGGGGCGCCTCGTACTTGTCAAAAAGTCGATGTTTCATAAGTACGCCCGCCTGTCCATAAGTACGGCTGGCATAAGTACGGCCGCCATGTTGAATAATACAAGTTGAACCGCCATGCCTGTACTCCCCTCAAAAAACAACAACATGGCGTCCGTACTTATCCGGATCGTACTTATGGGGGATCGCAGTACTTGTCAAAAAGTCGATCTTTCCATAAGTACGATAAGTACGGCTGCCATGCTGGATGCACACAGTCCGTGTCGGACTCCGAAAATGTAACGCAAATGTAACGCAGTCACGAGCCAACGAGTGAAAAAAAGGAAAGAAAGAAAAAAAAGCATTTACACATCGAATGTTTACACTCTGCTACACTATAGACTCTAATTCACAGTTGATTTGTACAATGAATACATACATATATGCAATAAGTGTGATTGTGTAAAACGTGATACATTACACAACTTATTCTCTCTCTTCCCCTAGTACTTGCTAGGAAACAACTTGCGATCGTACTCCATCTCCGCCAGATGGATACAAACCACCGATGGCCACGGCTGGTCGTTTTTGTCGCGGGGATACACGTGCGGGTGCTTCACAAAGCAGTGGTGACAAATAGGCTTACCATGAATACTTTCGCGCAGCGACTTGTATGTGTGCAACGTGTCCATCTTTCGCAACGCCTCGACACGGTCCGGGTAATCGATCAGATCGTCGTTGGTGTCGTAGTTGGTGCTGCACACTGTGCACAGCAAGTCTACGACGTCGGTGCGGAAAAAGTGTCGTCCTCCAAAGTCGAGACGCACATTGGACTGTGTCTTTCTCTCCTCTGTACTGCTGCGCGGTCGCTTCTTGTTGTCTTCCTCTTCATGGTCGCTGTCCGCGCGATCCTGCTGCTTGACACGCTTGCGTCGCGTTGCAGACGCAGGGGCCTTCTTTACGGTTTGGCGCGGCATGATGATATACAAGTTACATATGCAAACAAAGAAAAAAAGGAAGGATTGAAGAGTGAGAGAGAGTAGACTGAGCACAAGTGATGTGTATGTGGGAAAACAGGGAAAGCAGTCTGTATATTTGCACGTACATTCACAATCCAAACCAAAAAAAAAATGTCCCTGACACAATCGCTCGGTCTGGTGGTCATTACGGCACCCGAAGTACGCGGACGTATTCGCGCCGACTTTAAAAAAGTCATCACCAATCGCAAGGCGCTGCCCTCCAGACGCTTCGTGAGTCTACCTTTTGAGGCCATAGACCGCTTTGAGCGTGAGCATCTTGCACAGGTGCACCAAGACGGCGCCTTTTACGTGGCGCGCCCAGCTCCAGCACATGCCGAGCGATGTTACCTGTGGATCGAGTCGGACACGGGCGTGCTGACGCTGCTGTTTCAGGAGGACAAAGTGATTCGCGTCAACAAGGGAAGCAGTGCGTTTCGAGAAATGTGCGCCAAAGGAGGAGACGCAGTGTTGATTGGCTGGTACAGCACAGAGCGGTGCGGCACTTATTTGCGTGGCACATTCACTGCGGGCGACGTGTTTCGCTTCAACGGATTGGACGTGGCCACCAAAGACATGCACATCCGCAGCGGCATTCTCCAGGGCGTGAAAGAGCGCATTGCTTCTCGAAACATCACGTTGCCTTTTGCCTACACCCATCTGCAGTGGACCACCATCGCAACGTTGCGCACGCTTCTTGCGCCAGACATAGAAAGCAAGTACGACGACGACGAGGCAGCGCAAACGTACAAACACACACAGAGCTAAACGCTGCATTGCATCCGTGCTTCCCATGGTCATCATGTCCACGTTGACGTTTCTTTTTCTCCTATGTCTCATCGGTTTTGTACTTGCTGTGTGTGTGTATCTGTATATCATGTTTGGCATGGACTCATCCTAGACAAGTGAACGAGCTTCTCTTTGCACGCACTGTGCGCGCCGGCAAGTCGCTTTTGCAGTGGCAAGCCGCGCCAGTATGGAGGTATAGCGTTCGGCACCCGTTTGTCTATGTGCATCCGCAGAGTGGCGCAGAGGTGACGGATTTGTACGCATCGTCGGTGGTGGAAGTGGACGACCACGCGGTGGATGTAGAGGTGGGCTCCAAGACCACACTGAGCGTCGACGTACTGGTGGCAACTCGCCCTGTGATTGGGTTGAGTGAGAGCGACATGCAGGGACACAAAGCGGCAGTGATTGCGTGCAAATTTGTGAGTGGAACGTATGCGCTTTTTCAAGTGTTGCCGCGCGGAGCAGTGCCACACTCGGTGATGGACGTACACGCTAACTTTGTAGATTGTGTAGATGATATTACGCTTGCAATGATATTGAAACAATAAAAAGGCAGCATGTCGCGTCGCAATTCCATTTCGACCTTGTTCGGGCTACATAAGCCTCTGCTGGACGCGGCGCCCGACGAGCTGCAAGCACACACGCATGCAGGGTATGCACTTTTAGAGCTGTATGATGCGATTCGCGAACAAAAGCGTGTAATGCGTGATGCCTCTAGTACCGTAGAAGAAGTCAAGTGTGCAAAAGAACGCGTGGATGCGCTACGCGGTCCGAGTGGACGCTTGGAACAAGCCAAATACAACGCCTACATGAGTGCCACGTCCGCGCTGCTCAAAGTGAAGTCAGAGCGTCTGCGTGGTTTCGCGGTGCACTGGCTCACGGTGCAAGACGTCTCGCACGTGCACGACACACCGGAGGACGAGCGCGTGCGTGAGAGCGCTCCGTGTATTTTTTTGCACAATGGGAAAGGAAGTCTATGAGGTGACGAGTAGTACGGCGAGACTTAGCACGAGAATGAGGATGATATTCGAGGAGGCGTGAAAGGCGTTGGAGCACGACAGCGTGAACCCACCGTACAGGTTGTTGAGTGGATTCAGCAGGCATGTGTCGAGCGAGGCGTTGAGAAAGCTAACGATCAAACCTTCAAATTCACAGTTGGGTGTATTGTAGAGTGCAAATTCGGCTGTCTTTTGTGTGTAATCGCACTTCATTGTAGCGGACAGTGTGACATTGTTGTCGGTCGCATACAGCACGCATTCACCCGTTGTGTCACCGGTAAAGACCGTATAGGGAGCCTGCTTGCATTTCGTGTCGCCGTGCGACACCACAGTCGATGCGGTCACATGGTGCGGAAACGAGACGAGCACACACACCAAGGTGAGCAGAAGAAAGAGGAGCGTCATGCTTCAGGAATGCATATAACCTTTGCACTATTAATGGTATGTTTATCAGCATAAGGTTATCTTTGACGCACAAGATGGGGCTCTACACGCTCACTCTGGCGTTCTATCGCTCCTGGCTGCTAGTGGGCCCGTTGGCGTGCGCGTACCTCACTCTGAAGCAGCAGAGCGACTTCCTGGCCGTGTCACTCATCTGGATTCTCTCCCTCTTTCGCGGTCTCGGATATGACATTGTACAGCATGAGTGGGGCGAGGAGGCGTCGGCGTATGCCTTCATGTTTGTAGTGCTGAAAACGATTCCGTACCTCGATCTGTCCACGCCCATCGCATACATATGGATCGGCGTACTGGGCTCTGAAATTGGCTTTGTGTTGCTGAAACGCTTGCCGTACTTCAAGCTGCGCGACTACCTGGACGTGTGGCGATATACCGAAGACAACACCGAGGTGAATGCCGAACGAGCGCGTGTCAAGTTTTCGGCCACCAACATCGGCCTGCTGGCGGTTGTGTCCACCATCTTTGGAGCCATTCGCTTCGTCTTGATCTTCCGCAATCAGTACGTGGCCGTGTTTGACACGTCCGTTCAATCGCAAGAGTATGGATACAACCGGCCGTACATTGCGGCTGACGAAAACGGAGTGCTGCAGTACACGCCCAGCTTCTTTGACCCCATCGGGTTCACGTACGACAGCGTGGCGCTGTACACGGCCGTCGCAGAGCTGTGCGTGGTCATTGTGTTTATTTACCGCATCCCGTTCTTCAGCCAGCCCGCAAACGATGTGTGGAAGTCCGGTCTGGGCGTGTTCATGGTGTACCTCTACTACAATGCATGCACGCTGATCCCGATCTTTAACGACTCCACGCAGGTCAACACTGTGGCGCTCACGATGTCGCAATGCATCGTGACGTTTATCCTCATTGCCGGATTGAATGGGTTCGCGTCGAGCATCTCCAACGGTGTCGTGATGCTAGTGCGCGAAGTGCTCATCTCAATCAAGAATGGCCTATTTGACGTCATTGGCGTGCTCTTTGCCGAGCCCGTGCTGCAAGTGCTGTTCATCATAGGCAATGCGTTTGTCATCTACAACATGAACAAGTTCTGGTACACGAGCTTCATCACGTTCTCTTCGCTGATCCGGCAGGTGGCGTGTGTGCCCATGTTTGTCATTGAGAATCCCGTGAAAGTGTTTTACGAGTTCACCAACGACGACAATTTTCAACAGCATTTGCTGCCTGTCTTGCCCGAAATCGCGAGTGTGCGACTGGCCATTTCCAAAGTGATGAGTCTCGCCTACCCGTCGCTGCGCCAAGCGTGCCGCGGAGCCTCGTACTCGTTTATGCCCACAAACGACTACTTCATCAGCATCCTGTTTGGCGGCAGCTTCATTATGGCCGCCATTTCCTCGTTCCAAGTGTTTCCGGAAGTGGCCAAGTACACGCGCTCTCCGTCCTTTTGGTCCACGGCGGTGTTTGTGCAGGCGCTGGCGTTGGCGGTGAGCCAGTTTGCGGCTGACGCGGAAGTGGTTGTTTTCTGGTTCTTCTCGCAATCAACGTTCACGCGCGTCTATACGCCGACGGGCAAAGCCGTGATTGCCATGCAGTGCTTCCTTATGTTCATCAGCGTCTTGCTGGCCCGGCATCGCACAAACGCAGAGGAGTTTGACAAGACGCTCGGCATCCAAGGGTCGCTGGAAGCACGATTCGGAGACCGCGTGCGTGCCAGCTGGAAGAAACGCTTTGGCGGTGGCGCAGCAGGCGATGCACCGCCCGTGGGTCTGCCTCCGGGCACTCCCGGCATGTTTACGCGCTCGCAGCGCTCGTTCCCTGCTCCGCCTGGCGGTCCGACGGGCAAGAGCCGCACAGCCAGGTTCCTGGACCGTCTGCGTCCAAACCGTGAGAGCGAGCGCCCAAAGAAAGTGGACACGTCGAGCAATTTTTTCGGTGCCTCGGAGGAGGACATACGCGCCGCAGCGCGCATACAAGGCAACAAAAGCTTCGGAGGCGACGGCATCAAGACGCTCGTGAATGCGCCGACCAATGTCCTCAAAGCTGGTTTCAACATCTCGTCGGAAGTGTATGAAATCATCTTCAGTCCCGGAATGGTTGTCATGCTCATCGGTGTGTCCGTGCTGTGGTTCGCTGTTCATCAAGGCAGTCCCATTGACGCCATCGAGTTCACCCGCGTCTTCAATTCGCGCATTCCAGAGTGGGCGCAGGTGACGCCCATGGATCACGCTTCAAAGTACACCTCTGTGTTTGTCAACGAGATGATATCAAAGAAGGCGATGATGGTGGTGTACGTGTTTGAGATATTCAATTACCTTCTGGCGGATCAGAGCTTCTGCTTTCAGATTCCCGGTCTGAAGGCAGTGATTGAGCTTGCAAAAAAAGCGGAAAAACTGGCCCAAGCAACGTATGGGCAGGCCACCAAGGCGGTGAGCGCGAGCTGGACTGCGACAAAGACAGTGACCAAGAAAGCCAAGAAGTTTCTCAAGAAAATCTTTCACCGCCGCCTGCTTTCCGTGGATGCCGTGCTGGAAGATGAGGCCAATGCGGCACAGCATCCCACATATCGCTTCCCGTTGCTGCCTCGCGGTGGCGCGTCAATCAAGCTCGGGCTAAATCAAGACATCAGTGTGCCCGTCGTTCGTGTGCGCAACAACCGCTTTGCGCATCTTGACCCAATGACGGGGCAGGAGGTGGAGATGGACGACTTTGACGACCTCGGCATCCCTGAAAACGAGTACATTCGACCGCACTTGACCGCTGCGGCGTTGCGCGGGTCGTGGAACGACAAAGTGGTGGAAGAGACGACGCAGATGCGTGAGATGACGCGCAGCGACAAGCAAAGGCGCTTGCTGGGCATGGGCACACGCAAAGAGTTGCGTTCTGCGTTGCGCAGCTACATCGGGCGTGTGCGCCCCGATCTGATCAACGCGAACTTTGAAGCCGAGTTTGAAAACGCGACTATGGACCTGGTGGTGCACACCGACGAGGACAAGTCGCTGCAGCTGCAGAATGATTTCTTTGTCGACTTGTGGATCAAGACACAAACGGATTACGTGGACGAACAACAGATGGAGCAACTGCCCGTGCCTGCGAGTGCATCGTACCAGTATCCATTCTACTACAACATGACCACGCGTCAGATGGAGGCATATCAGTTGAATCACGGATTCTCGGAGGCGTCTGCCAGCAACAACTACGGCCCGCCCACCAGCAACGCAGTCGCGCCCAACGCGGCACAGCGTCGTTTGCTGGACGTGCTGGACATTCCCGACACGTTCTGCCTGGGCACCATTTTGCGCTACATGTCGGACAAGTTGATCGAGTACCTCACCAAAGTGATTGACGAGGCGGGCAAAGCGCTGGTGAAACCTCTTAAGCTACTGTTCCCCAAGGTGTTTGAGTTGATCGACACGCTGCTGGACCAATTCAAAACGCTCGACACCTACTTGGGCGTCTTCATCACGCACTTTAGCGTGCTGACCGTCGATGGCATGGACGACTTGGTGCGTTTGCCTCCGCATTTGGGCACCATCCTCGTGAGCATCACGGGGTTCCTGTTGGCCATCAAAATCTACTCGGTCATCGACAGTTCGGCGCGCACCATTGGTAACTCTGCCTTTGCTATTTTCTTGGCCATCGAGATCACGCTGGTGATGGCGGCCATCCGCATCAAAGGGTGGTCCGACGTGCTGAACCAAGGTATCTTTGCCATCACGGTGCGCTTTGACTTCAACGACAAGCTCAAGTACTACATCATCGCGCTCTACTTTATGACCATGGGTGTCATCTTTCTCGTGATTGCACGCGGCAAGGCGTTCCAGCTGGCGCTGAGCGGGCCCATGAAGATGGACTTGCGCGTCGTGCAGCAGTACAAGACTGTGTCCGATACGGACTGGATTCCGGAAGACGAGGAGGAAGGGGAGGAAGAGGAGGAGGTGGTGAGAGAGGGACAGCGGGAGGGCGAAACGCATACCAAAGAGGGAGGCGACGACGAGTTGCGCCTCACGGAGCCAGCGGACTTGCGACGCGACCACAGCTCGTTGCTGGGCAAGCAAAAAGCGCGCTCCCCGCGCTCCATCGTGGACCGCACCTCAACGGGACTAAGCCACAGCCAGAGCTTTGACACGTCGCGGTCGCAATCGGATGCGCGCAGGATGGCGTTTGACGCGGTGCTGGCGCAAAAGTATCACTCACCCGGATCGCGCTACAGTGAGGAGAGTGACGATTTGCGAAGCGAGCAAATGTCACCACACGATGTGCTGGATGTTGAGGACGATGGAAGTGATTGAGGCATGCGCAAATTCAAATCCACAGCATTACAAATAGTGCGATCACGTTGCGTGTTGTATAGTGCCATGATGCAAAATCAACCTCCAACGACGCTTTTTCCACGCACGGTGCGTTACAGGCTGCTCGATGACAAAGGCAATGTGCGCTCCGGGTTGGTGCTTTTTGTGTCGTGCTTCATGGCCTCGGCCATTCTAGCTCTTGTCATTGCGCTCTCTGTGACCGTGTGGAGTCATACCAGCGGGTCCGTCCTCACGCCGCCTGAACCATACACCACTCAGCTGCAATTGCGCTTTGACTCCAACTACGACGCCATCTCCAGCAACCGCTTGGCGTATGCCACAGCGCTAGCCATTTCGTTAGCACATCAGCTGAATCTAGCCGCGACGCAAGTGCTCGTCATCGCACTGTCGCCCGGATCCATCATTGCCGATGTGCAAATTACCGCCGTGCATTCCGATACGCTGAGCGACCGCGTGGTGACGGATTCGCAAGTGGTTGGATCGTCCATTTACAATGTGCTTACGCAAAACGGCGCAGTAAACGTCACATCGCTCAAGACGGATGTTGTGACTCTATGTAGTGTGGCATTGTGTGCAGATATCATTGCATCGTCTTCGACGGGTTCGGCGTCGTACTCCAACTCCACCAACACCACCAACATCAACATCTTGTCTTCTTCTACGGGCATCTCGTCGTCCTCTTCTTCCTTTGTAGGCAATGGAACAAATTCGACGACGCACAATTGAGCGCCTTGGTCTGTTCAAATTTACTGAAATACTAAACCCTGTTTTACTTCTTTTGTATTACCTATTCCCACATCATCCTTTTTCTATCACCATGTCGACTGCTGTGCGAGCTCCGGGTGCAGGCGTGTACACGCGTTTCAATACCTTTTTTGACAAGGGCCACCCGCGTGCGCGAACGGCGCGTGTGGTGCTAGTCACTCTAGCCATCCTGACAGCCATCGTCTTGATTATGTTGCGCGTCACCATATGGTCCGGCAATGGCGGAACGCCCGAGGTCACCGCCGGCCCTGCCAAGTACACCCAAGTGTCCATTCGCTTTGCGGGCGACCTGGACCAGATTGGGCCGTACCGTAATTTCTCACGCGACCTCGTGCTGCGCATCTCTGCGGTCATCGGTGTGCCTTCCAGTGACATCACGGTGGTGTCCCTGAACAGGGGTTCTATTATCGCAGACATTCAGATCCGAGGTGCAAGCTCCAACGAGCAAGCCAATTCACTCATCCTGAAGCTGAATGCCCTTGTGAGCGCGCAGAATATCATCACGAAAAACGGAATGTATCCCGTCCTCAACTCTACCGTCCTAGCCGCTCCGGGCACGTGTCACACCACGCTCTGCACGGGCGCTTTCGATTACAAGTACCCAGACCCGGATAAGCCTTACATCCCGGTCGACTACGGTTTAACTCCACAACCAACAGATGCACCAAGTTCCTCCTCCTCCTCTTCCTCCTCTTCATCTTCAACAGGGATGGCAGGGCCGAGCAGTTCTTCCTCCTCCTCATCCTCTTCGTCGTCCTCGACGGGTGTTGCTCGTTCCTCCTCCTCCTCGTCGTCCACGGGCATGGCAGGTCCAAAAAGTTCTTCCTCTTCTTCGTCAACAGGCGTTGCATACAGTTCCTCTTCCTCGTCCTCTACGGGTACAAATGCGGTACCGCAACCCCCGCTGCCTGCCGGTTCGACATGCACTAGCATCACGATGACGGACCCATCACAAATCAGCAATCTGATCATGGACATTCGCGCAGAAAAAGCATCCCACACGTACAATCCTTCCGCGTACGTCGACAATGTCAACTCCGTCCCGGATTTGAGCGGAAAGGGTAACGATTTGGTTCCCGCAGTGTATTACAGTGTTGACTATTTCAACAATTATCAGATTAAGGCAACCCAAGCTCCGGTGCCGCTGTATTTCAGTGCAAGTGGTGCGTTCAACTCTCTGCCTGTACTGCATTGCAACCACGGTCTGTTGATGACACAAGAAAATCTCACAGCGCCTACGTACTGGATGGACCGACCTTTTACGCTGTGCTTGTCTGTTGCCATCATTGCGCGCTCCGAAAATGGAAACGAAGGTATTTTTTCACAGAGCGATCGAAGTGCGAACGGCGGCGGCACTTCGCAATGGAGTTTTGGTCTCAACGGTCCGCCGGCGTACCAGTCCACGTTTTTCAGTACACACACGTCCTCGGAGACCTCGCGAAGTAGTACACCCGGTGTGCTGGGCGAAGCAAACATTGTTTGTTTATGGACAAAAGGACGCGACATGTTTGATTCCACTCAGTGGTCCACGCTCGGTTCGCCGTACCAGACCATCGACGTTGGAATGACTGTGAACGGTCATCTTGCCGAGACCCCAATGAGCACTGCCGCTACGCGCGGAGCTGCAGGTCTCGTCTTTGGTGGCACTACATTAAACACAGCCTCGGGCAACGTGGCTGCTGACATACAGCAAATCGTAGCGTATGATCGCGTACTGAAGGATTGGGAGCGTAATTCGGTGGAGAAGTACATCGGAAAACGCATCAACAAGCCCATCTACGAACATGCCAACCGCACGTCGCTTCAGTTCTTACAGTGGAACATCACGACCAAAGTACTATCGTTTTCCGCCACACAAAAGCGAATCGAGCAGCCAGACATTCAATACGATCCGATCACACAGCAATACTATGCGTTTTACAGTGTATGGACGGACAATACGCCTGGAGCGACCGCATATGGAGACATCAACGTAGCCAAGGGTCCATCCTTGGACAAACTCGTGGTGCAATCCACACGACCCATCGAGCGAAGTCTGAGCACAAACAACGCGGGATTCATCACCTCACCTTCGCTCTTCTTCGACTCGCGGACGGGTATTTGGTACATGTACTACATCTTTTCCAACACAGCGACATTCAACGCACCCTCGGGTTACGTTGGTGTTGCCACAGGATCGAAAACGCTGGACGGTCCGTGGACATCGCCAGGATATTCGTTAATTTACACCACTAAGGCGTGGGAGGGCAGTCCGACGTCGTATGACGTTGGAGTCCTGCGGCGCGCTTCCGTTATGTATTTCAACAATCAATACATTATGCATTATGGCGGTGTCAGTACCAGGTCAGATGGAAATTACGCAATTCAACAATACGGATACGCAACGTCTATGTATCCCGACAAAGGGTTCACGCCGTATGCAGGAAATCCAACGATCCGCGCTGGAGCGCGCGTCGGCAACTTCACCGGCGCACCTTCCACCACAGTGCGAGCGGAGACAACCGATGAGCACGGTGTGTCGGACATCTCGGTGATACCATACAATGGGTACTACCTTGCATTTGGCACGGCTCTTGGAGGAAACAATCAGAACGGCGCATCGAATCGCCGCGGTGTAGGCATCATGCTGCGCAGCAATGACTTGATCAACTGGGAACGCCTCCCCATGACCTTTACTGGCTTGATCGGCAGTGTGGCACGGCCGCGGTTGATCCCATTGCCGCCAGGAGACACGACGAGCTTGCCGCGCATCGCCGTTGATGACTTTGGCTCGAATATCTACGTAGGACAGTTGGCACCCAATTCGTGTTGAGAGTCGCATGTATTGTTAAAATAAATGGAATACTAAGCCACGTAAACAGCCTCCTTGTGCAACTACCAGTGCCCCTTTCATCTCATCATGCAGTCTTTCACCGCGCGCCTCCGCGCCGCGCACCCGTACGAACGCATCAAGTCAGTGTGGAGCCAACCGTCGTCGTGGCTGAAAATATTTGTCTCTGTCTTCCTGCCTGCCGCTACGGTTGTGGCCATCATCCTCGTGGCCGTGCGTTTTACAGTGTGGAACAGATCATCATCCTCCGCAAAGTCTACGCCCGACGCACACGAGCCTGTGATCAACGACGGTCCACAGTGCAACCCGTTTGTGTCGTCTTCAGTATGCAGCTGTGACGGCGCAGGGTTGATCTCTGACTTTGCAAAAATAAGCGGCCTGGTGATGGACATTCGAGCAGAAAACGCAAATGCCACGGGCACAAACTCGCTCATCCAGTCCATACGCGATGCGAGCGGGAAAAACAACTCGCTGAAAGGTTACTCCTCCTTTGCGGGATCAATCTCCACGCCCACACTCGAGTACGATCCATCCATCAACGCTTACGTAATGCTATTCACAGGGCGACAGATGCTCATTTCTGCAAACAACCACCGACCGCTCAACGCATCCGCCTTCACTCTGTGTGCTACCGTCTCCCTGTTGTCCATCACGCCCAGCGGGCAGTGTGTGATGGGCACCGGAGACGCACAACCGTGGTGTCTAAATTCACATGGAGACGGAGACACGGCCTACCCTTTTCTCTCCACGCAGCGCGTTGGTGTGTCCCCGAGTCTCGCGTCGCGCAGCTATCTGAGCTCCTTCCCCAGCGGCTACCGAGTTGTGTGTGCCTCGAGCGGAGGCAGCGTCGATCAAGTGGTGGATCCACTGTTCAGGCCCACTGTTATCCAGACCGGCATCACTGTGGATGGTACGCTTTCTAACGTCTCCACCGTGGTGTCCACAGACAATGCCGCCGGGTTTTCCGGTCTCTTCACCCTCGGTGGTGTGAGTGCCAATGCGCGCATTTCCAATGGTCTGTATGGGCGCGTCAAGCACGTGGTGGCATACAATCGCCTGCTGAGCGTATACGAACGCAGCGCGGTGGAAAACAGCCTGTTGGCCGAGATTGGGCGCAGCGCAAAAGCCGTGGACACATATGCGCCGGCGGAGTTGATGCGCTGGGACATGAACAACGCTACCTTGCGCTACGACACATCGCTGGGCGAGGCAGTGGTGGAGCAACCGAGCGCGGTGTGGGACCCGTCCTCCAAAAAGTGGTACGTTTTTTACAGCGCATGGAACAGCACGCTCAACTCCACCTACGTTTCGGGCTGGATTAATTATGCATCGGGCAGGACGCTCGACCTCTTGGTGAAAAACAACGGGCGTGCATTTGAGCGCGATACCAACGCAGCGGGCTGGAGCAGCGGCTGGGTCACTTCGCCAAGCCTACTCTGGCACAACGAATCCAGCTTGTGGTACATGTATTTCCTGGGCTCACGCAACACGTCCTATACCGCACAGCCGCAATTCATTGGGTACGCCACGTCTCCGTCTCTCAACGGGACATGGACGCGCTCGGTAGCACCATTGCTGAAAGCGAGTGATCCATGGGAGCTGTACGGCTCGACCAATGCGCTGCAGTCAGGCATCGGGAGGCCCTGCATCGTGCGCAACGGGACACAATTTATTCTCTTCTACGTGGCCAGTACGAGGCAAAACGCCACTGCGCCCTCGGGTCAGCCTTTTCTCATACAGCAAGTGGGCATGGCCACGTCGCTGTATCCTGACCGGGGGTTCAACAAAAGCGCCTACAATCCCGTGATCCGCGTCGCTCCTTCTTCGTTCCTCTCTCAATCCAGCGTGTCTGCAACACTGGCACAGACGATGGACGAGTACTACATGTATGACATTCACGTGTCGCGGTACAAGGACCATTTCATCGGGTTCGTGTCGGTCGGTGTGCCCGGTGTGTCCGCCAAGTACGGCGTCAGCATGCTGGTCAAGAGCTACGACTTGGTGCACTGGACGCGCCACCCGGTACTGGGCTCAGGGTACACGGGCTTCATCAACCACGTGCGTTTGGTGCTGCCGCCGCCGACACAGGTGAATGGAACGATACGCATCTTGGCAGACGACGGCGGGTCGTTCATCTACTCGGGCACGCAGCGCAAAGACACCGTGACACAGTGTGTGAAAACCTAGTTGTATGTACTCTCCGTCACTCCAAAATAGTACAGTCATTCTTCATATGTATTTGTTTTCACTTTTACAAAATGTTTCACGACTCTTTTCGCATACACACGTACCTCACTCGAACGCAACAGAGCGACTGTGAGCGTGTTTGTCGCGCGGCATGTGTCGCGCTGAAACGCACCCATGCGAATGTGAACACCATTCCCGTGCTGTTTCCCCTCACTTTTGCTGACCTTCCCAACACCGCCTCTATTTCTCTCACACTCGAAGATGTAAGAAGCATGCAGAGCGTAGACCGCAGCGCCACCCTGTTTTACGTAATGCTGCATGCGATGGAGGACGTGCTTGTCACGCCATTACAAGCGCTCGCACATCACAATCGCATGCAATTCCAGCAGTCGCAGGAAACCCGCGCCGCCTTGTGCCTCCCTGAAGACGAACAGCTCCCCATCAAGAATACGAGAAAGCGCAAAATGGCCGATAGACCGTTTACGCATCGTCGCCACCTCGTGGAGTGGGGCTTCGTCACCTGGCACTGGCTCCACGCCCATACCGCGTGGCCCATTACTCTCAGGGAAAGCGACTGTGTACTGGAGATGCCCTCTTGGCCTTTGCATCGCTTCTTCTCCATCTATCCAGTAGATGCACATGCAATCACAGAGCCATACAAACGCGACTTCCTTGTCGCTGCACTCGATCAGCGTCTGCGCGCGTGTCACGGAGCAGGCAGGAGACGCATTGAGCCCGACACACATGGTTTCGCATATCTGCAGACTTTACAAGACATAGAGGACGATCGTGCGAGCTTCGAGGCAGCATGCTGGACCGTGGCGCACATGCACACGCTGTGTCCACATTTGCTCGCAGACGACACCCGCGCCGCAGTACACAACTGGATGGTGCGGGAGGAAACGCTCTTCTCTTTCCGTCTGCGCCACGTCACGTGCACGCACCGCTTGCGCGACATGTTGAGCGACCATCCACACTACTTCATCGCCACACGTCTCGAGATCACAGAGCACGCGCATTGGGGCACCCTACAAGGCTTCGTTGGAACATTCGAGCCCGGTGAGCGCATCTTTGTGTGCTGTGCATTCGAGCACGCCGCTACTGCGCTGGCGTCGCGACGTGTGATTTTGGAACGCGGCTACGCAATCTTTCCATTCTCGCTATGCATCGGCGCACTGCTGCAAACGTTTTCCGAGCGCCTGCGAGCATGTACGGCGCGTATTCGCCGCAAGAAGCACCCACCTTTCCCTTTGAGCACGCAGTTGATGCAGCTATGTGAGCAGTATCGCACATCAGCCTCTGTGGCGTTTCTGCCACACGATGCCGTCACGCTGCCCACCACCTCGCTGCCGGAACTGTTGGAGGACGCGCCGCAGTGTGTCTCTTTCGTCGCGCAGCAGTTGGGAAGCGGGACGCCGCAGAGTCATTTGCGGTACACACAGCGCTCGGTTGCCTTCACGCTGGTGCTCAATCTGGGTGCGCAAGTGGAGGACATTGAGGACTTGGTGTCGCAGGGCGCGCGCAGCATTTACGGCAGCGCAAGTGCAGCGAGTGAGGCGCGAAGCATGAAGGCAAGTGTGCGTTCGCTCGTACGCGGCGGCTATACCTCCTACAGACACAGCTGCAGCAAAGTGATGGCGGCTCAGCTGTGCCCGTACATGCGTGCAGCGGGTTCGGAGGATGAGGCAAAAGGCGCATGCGCGCGTAGTCTGTACAGCGCACAGCAAGCCAAGGCCAAGCAGCACAACATTCACAATGCGTCCATACGGACGTTCAACAAGGTGTTTCGACCGTCCTTCTACGTGGAGCAAATGAAAAAGATCACATCCTAGAATTGGTAATCCTCTGTGGGTGGGTGGTGGTAGATCACCGCTGCAGGCGTTGCGCTATGCATGAGACGCTGCACTTTGCCATCGATGGACTGAATCATGACGCTGTGATCGCTCCACGCTTGCTGTGTCGTCTCCGTGGTGCGCAGCAAGTTTCCCATGATTTCATTCATCTGCTTGGTCAGTTCTGCCAACTGCGCGTCGTGTGCCGCGATACGGTGAGTGAGCAACGTGTTTTGATTGCGCAGCTCCAACGCCTCGTTGCGTGCCAACACATACTTGTCGTCCAAGTACCGCACAATGGCATTGAACTCATCGGTACGCTTGTTCTCCAGCGCCCGTGCCTCAATGCGCATACTTTCGTACGCAGGATGGTCATAGTTCACCACGGTGGGTGCGTGGGTGTACGGCGGCGGCGGCTGTGGAGATGCACACACAAACACCTTGTCTTCTCCGTCGAAAATACTCGGTGGACGCAGCGGCGAGGTGTGCGCATGGAACGTCACAAAGGGCGCAGACATTGGGGAGGAAGAGGAGAGTCGAGGTTCCGGTGCTAGCGAACGACAGCGCGAGGAGATGCGAGTCTTTCTGCGCCGATGTGTCATCGCGGGGGGCTACAGCCAGTATAGCACAGAGTACTTACACTGATTTTTATGCAGAAGTTTGTTTGGAGTCTCCAAAGTTTCAACACGTTGAAAGTATTATAATGCGTTTGAGTTGTGTTTTGCAAAAAATGGCACACCGACGCCACTTGCAAAAACTGTGTGGGGACGAGGATATTCGGCAGGACTTTGTTACGAGTGAAGTAACCGAAGACGAGCAAAAGGAAGGGCAAGAGGTGCACGACTATTACCCGTGTGCGCGCATGAGTGAAGAGCAGCGTGCAGGCCGACCGCGTATTAGGCCACGCGACATACCGCTGGGTCAAGTAGGTACGCGTCATGTGTTTCACATCAATGAGCGGCGCAAGTATATAATCAGCGAGTATGGCATACGTGGCTATATCAACCTAGTGTCTGCACACGATTCGAACCAGTACAAAGGATAAATTATGTGTTATCCAATCAAAGAGAGCCGCGTTCTTCGCAACATCAAATCCCCATTATGGTCTTTGAATCAGGATTTTATCATTGTGGTGCAAATACACAAAGTGAAGGAGTATGCGCCAGTCAATCGCGTGCCGCCCGAGGTGGCGCAAGGCAAACCGCGCTACCGTCCCTCTGAAATCCCGCCGAATGGAGATGGGCTTTTCCATCGCTTCTATCGCTCCAACGCAGATGTATACGAGGTGCACCCCAATGGCGCACGCCGCAATGTGAGTATGGAACGCAGGCGTAGGAACAGCTACAGTGACTAGACTTGCTTCAATTCTCGCGGAATGAGAATTTCGTGGCACATGGCAAAAATGTTTTCGCGAAACTCGGTTATGGTCCCGTTGTTCTTCACCACATGGTCACACTCGCAGCCAGCTTCAGTGATGTGCGGCTGTGGGTCTTTTTGTAATCGGTCGTTTTCTATTCTAATACGAATAAATCCCATTGCTTTCAGCATTGCAGATTCCTCTGGCGTGCGCAAATCCTCCACCACCACATAGCGCGCTTCAGGCGTCTCGCTCATCTCGCGCAGCAGCATGTCCCGTATAGGGTACCACGCCATTCCGGTCTCCTTGCGCAGCTTGTGCACCATTTCTCCGATGGCAATCACCAATTTACGCGGTGCGAAACCCAATTGTGGATGCGCACGGTCTTTTACAGCAGGGTCATCAAACGCGCGGTATTGCAACCCAGAGATGTCGCTCGCTGCCTCTTTGTAGCAGCGCGCCAATTGCACAGTGATGCTGTTGTCATGCTCTGGAAGGGCAGCATACAGAAGCTCGCGCGCCGTAGACTTTCCCGCGCCGCGCACACCCGACAAGGCTATACGTACTTGCGTCATGTTGGTGTTTTTATTGTCCAGTGCTCAAATTAAATATTGGCAGAATCTTGCGCAAACACAATGCGATCGTAATAGACTTCTAGGATGCGTTGCTCAAACTCTTCTGTGGATCCAGTTGTGAGCACAACATCGCTCTCCAGCACATTCTCTCTCTCGTCGTCGTTGGCACTGTGCAAACGCACGCGGTAGAATCCCAACAGACGCATCAAGTCCCACTCTGCAGGGCAATAATCATCTTCAAACACCACCGCACATGACAGTTCGTCGTCCAGTAGCACTTGAGGCAAACGTCTCGCTGCGTCCCTCCGCTGCTCAACACTCTGCTCGCACTGGCCTAGGGACATGACAAGACGATGTGGAGAGAAGCAAAAGATGTTTTGTAGCTCTTGGCGCAAATCCTCGTACGAAAACAAAGTCACACTGGCCGCCACATCACTGTCTGTTGCCTCAATTTTCCATGACGACAGTGGCACGCCCAACATATACTTGACGGGACCTACGTCGCGCGCTATCAAGTGCGCAGCCTCGCGCGCCTTCTCGCCACAAAACGCAATGCGGATGCGGTTCGAGTCGACCATGGTGTAACGAAATTACGGGAGTATAGAAGAATATACCATCATTTTTATGTATATTCAACATGGTTTGCTTTACCGATCCGACGTATACTTTACCATACCTCATCGCATTCGACCTCTTTGTGTACCTCTTGGTGTGTGTGCAGCCATGTGGGCGCTTTCATCGCTTTGCGCTCGGCGTCAACTTCAGTTTTGCCATCACGCTCGCCATTCAATACTACAAGCCCGACCTTATCCCCGACGACCGCTTGAGTCATGTCACGACCTACCTCATCTTCGTCGTTCTGTTCTGGATCTTCCTCTCCCTTGGCACCAACCTCGTTTTTATCCTCGCCGCCATGGTCGTGCTGGGGCCATTTTGGAACTCGGCACGCGTGCACGCCTCGCACTGGCTGGGCTTGGATGACCGCAGTCGCGCAGTCATCACTTTTACAATCATCACTTTCGCACTAGTCGCCATTGTCATTGTGAAATTGACACGGCTCAAAATCGTGGCGGCAATATTTGACTCGTTTATTTGCACGCTCTATGGCGCAATCGCCGTCAATGTGTTTTGGTCCGAAGGCCTGCACCTACAACACACAACACTATGCTGCCAGTCGTCCCATGACGACGTGATTGACGGCGACTACACGTGCCCTGTCTCTCTCCACTGGCATTTCTTGTTGATTGTCGGTGCAATGTTTGCGCTGCGCCTCTACATCCAGCAGTCGCCCTTGAATTGCACCAAGAAAATCACACGCTCGCACTCGGGCAAAATGTACGGTGCACTGTAAACACTATTCTGCTGCTGCACCTCCCCGACGTCTCGACTTGCCATCTAGCTGACAGCATGCACGCACGATCGACAGACGGTGATATTTCTCCACAAACTCTGCAGGCTGCGACTGTGTCTTGGGATCCACCGTGAACTGCGCCGCCTCGGCCACGCTCTCAAACAGGAAGCTCGGATCTGCGTGAATGCGCGCCAGCACCATTTTTCCCTCTGGCGTCTTGGCGTCGGCGTTCTGCAGCGCATGCTTCAGCACCAGTTTCTGCATGTCTTTGTCTGTGATGGGCGTCGTCTCCGGCGACGTGTTTGGTGCTTTGCGCACATCCACGGCCAGTAGCAGCTCGCGTCTTCCCGGCTCCATGTTCGCCTCGGCACGCTGCATCTCGACTTGCACTGTAGTCATCAGCGCCTGCACACATTCAGTCACTTTGACGCGTGCGCGCGAGAAAGCCAGTGCTGCATCCGCGGCACGGTTCGTTGCCTCCAGCTCTCCCGCCCACGCCATCACGCTCATGCAGTCATTCGCCACTTTCGACGCGCTTTCCGCCTTCTCCAAAGCCTGTGCCAATTCTTCAAAACACTTGCGACTCGTCGCCGATGCGATTTTCTTGGCGTACGCACGACTCATTTCTTCTTTCGTCAAGGCAATCGGCGCTGCGGGCTCCTTTTGTGCCGTGAGGACGCTCGACTTCTCCAGCAGCTTGCTCAGCTTTTCCTCTTCGCTCTTTTCATCTTTCTTCGTGTCATGGCCGTGCGACTTGACAATCGCATCGTACGTTTGCGTGCTGGCGGTGGACGAAGTCATTTCAAGATAGGCAATCAAATGTATTTAGCTGTGCCGTATGCGTTTTGTTCCACGTGCAAGCCTTGTGGTTAGTATCCTCCACACCGAATATCTTTAGGTACAACCTTCTGTTTCGCCTGTAGGCGCGTCCCTCCCCTTTCCCGTACTCTTGTCTCTCACTTTCCCCGCCATGTCTGCACTCAACAACATGCTGATTCAGGCGCGGCCGAGCAAGGTGCGGACGCACGACCAAATGCTGGAAGGAAAAACCGACGAGACAACCTCTTCCTCTCTCGCCTTGTCCATGCAGGCCTCCTCGCTGTCTGGAGTGGATCTGATGCGCTCCCGCATGCTGCGCG
>Ga0164301_10000122_pt1 | contig 19596 bp, 9 predicted proteins | sample Whisoiple_231_MG_FD_109711 | JGI IMG/M metagenome (GOLD analysis project Ga0164301, IMG submission 109711) | Unamended control soil microbial communities from upstate New York, USA - Whitman soil sample_231_MG | ecosystem: Environmental > Terrestrial > Soil > Agricultural land ... | reverse complement strand
TGTGCCGAAGACGCTGGCCTTTCTGGAGCCGATCTTTGTTGATTATCCCGATGTTATCTTCGTGCCGCCACCGATCACGGTGGAGTTGCTGGCGGGCTTCTACGATGACCCGGATACGCTCTTCACGCCGATTGCGATCAGGGCACTCAAGCAGTCCGATACTATGCTGAAGAACGAGGTGCGGAGGATTCGCTGATGTATATGGGCCGCGACTTCAGCCCGCAGGAGCAACAGGAGAGCGAGGTCTTCGGGATCGACTTCGTCAACGACCTGGAGCACGAGGAGCAGCTTCTGACCTCGATCTGGACGATCGAGGTCATGCAGGGGAACGATCCGACGCCCCAGCTCCACCTGGAGGGTCCTTGCACCGAGGTCGTGCCTTTTGGCAGCAATCTGAAGACGGCCACGATCCAGCGTGTCGGCGGGCTGTGGCCTGATGTGACCTACAAGCTGGAAGCGACGGTGACCACCAATCTGGGTAACACCAGGAGCCTGTGGTCGAATGTGCGTGGGGTAAACTCATGAACTACGAAGAGGTCGTCAGCGCACTGCAGGTGCTGGGTGCAATCCCGCGGAACAGTGAGGACTCCAACTTCCAGAGCCTCATTCCCACGATGTTCGCCTATGCCGAGGGCAGGATATACCGCGACCTGTCGTTCCTGGCGACCGACGCCACCGAGGTGATCACGCTGGTACCCCCGACGACCGACCACGAACTCCCGGACAATGTGCTCTCGGTGCGCTCGGTCGCCATACTCACACCGTCTGGACCGCCTGCATCCAACAGCCGCCGTCATTACCCGGAGCGGGTCTCGCCGGAAGCGCTGGATATGTTCTGGCCGCAGGGCAGCCTCAAGCGCGGCATCCCGAAGATGTACTCGATCAAGGCCACCAGGAGGGCGGCGGACAGCGCGCCCAACCCCAATCCGCCCACCACGCAGCCGTTGCCGCCGCTCCACATACCGGAGCGGTTCCTGCTGGTCCTCAACCTCATGCCAGCGCTGGATCGCTTCTACACGTGCGAGATATACGGCAGCATCCAGCCGCAGCCGCTCTCCGAGATCAATCCAGAGACGTACGTCACCCGCTACTACAGCGAGCTGTTCATCGCCTGCTGCATGGTATTTCTCACCGGCTACCAGCGCGATTACGGGGCATCGGCTGACGATCCGCAGCGTGCCATGAGCTGGGAGGGGCAGTATCAGGCGCTGAAGAACGGCATTGCCCTGGAGGTTGGTCGGCAGCGGGGCGAAGGCCCCGGCTTCACGGCGCTGCCGCCTGCGCCGATCGCCCAGCAGCCGAGGTCGCCATAGAGGGATAGAGGGTGAAGCATGTCGCTCGTCAAGCCGCGCGCGGGCCCGGGATTTCTCTCGCAGGCCACCCAGGTCCAGGCCGTCGGCAACTGGTATGCGGGCAATCTCGTGCGCTGGCGCACGGGCCTGTTGGAGAAGATGGACGGCTGGCACAGGCTGATCGAGGAATCGATCGGCTACGTGATGCGCCGGTTCCATGCGTGGCTCGACCTAGATAATCGCAAGAACCTTCTGATCGCCGCCGACGACGGCGTGCACCTCCTGGTAGACAACACGCTCTATCCGATGGGCCACGGCACCATGGTGTCGGGTGGCTATGTCGTGGAGGTCGGCGACAGTAGCGCTCGCGCCAAGTTCAGCGTCACATCCGGCTCGACCGAGGTGACGGTCAAGGTGCCGGTCCCCGCCGCCCTTGGCCAGACGTTTGCGTTCATTTTGCCGGTCTCGATTGGCCGCAGGATCATTCCGGTCGGGACGACCTTCAAGGTCAAGGCGCTGGTAGCCGGTGGCTTTACCTTTGATATGACGTTTGCTGCGACCGCAACCGAGACCGACGTGGTCGGGCTTCGGTTGTTCAACAACAATGCCCCCAACCAGCTGACCTGTACCTGGAACCAGCACGGGCTCGACCCGGGAATGACGATTCGCTTCGAGCAGCTCACGGCATGTCAGGCGGGGGTGAGCCAGAAGTGGGAGAAGATCAACTTCGTCGCCAAGGCCGGGACCCGGCTGACGGTTCTGGCTACGCCGACGGCTGATACGTTCACGCTGGGGATGGAGACGGCTGGCACCGGGGACGGAGCTGGGACAACCCAGCATCAGTTCTTCGACGGCGAGCGCGTCGGTCACAATACCGGCGATGCGGCGCCGTTTTTCACCTCGTTGGGAAACGTCATCGGGCTGATTGAGCCGATGCAGCCGGGTGATCCGCAGACCCAGGCATGGTTCCTGGGCAATCTGGGTCAAGACGGTCTGGTGCTGCAAGCCGGGGGACCGTTACAGGTCTATAAGCCGCCGATCGAGAACGGGTCGTTTCTGGCGTCGGTGGGGAGCACCACCTCACCGCCAACTGCGCCGCAGAAGAGCAACGGCTTCGTCGTTGCCATGCCGCAGGCGCAGGTGATCCTTTGGGGCAGCTCGGCCCAGGCCAATATCGCTGGCAAGTTCACCGAGGTGCACGATCCGCTGCTGATCGTCTGGTCGGACATCGGCACCTACGACGACTACCAGCTGTCGGTCAGCAAGCAGGCAGGTTCGTTCCGGCTCTCGCGCGGCTCCCGCATCATGGGTGCGATCCAGGCGCCGCAGGCCACGCTGATCCTGACCGACACCGATCTGTGGCTGATGAGCTATATCGGCCCGCCGCTGATCTACGGGTTCACCATCATCGGCAGCGGCTGCGGCTTGGTTGCGCCGCACGCGATCGGCACGCTCGGGCGCCTGACCATCTGGCAGGGACAGAAGAACTTCTGGGTATACGACAGTGCGGTGCAGCCACTGCAGTGCACGGTGTGGGACTACATCTTCAGGGACATCGACCCGGTCAACATCAACAAGTGTCACGCCGCGCCCAATTCGACCACCAACGAGATGGCGTTCTACTTCCCGTCGAAGACGACGCTGATCAACGTCGATCGCAATCTGCTGTTGTCGTCGCAGGACTTCGACGCCGCCAACTGGGCGCTGATCAATACGATCGCGCAAAGGCCGTCAATCTTCGAGAACAGGTACGTCTACGACCCGCAGCTGCTGATTTCCGGTTGGCTGGCGGCTGCCGGGATGTCGCCGATCAGCTGGCTCGATGACGACCTGCAGGCGATCCTGGAGAACATCATCCTGGCGCCAAACATGACCGATACGGCAATGCTGCTGTCGGAGCTTGCGGTCGACGGCTCGCATTCGGCCTCGCAGACCATCAGGAAGGCGCGCGAGAAAATCACCTACACGTTTTCGATCTACGCCCACAAGTCCTCGACCAGGAACCTTGCGCTGCGCGCCACCAGCGACTTCGGGGAGGTGTCTGCGACCTTTGACACGATCACCGGCAATCGGCTTGCGGGTGCGGTGTCTGGCAAGTTCGCGTTGCTCAAGGCGGTGGTGCTGCCTAATGAGCTGGGGCCGTCGCCTGATTGGCGCCGTTACGTGCTGACCTTCACCAGCGACGACTTCTCAAGCCTGAATGTTTTCATCACCTTGGCCAATGGCCAGACGCTGGCCTATCCGGGTGTGCCGCCGAAGGGTGTGCTGATCTGGGGGGCGCAGCTGGTGCTGGGTGGCGAGCCGCTGGGCTATCAGCAGACCGGGATTGTCGCGCACCAGAACGAGACGAGGTTCTACGTCAAGGTCAATCAGGCCGAGGGTATGGCTTGGGACAGTGGCGCGCTCTCGCGTTCGGCGTGGCTGGACGAGAGCGTGTGGGGACCCCCGCTCGGTGCGGACACCACGCCAATCCCGACCGAGGGCGCGCGGATACCGGTGCTCGATGAGCCGGTCCCGACCGTCTCGGAGCGCAACCTGATCCAGCAGCATGAGATCGGCTACGACGATGACGATGAGCCGATGCAGGGGGTGTTCGCCGAGACTGGTTATACCGAGCTGGGTGACGGCACGGCCGTGATGCTTTGTGACGAGGTGCATCCCGACCTGAAGTGGGCGGGCCGCGATGGCGCGATGAAGATATCGCTGCGGGCGGCGAACTATCCGCAGGGGCCGAAGCATTTGTATGGCCCGTGGTCGATGACCCCGACCACGCAGTGGTTCACGCCGCGGGTGCGCGCCCGCTACGTCGCAATACGCTACGACTGGGAGCCGCGCCTCGGGTTCTCGGCCCGCATCGGGGTGACCACCTTCAAAGTGAAGCCAGCGGGGAAGCTGCCATGAGGGCTGACGCCATCGTCAACAACCAGCTGATGATAGCGCAGGGCATCGCGCAGCTGGCCCATCACATCGAGCAGTCGACCGGCTACCAGCTGACCCCGGTCACGTTCAACGAGCTGCCGCTGGCGCCGCTGGTGGGAATGCTGGCGTGCGTCAGCGACAGCTCGCTGGCGACCTGGGGCGGGGTGATTGCGGGCGGCGGCACCAATACCGTGCTGGCGTTTTACGACGGAACGAACTGGGTGGTGAAATGATCCCGACGCCGGAAGCGCCAACCCAGGCGACATCAAAGCAGGAGATCGAGCAGATGATCGATCGTCTTGGCATGGCCTGGGCGGATCAGTTCAGCCAGAACCTGATGCTGACGGTGCGGGCATTGCAGGATTTGCACACTGCCTTTGGCGGCAAGTTCACCGGAAAGGACGTCACCCAGCTATGAGCGAGCAGTTCGAGCGATATCTGGCAGACTGTTATCGCCGTGATATCCTCGGCGAATCAGTGGAGGTCGCGATGCCCGCGCCCGATCCAGCTCTCATCCAGGAAGTCGAGAAAGAGATCGCGGACATTGACGCGCTGCGGCTGGGTGCGAACCTCGCCAACCGTAATTTCTGCATTTACCAGAACCGGCGTGCGTTGGCGTCGCTGCTGTTGCAGCTGAAGGCAGCGAAGGCAGAGGCGGAGAGAGCGCAGGAGGGGTAGATGCCGGGCCAAGGGCTGTTCAGCCTTATCAGCTGTGTCGAGTGTGGGACAGCTAAGCTGCGGCGCAATTCGGATATCAACAGGGCCGCTAAGTACAGGCGACCCATGTTTTGCGATATGGGATGTGCTGCCAAAGATCGTGGGAGGAAACAAAGAAATCCAATACCTTGGTTGCATAGGGATCGCGAGAGGCGCGCAGGGCGTCCGTGTCCGATGCATTGCGAGGTGTGCGGTGGAGGCAACAGTGGCAAACGGTTGCACTTTGATCACGATCACAAAACGGGAGAGTTTAGGGCTTGGCTGTGCGGACCATGTAATCGAGTTTTGGGGTTAGTTCACGATAGTCCTGACCGGCTGGAGGCCTTGTCTCGGTTGTTGCGGAGGCACCCATGCCACTCGGTCCAATGAGGACAAAGGCCGATAAACGGGCCGGTATGCATGAAGTGATGGGGGAATATAAACGGGGAACCCTTCGCTCTGGCTCGAAGACTGGTCCGAAGGTCACCAACCGCAAGCAGGCGATCGCGATCGGCCTGAGCCAGACCGGGCAGGCACGTGGCTATGCCGAGGGCGGCATTGTCGAGCATCACGACGATCCTGACCTGCCGCCGCTGCAGGACGATGCTCGTTTAGAGCAGCAGATTCACTATCCGCCGGAATATCTCCAGACCATGGAGCTGCTGCAGAGGCAGGCCGAGAACTCCGACGGCTACCAGCCCTCCAACTTTTTCTACCGACCCAATCGCGAGCGACCCATTGCGCTCCCGTATCCGCGCCGTCGCCTTCGCCGCAAGACGCAGGATGGCGACATCGAGGAGCTATTCGATGCCTCTGTGACGTCCAGCCCGAGGATGCGTGGCATCCGCCACCTCGATGACGGCGGCGGCGATGGCGGCAGTGGCGCGGGCAGCGGCAGCGGCAGCGGCGAGGGTGGCGGCTGCGGCGGCTGCGGCGGCAGTGGTTGCGCTGGCTGTGGTTGCAGCGGTGATTCTTGCGGCGGCGGCGCCTGCGGTGCCTGCAGCTGTGGCGGCGGCTGTAGCGGCGCAGGTGGCTTTGCTGCTGCTGGCAACGCTGGCACGGGCGCTGGTGCTGGTGGCGGTGGCGGTGCTGGTGTTGGTGACGCTGCTGCAGGCATGGCTGGAGCAGGCGCTTTCGGTGCGGAGGCTGGCGGAGCCTTTGGTGGCATCGCGGGTGCTGCCGAAGCGGCAGCGGCAGCAGAGGGCGAGACTGGCGGCGGCAGGGGCGGCGCTCCTGGGACGGCGGGGTTTGGTAGCCTGGGCAGCGGTCTCGGCAACGTCGGCGCCCCCGGTTCTGTTGGTAACGTCGGTGCCGTCGGTAACGTCGGTGCCGTCGGCAACGTCGGCGCGGTCGGTAACCTCGGTTCTCCCGGCGCTATGGCTGCATATGGTCCTGGGGGGTTGGGGGCAGTTGCTGCTGGGAACATTGGCAGCATATCTGCAGCTGAAGCGTATGGGGGCGGCCCCTTCTCGGGAGGTGCTCTCGGTACTGCCCATGGTGCAGAGACCGGTGGCTTCTTCGGTGCCGGTGCCGGTCTTGGCTATGGCGGTACGGGTCTTGCCGGGACAGGCTCCTTCGGAGCCGAGGGCGATGCCGGTGGCGGTGGCACGTCTGGCATCGGTAACGCGGGAGCGTCTTTCGGCTCGGGCTTTGGCGGCACCTCTGGTTACGCATCTTCGGGTGTGTCGTTGGCAGCTTCCGATCTTGGTGGCGGTCCAGACCTGAGCGGCGGCGGTCGAGGCGGTGACGAAGGCGGCAAGGGTGGCGCCAGCATGTCGCCGGGTGCGTCGCTCTCGGCATCAGGCTTAACCGGCGCCCTTGGCGGGCTCACGGCTGCAGCAAACCAGGGTGGATGGGCAGGACTGGGAACGCAAGCTGGCTTCGGCAGTGTTGGGAATGCTCCCGGCGGTGGCGGCTGGGGCACAGGCGAGACGGGCATCGGCAACGTCGGCAATGCTTCTGTCGGAGCCCTCGGCGGCTTCGAGGGTGTCAGTAATACCGCGACCAGCACGGCTGATGCGGGCGGCACAGGCACAGGTGGTGGTACCGATACAGCGGCGGCGGCGTCGGATGCGCCCGCAGCGGCCGATACTACGTCGGTGGCGTCGACGGACGATACCTCGCCCACAGGTGACCAGGATCAGGGGCAGCAGGGTGGCGGCAAGGGCGGCGGCAAGGGTGGTGTCTCGCTGGCAAGTGTCAGTCCGACCGGCGGCAAGGGTGACCTTGGTGCGCCGAGCGAGCCAAGCACACCGTCACCGAGCCAGGACTTCTCACCAGACTTTGCAAACCCAAGCGTTTCAGTTGCTGCTCCGCCCGCAAGTCCAGCCTTTTCTGCGTTCGGTCTTGGTGATCGCGATGCCTACGGCACTCAGACCGCCCAGGATTCGTGGGCGAGCGGTTTTGGTGTTGTGGGGGCACCCGGCACGTTCGGTTTCGGCGCTCCCAATGGTGCGTTCGGTACCGACAAGTCCACCGGGATGGGGTGGGCTGGCGGTCTTTCGGTTGCGGAGGCAGAGGCACAGTCACAGGCTGACGCTCTTGCCGCGCAAGGGGGGCGTGCTGGGCCGAGTGTTAGCAACGCCGACATGGATGCGGCGGCGGCGGCGGCTGCAGCTGCGGCGGCCAATGCGGATGTGGGCCAGACGACCTTAGGCGCTCCCGGGGACTTTGGTTACGGCCTTGGCTCACAGGGTTTCTCCGATGAGGGGATGGGCCTGGATTACGGTGATCCCAGCGATCGCAGTAACGATCGCGGACCCGCTCCCGCCCCTGCACCCTCGCCAGCTCCGGGATTCTCGCCAACGGGCCTCGCAGACAGAGGGTTGCCAGGGCCTTCGCTTTCGGCGCTCTCGGACCTTTCTCCTGCAGCGTTTGAGGCGCAGGCACTCGGCGAACAAGGTCGTGGGGGGCCAATGGCCGCCCCAGCTGCGGCACCCTCTGTCAATGTCGGCAACGTGCCCGGCTTGTCGGTCAGCGATCCTTTCAGCGGGTTTGCGACTGATCCTGGCGGTCCATTCGGCCCGGCTGGGCCAGCAGCCTACGGCGTTACGACCGACGATCGGGGCACTGTGTCCCCTGGTCTGGCGGGGCCAACACCGGACCCCGGGCCTGATGCGCGCGGTGCGCTGTCTGGTCTTGAGCCTGCTGCCAACGCTATAACAGGGGCCATCCAGGGCCTCGGCTACACTGGCGTGGCGCATGGTGAGCCCGCGCAGGCGGCGCCCGGTCCAGCAGTCAGTGATCCCTTCAGTGGATTTGCGACTGATCCCGGTGGTCCGTTCGGGCCTGCGGGGCCAGCGGCCTACGGCGTTACGACTGATGACAGGGGCAATGTGACCCCTGGTCTGGCAGGGCCAACACCAGACCCTGGGCCGGATGCGCGCAGTGGTCTCGGGTTCACCGGCTTGGCATCACAGACGCTGGCAGCACAGGAACAGACACAGGCGCTGGCAGCCCTCGATCCGTATGTGGGCACGCAGCACGCTGAGCCTTACGGGCCAGCCCTCGATCCTTCGGTTCCGGTAAGTCCACAGGAGCCGTTCGCACCTGTGGCACCGCCAGCGCCAGCGCCAAGTCCGTTCGACATCGGCCCGCCTCCGTCATTCACGCCAGCGCTCAACCAAGCTAGCCTGACAACACCGGCCAACGCCCAAACCTACGGCTCGATCGAGTCGCTTACTGGTGCGCCCAATGCGCAGGAGGCGATCGGCGCTTCCTTTGATGCGCTCGAAGCGCAGGGTCTGACGCCAGCTCCGGGCTGGGACCCAGGGCAGCAGCAGACCGGCGCCAAGGGTCTCGGCGCGTTTGAGGCGGCTCCCGACTTCAATGCCACGTTCGGCGCCTTCGGTCTCGGCAGGGGTAGCCCAGCCACCGTAGCTGATATGGAGAACCTTGCTGCCGCGCACGACAATCCCATGCAGACGCCAGCCTATGCCGTGCCTTCTACGGTGCAGGACACGTTGACTGCAGCTGATCGCGGTATTGCCGCGCCCGCCGCCGCGCCCGCCATTGCTGGGCTCTCGCAGGAGGCGCTTGATGCGCAGTCCCTTGGTGAGCAGGGCAAGGGTCTCGCGACCAAGGGCGATCTCACCGTTGCCGAGCAGAGCCAAGGCAAGGGTGATCGCGGAGTAGCCACGCCTGCCCCAGGGATGACCAACCAAGAGATTGCTGCGACTGTTGATCCACTGGCGGCCCAGTCTGGGCGCGACACGCTCGCGGCTGCGATGACTGCGCAGCAGGCGCAGGATGCTGCGGATCGAGCGGCAGCGCAGACGATGGATCAGCAGTCGCTCGGTGAGCAGGGCAGAGGGATCGCGACTAAAGGTGATTTCACGCCCGGTCTGGCTGAGCAAAGCCAGGGCAGGGGCGATCGTGGCGCAACTACAGTCGCTCCCGGGCTGACCAATCAGGAGATCGCTGCAACCGTTGATCCTCTGTCCGCGCAGTACGGGCGTGACACGTTGGCTGCTGCAATGACAGCGCAGAATGCGCAGGCGGCACAGGACCAGCAAGCAGCGCAGGCGATGGATCAGCAGTCCCTGGGCGAGCAAGGCAAGGCCGGTCAGCTCGGGGGACTAACCAGCGCAGAGATCGCAGCGACGGTGGATGCGCAGACGCAAGCACAGACCCAGCAGGCGCTGACGGACCCGATGACGACGATGATGGATGCCCAGGCCCGAGGCGAGCAGGCCAGGGGCGGTCCCAACCTTGCTGAGCAAAGCCAAGGCAAGGGCGACAGGGGGGCGACTACCGCCGCTCCAGGTCAGCCGAGTGCCGAGATCGCAGCGACGGTGGATGCGATGACGGCTGCGCAGACGCAGCAGGCGATCGCCGATCCGCTGACGCAGGCGCTCGATGCTCGCGACGTACAGGATCAGGCGAAAGCCGGTCAGCGCGGCGTGACCGTTGATCGCTCGACCAAGGGTGATCTGGAATCGAGAGCCGCAGACCTTGAGCGCGCCGCACCGGTCGACCGCGACATTACCAAGGGGCCGATTCCCAACATCACGCCGCCGCCTCCGTTGGGCGGGCGTCCTGGCGGCAAAGAAGCCCTGATGGATATGCTTGGGTTGAACCCCCCGACACAGACGGTGGATCGCACTGCCAAGGGTGACCGGGAGCAGACGGTAGATCGCACCAACAAGGGCGATCTGCAGCAGGCGCCGCCTCCGTCAGTGGTGCCAGACGTGGTGCCGGACGTGGTGCCGACGCCGACCCCTGATCCACGCGGTCGTACGGGGACACCGACGCCTTCACCTACGCCTGGGCGCACTGGTACTCCTGCTCCAAGCGTTACTCCTGCTCCCGGTGCTGTTCCTGGTGCCGCTCCCACCACCCCAGGTCTCTCCGGGGGACAGGCGCCGGTCGGTGGGCTGGGTGGACGTACCGGCGCTGGCATGAGTGTCAGCGAGATGGGCAACGAATGGCAGCCAGCGGCGGCTGAGCAGGTTCGGCAGCAGGTTGGTCGCGATCCTGCGAGCTTCGCTCAGATGATGCAGGCAGCCCCCGGGATACTGGCTGGCCTGCAGCAGAACTTCACGGCGGAGCAGATCGACCAGATGTTCGGCGAGATCGGGTTCTCGCGCAGGGAGCAGAACCCGGCGCCGCCCGACGACAGCGGGACGCTCAAGCTGGAGCAGCCGCAGCAGGGCTTTGGTGGCGTGCAGATGGCCCAGGGTGGGCTGGTCGACCAGCCCGGCTTCTATGCGTCCGGCGGCTTGAGCCCGGCATCGATGCGATCGTATGCCAGCACGGCACACTACAGCGGGGCGAATATCAAACCGGCGATCAATCCGCCGGGTGTGCACCTGATCCACTCGTCGTCGGTGGCGGGACGGACGGATCGCATCCCGATGCAGGCGCGCACCGGAAGTTTTGTGCTTCCTGCCGACGTGGTGTCGGGTCTCGGCCAGGGCAACACCAATGCGGGCGCCAAGATGTGGGGGCAGATGATCTCGCACTCGATCGGCCCGATGGGTATCCAGAACGCGATCCGGCAGCGCACGCTGCGGGCGCCAGCGCTGCGCGGTTTTGGCGCCAAGGGCAGCGGCAGCAAGGGGTTCGCGGATGGCGGTGAGATCGATGACCTCACGCCGATCGTGACCGCGGGCGGCGAGGCGCTGGTCGACCCGGAGATCGTGTGTCAGCTCGGCGGCGGTGATACTGATCGCGGCAAGAGGATACTGATCAACAGCGTGATGACCGTACGCGACCACACCATCAAGCACCTGAAGAAACTGCCAAGGCCGATGCCATGACCAGAGTGCTCTTCGATCTGCAGGCGGGCGTGCCGGGTGTGCGGCTTGCGACCAAGGCCGATGAGGGCGAGTTGTTTGCGCTGCTCTGCATGCTGCACGCCGAGAACGCACCGTTCACGATGAATCGGGACAAGGTGCTCGCCGGTATCCAGTATGCGACCGAGCGCAAGGGCGGCATCATCTTTGTGATCGATGATGGTCCGCGCGTAGTGGCGACCATGGGGATGTGTGTCGCCAGCGATTGGTACAGCGACGACGAGTACCTGCTGGAGCGCTGGAACTTCGTGCATCCCGACTATCGTCGCAGCGACTATGCGCGCAAGCTCTTAGAGCAAGGCAAGTGGGCGCACGAGTGGTTCAAAGCCAACGGCAAGCTGATGCCGTTCTTCTGCGGGATCAACTCGCTCAAGCGCACCGAGGCGAAGATACGGATGTACGCGCGGCACATGCCGCTGATCGGCGCCTACTTCATGTACGGTGAGACCCCACGGCAGGGCGAGCTGGTACGCCAGGAGATGGTGCGTATCGAGGAGACCCAGCTCAAGGTCAACCGCAAGGAGTACCCGCGTGATCGGGTTCGGCCGGTTGCCGAGACGTTGATTCGCGTAAGCCAACGTGGAGCGGATCATGTGCAGTAAGGGCGGCGGCTCACCTCCAGTTCCCAACAGCGCATCGACTGCATTCCAGTCGACCACCACGCCTGCGCCGTTCGCGACGCCGCTCTACCAGGACTTCCTCAACCGCGCCAACACGCTGTCACAGACGCCGTTCAACCCGGCAATGCAGGGGCAGGTGGCGGCGCTCAATCCGACTCAAACAGCAGCTGGCAGCGCGATCTACAATTACGGTTCGAGCTTTCCAACCCTGGGACAGAACATCTCCAATCTCGGCATGCAGGCGGGCAACTGGGACCCGGCCCAGGTGCGCGCGATCGAATCGCCCTACACCGAAGACGTCGTGAATGCGACGCAGAACTGGTTCAACAATCAGAACGCGATCCAAGGCAACGATCTGATGTCGCAAGCGATCAGGTCGGGCAACGCCTTTGGTGGCGATCGCGCGGGCGCAGCCCAGGGCGTGTTGGCTGGGCAACAGCAGCTGGCGCAGGCGCCGGTCATCGCAGGCCTGCGGCAGGCGGGCTACACCCAGGCGCTCAACGAATACAATACGCTCAAGCAGCTGGGGCTGGCGGGTGCCCAGACTGCAATGGCCGGGGGCCAGTTTGGCCTGCAGGGCCTGAATGCTGCGATGGGCTGGGGCAGCATGCAGCAGGCGCAGCAGCAGCGCGAATTCGATGTCGCGCAGCAGAACGCCATGATGTCGTCGGCCTATCCGTTCCAGACCCTGAATTGGTACGGCGCGGCGCTCGGCGGCATTGCCCCGTTGCTGGGCGCGCAGACGGTCGGGTTCAACACGCCGCCCGAGCAGAGCGGTCTGACCGCTGGCCTGGGCGCTGCCTCGGCTGGGATCGGTCTGGCAAACGCAGCATTCGGCAGCGGGACCCCCGCTAGCAGCGGCAGCAGCCCGGAAGGTCAGAAGCGTGGCGGTACTGTGCGTCGCCGCGCGCGCGGCGGGCTGGTGCCGGTGTATGTCCGTCACAACGGTGGGATCGTTCCCGGGCTGGCCTATGGCGGGTCGGCCGATGACGACGATGACGACCAGCACGAGCCTGCGGGACCGCCAGAGCAGGCTTCCGATCGTGCCCAGAGCGAAGACTACAGGCCCCCGCAGGTTGGGCTTCCTCCGCGTGAGAGGGCGCCCGCCTGGGGCTCGCAGATCGGTCAGCTCAAGACCAGCTCGAAACAGACGACGCCGTCGACCTTCCCTGCCATGGGAGGCAGCGGCTCGACGCAGCCGCAGCAGAAGAGCGATCTGGAGCAGGGCTTGAACCTTGCCACCAAGGCGCTCCCGCTGATGACGGGCTTGTTTGCGTTGTCCGATCCGCGGACCAAGACCGACATCCAGCCCGCGGGCAGATCAGAGAGCGGCGTTCCGCTGTGGGGGTTCCGGTACAAGGGCGACCCGAAGTCCTATCCCAAGGTGGTCGGCGCGATGGCCAAGGACCCGGTGCGGCTCGCGAACGGCGGCAGCGATGACGTTGACGTCTTGAGCGACGAAGACCCCGACCCCGTCTCTCCTGGCCAGCAGTACGCTGCCGATGCCACCGGCAGGGCCACTTGGTTCAATCCGCGCAACGAGCGCGGCGGCTACACCTATCGCGACGACAGCGGCCGGGACTGGACCGATTACGGTGCACAGCGGCTGCGCGAGGGCGCGCACGCCAGCGGTCTGCCGAGCACCACCCCGGGCATTGCAACGCCTGGAGGAGGCGACCTTGGCAACTGGTTCGAGGTGAACGTAGGTGGGCGCAAGGGCTATGCGCAGAAGACTGATATCGGTCCCTCTGGTGTGGTCGACCTTAATGCGCCGCTGGCGTCGCGTATGGGGTTCGCTCCCGAGAACGTCAGTGGGCGCGTCTATGCGCGTGACCTCGGCCGTACCCGTCCGCCAGAGGCAGACGGGGATGAGGATTACGGGCACGGGCCGGGCGGCCTGCCGCAGAACCGGCAAGGGCCGGGATATGCGGGTGGCCGTGACGATGAGGAGCAGAGGTCTGGGCGTCCCGGGGTGATGCCAACCGATCAGCCGTCGCCCGACGAGGGTGCCGGAAGGGCCGGTCCTGGTGCGGGTGCTCGTCCAACCCCTGATGCTGGCACTGGTGCAGTCGGGCGGAAAATCCCTGGGCTGGCCAAACCGGCGCCGACGTTTGCGCAGCGGCTGGCGAATGATCCGTTCTGGCAGTTTGGCACGGCGCTGATGGCGAAGCCGGGGCTCAAGCGTTACCCGCTGCAAGGTGTGGGTGCCGCTGCCCAGGTGATGTCGGCGCAGCAGATGCATGAGCGCAACCGCATACTCGATGAGAAGCCGCAGACATTCGATGACGGCAAGCAGCTGCATGTGCTTCAGCCCGACGGCTCGCTCGTTCCCACCGGGCTGCCGTCGCCAAAGGGAATAGAGGCGCGCACCAAGGCGCCGTTCGCGGTCGAGACCAAGGTGCCCGGCCCGTTCGGGTCGAGCACGACGGAGAAGAAGTATTTCAGGGGGTACGACGACCAGGGCAACCCGATCCCGTTCCAGGCGCCAACCCAGCAAGCGCAGCAACCACCGACGCCCCAGATTGCCCCCGAGGAGAAGCCCACACAGGCTCCAGCTGCGCCACCAGCAGCACCAGCGTCACAGCAGCCAGCGCCCCGCCAGATGCGGCAGACCGAGGCGCCTGCGGCGGCACCAGCGGCGGGACCGGCGGGACCGGCGGCACCAGCTGTCCCATCTGGACCTTCGGGCTGGTCGCAAGACCCCACCACCGGGAACTGGCGGGACAAGGAAGGCGCGATCTACGACAAGACCGGCAAGGTGCTAACGCCCGCCCCCGCAGCTCCCGCGGCGGCCCCTCCTGCAGCTCCTGGGCAACAGCAGCAGCCACCGCAGCAGCAGCCACCGGCACAGACTGGCGCTGCTGGGCCGGATGACACCCTGAAGCGGGTCCAAACCCAGTGGGGTTCGGGGGCAGTCAGGCAGGGTGGCGAGGTCACCAACCCGGCTGCGCTGAACCGCAACGAGGCTGCGCTGGAGGGGCTGCGCCCAGATGAGCAGGGCATCATCAAGGGCATTGCCGACTACAAGCTCGATCCCAGCAAGGTGTTTGTTGGCAAGAGCGCGGCTTTGCGTGCTCCCGCGCTACAGAAGGTGCAGGAATACGATCCCAGCTACAACATGGGTCAGTACGCACAGCGTAACGCAACCAGGAAAGCCTTCGAGGCGACCGGCGTCGAGGCGCGTAACATCCAGTCACAGGACATGGCGGTGCAGCATGCCGCTCGCGCCTACGAGAACATCGACGCGCTCGGTCACACCAGAATCCCCAAGGTGAACGAGGCGATTGCGACGGTAGGTAAGCAAACTGGCCTGACCGGCGACGCCTATCAGAAGGCGGTGGCGCGGATCAATCAGGACATCCACGCCGTCTCCAACGAGCTGATGAAGGTGTTCCGGGGCGGCACCGGCACCCCCAGCGAGCGGGAGGCTAAGCGCATCGCCGACACGCTCAATGTCTACGACAATCCGGTGGCGCTGAAGGAGGCGCTGAAGGAGGGCGTGGAGCTGCTCTACGGGCGCATCAACGCGACCGCCTATCGTTACAACGATGCGATGGGGCCGGGCTATGCGCGGCCGACCGAGAGCTGGATGAGCCCGGAAGGGCGAACTGCAGTGCAGCGCATTCTGCAGGGACAGTGACCCATGGCTGAGCCCGACTGGCAACCGGCTGATACTCCGCCCTGGTTGAAGGAGGCGAAACCGGCTGAGCCTCGGTCTGAGCCTCAGTGGCAACCGGCTGACGCTCCGCCGTGGGCCAAGCAGGCGGAGGGTAAGCCCCTTACTCTGGGGCGAGTCGCCGAGCGCGCTGGCGAGGCTGTGGCTGAGACCGCAGGCGGCGCCTGGGAGGCGGGCAAGCGGCTGGTGGTGCCGCCATCCAAGGAAGAGGCGCAAAAACACCTCGGTCCTGCGGGTATGTGGCGCTCGTTCAAGGAGACCGGGGAAAGCCTGTTCAGTCCGGTGACCGGCACAGTGGGCACAGTGATCGCTGGTGTGGCATCGCCGATCGCATCAGGGGTGTCGGAGCTGGCCAGAAGAATTACCGGAGGTGACCCGAAGTATTCCGAGGAGATGTACGAGCGCGCGCTACCAATGGCCGAGGCGGCGCTCGGGACGGTGGGGGCAAAGCCCGGGGTTACCGCAACCCCACGGGGCTCGGTGCTGCCGGATTACAGGATAGCGCCGACGAAAGTCACCCCCGGCAAGGGACCGGAGGCCGAGGCCGGTCGGTATCTTGAGAGCGAGGCCAGTGACCCTGCGGCTTTGAGACAGAAGCTCCAGCAGCCCATCGAGGAGCTTGGTGGGGCAGGGGACAAGCCGACGACGTTCCAGCACACTGGTCAGCTTGGGCAGACGGAGCGTGTCACTGCGCGCCAGCCGGGTCAGGTCGACCCGCACCTGGAACGCAAGGCGGCGCAGAACGCTGCACGCCAACAGACTCTGGAGCAGATGCAGCCGACCGGCGATCCAATGGTGCCGGTCAACGAGCTGCGCACTGCCATGCAGGCCGAGACCCAGGCTGCTGACACGGCGGTGGCACAGGCGCAGCAGCGGGCGCGGCAGATCATCGATCAGGAGGGCGGGCGCCTTGATCCCAACATAGAGGGAAACATCTACCGGCGCGAGCTGGAGATCGCGGAGGAGCGGGTGCGTGCTGGTGAGCGCACGCTCTGGGATAGGGTCGATCCCGATGGGACGCTGCAAGCCAACCCGCAGCCGATCCAGGAGCTGGAGCGCGCTGTCTACGGTAATCTGCCCCAGGCAACAGCCGTAACGGCGGAAGAGGCGCGGCTCGCTGGAGTAATCCAAAACTATCGACCGGTGATCCCGTTCTCGGAGCTAACTGCGTTGCGCAGCGAGGTGTCGGCAGCGCTACGCAGCGAACTCTATACCAACGGGCGGACCACGGCTTACGCCCGGCTCTCGCGATTACGTCAAGGCATCGAGGAGGCGATCCCCCAGAGCTTCACTGCAGAGGGCGAGGCCGCTACCGGCGTGGCCGAGCGGCTGCGCGAGGCGAGCGCCGCGACCAAGGAGCGGGTCGAGCGCTTCCGTCCCACTCGCGCCATTACCCGCAAGGAGGGCGTCGCGGGGCCGTACAAGCTTGAAGACGTGTCCACCATCCCTGAGAAGATCATTGCTTCGGGGACAAAGGGATACGACCGGGTGGCACAATATCTGCGCGCCGTCGGCATCGAGCGCGGCTTGCCTGAGATAACAAACAGCGTCCTCTCCCGCATGCGGCGCGAGGTGCTCAGCCCGGATGGGGAGATCATCCCTCGCAGGCTTGAGGGCTTCCTCAACCGCTACCAGGACACGCTTCGTGCCATCGAGGAGCGGGATGGTGGCGCATTTTCCGCACGCATGCGGAATATCCAGACCGCCCAGGAGGCGATCGAGACGGCGACGGCGAACCAAGCGGCGGTTGCCAGGAGGTTCAATGACGACCAGTTCAGGGCGCTGACCGGCGCCACCAACGAGATCGACGCGACCAATATGATTGCCGGTATCTTCGGCAAGCAGGACTCGGTGCAGCGGGCGCAGGCCTTGATGCAACGGCTTACGACACCTGAGGCGCAAGAAGGCGTGCGCGCCGCGGTCGTCAGGCACATCCGGGAGAGACTCACCAGCAATGCGCAGCTCGGCGAGGACCTGCTGCTACGCGCGGAGCAGTTCCAGAAGTGGGTGCAGAACCGCAGCAACAATGCCGCGCTGCGGCAGATACTGAGGCCAGAGCAGGTCGACGCCCTGGAGAATATTGCGCTGAGCCTGCGACGAGCCAACCGCTCTAATCAGACCAAGGCGGTGGGTGGCGGTTCAGACACCTATCAGATGCAGCAAGCGGGACAGGCGCAGCAGGGTGTCGTCAGAGAGCTGGCCAAGAAGTACGGCCCCGCTGTTGCAAGGATCATGGCGCACTGGCTTGGAACGGTAGCGTTTGGTCCTGGCGCTGGGTCGGTTGCAGCAGAGATCGGTGTGGCAGGTGTGCGCACAGCGCGAACGGCGCGCGCTGCGAAAAAGGCCCAGCGCATTGCGGAGGTCCAAGACCTGATCGATGACGCCATTCTCAATCCCGAGAAGGCGAAAGCGCTTCTGGGCAAGACGCAGACCTACAAGAGTGGGAGATTACCCGGTGCGCGCGAGGTCACGGCCTATGAAGCAGGAGCAGCAGGAGCTGCTACGAGCGGTGAAGACGAAGATAAGAAGCGGCGACCACGCCAAGCGGGCGGTGGTGTTCCAGCGATTGGCGGCACGGGAGGGCGATCCCCGGGAGCGCGAGAGACTGCTCGCACTGGCGCAGCACGCCGCGGGCCAAGCCAAGCTCTACAGGATGGTGGAGAGGCGCGGGACCAGCAAGCCGCTGCGCCCGTAGGTGGGCGCGAGCGTTTCGCGGCTGCGCTGCAGGGTACCCCCACGGGTGCTGGCTTTGGTGGCGGTGGCGGACAGCAGCGCAAGGCCCAACCAGCGAAGACGATGTCGCGCGAGGACATCCGCAGGACGCTGCAGAGTTTTGGCATTACCGGTGAGGAGGCCGGTGGATTCGCCGGGAGGCAGCTAGGTGAGGTTGATTCGCGTGCGGCGGGTGGGGCGGTCAAGCGCACCAAGGCAAGCGTCGACTACAGCAAGGGCATGAAAGAGTCCCGCTGCGGGATATGCCAGCACTACGCTGATCACAAGTGCGAGCTGGTCCAGGGCTACATCGGCCCCGGGATGTGGTGCGAGCTGTTCAAGAAGAAGACGGCGTTTGCGACCGGCGGGAGCGTCGAATACGAGACCGGCGAGCGCACCCCCATGCACTACGATCCCGGCGACGACACCACCTTTGATGCGCGCTTCGGCAAGTGGGACCAGACGGCGACCGGCAAGAGCCTGCCGAGAGACGATGAGGATGTCGACAGCTCGGTCATGGTTCCTGGCCAGAGGATGATCGATCCGCTCGGTCATCGCGGTGAGCGCGGGAGGGCTGGCTATTACGAGACCCGCGGCATGGAGGATGGCGGCAAGGTCGGGGTCCTGCCGCAGGAGGGAGAAGAAAAGGCTGGCTGGCCGCTGAGAGCGATCGTTCTCGGGTCAGAGACCATCCCCTTTGCCTACCGGGACAAGCTGACGCTCGACACTGCCAGGGCGCAGCGCTTTCCGATCGCTGAGACGGACCTCACCCAGCCCCAGCAGTGGCTGCGGTTCAAGCGCGATCGGCTGCAGGACTTCATGGAGAATGCGCCCCGCCCGACCGGCAGCATCGAGCGATCGTATGGCCCAGGCTGGGAGAATCTGCGGTCAAAACCGCAGATCAACTATCAGAACCATCCTCTGACGCTGGAGGCTCGTGGCGAGAAGCCCAGCGTCTTGGCGGAACAGCTGGGCTATCGCAGTATTGCGCCGCGCGCGATGGCAGGTCCGACTGAGCGGATTCCATTGCCGCGACCGAGGCCATACCAGGAGGGCGGTGAGGTCGAGGATCGCTTTGCCGGACTGCCCAGTAGCAGCAACATCGAGGACCGGCGCGGCGAGGACGAGCTGACCCCCGGTCAGATGATCGCTGCCAATCAGGCCTTCATGGGGCACTATCCCAGCCCCTACACGCGCGCATCGCGCAGGCAAGGGGTGGAGCTACCTAATGCGCTGGTCGAACAGACCAAGAGCTACCTCGCCGACCAGATCAATGGCGTCGAGCGCGAGCACGAGAAGCAGGACCCGCTGGAGGCGGTGGTCGAGGACCAGGGTGGGCACGAGCACCCTCACGGCGAGGGTGGATCGGACGAGGGCAAAGACCC
>Ga0164301_10000121_pt1 | contig 19623 bp, 22 predicted proteins | sample Whisoiple_231_MG_FD_109711 | JGI IMG/M metagenome (GOLD analysis project Ga0164301, IMG submission 109711) | Unamended control soil microbial communities from upstate New York, USA - Whitman soil sample_231_MG | ecosystem: Environmental > Terrestrial > Soil > Agricultural land ... | reverse complement strand
TCGCCCAGCGGGCCGCCGAAGGCGGTGCGCTCGTTGGCGCGGCGGCACATCATCTCGTGCGCCCGCTCGGCGGTCCCGATCGCCCGCATGCAGTGGTGGATGCGGCCGGGGCCGAGGCGGTCCTGGGCGATCGCGAAGCCGGCGCCGCGCTCGCCGAGCAGGTTCCCCTTCGGCACCCGGCAGTCTTCGTAGCGGATCTCGCAGTGGCCGGGGCCGCCGTCGTGGCCCATCACCGAGATCGGCCGCACCAGGTTGAAGCCCGGGTTGTCGGTGGGGACGCAGATCATCGAGGCGCGGGCGTAGGGCGGCGCGTCGGGGTCGGTGACGACCATCGCGATCGCCAGGTCGGCGCCGACGGCGCCGCTGGTGAACCACTTGTGGCCGTTGACGACCCACTCGTCGCCGTCGAGCTCGGCGCGCGCCTGCAGCAGGGTCGGGTCCGAGCCTGAGACCTCGGGCTCGGTCATCGAGAAGCAGGAGCGGATCTTTCCCTCCAGCAGCGGGTGGAGCCAGCGCTCCTGCTGCTCGTCGGTGCCGTGCTCGGCGAGGATCTCCATGTTGCCGGTGTCCGGGGCCGAGCAGTTGAAGGCCATCGGCGCCGCCATCGGGCTGCGCCCCATCTCCTCGCAGAGCAGCCCGTACTCCCAGTTCTTCAGCCCTGGGCCGAAGCGCTCGTCGGGCATGAACAGGTTCCAGAGCCCCTCGCCCTCGGCCTTCTCGCGGACCGCGGTCAGGTTCTGCGGGTAGGGGACACCGGGAGCGACCTCCGCGTCGAGCGCTTCCATGATCTCCCGCTCCTGCGGGTAGATCTCATCCTCCATGAAGTCGAGCACGCGCTCGCGCAGCGCGGCGACCTCGGGGCTGGGCTTGAAGTCCATCGTTTCCTCTCCTCGCTCTCCGGAAGGGGAACGCTAATCGATCAGCGGCTCAGGCCCGCCGGTAGCGGGCGAAGAGCTCACCCTCATCCTCGAGCAGCCAGACCAGCTCCATCTCGACCACGCCCGGCAGCGGCCCGTCGAGGATCCGCGGCGCGCCGCCGCCGCTCAGCTTGGGAGCGATCGTCAGGAACAGCTCGTCGACCAGGCCCTCGGCCTGGAGGGCTGCGTGCAGGGTCGGGCCGCCCTCGCAAAGCAGCGCCCGTACCCCCTCCGCGCGCAGCGAGGCAAGCAGCCCGGCGAGGTCGGCCCGCTCCCCGCCCCTGCTCTCGACCACGACCAGCCGTTTTTCGAGGCCCGCGTAGCGCTCGGCCCGCATCGTCCCGGCGCCGATCATCACCGCGTCGAAGCGGCCGCGCAGCCCGCTCAGCATCGCCGTGTCGGTCTTCGAGCCGATCGGTCCGGAGACGCCGCCGATCGTCGCCGCGCCGTCGAGGGTGGCGGCGAAGTTCATCGCCACGAAGGGGCGATCCTCGCGCGGCTGCTCGCAGGGGTCATAGGTACTCAACTGGGCAGTAACCGTGGTCGGACCGGGGTTTGGCAGAAGCCGCCTCATGGGTTCGAACGCCCGCTCGGATGCGTGCTGTTAGCGGCAGCCACGTGGATCGCAGATCGTCAGACTTCCTTTCACGATGTGAGCGGAGAAGTTTTCGCTTTTCCCTTTGAAGATCACGCTCCCGCTCGGATTGCCGAGCCCTGGATTACATTCCCATTCGGGCATGACGATGTTGCGAATGAGGAAGGTGGAGAGGGGTGCCTGGCCGCTCGTATAAGAGGTGCTGGCAGCTTCGATCACGGCGCTGCCGCCCTGGGCCACGTCCCCGCTGCCATAGCAAGTCCAGTTCTCTTCTCCGTCGAGCCGCAGGCGGCGGATCCCACCCGGCGCTTCGGACTTGAGAATGACGCGGAGCGCGTGTCCCTCCGGAACAACGGTGCGGCCGCTGCCGTCGAAACTCTGCTCGGCGCCGGTGTCGAGGTCGCGCAGGATCCACCGAATTGTCGGCGGGGTCGGGTCCCGAGTGTCGGATGAGCGACCGCACGCCACGAGGAAAAGTCCTGCAGCGCTCACCGCAGCGAGAGCCGCTAGGAGCGATCGTCGCCGCATCGCTCAGCGGTAGTCGTGCCAGCCGGCGAACTCGCGGCCGGCGAACCTCTGCAGCTCGGCGACGTCCTCGGTGAAGCGGCCCCGGATCGTCTCGAAGAGGTCGTCGGGCAGCTTCGGCTTCGGCGCCGGCGGCTTGTCGGGGTCGTGGACGACCTTCTCGACCAGCCAGCGCAGGGACTCCGGGAAGCGGTCGAAGTTGCGGTCGAAGGAGCGCAGCCCGGGCAGTTTCACCAGCTTCTCCATCAGCTGGTATTTGTCGCCCTCCTTGGCGCTCGACTTCTCCCACTCGCGGTCGAACTGCTCTGAGGTGAAGCTCTCATCGACGCCGGCGAAGGCGAAGGCCTTGCGCATCGTCTCCTCGCGTTCGGATTGCAGCTCCTCCTGGGTGATGATCTCGATCTGGGAGCGGTCGAAGCGCTGGAGATAGGGCTGCAGCTGCATCCAGTACTTGGAGCGGTTCATGTAGGAGGTGTCGGGCCGGGAGAGGACCTCGACCAGCTCGCCGGTCTCGTAGCCGGCGCCGGTGGCGTGGACCCAGTGGGAGAGGATCCGCTTGATCGGGTCGCGGACCATGTAGAGCAGCCGCGCGTCGGGGCAGTTCTGCTTGATCCGCTCCGCGGCGCCGTCGAAGCGGGGGAGGTTGGTGTAGTGCGGCGAGGACTCGCCGCGGACCTTGAAGCGGTCGTCGAAGCGGCTCGCGTACCAGTCGAGGCCGAGGTCCCAGTTCAGCTCCTCGACGAAGAAGTTCAGCTCCTTCGGCTTCGACATCTGGATTTCGGGATGGAGGCCGAGGTAGTGGTGGATGCTCGTCGTCCCGCACTTCAGCCCGCCGATGATGATCAGGTTCGGCAGCTGCGCGTGGCGCTTGCGGCGTTTGCGCCAGCGGCTCTTGCGATCGGCGGCGTAGCGCTCGCGGGCGCGAGCGCACATCGCTTCGTCAGCGGGGTCCCGGGTGGCGGCGGGGGGCACGGTATGCGTGTCGGTATCCGGCACGAGCGTGGCTAGTCTAGCTGCGATGCCAGCAGCCGATCTCCAGGCCAACTTCCAACGCTTTTTCGAAGCCGCGACGGAGTTCTTCCGCCACCTCTCGGAAATCGACTGGACCGTCTTCGCCCTGGCTCTGCTCTGCCTGCTGGCGATGCAGCTGGCCCGCGCCTGGGCCTGGCGCAACGTGCTGCGGGCCGCCTATCCGGACAAACCGATTCCCTTCCTGCCGCTGGCCGCCGCCTACCTGGCGGGCGCCGGGATCAACGCGATCGTCCCCGCCCACGCCGGCGACGTCACCAAGGTCTTCCTCGTCAAACGCCAGATCCCGGACTCCTCCTATCCGGCGGTGACCTCCTCGTTCCTGGTCCAGACCGTCTTCGACACCTCGGTCGGGATCCTGGTCCTGCTCTACGCGATCAGCCAGGGCCTGTTGCCGCCGCTGCCGCGGATCCCGGACCTGCCCGCCTTCGAGATCTCCTTCTGGGCCGACCACCCGAACCTGTTTTTCATCACCGTCGGGGTGACTCTGCTGGCGATCGCGATCGGCGTCTACCTACTGGCCCACCGCGTCCGCCGCTTCTGGGCCCGGGTCCGCCAAGGCGTGGTGATCCTTACCGAGCCTGGCCGCTACATGCGCGAGGTCTTCGCCTGGCAGGGGCTGGGGTGGCTCTTCCGCTTCGCCGCCTTCTGGTTCTTCCTCGAGGCCTTCGGGATCGGCGGCTCGGTCGGCAACGTGATGCTGGTGATGAGCGTCCAGGCGATCGCCAACATCGTGCCCTTCACGCCGGGAGGCGCCGGCGCCCAGCAGGCGCTGCTGGTGGCGACCCTGGGGGGGCCGACCCGCACCGCGGTCCTCTCCTTCTCGGTCGGGACCCAGATTGCGATGGCGGCCTGGTCGGTCGTCCTCGGCTTCCTCGCGATCCTGCTCGTCTTCCGGACCACCGACTGGCGCGGGCTGATTCGCCAGGCGCAGGACGAAGCCGACAGCGACAAGGCCGCCGAAGCGGCCGCTTCCTAGCTCGACCAGCAGTCTTCGACTGGTATCGCCTGGATCGCGTGGCGAGCGAGCTGTTGCCAGCCGAGGGCGGAACTTCCGAGCTAATAACGAAACCAGACGAACGACAGGGTCCGTTGGAGCCCCTACTATCAATAGCCCAGATGGCAGACGACAAGCAACCCAAAAGCCCGCCGAATTCGCCACCCCCGAAGACTGAGCGTCCGGGACCAGTTCGGCCAGCCGCTGAGCCTGGGGAGCACGGGCTTTCTGAGGGTCGCAAGGGGATGACTGCACTCCCCGATGGGGATCCGAGCGGCCTCATCAACAAAATAGAAGTACTCCCTCCCGCTCCGCCGTCACCTCCTCCGCCGGAGCCGCCAGCACCGCCGTCTGATTCGGAGTGATACTTCAGACCATCGCTAGCCTCGTCATCCTCGCGGTGACGGCGGCTCCCGGTCGAGTATTCGAGAGGCGGGTCGACGAGCGCGCTCCCAGGCAGTTTCGCTCGACTTTTGCCGAATACGTCGAGCTGATCATTATCGGCGCGACGACCACGTTGTTCGCAGTGATCGCTGTTGTTTTAGTGGGTGGCCTGCTAGGGGGACTTGACCTCGGCGATCTTCTGAACCACCCGCGCGACTACGTCAAGGAGGAGCCGTGGCGAGTCGCCATAGGCGCCGTCGCCGCGATCGTGCTCAGCTTTGTGATCGCAGATGTGGTCCCAAGGTGGCGCTATCCAAGGTCGAAGAGCAAAGACAAAAGCGCTTATCGGCAGCACACCATCTGGTACGACGCGTTCGAGAAGGAAAGACCGGCTGATAAAAGCGTTTCGGTCTCCATCGAACTGCAAGATGGACTGCGGCTCTCCGGAGTCTTGGTCGGGTTCTCGCCGACCGAGGGAGACGACCGCGAACTGATGCTTCGCCCGGTTGTGATGTTGCGTCCCGGGCTGAAAGCTGTTGCCCTCCCAAAGGACCAATTCTTATTGCTTCGGGAGAGTCAAGTTAGGTTTCTCCTCGGTGAGTACGCGCCCCTTGCCAAACAGCAAGAGGCTTGAATCCTCTAGCGATTCGGTATGCGGCCTTAGCTCGACCAGCCGGGGTAGCGGCCGGCGACGTTCCACTGCCAGGGAGGGCGCTCGTCCGCCGGGAACTCGTAGTGGTTGCGGCCCGGGAGCGTCTCCAGCGGAACCAGGGCGGGATCGTCCTCGACCAGGACCGGGGTGCCGGCGGCGGCTTCGACGTCGGCCTGGGTCGCGCGGCGGGAGATTCGTTCCCAGCCGAGGGTCGGGCGGTAGAGCCAGTAGACGAGTTCGACCCAGCCGGCGGAGCCGCGGCGGTCGACCAGCTCGGTGAAGGCGGTGGTGCGCCGGCGGGAGGCGGTCAGGTGCGGGCCGGCGGCGACGGCGCAGCTCTCGCGCCGGCAGCGGCGGAAGTCGACCGGGGCCAGCGGCAGGCCCGAGGGTCCGGGCAAGGCGAGCGGCGCCGGGGCCAGAGCCCGCGCCAGCCGGGCGAGCGGCCAGCCGTAGGCGGGGACCAGCGGGTGGTGCCGGCAGGCGTCGGGGAGGCGTGGCGCGCAGCGCATCTTGCTGCCGATCGCGCCGGCGAGGGCGCGGCCCGCGTCGACCTTGCCGCCGGAGGCGACCGCGGCGATCGCGGCGGCGAGCAGGAGCGCGACCAGCGCCGCCAGTGCGACCTGCTCGACGCTCGCCGAGCCCCGTTCCCCGTCGCCTCCCTTCCTCATCGTTCCGACGGTAGGCCGGCTCGGCGCACGCGTGGTGCGCGGAAGGTGCCGAATCCGAGTCGCAAGCGAGCCGCTTCTGCTTACATGGGGAGCGATGGAGGGCGGCTTCAACCTTTTCGGCGACCCGGAGGAGTTCCGCGCCCGCATGGAGGAGCTCCAGGAGCAGATGCAGTCCTCCCAGCGGGTCGCCTGGGCCGACAACGCGATCAAGCTTGCGGTCGAGATGACCGTCGCCTCGATCGGCCGCCTCGACCTCGCCGGCAGCGCCGACGAGCAGGCGATGCAGGTCCGTGACGCGATCCGCGTCCTCTTCCCCGAGGCCGTGACCCTGGTCCGCGAGGCCAGGGAAGGTCTCAGCTAGTCCAGCTCAGAACAGCTCGACCCGCACGCTGATCACGCCGCCGCGGCCGATCAGGCCGCCGCAGAGCTCGACCGGGATCGCGATCAGCAGCGCCGGGATCGCCAGCACCACCGAGGCGAGGCGGTCGATGCCCCGCTGCCACGGCTCTGCCGCCGGCACCGCCGGGGCCCCGCGCAGGGCGCCGAGGGCGACGTTGCGGCCGAAGGTGACGCTGTTGAGCAGCGTCTGCCAGGTCGTCGCCAGCCCCGCCAGCGGCAGCCAGCGCCGCTTCTTGACGATCTGGTCGCGGCGGGCGACCAGCCGGCGCACGGCCTCGGTCGTGAACAGATAGCGGGCGTCCGGGCGCAGCCCGTACCAGCCGGCGCCGCCGAGCGAGCAGGCGAAGCCGGCGCGGTTCTCGATCCGGATCGTCTCGGCCTCGCGCAGCCGGTCCAGCTCGCGCAGCGCCGCTTCCGCGTCTCCGGCTGCGCCGACGACGCCGAGGCCGCAGCTCTCGCAGCGCCGCACCGGGCCGGCCAGTCCGCGCTTCTGGGCGATCCAGCCGAAGAGCGGCTCGCCGCAGGCGGGGCAGGGCGGGTTCTCGGGCCCGGCTCCGGCCTCGAGCGGGACGACGGCGTGGGGGCTCTCTGCCTGGTCCATGCTCGGGTAGCGTACGCGTCGTGCGCCTCAGCGAGATCATGACCTCCGGCGTCGTCACCGCCGGCGCCGAGGCAAGCGCCCTGGAGGTGGCGAGGCTGATGCGGGACCACCGCGTCGGCTCGGTGGTGATCGTCGACTCGGCCGCCAAGCCGGTGGCGATGCTGACCGACCGCGACCTCGCCCTCAGGGTCTTCGCCGAGGGGGCCGAGCCGTCCTCGCCGGCGCTCGACCACGCCTCGCGGCCGCTGGTCTGCGGCGATCCGGAGATGGAGCTCGACGAGGCGGCGGCGCTGATGGTCCAGCACCGCGTGCGCCGGCTGCCGGTGCTCCGCGGCGAAGAGCTGGTCGGGATCGTCAGCCTCGACGACATCGCCGTGCGCAGCGGCAACCTCGAGGTGGCGCAGAAGATGACCCAGGACGTGATCGAAGGGGCCTTGCCCCAGTTCTACTTCCACGAGAGAGGATAGGAATGGACAGCAGTAGGGCCGAGATTCGGGCCAGGGAGGCGCGCTGGACGGTACCCGTCGGCCTCGCCAGCCTCGCCGGGGTGATCCTCCTGATCGTCATGCGGCCGCTCAACGTCAGCGGCGACGGCGCGGCCGACCTGCTGACCGAAGCGCACGCCCACAGCGGCTCGGTCGTCCTCTCCGGGCTCCTGCAGACGCTCGCCTTCCTGCTGCTGGCGCTGCCGCTCGTCTTCCTCTTCCGAGCGGTGCAGGCGCGCAGCGCCAGCGTCCGGCCGCAGCTGATCGGCCTGGTGATCGCGGCGCCACTCTTCCTCGCCGCCTCCTCCGCGGTCTCGATCGCGGTCACCACCGACGCCGCCGACAGCTACGTCGCCGGCGACGTGAAGCCGGAACTGACCGCGGCCGAAGCGCGCGAAGAATGCGTCGAAGAGCGCAAGGACGAAGGCGCTGATTTCCTCAAGGACGAATACGACCCGGCGCAGGGCGAGACCCCGCAGCGCGCCTGCGAAGACCGCAAGCTTGCCGACGACGCGGCGAAGCGGGCGACCCGGGAGGCCTCGCTGGCGCCGCTGGCGACCGGGCTCAGCCTGGCGGGCCTGTTCGGGATCGTCGCCAGCCTCCTCTACATCGGTCTCTGGGCGATGCGAACCGGGCTGCTGAGCCGCTTCTGGGGATCGCTGGCGATGGTCGCGGGCATCTCCTTCCTGCTCGGACCGCTCTTCCTCGTAGCCCTCGTCTGGTTCGGCTACTTCGGCCTGCTCTGCCTCGGCTTCGTACCCAACGGGCGGCCGCCGGCCTGGGAGGCCGGCGAGGCGATCCCCTGGCCGACGCCGGGTGACAGGGCCGCGGCCGAACTGGAGCCGGAGGGGGGCTGGGACGAGTCGAACGTCCCGGACGTCGGCGACGGGGACGGCGGCGAAGACGACGGCGAGCCGCCCGAGCGCCGCAAGCGCAAGCAGCGCGACTAGACCGAGCGGGGCGCTACTCGGGCTGGCCGGCGCCGACGCGCTTTCGGTGGGTGCGGATCTCGCTCATGATCCGCTCCAGCCGCGGCTCGGCCGAGGTGTCGACGTGGGACATCGCGGCCGCCACGCCGGGGTGGACGGCGGCGATCCGCTCGTGCATCGCCTGCGCCACCGCGCGGTAGGTCGGGTGCCCCTCGCGGCCCGAGCGCAGCTCGATCAGGTGCATCGCCTCGCGGGCGTTGAGGTCGAGCGTGTAGCGGATCCGGTAGGCGAGGCTGAGCGCGTAGGGCGCCTGCTCGGCGAGCCCCGCCTCGGTCAGCCGCTCGTACTCGGCGCGCGAGACCTCCAACGCCCGCTCGAACTCGCCGCCGACGCCGGCTTCGCGCACCTCCTCCGGGATCCCGGCGCCGAGGTCGGGGCCGAGGCGCTGCCACTGGCAGGTCAGCATCCGGTGGCGCTGCAGGTCGCGGAAGGCGCCGTAGTCGGAGACGATCTCGAAGCGGTAGCGCAGCGCCTCGAAGCCGCGGCCCGGCCGGTAGCGCCGGTTGGACCGCTCGCCGACCAGGGCGCCGAGCAGCTCGGCGCGCTCGTCGCGGTCGAGGACGTCGATGCGGGCGAGGACCTCGGTCTCCGGCGCGCGGGCCTCCTCGAACAGCGAGGAGGCGAGCAGGTCCTCTTCGGAGCCGTCGACGTGGAGCAGCTCGACCGAGGGGGCGCCGTCTTCTGCGCCGCGGCGGTCGAGGCCGAGCCGTGCGACCCAGCTCTCGGTCTGCTTGCGGCGCCGCTCCAGGTAGGAGATCCACTCGCCGCCGCGCTCAGGCCGGTCGACCCGGGAGACGAAGCTCGGCATCACCTGCTTCAGCTCGGCCAGGATCATGCCGCCGTACTCGCGCGCCTCCGGCAGCGGCGAGGCCATCAGCCGCATGATCAGCTGCTCGTAGGCCTGGCCGGTGGCGTAGATGCCGACGTGGCTGAGGGTCGCCGCCGGCAGCAGCCCGCGCAGCAGGTCGAGCGCCTTGGCCCGGATCGAGCGGCGCCAGGCGCCCTCGGGCTCCTCGTCGCCGCGCGGCCAGCGGGCCGCCGCCCACTCCTCGACCTCGCCGAGGGCGCGCGAGTAGATCGCGAAGATCTCGTCCATCGCCGCGGAAAAGTCCGGCCCGAGGTCGTCGCCGCGGTAATAGCGGTAGCCGCCGCCGGGCATCGGCTTGTCGTAGGGGATGTAGCGGGTCGACTGCTCGAGGTAGGCGGCGAGGCGGCCCCGCTGCAGTGCCTTGGTGAGGATGTTCGAGACCCACTCGCAGGCGACGTGGGCGCCGCCGAGCTGGGCGATCGAGTCGTCGCCGTAGCCGGCGAAGACGCGCTCGTAGAGCTGCGCCGCGCGGGCGCCCTCGTCCTCGTCGAAGGGCCGGCCGCCGGCCGGCGCGTCGGCGGCGAACTCCTCCAGGTAGAGGCGCCGCACCGTCCCGGAATAGCGTGAATAGCGGGCAAAAAGCGCCCCTTTGACGGTCTCGGGGAGGTTGACGAGGGCGAAGACGGGCCGGTCGAGGTTGGTGAAATGGGGGGCGAGCAGGGCTCGCTCCTCGGCGCTGAAGTCTTCGACCGGGTAACGCACCGGCGCATCGTAGTCCGCGCGGGAGACGTGGCGGCCTCGCGGCGTAGTCTTTGCGCATCGGTCGATCGGTCAGAGTTGCGGAGGACGGTGGGCGGGACGCCGCATCGCCCGACGGCAGTCGGCTGGTGCCGCTTGGGGCCACCTACCTGCTGGCGGCGCTCTTCGCGATCGCCCTCGGGCTGCTGGCGCCGCTCCTGTTCGGAGGTTTCTCGCGGCGGCAGGAGGCGATCCTCGCCGTCGCCGAGGCCGCCTGCCTGGCCTTGGTCGCGATCGGCATCGTCCTCCTCGTTCGCCGCTTGCGGGCGAGCCACGAAGCGCTCTGGGAGCTGGCGCGGCGCGACGAGCTGACCGGGGTCGGCAACTACCGCGCCCTGCACGAGCGGCTCGCCGCCGAGGTCGCCCGCCACACGCGGCACGGGCGCGAGTTCGCCCTCGTCCTCATCGACCTCGACGGCTTCAAGCAGGTCAACGAGCGCTACGGGCACCTCGAAGGCGACCGTCTGCTGGCCGAGATCGGCGGCTCGCTGCGCAAAGAAGTGCGCGGCGGCGACTCGGTCTTCCGCCAGGGCGGCGACGAGTTTGCGGTGATCGTGCCGGAGGTCAACGCCGAGGAGGCGGGCGAAGTGGCGGGCCGGCTGCGGGGCCGGGTCTCCGCCCGCGGCTTCGGCAGCGACGAGGTCCGGCCGCTGACCGCGACGACCGGGTTCGCGATGTTCCCCGCCGACGGCAGGACGGTCGACGATCTGCTGCGGGTCGCCGACGGCGACCTCTTCGCCGCCAAGCCGGGCGAGCGCGCGCGTCCGACCTAGGTCTGGGGCTTGGGCGGAGCGGCCATCAGCTCTACCCGGTGCCCGCCGGGCGCGATCGCCAGCGCCCGCGGCTGTCCCCAGTGTTCGCGTCTCGGCTCGACCGCGAACCCGGCCTTGCGCAGGCGGGCGACCGTGGCCTCGAAGTCCGGCGCGACGAGCGCCAGGTGGCCGGGGGAGGGGACGGTCGGCTCCGCGGTGGGCATCAGGTGGATCTGGGTCCCGTCGCGCTCCAGCCAGGTGAACTCGGCGAGCGTCGGCGGCGGCTGCACCCGCGCGAACCCGACCAGCTCGAAGAAGCCGGCAGCGGCCTCGACCTCAGCCGGCGCGACCTCGATCCCGACGTGATGGAGCACACGAAGAATCTACAGAGACGGCACCCATACGTAACATTTTGTCTGCTAACGTTTCGGACATGAGGGCAGCAGTCGCAGAGAAGGAGGCAGGGATGACGGAATGGAACGACGGCCGACTGGACGACCTTTTCAAGCGGGTCGAGAGAATCGAGGGAAAGGTTGACGACCACGGTAAGGCGATGCAGAAAGAATTCGCTCGGGCAGACAGAAAGTTCACTGGGATCGACGGGCAGTTCGAGCGGGTCGGCGAGAGATTTGACGAGATGGTTCGTCACTTTGGGCGAGTGGAATCCGAACTCGTAAGGGTCAATGACCGCCTGGATGGATTCCATCGGTCCATGACTTGGGCAGCATGGTCGATGGTTATCGGGTTGTTGGGTTTGCTCGGCGTGCTGACCGGAGTAATCGCCACGAAGTTCTGATCAGAGCAGCAGCGACCCCAGCGCCGCCAGGACCACGATCGCCGTCGTCCAGGTGACGGCCTCGGCGGTGATCTCCATGTCGAGGCCGTAGGCGTGGGCGATGACGAGGGAGTTGAGGCCTGAGGGCATCGCCGAGAGCAGGCGGTAGGCGGCGGGGAGGTCGATCAGGGGGGCGGCGAGGAGCATCAGCAGGCCGGGGACGATCGCCAGGCGGGTGGCGATCACCAGCACCACCGGACGGGTGATCGGCGGCGGCATCGGCAGCTCGCCGTGCTCGGCGTTCTCGGCCAGGGTGGCGCCGACGGCGAAGAAGCCGATCGGCAGGATCGCGATGATCAGGATCTGCGAGAGGTCGACGAGGACAGTCGGGGCGAGGGCGTCTGGCGCCAGCAGGCCGGCGATCGCCGCGTAGAGCGGCGGGTTGCGGGTGAAGAAGGCGACCACCCGCTGACGCGGCGTTTCCCCCGCCTTGGTGCCGAAGGCGGCGCCGACCGCGAAGGCGCCGAGCAGCAGGCAGGGGCCGGTGACGAGGACGTCGTAGAGGACCGCGGTGGATAGTTGGTCGCGGCCCAGAAGCGCAACCGCCAGCGGGTAGCCGAGGTAGCCGGTGTTGACGCTGAGCACGGTGCAGACCACGGCGCCGACCTGGGGCCGGGAGAGGTCGAGGAAGCGGGTCGCGACGCTCCAGGCGAACAGCGCCCCCAGCGAGGAGGCGACGATCCCCAGCACCAGTCCGACCCCGTGGCTGACGTCGATCTCTGCGGCGGCGGTGTTGAAGAAGATCACCGGCGGCAGCAGCACGTAGAGGAGCAGCGTCAGGGCGCTGCGCGAGGCGTCGGCCGCCCCCTGCGGCCAGCGGCCCTCGGACCAGACGCCGACGGCGACGGCCGCAACGATCGCGCCGGTGGTGAGGAGGACCCCCATGCCCGGCGAACTGAATCAACTTCTACACCCAGTAGGAGTAGAAGTTGATTCAGTTTCGGATTGGGCTAGCCGAAAAGGGCCGCGCCGGCGTGTTCGGCGAAGTTCACCAGCGGCTGCGGGACGATCCCGAAGAAGACCGTGGCGGTGGCGGCGAGCAGCGCCGGGCCGACGATGTACCAGCGGCCGCCGGCCTCCGGGTCGACCGGATCGGCCGCCGGCGAGGCGCCGGCGATTACCGGGGTGGCGCCGGGCGCGGTTTCGCTCTCGGGCCGCATCCACATCGCCGCCACCACCCGCAGGTAGTAGGCGAGGGAGATCATCGTCCCGACCGCGATGAAGACCGCCAGCCAGGTGTAGTCGCCTTCGACCAGCGCCTCGATCAGGTAGAGCTTGCCGATGAAGCCCGCCGTCGCCGGCAGCCCGGCCAGGGCCAGCATCGAGATCGTCAGCGGCCAGGCCAAGAGGGGGCGCTCGGCGCCGAGGCCGCGGACGGCGCGGATGTCGTCGCCGTAGACCGTTTCCCGCTCGCGGCCGACGATCACCGCGAAGGCGGCGAGGTTCATGAAGGCGTAGGCGGCGAGGTAGAAGACCAGCGAGCTCGTCCCGGCGTCGGAGAGGACGACCACCCCGCCGAGCATGTAGCCGGCCTGGGCGACGCCCGAGTAGCCGAGCATCCGCTTCAGCGAGTCCTGGCCGAGGGCGCCGACGTTGCCGACGACGATCGAGATCGCCGCCAGGGCCGCCAGCGCCGGCTGCCACGAGTCGAGCTGGGAGCCGAGGGCGACGTCGAAGAAGCGGAGGAAGACGGCGAAGGCCGCGGCCTTGGTCGCCACCGCCATGAAAGCCGTGATCGGGGTCGGCGCCCCCTGGTAGACGTCGGGCGTCCACTGGTGGAAGGGGGCGATCGAGGTCTTGAAGGCGAGGCCGACCGCCGCCATCGCGATCCCGATCAGGATCAGCGGGTCGCCGTCGAGGCCGTTGCTAGCGATCCCTTCGGCGATCCCGGCGAAGTTGGTCGCGCCGCTGCCGCCGTAGATGAACGCCATCCCGTAGAGCAGGGTCGCCGAGCCGATCGAGCCGACGATCAGGTACTTCAATCCCGACTCGAGCGAGCCCTCGCGCCTCAGGTTGGTGGCGCAGAGGATGTAGAGCGGGATCGAGAGCATCTCCAGGGCGACGAAGAAGCTGACCAGGTTGCTTGCCTGCGAGAGCAGCACCATCCCCATCACCGAGCCGAGCAGCAGCGCGTGGTACTCGCCCGAGCCGGCTTCCTCGGTGGCCCGCTCGCGGATCGAGAGGACGACGCAGAAGGCGGCCATCAGGATTGCGATCAGCGAGATCGAGATCGCCAGGTCGTCGAGCCGCAGGGCGCCGGTGACGAGGCTCTTCGGGTCGTTCCACTGCCAGATCAGCAGGCCCGCGGTGACGCCGAGGGTGAGGGTCGTCAGGCCCGGCGCCCAGCGGCGGACCGGCTTGAAGACGGCGCTGAGGAGGACGACGCAGAGCCCGACGGTGAGGGCGATGATCGGCGAGATCCCGGCGTAGTCGATGAAGGGTTCGTGGAAGCTCACGGCTTCACCCCCGGCCCCGTCACGCCGGTGACGAGTTCCTTCAGTTCCCTATGGCTCATGCTCGCCAGTCGCGCCGAGGGCGTTTCGCCGCCCCGCACCCGCGAGACCTGCTTGTCGACGCTCGGCGCGGCGCGCTCGAGGATCAGCTGCGGGTAGAGGGCGAGGCCGAGGATGCAGAGCACCAGCGGCACCAGGACGAGGCCGTCGCGGAGCCCGATCTCCCGCGAGAGCAGACCGTCCGGCTTACGGTTGTGCATCGTCTGCTGGTAGAGCCGCAGCGCGTAGTAGGCCGACATTGCGACGCCGCTGATCGCGACGATGGCGAAGACGATCTTCGCGTCGAAGAGGCCGTTGAGGATGTAGAACTCGCCGACGAAGTTGGCCGAGCCCGGCATCGCCAGCGTCGCCAGGGCGACGATCAGGAAGAGCGCCGCCAGCACCGGCGCCCGCAGCGCCATCCCGCCCATCTCGCGGATGTCTTCGGTCCCGGTCCGCTCCAGCAGGATCGCGACGATGACGAAGATCGGCGCCACGACGAGGCCGTGGTTGACCATCTGCAGGACGGCGCCGTCGGAGCCGTCGGCGCTGAGGGCGAAGATCCCGGCGGTGATGAAGCCGAGCTGGGCGACCGAGGAGTAGCCGGCGATCAGCCGCACGTTGGTCTGGGTGAAGGCCATCACCGAGCCGTAGAGGATCGAGGCCAGGGCGATCACCAGGATCACCTCCTGGAACTCGACCGTGGCGTCGGGAAAGAGCGGCAGCACCACCCGCAGGAAGCCGTAGGCGCCGACCTTGGCGAGGACGCCGGAGAAGACCGCCAGCGCCGGCAGCGGCGCCGCCCGGTAGGCGTCGGGCATCCAGCCGTGCAGCATGAAGGCGGGCATCTTGACCAGGAAGGCGGCGGCGAAGAACCAGAAGATCCAGTGCTGGCTGCCCTGGCTGAGGCCGTGTTCGTTCAGCGCTGCGATCGAGAAGGTGATGTGGCCGCCGTCGGCGGCGAGGACCGCGGTGGCGATCGCCGCGACCAGCATCAGCAGCGATCCGATCAGGGTGTAGACGATCATCTTCAGCGTCGCCGCCGAGGCGGTCAGCCCGCCTTCGGCCGAGCGGTCGTGCCCCCAGGCGCCGAAGAGGAAGTAGAACGGGACCAGCATCAGGTCGAAGAAGAGGACGAAGAGGAGCAGGTCCTGGGCCAGGAAGGAGCCCAGCGTCGCGGTCTCGGCGACCAGCATCAGGAAGTAGAAGGTCTTCGCCCGCTCCTGCTCGCGGAAGGCGGCGAAGGCGACGCCGCCGGTCCAGAGCACCGCGGTGAGCAGGATCAGAAAGAGGTTGAGGCCGTCGACGCCGAGGCTGTAGTCGACGCCGAGGCCGGAGATCCAGGGCTCGTCGACCGCGTACTGCAGGGCCGAGCTGCCGCTTTCGAACCCGATCGCGACGGCGATCGCGAGGCCGAGGGTGACGGCGGCGCCGAGCACCGCCCACCAGCCGACCGCCCGCTTCGGCAGGAAGAGGCCGACGAGGCCGAAGGCGAGGGGGGCCCAGAGGATCGCGCTGCTCATGAGCTGCTCAGCAGGAAGTAGAGGGCGAGGCCGGCGAAGCCGGCGACGAGGAGCAGCGCGTAGCTGCGGACGAACCCGTTCTGGACGGCGCGGACGACGCCGCCCGCCCCGCGCACCGTCTCCGCCGTGCCGGTGACCAGGCCGTCGACGACGAAGCGCTCGAAGACGCGGTTGGCGAAGCGGCCGATCGCCAGCGCCGGGCGGACGACGAGGAAGTCGATCGCCTCGTCGAAGTACCACTTGTTGGCGAACAGGGTGTGCAGCGGGCGCAGGCGCGTTTCCAGCTTCCCCGGCAGCTCGGGCCGGACGACGTAGAGGAAGTAGGCGATCCCGATCCCGAGTAGGGCGATGACGCCGCCGATCCCGAGGCCCTCCCAGTCGGCGAGGGTCGAGGGCTCGATCGCCGCCAGCGGCGAGCCCTCCCAGACCGGGTCGAGGAACTTGGTGACGACGTCGTCGACGCCGGGGATCTGGATCAGGCCGGCGAAGAGCGCGCCGAAGGCGAGGACGCCCATCGCCACCCGCATCGGCGCCGATCCCTCGGCGATGTGGTGCTCGGCGCCGGGGAAGCCGACGTCGGTGTCCTCGGGCTCGCCGGTGGCCGGGTTCTTCGGCGCCTCGTGGGCGACGTGACCGGTCTCGATCAGCTCCTGAGCCTCGTCGCACGGCTCGCCGTGCAGCACCCGGAAGACGAGCCGGAAGCTGTAGACCGCGGTCATCAGCGCGCCGACGTAGCCGAGCACGGTGAAGATCAGGTACATGCCGCCGCGCGCCGCGGCGAAGGCGAGGATCTCGTCCTTGGAGAAGAACCCGGAGCTGCCGGGGAAGGCGGCGAGGGCGAGGGCGCCGCAGACGAAGGTGATCGAGGTGAACCGCATCGCCTTGCCGAAGCCGGACATCCGGTCGATGTTCTGGTCGTTCGCCATCGCGGCGATGATCGAGCCGGCGGCCATGAACAGCAGCGCCTTGAAGAAGGCGTGGGTCATCAGGTGGAACATCCCGGCGCTGTAGGCGCCGATCGAGACGCCCATGATCATGTAGCCGATCTGGCTCATCGTCGAGTAGGCAATCGCCCGCTTCAGGTCGGTCATCACCAGCGCCATCGTCGCCGCGACCAGGAGCGTCGCCAGGCCGGTGAAGGCGGCGATGTCGGCGGCGGTGGGGGCCAGTTCGAAGAGGACGTGGGTGCGGGCGATCAGGTAGACGCCGGCGGTGACCATCGTCGCCGCGTGGATCAGCGAGGAGACCGGGGTGGGGCCCTCCATCGCGTCCGGCAGCCAGGTGTGGAGCGGCAGCTGGGCGGACTTGGCGAAGGCGCCGACGAGCAGCAGCAGGCAGATCGCGGTGATCGACCACTCGTTGGTGCTGAAGGTTTCCGGCGCTCGCTCGAAGACTGCGCCGTAGTCGAAGGTCCCCAGTTCGCGGAAGATCAGGAAGGCGGCGAGGACGAGGCCGATGTCGCCGACGACGTTGATCACGAACGCCTTCATCCCCGCCCGGGTCGCCGTCTCCCGCCGGTACCAGAAGCTGATCAGCGCGTAGGAGGCGAAGCCGACGAAGGCCCAGCCGACGATCAGGAGGACGAAGTTGCCGGCGAGGACCAGCAGCAGCATCGAGAAGACGAAGAAGTTGAGGTAGCTGAAGAAGCGGTGGTAGCCCTCGTCGGACTGCATGTAGCCGTAGGAGTAGAGGTGGATCAGGGTTGAGACGCCGGTGACGACGAGGACCATGAAGACCGAGAGCGGGTCGACGAAGATCCCGAGCTTGATGTCGAGCACGGCGACGCTGGCGTAGTCCCAGAGCGAGGAGGCGTGGTGGCGCGCCTCGGGCTGGTCGCCGAGCAGGCTGACCAGCGCGGCGACGCCGCAGGCGAAGGCGAGCCCGATCGCGAGGGTGCCGATGATCCCGGCGACCTTTGCCGGCAGCGCCCGGAAGCCGAGCCCGATGACGATCGAGCCGAGCAGCGGGAAGAGCAGGACCAGCCAGGCCCAGGCGGTGGCGCTCATCCGCGCAGCTCCCGCAGGTCGTCGACGTTGAGCGGCAGCCGGCGGCGGAAGATGGCGACGATCAGGCCGAGGCCGACGACCACCTCACAGGCGGCGACGACCATCACGATCACCGCGAAGACCTGCCCTTGGCCGTTGCCGACCATGCGGCTGAAGGCGACCAGGGCGAGGTTGCCGGCGTTCAGCATCAGCTCCAGGCAGAGCAGGATCACCATCGGGCTGCGGCGGATCAGGATGCCCATCGCGCCGGTGGCGAAGAGCAGGGCGGAGAGGACGATGAACCACTCGGTGTTCATCGCGCCTCCTCGCTCTGGCGGCGGTTGGAAGCGAGGACGATCGCGCCCACCGCGGCCAGCAGCAGCAGGATCGAGGCCGCCTCGAAGGGGATGAGGAACTTTTCCAGCAGGAGGCGGCCGATCGCGGCCGGGTCGCCGAAGCCCGCTTGGACGTCGGGCCCGTCTTCTCCAAGGGCGAGCAGGGAGCTGCTGAGGACGGCGACCGAGAGCTCGACGAAGAGGGCGATGCCGAGCAGCGGCGCCAGCAGGCGCTGGAACGGGATCGGCTCCCAGGCGGACTCGCCGCCGCCGCCGACGTAGGCGACGACGAAGACGTAGAGGACCATCACCGCGCCGGCGTAGACGACAACCTGGGCGGCGGCGACGAAGGCCGCGGTCAGCAGCAGGAAGAGCGAAGCCAGGGAGAACAGGTGGACGATCAGCGCCAGCACCGAGTAGAAGGGGTTGCGCATCGCGATCACGCCGAGGGCGCCGCCGAGGGCGCCGAGCGCCGAGATGAAGAACAGCACCTCTTCCACCGCTACTCGCCCTCGCTTTTCAGCGGCGTCCGCTCGATCGGCTCGGCGAGCAGCATCTCCTTGGTGAAGATCAGGTCGCGGCGGTCGTAGTCGGCCATCTCGTAGTCGTGGCCCATCGTGATCGCGTCGAAGGGGCAGGCGATCTCGCAGTAGCCGCAGAAGATGCAGCGGCTGAGGTTGATCTCGTAGACCGCGGCGTAGCGCTCGCCGGCCGAGACTCGCTCGCCGGGGATGTTCTCGGCGGCGACGACGCGGATGCAGTCGGCCGGACAGGCGGCGGCGCAGAGGCTGCAGCCGACGCATTTCTCCAGCCCGGTGTCCTCGAAGCGGTGCAGCTTGTGGCGGCCGCGGAAGCGCGGGTAGACGGGCGTCTTCTCCTCGGGGTACTCGATCGTCATCGGCCCCTCGACCAGCCGCGCCATCGTCGTCTTCAGGCCGCGCAGGGTCTCGCCGAAGGCGCGGTAGGCGCCGCCGACGCCGCCCGGCTTCGGGCCGCGCTGGACCTCGACGACCTCGATCGAGTCGAGGTAGGAGGCGGACTTCGGGTCGAATCCGTTGCCGCCGCTCACTGCTGATCCTCCGGGTCGAAGTAGCCGACGGAATCCCGCAGCATGAAGTGCTCAGCCAGGCCGCCGCCGTCGGGCCGCCGCTCGAAAACGCCGATCGAGTTCGTGTCGGGACGGACGATGACGTCGGGTTGCTGGTTGGAGATCGCGAGGAAGCGAACCGTCTCCTCGCTGCGATTGGCGATCTGGTGTGCGCCCTGCTCGCCTACCTGGAAGCAGACGACCTCGCCCTCCTCCATCTCCCGCCAGCCGTCCGGCGTGCGCAGATTCGGAGTTCCCGAGAGGACGACAAGGATCTCCTCCTCGGCGAGATGGAAGTGGTACGGGTAGGCCGCCTCTCCCGGCGGCAGCTCCCAAAGGCTGAGGCCAAGCCTCTCGCTCCCCGCCTGCCGCCCCAGCCGCGCTCGGCGGCACTCGAATCCGGGATGGCTCCGGGACGCATCGAAGTCGGGGCGGGTGATGTTCGGGCCACTCACGTGACCACCACCAGGACGGCGGTGACGAGGACGTTGAGGGTGGCGAGCGGCAGCAGCACCTTCCAGCCGAGGCTCATCAGCTGGTCATATCGAAGACGCGGCAGCGTCGCCCGCACCCAGATGAAGACGAAGACGAGGCCGAGCATCTTCGCCAGCATCCAGATCGGGTCGAGGAAGCTGGGGCCGGGACCCATCCAGCCGCCGAGGAACATCGCCGCGGCGATCCCGGAGACGACCAGGATCTCCATGTATTCGACCAGCAGGAAGGAGCCGAAGCGCATGCCGCCGTACTCGGTCATGAAGCCCTGGACC
>Ga0164301_10000120_pt1 | contig 19738 bp, 17 predicted proteins | sample Whisoiple_231_MG_FD_109711 | JGI IMG/M metagenome (GOLD analysis project Ga0164301, IMG submission 109711) | Unamended control soil microbial communities from upstate New York, USA - Whitman soil sample_231_MG | ecosystem: Environmental > Terrestrial > Soil > Agricultural land ... | reverse complement strand
GACGTCTACGACTTCCCCGGCGGCGGCATCGCGATGGCGATGTACAACCTCGACGAGTCGATCCGCGAGTTCGCCCGCGCCTCGATGCGGTACGGCCTCGACCGCGGCTTCCCGGTCTACATGTCGACCAAGAACACGATCCTCAAGCGCTACGACGGGCGCTTCAAGGACCTCTTCGCCGAGGTCTACGAGGCCGAGTTCAAAGCTGACTTCGAGGCCGCCGGCCTGACCTACGAACACCGCCTGATAGACGACATGGTCGCCGCCGCCCTGAAGTGGGAGGGCGGTTACGTGTGGGCCTGCAAAAACTACGACGGCGACGTCCAGTCGGACACCGTCGCCCAGGGGTTCGGTTCGCTCGGCCTGATGACCAGCGTGTTGATGAGCGCCGACGGCAGCACCGTGGAGGCCGAGGCGGCCCACGGCACCGTCACCCGCCACTACCGCCAGCACCAGGAGGGCAAGCCCACCTCGACCAACCCGATCGCCTCGATCTTCGCCTGGACCCGCGGGCTCGCCGCCCGCGGCCGGATGGACGACACCCCCGAGGTCTCGCAGTTCGCGGAGACGCTGGAGCGCGTCTGCGTCGAGACCGTCGAAAGCGGGAAGATGACGAAAGACCTGGCCCTGCTGGTGGGTGGCGGCCAGGAGTACCAGACCACGCAGGAGTTCCTCGCCTCGATCGACGAGAACCTCCAGCGCGCGATGGCCTAACGGTCTTCAAAACCCCGACTCCGAGGAGACGATTTAGTGAGCACCACCCCTGTCAAGGTCACCGTTACCGGCGCCGCCGGCCAGATCGGCTACGCGCTCCTGTTCCGCATCGCCAGCGGCCAGATGCTCGGCCCCGACCAGCCGGTCGAGCTGAGCCTGCTGGAGATCCCCCAGGCGGTCAAAGCCGCCGAGGGCACCGCGATGGAGCTCGACGACTGCGCCTTCCCCCTGCTGAGCCGGATCGACATCACCGACGACCCCAAGCAGGCCTTCGACGGCTGCAACGTCGGCCTCCTGGTCGGCGCCCGGCCGCGCGGGCCCGGCATGGAGCGGGCCGACCTGCTCGAGGCCAACGGCGGCATCTTCAAGCCGCAGGGCGAAGCGATCAACGCCGGCGCCGCCGACGACATCAAGGTGCTGGTGGTGGGCAACCCCGCCAACACCAACTGCCTGATCGCGATGTCGAACGCCCCCGACGTCCCGCGCGAGCGGTTCACCGCGATGATGCGGCTCGACCACAACCGGGCGATCTCGCAGGTCGCCAACAAGCTCGGCAAGCCGGTCTCCGCGGTCACCAACATGACTGCCTGGGGGAACCACTCCCCGACCCAGTACCCCGACCTCGTCAACGCCAAGGTCGACGGTTCGAGCGCCTGGGACGCGGTCGACGACGAGGCTTGGATCGCCGACGAGTACATCCCGCGGGTGGCAAAACGCGGCGCCGAGATCATCGACGCCCGCGGCGCCTCCAGCGCCGCTTCGGCCGCCAACGCGGCGATCGACCACGTCCACGACTGGGTGCTCGGCACTCCGGACGGCGACTGGGTCTCGATGGCGGTGCCCGCCGACGGCTCCTACGGGATCGGCGAGGGCATCATCTGCGGCATGCCCTGCACCTGCACCGGTGGCGAGTGGAGCATCGTCCAGGGCCTCGACGTCCCCGACTTCTCACGCGAGCGGATCGACCGCAGCGTGATGGAGTTGCAGGAGGAGCGGGACGCGGTCAGTCAGCTCGGCCTGGTCTGAGGTTCGCCTTCTACACCTAAAGAAAGAGGCCGGCAAATTGCCGGCCTCTTTCGTAGGTAACGGTTGGTACCGATCAGCCGCCGGTCGGGTAGTACTGGCGTCCGTCCTTTTTGACCCGTTTCTCTTTCTCGAGGTCACCGAGGACCCGGTAGAGGTAGTTGGGCTTGATTTTCATCGTCTTGGCGACGTCGGAGGCGCTGATCCCGGGCTGACTTTCGATCAGTTTCACCGCCTGGTCGGCGCGGGTGCCGCCGCGGCGTTTACGGCGACGGCGCGGAGCGCCGGCACTGGCACCGGTTCCGCCGGTTGCTTTTTTGGCGCTGCCGCGCGGCCGGCCCGGCCCACGGCGGGTGGCTTTGCCGCCTAGTGCGGCAAGCGCCTGCTCGGCCTGCTTGATCTGATCCTCAAGCTCACGGATCGTCCTCTCCAAGGCATCGCGAGCCACATCCAAATGGTTGCTAGGGGGCATCTAGTTCCTTTCCATCCAAAAGTTCAGAGTTACCCTGAAGGGGAGTCTGTCAGAGTCACACCACACTGTGACACTCGATTGGACCAAATCGACTATTTGTCCCAGATCAGGAGGCGCGTTCCGCCTGACGCTCGGGTGAGATCCGGATCACGTTACGCGCCAGGCCCAGCTTCTCCATAGTGGTGATGATCAGCGCCGAGGGGTCCGGCTCCCGACGTTTCAGTCCGTGCCTGGCCGAGCGTGGGAACGCATGGTGGTTGTGGTGCCAGGACTCGCCCAGCGACGGCAGGGCCAGCCAGAAGACGTTGGTGGAGTGGTCGTCGGTGTCGAAGCGACGGCTGCCGAGGAAGTGGCAGATCGAGTTCACGCTCCAGGTGACGTGGTGGACGAAGAAGATGCGGACGAATCCGCCCCAGAGGAGTGCGGTGAGAGCGCCCACAGGCGTGCCGCTGGCGAGGTAGCCGGCGAGCGCGGGCAGCGCCAGGCTGGCCAGCACCAGGAGGGGGAACCGGCGGCTGATCGCCCGCATCCCACGGTCCTCATATAGGTCAGGAGCATATTTCTTCCAGTCGGCGCGCCCCTGTGAGGTCATCAACCAGCCGGTGTGGGCGTGCCAGAGGCCGGAGAAGACACCCTTCACCCCGCCGTCGGGGCTGACGTGGGGGCTGTGCGGGTCACCCTCTTCATCGGTGTGGGCGTGGTGCTTGCGGTGGTCGGCGACCCAGGCGATCACCGGCCCCTGCACGGCCATCGAGCCGAGGATCGCGAAGGCGTACTCGATCGGCTTGAAGGTCTGGAACGAACGGTGGGTGAGCAGGCGGTGAAACCCGACCGTGATCCCGACTGCGGTCAACAGGTACATCACGGCTGCGATGACCAGGTCGGCGGCGCTGACCCAGCTGTTCCAGAGCAGGACGATCGCCGTCAGGGTGGCGAGGAAGGGAAGGACGATTGCTCCCAGGTTGACGATCTTCTCGGCGCGGCTCATCTCGTGCATGAGCTGAAGATAGGCCGACTTGGAGAATATATTTTGGCTTTGGGCGCGAGTCTGTGTGAATAAACTTGTGAGTTAGATGCCAAATTCCATTGATCTGGAGCCCTGGCGAGGGCTCCCTCCCGAGGTTGCGGAGGTGATCGAGCCGGGGTTGCCGGCGATCACCGAGGAGATCCTCGAGACGATTGCCCGCGAGGTGCCGGAGTACGCGCGGCCGCTCGAGGGCCGCTTCGGCCGCGGGATCCGCACCGGCGTCGGCGAGGCGCTGCTGCAGTTCGTGGGCCTGATCCGCGATCCCGACCAGGGCCGGGGGCAGGGCCGCGACGTCTACGTCCAGCTCGGTCGGGGCGAGCAGCGAGTCGGCCGCACCCTGGACTCGCTACAGGCGGCCTACCGGATCGGCGCCAGGGTTGCGTGGCGGCGGATCGCCGCCGCGGGACGCCGGGCCGACCTCGGAGCCGAGCCGCTGACCCTGCTGGCGGAGGCGATCTTCGCCTACATCGACGAGCTCTCCGCCGACTCGGTCGAGGGCTATGCCGAGGCGCAGGCGTCGGCCGAGGACCTGCGCCGCCGGCGCCGGCAGGAGCTGGTGACCCTGCTCCTTGCCAAGGTGCCCGCCGAGGCCGCCGACATTGCCGCCGCCGCGCAGTCGGCGGGGTGGAGGCTGCCGCGCGTCCTCGCTGTGGTGGCGTGTAATGACAGCGACGTCGGCACCTTCGCCGGCCGTCTCCCGACCGAAGCCATCGTCACCGTCCTCGAAGGAATCGGCTGCATCCTGCTGCCGGACCCCGAGGGTCCCGGACGGCTCGACCAGTTGCACCGCGCGGCCGGCAAGGCCACCACCGCCGCCGGCCCCTCCACCGACCCTCTGGGGGCGGCGAGGTCATGGCAGCTCGCGAAGTCGCTCCTGCGAGCAACGGCGACCGGAGCCGTCGAGGGCGGCGGCCTCCTCCGAGCCGAAGACCATCTCGCCGACCTCCTCCTCGCCGAAAACCCCCACCTGATTTCCCTCCTGACCACCCAACGCCTCGCACCCCTCGCCGACCTCACCCCCAAAGCCCAAGAGCGAATGCGACGAACCACCCACGCCTACGTTCGCCACCACGGCAACGCAGTAGCCATGGCCAACGAGCTAGGAGTCCACCCCCAGACGGCCCGCTACCGAATCACCCGCCTCCGAGAGCTGTTCGGCGATGACCTGAACAACCCCGACAAGCGCTTCGAACTAGAGCTGGCCCTGCGCGCCACCACCTGAGAACCAAACGCTTTCTCTCCCTACAGGAGAGCGCTTGACCCCAGCCGTCCCGCCGCAGCTACTTCCGGTACTTAGAGCGCTTCTTGGGATACGTCCGAAAGACGTGGTCCCAGAGCGGGGAGGAGACGCCGTAGCCGGCGCTGTGGTCCTGGAAGTGGTGGCGCATGTGGTGTTCGCGCAGGCGCTTGGCGAAGTCCGTCTTGGGGACGAAGTGGTGGACGTAGTAGTGGGTGTAGTCGTAGAAGAGGTAGCCGAGGAGGAAGCCGGCGAAGAGCGGGAAGGCGGCGTTGCCGAGCAGCGCCCAGAAGCCGAGGAAGAAGAGCGCGGCGAGGGGGATCGAGACCGACGGCGGCATCACCAAGCGCATCTTGTCGTTGGGATGGTCGTGATGGATGCCGTGGATGATGAAGTGCATGCGGCGCCCGAAGGCGTTGTCGGGCTCCCAGTGGAAGACCAGCCGGTGCAGCCAGTACTCGGTCAGCGTCCAGACCGCGCCGCCGGCCAGGGTCAGCAGCGCCAGTTGCCAGGCGGTGTAGCCGCGATCGGCCCCAAGCCACTCCATCGCCACCACCACCGGCACGAAGATGATCGCCGGCACCGCGGGGTGGACCCGGGAGAAGTAATTGAGGAATTCGCTTTTGAAAAGTGGCGGAGAAGCGGAGAGCTTCTCGCTGCGGGAATGACCCTCCATCGCCCTCGATACTAGCGCCGGCGACCCGCGTTCCCGGAAGACGCAGGGAAGCTGTGACGAAGCTGTTTCAAAGAGGTAGCGATTTGCGGAAACGCCCCTCGCGGGCACCGGGGCTCGGTGCCAATATGCCCGCCGGATGCCGCGCAAGCCCAAGCCCCCCACCTGCGAGGACTGTTACTTCCGCAAGAACAGCCTCTGCGCTTTGGAGCTGAACGAGGCCTGCACCACCTTCCGCGCGAACCGCCCCGAGGGCCTCGTCCCTCCCCGCCAGCCGGTGCTCCTGATGCGCGCCCCGCGCTGGGCCTCGCGCCCCGCCTAGCTCGTCTCTCCCGCCGGGGCGGGCTATTTTGTGCGCGATGCCCCAACGCGACCTCTTCGTCGACTGGAGCCGGGCCAGGTATGTGACCCGCCGCTCGACCGGCTTCTCTCCCAACGTCGACGTCTACTACTGCGGCGAACCGCAGCGGGCGATCGTCAAGGTCGACCTCGCCGGGGTCGAGCTCTCCCAGGTCGGGATCGAGGTCAGCGGCCGCCACCTGGCGATCGTCGGCGAGCGCCACCTGCAGGAGACCGAAGGCCGCGTCTACCAGCAGATCGAGATCCCCTCCGGCTCCTTCCGCCGCGTCGTCGAGCTGCAGGTAGAGGTCGACGCCGAGCGGGCAGTTGCCACCTACGAAGAGGGGATCCTGCGGATCGAGCTGCCGCTGCGCGACCCCGACGCGACCACCCGCCGGGTCCCGATAGGCCGCAAGTGATGGAGGGCGCGCCGGTCCTCGAAGTGGTCGACTCGCCGCTCGACGCGGAGGACGCGATCCTGGCCAGCCAGCCGCTTCCCGAGGCGCTGCCGATCCTGCCGCTGCGCGACACCGTCGCCTTCCCCGAGACCCTGGCCCCGCTCGCGGTCGGCCAGGAGCGTTCGATCCAGCTGATCGACGACGTCCTCGGCACCAACCGGATGCTGGCGATGGTCACCGCCCGCGACCCGGAGAACGAGGTGCCGGGACCGAAGGACCTCTACGGGGTCGGCGTCGTCGGCGCCGTCGCCCGGATGGTGAAGATCCCCGACGGGACGCTGCGGATCCTCGTCCAAGGGCTGCAGCGGGTGAAGCTCGGCGACTTCGTCACCGAGCAGCCCTACATGGTCGCCCGGGTCAGCGAGATGCCCGACGTGATCGAGCCGACCCAGGAGCTGGAGGCGCTGAGCCGCAACGTCCAGCGCACCTTCTCGGAGATCGTCGAGCAGATCCCCTACCTGCCGGAGGAGCTGCAGCTGGCGGTCGCCAACATCGACGACCCCTCCGACCTCGCCCACCTGATCGCCGGGGCGCTGCGGATCGGCACCGAGGAGAAGCAGAAACTGCTCGAAGAGGTCGACGTCGCCAAGCGGCTGCGGCACCTATCGCGGATCCTTGCCCGCGAGCTTGAGGTGGTCCAGCGCGGCAGCCAGATCCAGTCGCAGGTGCAGTCGGAAGTCGACAAGGGCCAGCGCGAGTTCTTCCTCCGCCAGCAGCTGAAAGCGATCCAGGAGGAGCTCGGCGAAGAGGACGAGCAGCTGGCCGAAGCAAACGAACTGCGGGAAAAAATCGAGGCGGCCAACCTGCCCGAGCACGCCCTGAAAGCGGCCGAGCGGGAGCTCTCGCGGTTGGAGAAACTGCCGCCGGCCGCGGCCGAGCATGGCGTCATCCGCACCTACCTGGAGTGGCTGGTCGAGCTGCCTTGGTCGGTCGAGACCGAGGACGAACTCGACATCAAGCATGCCCGCAAGGTGCTCGACGCCGACCACTACGACCTCGAGAAGGTCAAGGACCGGATCCTCGAGTACCTGGCGGTGCGCAAGCTCAACCCCGACTCGCCGGGCCCGATTCTCTGCTTCGTCGGCCCGCCCGGGGTCGGCAAGACCAGCCTCGGCAAATCGATCGCCAAGGCGCTCGGCCGCGAGTTCGAGCGGATCTCGGTCGGCGGCGTCCGCGACGAGGCGGAGATCCGCGGTCACCGCCGCACCTATATAGGCGCCATGCCGGGGACGATCGTCCGCGCCCTGCGCGACGCCGGCTCCCGCAACCCCGTCTTCATGATCGACGAGATCGACAAGATGGGCGCCGACTTCCGCGGCGACCCGGCCTCGGCGATGCTCGAGGTCCTCGACCCGGCTCAGAACGACAGCTTCCGCGACCACTACCTCGACCTCGAGTTCGACCTCTCCGACGTCGCCTTCATCGCCACCGCCAACGTCCTCGACACGATCCCGGGGCCGCTGCTCGACCGCATGGAGACGATCGAGCTGGCCGGCTACACGCTGGAGGAGAAGCGCCAGATCGCCCGCCGCTACCTGGTCGGCCGCCAGGTCGAGGCCAACGGGCTGAAGCCCTCGCAGATCGAGTTCACCGACGCGGCGCTGTCGACGATCGTGGAGGAGTACACCCGCGAGGCGGGGGTCCGCAACCTCGAGCGCCAGATCGGCACGATCTGCCGCAAAGTCGCCCGCGGGGTCGCCGAGGGCAGGTCGAAGGGCAAGGTGCGGATCTCCGGCAAGAAGGCGCGCGAGCTGCTCGGCCGCCGCCGCGTCTTCGCCGAGCAGCGGCGGCGGACCAAAGTGCCGGGCGTGGCGACCGGCCTCGCCTGGACCCCGACCGGCGGCGACGTTCTCTTCATCGAGGCGACGGCGATGCCCGGCTCGGGCAGGCTGACGATCACCGGCCAGCTCGGCGAGGTGATGAAGGAGTCGGCGCAGGCGGCGCTCTCCTACGTCCGCGGCCACTACGGTGAGATCGCGCCGAAGCTCGGCGACGGCTGGTTCGCCGAGCACGACATCCACGTCCACGTGCCGGCCGGCGCCGTGCCCAAGGACGGCCCCTCGGCGGGGGTGGCGATGACCGTCGCCCTCACCTCGCTGATCCGCGGCCGGGCCGTCCGCAACGACGTGGCGATGACCGGGGAGGTGACGCTGACCGGGCAGGTGCTGCCGATCGGCGGCCTGAAGGAGAAGTCCCTGGCGGCGCAGCGGGCCGGGATCAAGAAGGTGATCGTCCCCAGCCGCAACGAAGCCGACGTGGCGGAGATCCCCGCGCACGAGCTCGGCAACCTCGAGTTTGTCTACGTCGACGAGGTCTCCCAGGCCCTCGAAGCCGCCCTTCCTTAGTGCGCAACCGCTCCCGCTTCTTCTGGCTACTGGTCGGCGTCACCGCGCTGGGGGCGGTGCTGCGCTTCGCCACCCTCGGGGCCCAGTCCTACCACCACGACGAGATCGTCACCGCCAGCCGGGTGCTGCGGGTCGGCTTCGGGCACGCGATGGACGCGGTCGGCTTCTCCGAGTCGGCGCCGCCCCTCTACTACGTGCTCGCCTGGCTCTGGACGCAGGTGGCGGGCACCGGCGAGTGGGGGCTGCGCTCGCTCTCCGCCATCGCCGGCGTCGCCACGATCCCGGTCGCCTACCTCGTCGGGCGCGAGCTGCGCGGCGAGCGGGTCGGGCTGCTGGCGGCGGCGCTGGTCGCGGTCAACCCGATGCTGCTCTGGTACTCGCAGGAGGCGCGCGCCTACTCGCTGCTGTGCTTCTTCTCCGCGCTGGCGTTGCTCTACTGCGTGCGGGCGATGCAGCGTGAGGGGGAGGGGAAGCGCGACTTCGTCCTCTGGGGGGTCTTCTCGGCGCTGGCGATGGCGACCCACTACTTCGCCGTCTTCCCGCTGATCGCCGAGGTCGTCCTGCTCTGGCGCCGGCGCGGCCGGGCGATCTTTCCCGGCCTCTGGATCGTCGGGCTGGCGACGGCGCTGCTGGCGCCCCTCGCCTATCACCAGATGTCCTACGGCCACGCCGAATGGATCGGCAAGTTCAGCCTCGGCCACCGGCTCGGCGAAGTCGCGATCAGCTTCCTGGTCGGTGAGACCGGCGACATCATCGGCCGAGTCGAGACCCCCGGGCCGGCGCTGGTTCCGCTGGCCTTGGTCATCGCCGCCTTCGTCCTCCTGATGGTGCGGGGAAGCCGCGAGGAGCGGCGGGCGGCCGCGATCCCGCTGGCGGTGGGGGCGACCGCGATCGCGGTGCCGCTGCTGCTGGCGCTGGGCCCCGGCGGCAAGGACTTCGTCCTCGCTCGCAACCTGCTGCCGGCCCTGGTCCCGTTCCTCCTGGCCGTCGCCGTCGCGCTCGGCGTTCGTCGCGCTCCTCGCCTCGGGGGCACGCTCGCCGCCCTGCTGCTCGCCTACTCGCTGGGCTTCTGCGTCTGGGTCAGCGCCTCGCCCGACCTGCAGCGGCCCGATTGGAAAGCGGTCGCCGCCCACCTCGGCGAGCCCGAAGGGCCGCGGGCGACGGTCACCTGGGTGATCGGCGAGGCACCGCTTCGCTACTACCTCGAGGACGGCGCCACCCAGAGCAAGCCCTCCGAAGGCGCGATCCAGCTGAAAGCCTCGGAAGGCTACGACTGGCTGGTGCGCGAAGTGAACGTCGTCTCGCTCGGCCAGGCGCCGCCCCCGCCCCGACGGCTGATCGGGCCGCGCCTGCGGGAAACCGCCTACGAAAAGGCCGGCGAGCTGTATATCCGTCGATACCGGGTCCCCGGCCCCGAGCTGGTGCCACTGCGCCTGCGCAGCCTGCGTAACGCCGAGACCAACTTCCGAAACAACGGCGTGTTGCTCGACGGGATCGGCCCCGGATAGGCCTGGATGATCGCGGGTAAGGGTTAGAGAGTTATCCTGGTGTCGGCCACGGAATCCAGCGAGGAGAAGGCATGAGCAAGACGACTACGGCGCGCGCCGGTGACATCTACGAGACCGCCCGCGAAAACCCCTACGTGCAGCGTCTGATCGAGGACGAAGAGCTGCGCGACAGCCTCAAAGACGCTTTCGAATCCGCCAAGAGCGCATACGGCCGCGCGACCGGCAACGGCAAGGGCACGGTCAAGGCGGTCACCAGCGACAAGAAGGTCCAGAAGGACCTGCGCAAGGCCGCCGAGAGCCTGCAGGAGGCCTCCGAGAGCCTGCGCTCGAAGCCGAAGCGCAAGGGCGGGTTCGGTCGCATCCTCCTCATCGCTTTGATCGGCGCCGTGATCGCGCTGGCCGTCAGCGAGGGAGCACGCAAGGCCGTCCTCGACGCCCTCTTCGGCGCCGAAGAGGAGTTCGAGTACACGAGCACCACCAGCATCAACGGGTCCTAGGCCCGCTTGATGGAGGCAGCCACCAAAGAGCGGGAGCTGAGCGGCGACAAGGCGCAGCGGATCGTTGATGCGATGCGCGAGTCCGTCGCCAAGCGCGGCGCCGCCGGCTCCACCTTTGAGCACGTCGCCGGCGAGGCGGGGGTCAGCCGCGGGCTGCTCCACTACTACTTCGGGACCAAGGAGCGGCTCCTGGTCGAGGTGGTGCGTCGCGACACCGAGCTGCGGGTCGATCGGCTCGACGAGCGGCTAGGTTCGGCGACGACGGTCGACGACGTGGTCAAGGCGCTGGTCACCAGCCTCACCGACATGATCGAGAACGAACCCGGCTTCTTTCTCCTCCTCTACGAGCTGTTCTCCGCCGGCCGCCGCAACCCCGACATCCAGCGCGAGGTCGGTCAGCTGTTCGAGAAGACCCGCTCCCACGTCGCCGAGGTTCTGCGCAGCAAGGACGAGGAGGGCGTGCTCAGCCTCCGCTTCGCTGCCGAGGACGTCGTCTCCTACCTCTTCGCCCTCGGCGACGGCTTCGCCCTGCAGGCGCTGTCGGACCCGACCCGCGACAGCAGCGGCGCGATGGGGGTCGGCGTCGCCTCCGCCCGTTACCTGCTCGGCTCCGACTAGAGCCAGCCGGCGCGCTTGAAGCGCCAGTAGAGGTAGAGGCAGATGGTGAGGATCAGGGCCAGGACGGCCGGGTAGCCGAGTTCCCATTCGAGCTCGGGCATGTGCTCGAAGTTCATCCCGTAGATGCCGGCGACCATCGTCGGCACCACACCGATCGCCACCCAGGCCGAGATTTTGCGCATGTCTTCGTTCTGTCGCATCGAGACCTGGGTCAGGTTCGCTTCCAGGACGCTGTCGAGCAGCTGGCGGAAGTTGTCGATCCGGGTGGTGACCCGGCGCAGGTGGTCTTCGACGTCGCGGAAGTACTCGTGCAGCCCGCTCGGGATCGCGGCCGAGTCGATCCGGCAGAGCTGTTCCAGCGCTTCCTCCAAAGGCGCCGCCGCGGCCTGGAACTCGAGCACCTCGCGCTCCAGCTTGTAGATCCGCTCGGTCGGGTTCTGACCTTCGCCGAAGACCTGCAGCTCGACTTCGCGCACGTCTTCGTCGAAGCCGTGGCCGGCCTCCATGTAGCGGTCGACGATGTGGTCGGCGATCGCGTAGAGGACGGCGCCCGTCCCTTTCGCCAGCAGGTCGGGGCGCTGCTCCAGCCGCTCGCGGACCGGCGTCAGGTCGGCGTCGCCATGGCGCACGGTGATCACGAAGCCGGGGGCGACGAAGACCGAGATCTCGCCCAGTTCGATCACCTCTTCGGGATCGACGTAGCGCGCCGTCTTCAAGACGACGTGGATCGTCTCCCCGTACTCCTCGACCTTCGGCCGCTGATGGGCGCGCACCGCGTCCTCGATCGCCAGCTCGTGCAGCCCGAACTCGGCCCCGATCGCCTCGAACTCCGCCTCGGTCGGCTCGGCGACCCCGAGCCAGACGAAGGTCCCAGATTCGCTCGCCGCCTCCCCGGCTCGCTCCAGCGAGAGCTTCCCCTCGCGCCGCTTTCCCTCCACATAGGCTGCGCAGTCGACGATCACCGGCCCCAGGGTACGTGCTGCGCGTGATGGTCCGCACGTAGTGACGCGGCTCACAGACCTCGGTCCCGTGCGGGCGAGAGGCTCCTTCCTACGCACCGAAACCGGCATTGAGGGGAGAGCAGCATGAGAGACGCGATGAGGTCACTGGCGGGGTTCCTGGGGAGAAGGCGTCGCTGGGTGGTCGCGGCTTGGGTGCTGATCGTGCTGGTCGCGTCTCCCTTCGCCATGAGCCAGACCGATCACCTGACCGGTGGCGGGTTCGACGTCCCCGGCAGCCAGTCGATGAAGGTGAGCGAATCTCTGCAGGAGGACTTCGGCTCCCAGGCCGACGGGATCTCGGTGGTGCTGAAAGCCGAACCGGCGGCGACCGCGGCCGAGCGGGACGCGGCGGTGGTGCGCGTGCAGAAGGAGGTCGCGAGCCTCGACGACGACGTCACCCTGCCGCCCGCGACGGCGGCGCAGGCGCGGCGGGAACTGCAGGGGACCGACGTGGTCCTGGTGCCGCTGCGCAGCAACCTCTCCTCCGACGAGCTGATCGACCCCGCCGCGACGATCCGCGAAGACATCGAGCTGGGCACCGCCGACGCCGGCGTCACCCCCTACATCGTCGGGCAGCCGACGATCTGGGCCGGGATGCAGGAAATCTCCAAGGAAGACCTGTCCAAGGCCGAGGGGACCGGCTTCCCGATCGTCGCGATCATCCTCCTCGTCGTCTTCGGCTCCCTGGCCGCGGCGGCGCTGCCGCTGGCGCTCGGCTTCGTCAGCGTGTTCGTCACCGGGGCGCTGATCTACTTCATCTCGCTGGAGATGACGACCTCGGTCTTCGTCACCAACATGGCCTCGATGATCGGGATCGGGGTCGCGGTCGACTACTCCCTCTTCATTCTCGCCCGCTACCGCGAGGAGCGCGAAGCCGGGCACGACAAATCCGAATCGCGGGCACTCTCGCTCTCGACCTCGGGCCTCGCCGTCACCTTCTCCGGGCTGGCGGTGATCATCTCCCTCGCCGGCCTCTGGATGGTCGACAACCAGGCGCTGCGCTCGATGGCGCTGGGGGCGATGACCGTTGTCGCCGTCTCGATCCTCACCGCGACCACCCTGCTGCCGGCGCTGATCGCGATGCTCGGAGACCGGGTGCTGCCGGGCGGCGTCGTCGGCCGGGTCGAGGACTTCTTCCGGCGCCGCTTCTACCGGCGGAAGACCGCCGAGCAGGCCGCCACCGAGAAAAACCGCTTCTGGCGTGCCTGGACCGAGCGGGTAATGGCCCACCCGTGGACGGCGATCGTCGGCGTCTCGGCGGTGCTCCTCTTCCTCGCCAGCCCGCTGCTCTCGCTCGAGACCGGGACCGAAGCCGTCGCCCAGTTCCCCAAGGACAGCGACGTCCGGGTCGGCAACGAAATTGCCTCCGAGCAGCTCAACGGCGGCACCGACCCGGTCCAGATCGTCGCCAGCTTCGACGGCGCCGGCGTCGACAAAGCCGCGGTCGCCGGCTTCGCCCGCGAAGTGGAAGGGACCCCCGGGGTCGCCTCGGTGGCCCCGCCCGCATATGCCGGCGGCGCTGCCCTGATCCAGGCCACGCCGAGCGCGCCGAGCGAGTCCGACGCCGCTACCGCGCTGATCGGCCGGCTGCGCGACACCGTCGTCCCGGGCTCTGCCCTGGCCCAGCAGGCGGAAGTCAACGTCGGCGGCGAGACCGCCCGCAGCGACGACGTCCGCAACCAGGTCGGCGGCTCGATGTGGAAGATCATCCTCTTCGTCCTCTCGCTCAGCTTCCTGGTCCTGATGGTGATGCTGCGCTCGCTGATCCTGCCGCTGAAGGCGGTGCTGATGAACCTGCTCTCGATCGGCGCGGCCTTCGGCGTCCTCGTCGCGATCTTCCAGTGGGGCTGGTTCGACGGCTTCCTCGGCTTCGAAAGCCAGGGGGCGCTGGACACGATCAACATCCCGCTGATCTTCGCCATCGTCTTCGGGCTCTCGATGGACTACGAGGTGTTCCTCATGTCCCGGATCCGCGAGCGCTACATGGTCCACGGCGACAACGAACGCGCCGTCTCCGAGGGCCTCTCGACCAGCGCTCGCACGATCTCATCGGCGGCGCTGATCATGACCTCGGTCTTCGCCGTCTTCGTCCTCACCGGCGTCCCCTCGATCAAGGAGCTGGGCCTCGGCTCGGCGATCGCGATCGCCCTCGACGCGACCCTGGTCCGCCTGATCCTGGTCCCGGCGGCGATGAAGCTGATGGGCAACTGGAACTGGTGGATGCCCAGCTGGCTCGATCGCCTGATCCCCGACTTCTCATTCGAGGGCGGCGGCGACCGCGAGCCGGAGGCTGAGCCGGCTAAGGCGTAGTTCTGGCGCTTAGCTGTAGGGAGGGACGGGTGTCCCTCTCCCTCCCTGGGATTTTTGCCGTTAACCACCGATCTCTCGCCGACTCAGCGAGCACAAAAATCAGGGACGCCGGTCGGGAGAGGGACACCCGTCCCTCCTGGCGACAGCGGTCTAGATACACCGTCGTTCGAAAGCTGTTGTGGAGGGTGCCGGTGGGGGTGCCCCGGGTACTCAGCATGGAGCCGGGCCGCAGGCTCCCGAGGCGTCAGCCGATTTCGTTCCTCCCGGCGGAGGTGCTCCCGGGACACCCCCACCGGCACCCTCCCCACTAGCCCTGGCTGAACAGCCAATAAGATGGCCGCATGAACGGGGATGAGCTGGCTTTTGTCGGGGCTGCGCGGCAGGCGGAGATGGTTCGGGCGGGGGAGGTCTCGCCGAAGGAGCTGGTGCAGCTCTCGCTCGACCGGATCGCGAAGCTCGATCCTGAGCTGAACTCGTTCCGCAAGGTCTTCGCCGAGAAGGCGCTGCTGGAAGCCGAGCAGGCCGAGGCGCGGATCAAGGCGGGGGAGGAGCGGCCGCTGCTGGGGGTGCCGATCGCGATCAAGGACGAAGTCGACGTCGCCGGCGAGGTCAACACCCACGGGACCGACGGATTCACCGAGCCCGCCAAGGCGGACTGCGAGATGGTCCGCAGGCTGCGCGAGGCCGGCGCGATCATCATCGGCCTGACGCTGCTGCCGGAGATGGCGATCTGCGGCTTCACCGAGTCGGCGACCTACGGCGTTACCCGCAACCCCTGGAACCCGCAGCACACCCCCGGCGGCTCGAGCGGCGGCTCGGGCTCGGCGGTGGCCGCCGGCCTGGTGCCGATCGCCTCCGCCGGCGACGGCGCCGGCTCGATCCGGATCCCCGCTGCTTGTTGCGGCCTCTTCGGGTTGAAGCCGAGCCGCGGCCGGGTCTCGCTGGCCCCCGACCTCGAAGGTTGGCACGGGCTCGCGGTCGAAGGCTGCCTCAGCCGCTCCGTCCTCGACACCGCGCTCTGGCTCGACGTCGTCTCCGGCGGCTCGCGGGAGGACGAGGCGCCGCCCCCGCCGGAGCGCCCCTTCGTCGAGGCCGCCCAGACGCCGCCCGGCAAGCTCAAGGTCGCCTGGTCGACGCTCCCACCCCGCGCCGCGGCGCCGCCGACCGTCGACAACAACGCCAAGGGCGCCGTGGCCGACGCCGTCGAGCTGCTGAGCGGGCTGGGGCACGAGGTCGCCCAGCGCGACCCGAAATGGGGAAACATCGGCAACAACATCACCGCCCGCTTCCTCGGCGGGGTCGCGGACACGGTCAGGGAAGTGCCCCACCCGGAGCGACTCGAACGCCGCACCCGCGGCTTCGGGCGACTCGGCTCGATCCTGCCCCGCAGCCTCTATGAGAAGGCCTGCAACCAGGGCCGCGCCTCCGACGCCGCTCGCGTCAACGCGATCTTCGACGACCACGACGTGCTGGTGATGCCGGTGATGGGCGGGACGGCGCTGCCGGTGCGGCGCTGGGAGGGCAAGGGCGCCCTGCAGACGGTGCTCGGGATGAGCCGCTTCTATCCCTACTGCGTCCCCTGGAACCACCTCGGCAACCCGGCGATGGCGATCCCCGCCGGCTTCTCGCCCGAGGGCATGCCGCTCTCTATCCAGGTCATCGGCCGCCGCGGCGAGGAGGCGACGCTGCTCTCGCTCGCCGCCCAGATCGAGGCCGAGCGGCCCTGGGCGGACAGCCGCCCGCCGATCTCCTAGCCGCCTACGGGCTGCCGCAGAACCCGCAGCGCGGCGCGCCGACCCGGCGGTCCCGCTGGCAGCTCGAGCAACTGGCCACCGCCGCTCGCCCGCATCCCTCGCAGTGAGGGGTGCCGCGCAGAGGGAACCCGCAGAAAGAGCACTCGCCTCGGCGGACCCGCCGGGCCGGGATGCGCTTGGCGAGGAAGCGCTGCAGGGCGACGAATGCCGCCAGGGTCAGGGCGATGCCGGCGATCGAGATCGCCAGCGGCCCGACCTCGTCGAGGGCGAGGTAGCTGCCGGCGTATTCCCCGGCCATGAGGATCGCCATCACCGTCGTCGCTCCGGTCAGGGCGAGCGCGGCCGGGAGATAGCGCGAGTTCCGCGAGCGCAGCCGGATCAGCAACCGGTAGGACGCCGCCAGCAGTCCGATTACCAGGGCAAGGCGGAGGAAGAACACGATCCAGTCGTGCTTGGATTCTTCGTCGAGCCGTTCGGCGCGGGCGTCATCTCGCCTTTCTTCCGTTCGCGCTTCCGCGGCTGCTGCCGCCGGATGGGTGCGCTCCTCGGCTGCGTTCGCGACCTTCAGGTCTCGCGAAGCCGCAGCCAGCCTGACCTGAGCCGCTTCGTATTCGGCCTGCAGCTCGGCAGACGGTTCGCCGGCGTCGAGGGCCGTCCGGTAGGCCTCCCGGCGGAGCTCCAGCTGCCGCGTCGCCTCCCGGCTATCGCGCCGGGCGGCCCTGACCTCCCCGAACGCCTCGCGGTTCCGATCGATCGCCGCCTGTTCCGCCCCGTCGCGGAGTGCCGCGTTGGGCTGGTGGATGCTTACCTCTGGCTGCGCGACCTCGTCGAGCTTGTCGTAGGCCCAGCCCGCACCGATCAGGATGAAGACCGCCAAGACGAAGGCGAGGACCTTCTCAGCGGCGGACGTCTCCACCTCGCCGTCGCCGACGCGGCTGCCCGCCGGCCGGAACCGGCCTCTGCTCTCGCTCATCCGTCTCTCCTTTCCCGCCCCCCTGGGGCGGACTCGTCCTGGGCCGGAGCTCGACGACGAGCTCGCAGTCGAGCGCGGCGGCGATCCGCGCCAGGGTGTCGATGCGCGGCGGCCTCTTGCCTCGCTCCACCCGGGCGATCGCCGACTGGGTCGTGCCGCAGAGCTCGGCCAGCTCACGCTGGGAGATTCCCCAGGCGGCCCGCCGCTCCGCGACGCGTTCGGCGATCAGGCCGAACAGCTCTCGATCGTCAGGACCTGACATAGCAATCTTGCTATGTATAGCAAGATTGCTATGAGGTCGCGGGGGGCCTAGTTGAAGACCTTGCGGAAGCGCGCCAGGTCGCGGACCTTTCCGCGGGGGCGGAGCCGGCGTTCCAGCATCATCTTCAGCTGGTTGGCGTCGGGTTTGCCGGCGGCGATCCAGTCGCCCCAGCTGGTCTCGATCGTGACGTTGGCGTCGGCCGCTTCACCCGGCTCGGCCCGGGTCGAGCCGTTGTCTAGGACCAGGTGCCACGGGTCCGCGTCGGTGAAGCGCCACTGGACGACGAAGGGGGAGCCGTTGGCGGCGGCCGGGTCGGCGACGCGGCCGATCAGGTCGAAGTAGAGGCGCTGGATCTCGGGGTCCTTGCTCGGCGGCGGCCCTTCCGGCGAGCCGATCACCCCGGCCATCATCATCTTCACCTGCCGCTCGGCGAGGCCCTTCTCGTCGTCCTCGGGCGGGAAGGGGAAGACGCCGGGGGGGAACTCCTCGGTCGGATAGCCGATCGTCCGCCAGCGCTGGCGGATCAGTTTCATCCCGAAGGCGTAGATGTCCTCGAGGGTGAAGCCGTAGCACTCGGTGTAGGAGCGGTCCATGTTTGGCGGCGAGAAGACGGCCGGCCCGTAGGGGAGGACTTCGCGCAGCAGCTCGGTGACCGCGTCGCGGTTTTCCTGCCAGCCCGGGGTCGGCTCGTTGAGCAGCTCGGAGAGGACCTTGACGCCGAAGCCGATGTGGCGCTGCTCGTCGCGGGAGACGTTCTCCATCCCGGCGGTGAACCCGGGCATCGTCTCCTCCGAGGCGAAGAAGTCCTCGATGAAGTGCTGGCCTGGCTGGGCGAGGCTGCCCTCGACGATCAGGTGGTAGAGGGTGATCGCCTGGGCGAACTTCGCCACCGAGCGGTCCTTGCGCAGTTCCTCGGCCATCAGGTCGAGCCGGTCGAAGATCCCGCGGTAGCCCCAGTTGAGCTGCGGCAGGGTGGAGGCGAGGGTCTGCTGAACCGAATCGCCGCCGACCCCGATCACCTCCTTGAAGAAGCGGTGGAAGAAGATCGAATGGCGGACCTCGTCGACCTGCTGGGTGGCGAGGAAGTAGGACATCTCCTCGGTCGGCGCGGCGGTGACATAGGGGGCGAGGGTGTCGGCGACCCGGTCCTCGCCGTAATAGAACATCGAGTAGATCCACATCGCCGAGCGCCGCTGGATGTCGCTCAGCGCCTCCCAGCCCTCGCGGTCCTTGGAGAAGTCGAGGTCGTAAGCGCTCCAGTTGCCCTGCTCCCAGCGGTGGTACAGATCCTCGTAGGTGATGTTGTCCATCAGGCGCTGGGAAGCGACGCTCATCGTGTCTCCTTTTGGTGTCGCGTAAGGGGCACCGGGAGACTAGCGCGATCCTGGCTGGCTGGCCAGGATCGCGCCGGGACAGCTATTTGACGAATTCGCGGACCTGTTCGTAGACCGTTTTGTCCGTCGTCAACGCGGTGTGCGAGATGCACGCGGTTTTCGTGTTCGTCGCTCCGGTCAGGGCAACGCTCGAATCCGGGTTGATGATTTCGTCGCAGGGCGACCACCAGGTGCCGTAGTTGACGGTGCCCGGCGTCTCGTCCCCGGCGTTCAGTTCGCCGAGGAATTTGGAGCCGACCCGCATCTCCACGCACGAGGTGCTGAAGCAGAAGTTCGCGGTTTCGGTTCCGTGGTTCGGGCCGCCGAGGGAGACCCAGTCGTCGACCTTCGCTTCCCCACCGAGGAACTTGACGTACCAGCGGCTGTTGAGGCTGCCCATCGAGTGGGCGACGATGTCGACCTTCGTCGCGCCGGTGTTTTTCAGCAGGGTTTCGACCCGCGATTTGACTTCTTCGGCGTCGACTTTGTTCGACTGCGAGGTGTTGTAGCTGTAGGCGCTCAAATACGATTTCGGATAGCCGTCTTTTTCGAAGTTGGCGATCATCGTGTTCCAGAGCGAGGCGCTCTCCACGTACCCGTGGACGAACAGGATCGGATCCTGAGCGCTGGCGCCGGCGGGTGCCAGCGCGGTACCGGTGATGCAGAGAGCGATCGCAGCAAGGATCGCCGTCAGTCGTCTACTGACCATTTTCTCTCCTAGTTATTGAGTGCAGGCGCCTCCCTTAGCGCGCTGCTGTGCGTGACCCGAGCAGACCGGTGAGTACTCGGGAGCGCTTGAGTAAAGCAGCTAGGCGGCGCCGGCGCCAGGCTCCGCGGCGGCCGGGGCCTCGATCTCGCGCTTGAGGATCTTGCCGGTCGGTCCCTTCGGCAGGTCGTCCATGAACCAGACGACGCGCGGGTACTTGTAGGCGGCGATCCGCTCCTTGACGTAAGCGCTGATCTCCTCTGGGGCCAGCTCCTCGCCCTCGTGGAGGACGACCGCGGCGCCGATCTCCTCGCCCCACTCGTCGTGGGGGATGCCGAGCACCGCCGCTTCGCGGATCTTCGGGTGCTCGTAGAGAACCTCCTCGACCTCGCGCGGGTAGACGTTGTAGCCGCCGCGGATGATCAGGTCCTTCTTGCGATCGACGATG
>Ga0164301_10000117_pt1 | contig 20105 bp, 20 predicted proteins | sample Whisoiple_231_MG_FD_109711 | JGI IMG/M metagenome (GOLD analysis project Ga0164301, IMG submission 109711) | Unamended control soil microbial communities from upstate New York, USA - Whitman soil sample_231_MG | ecosystem: Environmental > Terrestrial > Soil > Agricultural land ... | reverse complement strand
GAAGGGGTGGCCGTCGTGGGCGTGGCTCAGCGCTTCCTTGCGGATCGCGGCGATCGCCTCGGCTGAGAGCTGGCGGCGGAAGCCCTTGCCGGCGAGCCGCTCGCCGCGGGCGTCGAGGACGGCGACGGTGCCGCCGACGGCGGAGGCAACGGTGGCGGCGATTTCCTCCAGGCCCCGCTCCTCCAGGACCAGCCGCTCGAGCCGGCGCTGGACCGCGATCCCCCGCTGCAGGACCTCGTACTGCTCGTTGACGAGGCGCGCGAAGGCTTTCTCGGTGATCGCGATGAACGGCACCGAGTAGGGCACCTCGAAGAGCGGGAACTCCCGCTTCTCGGCCTCGTCGACGAGCGCTTTCGGCAGCGATTTGTGGTTGAAGCCGGTGCCGAACCCGAGCCCGGCGAGGTTGCGGTCGGCGAGGATGCGGATGAAGGCGCGCTGCTTGGCGGCGCTGGTCAGGGGGATGCCCGTGGTCAGCATCAGCTCGCCGCCGGAGAGCCACGGCGTCGGGTCCTCGAGCTCGGAGATGTGGACCCAGCGAACCGGCGCCGCGGCAGCGTCAGCGCCGGCCGCCAGCTCGAGGTCGAGCTCGTCAAGCAGGCTCTGGACGGTGAGCACTTTCGCTCCTAGCCGACTACCTGGTCCCACGCCTCGCCGAGCACGGTGTGCAGGACGTCGTGGATCTCATCGAACTGCTCGGTGTCGGCGATCAGCGGCGGCGAGAGCTGCACCACCGGGTCGCCGCGGTCGTCAGCGCGGCAGATCAGCCCGCGCTTGTAGAGCTCGCCGGAGAGGAACCCGCGCAGCAGCTTCTCGGACTCCTCGTCGTTGAAGCTTTCTTTCGTCTCCTTGTCTTTGACCAGCTCGACCGCGTGGAAGTAACCGGCGCCGCGCACGTCGCCGACGATCGGCAGGTCGTGCAGGGACTCCAACATCTGCCGGAACTCCCCCTCCTTGGCGAGCACGTGGCCGCAGAGGTCCTCACGCTCGTAGACGTCGAGGTTGGCCATCGCGATCGCCGCCGCGATCGGGTGGCCGGCGAAGGTGAAGCCGTGGGAGAAGGAGGCGTCGCCCTGCATGAACGGCTCGGCGACCCGGTCGGAGGCGATCACGCCGCCCATCGGCGCGTAGGCCGAGGTCAGCGCCTTGGCGACGGTGATCATGTCCGGGATGTAGTCGAAGCGTTCGCAGCCGAAGTAGTGGCCGAGCCGGCCCCAGGCGCAGATCACCTCGTCGGAGATCATCAGCACGTCGTACTGATCGCAGATCTCGCGCACCCGCTGGAAGTAGCCGTCGGGCGGGACGAAGCAGCCGCCCGCGTTCTGCACCGGCTCCAGGATCACCGCGGCGACGGTCTCCGGGCCCTCGAAGACGATCCGCTCCTCGATCGCGTCGGCCGCCCAGAGCGGGTCGCGCTCCTCGGGCCAGCGGTAGATGTTGGTGTTGGGGACGTGGCAGCCGCCGGGGGTGAGGGGCTCGAACTGGCTGCGCAGCTCGGTGATGCCGGTGGCCGAGAGCGCCCCGAGCGAGGTGCCGTGGTAGGCGACCTCGCGGGCGATCACCTTGTGCTTCTGGCCTTTGCCGTGGACGCGATGGAAGTTGCGCGCCAGCTTCAGCGCCGACTCGACCGCCTCCGAGCCGCCGGAGGTGAAGAAGACGCGGTTGAGGTCGCCGGGCGCCAGCGAGGCGATTCGCGCAGCCAGTTCGATCGCTCTGGGGTGGGCGTAGGACCAGAGGGTGTAGAAGTCGAGCTCTTCGACCTGGCGCGCGGCCGCCTCGCCGTACTCGGTGCGGCCGTGGCCGGCGTTGACACAGAAGAGGCCGGAGAGACCGTCGAGGTAGCGGTTGCCGTGATCGTCGTAGACGTAGCAGCCCTCGGCCCGGGTGATGATCGGCACCTCGTGGTCGGGGCCGTAGGCGCCCATCCTCGAAAAGTGCATCCAGAGGTGCTGGCGGGCCAGCTGCTGGAGATCGGTACCTGCGGGAGCTTGCGACGCGGTGGCCATACGGCCCTCCTCCTCGGATTACGACGTTATGGACAACGCTAGAGCCAGAATCCAACATTCGCAAGTGGTCTTTGGGTCAAGGACTGGGAGCGCGCTTGTACCTGGTGTACAAGTCACTCCTGTGCTTTTAGGACATTCGCCCCTTGCGCGCCCTTCCACCGGGGCTTACGGTCGCTGGTAGACAGCCGCACATTCGGGTAGTGGCTGGCCACCTACAGGAGGCCTGGACAGCACCGATGGACGCCCATGGAGATACCCCCAGCGTCGAGCTGCGAAGCGTGACCAAGCGCTTCGACCGGTTCGTGGCGGTCGACGACCTCAGCCTCGATCTGGCCCGGGGGGAGTTCTTCACCCTTCTGGGGCCGAGCGGTTGCGGCAAGACGACGACGCTGCGGATGATCGCCGGCTTCGAGCGCCCGAGCGAGGGGGAGATCCGGATCGAGGGCGACGACGTGGCGGCGCTGCCACCGCACAAGCGCCCGACCAACACCGTCTTCCAGAGCTACGCGCTCTTCCCCCACCTCAGCGTCGAGAGCAACGTCGCCTTCGGGCTGAAGCGCAAGAAAGTCGGCAAGGACGAGATCTCCGAGCGGGTCAAGGCCGAGCTCGAGCGGGTCGGGCTCGCCTCCCACGCGAACCGCCGCCCCTCGCAGCTCTCCGGCGGCATGCAGCAGCGGGTGGCGCTGGCGCGGGCGCTTGTCAACCTGCCAAAGGTCCTGCTCCTCGACGAGCCGCTGGGCGCCCTCGACCTGAAGCTGCGCAAGGAACTGCAGGTCGAGCTGAAGCGGATCCAGCGCGACGTCGGCATCACCTTCGTCTACGTCACCCACGACCAGGAGGAGGCGTTGACGATGAGCGACCGGATCGCGGTGATGAACCGCGGCCGGGTCGAACAGGTCGCGGCGCCGGAGGAGGTCTACGACCGCCCGACGACCACCTTCGTCGCCGGCTTCATCGGCGTCTCCAACCTGATGCCGGCGACGGTGACCGGCCCCCACGAGGTGAAGCTCGACGAGGGGACGACGATCGCCACCGCGACCGACGGGTTCTCCCAGGGAGACCGCTGCCACGCGGTCGTGCGCCCGGAGAAGCTCCAAGTGGAGACCGGCGAGAACGGCGCCGGCAGTCGCGGCCTGCCCCGGGTCGAGGGCACCGTCACCAGCTCGCTCTACCTCGGGACCGCGACCCAGATCGCCGTCGACCTCGGCGAGGGGGTGCGGATGACCGTCCTCGTCCCCAACGCCGACGAGAACGAGCGCCAGCGCCTGCCCGGCGGCGGCGCCCGGGTCGCGCTCAGCTGGGAGCCCGAGCACATGCACCTTGTCCGTGAGGCGCCCGACGGCGCCGTCGCGGGTAGCACCGACGGCGCCAGCGCCGCCGACCAGTCGCAACAACTGGAAACTAGCCAGGGAGGTTGATCCTCAGATGAGCAGCGAGAAGGACCTACGCAGGAGCCCGGCGATTCTCGCCGTCCTGGTCGCAGTTGTGGCGCTGGCCCTCGGGCTTGCCGCCTGTGGCGGCGGCAGCAGCATCAACGGCGGCGACACCGAATCCGAAGAAGTCGAACTCGAAAAGAAGGCCTCGGGGGACGTGACGATCTCCAACTGGCCGCTCTACATCGACAAGCAGACCGTGCCGGACTTCGAAAAGGAAACCGGCGTCTCGGTCAAATACATCGAGGACGTCAACGCCAACGAAGAGTTCTTCGCGAAGATGGACCCGCTGCTGAAACAGGGGGAATCGGGCGGCCGCAGCCTGTTCGTCGTCACCGACTGGATGGCGAACAAAATGCACGAACTCGGCTACCTGCAGAACTTCGACAAGTCGGCGCTGCCGAACTTCGAAAAGAACCTGGTCGCCAACCTGCGGGAACCGTCCTACGACCCGAAGCGCGAATTCAGCGCCCCGTGGCAGAGCGGCATGACCGGGATCATCGTCCGCAAGGACCTGGCGCCGGACGTGAAGTCGATCTGCGACCTCTTCGACCCGCAGTACAAGGGCAAGGTCGAGATGCTGAACGAACTCCGCGACACGGTGCCGCTGGTGATGAAGTGCCTCGGCATCGATCCCAGCGAAGCCAGCGAAGAAGACTGGCTGAAGGCGATCGACAAAATCAAGTCGGCCGCCGACGAAGGCCAGATCCGCCGCTTCACCGGCAACGACTACGGCGGCGACCTGACCAGCGGCAACGCCGTCGCGGTGATCGGCTGGTCGGGCGACGCGGTGCAGCTGCAGGCCGACAACCCGAACATCGAATGGCGGATGCCGACCGAGGGCTGCATCCTCTGGTCGGACAACATGGTGATCCCGGTCGGAGCTCCGAACCCCACCGCGGCCGAGGACTTCATCAACTACGTCTACGACCCCAAGAACCAGGCGCAGATCGAGGCCTACGTCAACTACGTCAGCCCGGTTGAAAACGTGAAACCGATCCTGCTGAAGGAAGAACCGGAAATCGCGAAGAACCAGTTGATCTTCCCGAGCCAGTCCTTCACGAAGAACTGCACGATCCAGCCGTCGCCGACCGGCGAAGAAGAACAGAACCTGAACCGCGAATTCAACGCGGTCCTCAACGGCTGAGCCGATGAGACGCCGGGTCGCTCCCTACTTCCTACTCGGGCCGGGAGCGGCCTGGCTGCTTCTGTTCTTCGTCATCCCGCTCTATTACCTGGCGGAACTGTCGCTCAACTCCGGCGTCTTCGGCTCCTACGAATTCAGCTGGCACTGGGCCAACTACAAGGACGCGCTGCAGCTCTACGACAGCCAGTTCGTGCGCTCCTTCGTCTACGCCGGCCTGGCGACGCTGTTCGCGCTGCTGCTCGCCTACCCGCTGGCCTACACGATCGCCTTCAAGGCGGGGCGGTGGCGCAACGTCCTGCTCTTCGCCGTGGTCGCGCCCTTCTTCACCACCTACCTGATCCGGACCCTGGCCTGGGAGACGATCCTCTCCGACCAGAGCCCGGTGGTCAGCGTGCTCGACGCGGTCGGGCTTGCGCCCGAAGGGCACGTGCTGGCCACCGCCGGCGCCGTGATCGCCGGCCTCACCTACAACTTCCTCCCCTTCATGGTGCTGCCGATCTACGCCAGCCTGGAGCGCCTTGACGTTCGTCTGATCGAGGCCGGCAAGGACCTCTACGCCTCGGCCACCCAGACCTTCCTGCGGGTAACGCTGCCGCTCTCGGCGCCCGGGGTGGTGGCGGGGACGCTGCTGACCTTCATCCCCGCCTCCGGCGACTACGTCAACGCCCAGTTCCTCGGCAGCGCCAGCAACCAGATGATCGGCAACGTGATCCAGTCGCTCTACCTCAAACAGTCCGACTATCCCGCCGCGGCGGCGCTCTCCTTCGTGCTGATGGCGGCGATCCTGGTCCTCGTCCTGATCTACATCCGCTTCGCCGGCTCGGAGTCGCTGATGGGCGAGGAGGCGGTCTGATGGGCGGCGCATGGCGCTGGTTGCGCGAGCACGCGGTCCAGATCGTCGGCGTCCTCGTCGTCCTCTACATGCTGATCCCGATCGCCGTCATCTTCGGCTTCTCCTTCAACGATCCGGCCGGCCGCTACAACTTCACCTGGGTCGGCTTCACGCTCGACCACTGGAGCAACGCCTTCGGGATCCCGGAGCTGAACGAAGCGCTGGTGACCAGCCTCAAACTGGCGGTGCTGGCGACGGTGATCTCGACCGTGATCGGGACCCTGATGGCGCTGGCTCTGGTCCGCTACGAGTTCTTCGGCCGCCGCGCCGCCAACTTCCTGATCGTGATCCCGATGGCGACGCCCGAGGTGGTGATGGGCTCGGCGCTGCTCTCCTTCTTCCTCCTGATCGGCAGCTTCAGCCTCGGCTTCCAGACGCTGCTGATCGCCCACGTCATGTTCTGCATCAGCTTCGTCGTCGTCGTCGTCCGCTCGCGCCTGATCGGCTTCGACCGCCACCTCGAGGAGGCGGCGAAAGACCTTGGCGCCAGCCCTCTCGAAACCTTCCGCCTGGTAACCCTGCCGCTGATCATGCCCGGCATCTTCGGCGCCGCGATGCTCGCCTTCGCGCTCTCGATCGACGACTTCGTGATCTCGAACTTCAACTCGGGGACCACGGTGACCTTCCCGCTCTACATCTTCGGCGCCGCCCAGCGCGGCATCCCGGTCGAGGTCAACGTGATCGCGATGATCCTCTTCTTCTTCACCTGCGCGACGATGGGCCTCGCCACCTGGCAGCAGCGCCGCGGCGAAAAGATGGCCTCGGTCAGGCCCGAACAAGAGGCCGGCGTCGGCGTCCCGGCAGGCGCCCCCGCCGCCACCTGAACTGCATCACCTTCTACTTCTCCTGGGTGTAGAAGTTGATGCAGTTCGATCAACGGCCGATGTGGAAGCCGATCAGCTCCGGCACCTTCGCCACGGCTGAGGCGACCCGGCCGGGCCGGCGGTCTTCCATCTCGGCTTCCTCCTTCTTGAGGATGCCGAGGCGGATCGCCTCGCCGCCGAGCCAGTGGAAGGGCTCGGGCGGGACGCGGGGGGACTTCGGGTCGACGAAGGCGAGGCGGGCGTCCTCCTCGTCGCGGCCGAGGGCCAGCGAGGCGAGGGTGCGGCCGACCATGTTCGAGGGCCCGACGCCGTTGCCCGTGTAGCCGGCGGCGACCCAGGCGCGGCCAGAGGCGAGCAAGTGGACGGCGGGGAGGTGGGTCGGCGAGGCGTCGATCGGGCCGCCCCAGGCATGGGTGATGCGGCGGCCGCGGAGCGCCGGGAAGTAGTCGTGCAGGTGCTCGGTCGCGGCGGCGACCACCGCGGCGTCGAGCTCGGAGCGGCCGTGGGTGCGGGCGCCGGCAGCGATCCGGCCCCCGCCCCAGCCGAAGGCGATGCGGCCGTCGCGGGTGGTGCGGAAGTAGTGGAGCAGGGAGCGCGAGTCGGTGATGCAGTCGCCGCCGGTCCAGCCGATCTGCTCGATCACGTCGGGCACCGGCTCGGTGAGGACGATGTGCGAGGAGGCGACGGTGAGCCGGCCGCGGAGGGGGCCGGCCTTGGCGGCGCTGCCGATCGCCAGCACGCCGCGCCCGGCGCGGACCGAGCCGGCGGCGGTCCTCGCTTCGACCCCGTCCCCCGCCTCCCGGAACGAGCGCACCGGCGAGGACTCGAAGATCTCGACCCCTGCGGCGAGCAGCTGCGCCCGCAGCCCCAGCGCCAGGCGCGCCGGCTGCACCGTCGCCGAGGTCGGCGAGACCGCCCCGGCGCGGAAGGCCGGGGACTGGCAGCGCTCGGCCACCTCCTCGGCGCTCAGCGGCTGCAGCATCTCCGCCACGCCGAGCTCCGCGCAGGCCCGCACCGCCCGCTCCCAGGAGCGGTCGTGCGCGGGGGCGGTCGAGACCTGCAGGTATCCCGCCGGCTGGAACCAGGCGTCGAGGTCGTGCTCCTCGCAGAAGGCGCCGATCCGCGCCACCCCCCGCTCGGCGGCGCGGGCGGCGGCCAGCGCCTGCGCGTCTCCCCACCGCGCGCGCATCGAGGCGAGTGAGAACCACATCGCGTTGCAGAAGCCCCCGTTGCGGCCGCTCGGCCCGCGCCCGCAGACCGGCTCGGCCTCGAGCAAGACGACCCGCGCCTCTGGCTCCAGCTGCTTCGCATACCAGGCACACCACATCCCCGTATAGCCGCCGCCGAGAACCAACACGTCGGCCTCGCGCTCGCCGCTCAGCGCCGGCCTGGGCTCGACCTCGCCAGCCTCCTCGATCCAGTAGCCGAGCCGCGTGTGCTTCATCCCTGGATTCTCCAGCAAGCCGCTCGTCGGCTCTGTCTAAAGATCGGGCGCGAGATTGTCCAACCGCCCCGAGTGCGACCCGTAGACTCGGATCGATGCCAGGAGACGGTCAGTCCGCTACTCCTTACGTCGACGCGATGCTCGCCTACGCGAAGCGCGACCCGGGCCGCTTCCAGGTCCCCGGGCACAAGGGCGGCATCGGCGCCGATCCGGCGATGCTGGAGCTGGTCGGCGAGCCGGGGCTGCGCAACGACATTCCCTCGGTCACCGAGGGGGTCGACGTCGGGCCCGAACCGACGCCGTTCCAGCAGGCCCAGCAGCTCGCCGCCGAGGCCTGGGGGGCGGGCCGCACCTGGTTCCTCGGCAACGGCGCCTCGCAGGGCAACCACGCCGCCTGCATGGCGCTCGCCCACGGCGGCGACCGGGTCGTCGTCCAGCGCAACGTTCATTCGTCGGTGATCGACGGCCTCGTCCTCAGCGGCATGCGGCCGACCTTCGTCGCCCCGGAGCTCGACCCGGAGCTCGGGATCGCCCACGGGCTGACGCCGGACTCGCTGGCTGCGGCGCTCGACGAAACCCCCGACGCGGTGGCGGCGATGGTCGTCTCCCCGACCTACTTCGGCGCCTGCGCCGACGTCGCCGGGATGGTCGAGGTGGCGCACTCGCGTGGGGTGCCGCTGGTCGCCGACGAGGCCTGGGGCGCCCACCTCCACTTCCACCCGGACCTGCCGACGGCGGCGCTGGAGGCCGGCGCCGACCTGGTCACCTCCTCGACCCACAAGATCATCGGCAGCCTCACCCAGTCGGCGATGCTGCACCTCGGCCGCGGCGGCCGCATCGACGGCGCCGTCGTCGACCGCTGCGTCAGCCTGGTCGAGACGACCAGCCCCAGCGGCCTGCTGGCCGGCTCGCTCGATGCGGCGCGCCGGCACATGTACGTCCACGGCGAGGAGATGCTGAGCGAGGCGTTGGCGGGGCTGGCGAAGACGCGGGAGAAGATCCGTGAAATCCCCGGCCTCGACGTGCTCGACGAGCGGATGGTGGGGCGGCCAGGGGTCACCGGCTGGGACCCGCTGCGCCTCGGGATCGACGTCCGCGGGACCGGCTCCAGCGCCCAGCGGCTGTGGAAAACCGCCTTCCACGTCAGCGGGATCGACCTCGAGCTCTACTCCGGCAACGTCGTGGTCGCGATCTTCGGCGTCGGCGAGCAGGCGGAGGCAAGCGGCGAGCGGCTGGTCGAGGGGTTGCGCACGGCGGTGGCCGAGCTGGAGGAGACGCCGGGGTCGCCGGACGAGAAGCTGGCGCCGGCGCCGCCCTGGGGCGAGCTGGTGCTGACGCCGCGGGAAGCGTTCCTCGGGCCGCAGGAGGTGGTCCCGTTCGAGGCCGCCGCCGGCCGGGTCGCGGCCGAGGGCCTGGCGGCCTACCCACCGGGGATTCCGAACGTGCTGCCGGGCGAGCGGCTCACTCCGGAGACGCTCGAGTTCATCCGCGAAAGCCTCGACCACGGCGGCTATGTCCGCGGTGGGTCCGACCGGGAGTTGAAGACGCTTCGGGTGGCGCTTTAGGCTCAAACCATGTCCAGCTTCGACTCAATCGCGGACTTGCCGCTTCTTATTGAGGGGTGTGAGTTCGAGGGGCTTGAGATTACGAACGGCTCCTTCGAACGCTTGACGACGATCGTCAAGTTGCGGGGCGACGGGCACGAGGGGATCGGCGAGGACGTCGTCTACGACGCGGTCGACCACATCGGCCAGCAGAGCCACGGGCCGCCCGAGGGGCTGGAGGGGAGGTTCACCTTCGCCGAGTTCTCCGAGCGGCTCGACGGCATCGACCTCTTCCCGGCCGGCGCACCAGAGCGCGGGGAGGTGTCGGTCGACTACCGCCGTTGGGCCTTCGAGTCGGCGGCGCTCGACCTGGCGCTGCGCCAGGCGGGAACCAACCTTGCCGCCGTCCTCGACCGCGAGCCGCAGCCGGTGAGTTTCGTCAACTCGATGCGGCTCGCCGGCTGGGAGGAGGGTGCGCGCTCTTCGATCGAGCCGCTGCGCGCCCGCCTCGCCGTCTACCCGACGCTGCGGTTCAAGCTCGACCCGGCCAACGACTGGGACGACGAGCTGATCGCGGCGCTGGCGGAGACCGGGGCGGTCGACTCGCTCGACCTCAAGGGTTTCTACAAAGGCACCCCGGTCGACGTCGAGACCGACCCCGAGCTCTACGCGAAGCTGATCGAGACCTTCCCCGAGGCGTGGCTGGAGGATCCCGACGTGACCGAGGAGACCAAACCGCTGCTCGACCCGGTCTCCGAGCGGGTCACCTGGGACGCCCCGATCCACTCGATCGCCGACATCGAGGCGATGCCGTGGTCGCCGCCGAAGACGGTCAACGTCAAGCCCTCCCGATTCGGCCCGATCCGCAACCTCTTCGCCGCCTACGACTACTGCGAGGAGCGCGGGATCGGTGCTTACGGTGGCGGCCAGACCGAGCTCGGACAGGGCCGCGGCCAGATCCAGTACCTGGCTTCGATCTTCCACCCCGACACCCCCAACGACGTCGCCCCCGGCGGCTACAACGATCCCGCTCAGGCGACCAGCCCTGGACTGCCGAGCAGCCCGCTGCAACCGGCGATCGAGGAGATCGGCTTCCGCTGGAAGCTGTAGGACTCCTGGAAAAAAGAAAGACGCCCACCAAGTGGACGCCTCTCTCCAAGGAGGGAAGATGGTCTCTCGTCCACCTCCCAGTACCCGCGGGTAGCGTGACTGCGGACCCGCCGCTACTCAACAAAAACCGTGCGGAAGGCGCTGAGGCGATACAGATTCGACCCGACCGGCGGCGATTTCCCTGCAAACACAGGTCGGCCAAAGCGCCGCGTGTGTATCTCTGGAGATGCGTCGAACTACGGCAGAGGGACGCTAGGTCCCGACCTTGAGCGGCGTGCTCCTGCGAACCCCGTCGACCACCTCGCGGACGAGCTCCGCGTCGCCGCCGATTTCCAGATCCCCGTCCCTGCCGCTCATCCGTCGCAGCCAGGTGCCGGCGCTCCCCGAGGCCCAGCCATCGGCCTCCCCTTCCAGGCGGGAAGAGCAGGAGATGATCTTGCCGTCCTCGATGCAGATCAGCACCCCGGCGAAGACGGGGGTGGAGCCGCCCTGGATTTCGACCGCAAGCCGGCACTTGCCGCTGAGCCCCGCCGGCAGGTCGACCAGCGGAATCGCCAGCAGGAAGGCCGCCTCGACGTCGAGGCGGCCGACCGCCGGCGGATCGGCGAGGTGGCGGCGCTCCCACCAGGCGCCGGCCGCGAGCGGCACGATGGCGCGCCGCAACCAGGGCGTCGCCCGGTAAGGCGTCCCCCGGCCGTCGCCGGCATGAGGCTCGACCAGGTCAGCCAGCCGCAGCGCACCCAGGCGCCGCTCGAGCGAGGGGTAGCTGATCCGCGGGATCAGCCGGTTGAGGTCGGTGAGCGAGAGCGGTTTCGCCGCGATCGCCCGGATGATGTTCGTCGACCATCCCTCGACCAGCGCCTTGGTCGCGCTCTTGCTTGCCGTGCTGCCCAGGGCGATCGGGCCCGAGGGCGCTTCCTGCAGCCAACTCTCGAGGACCGCGCCGATGTCCAGCAGCGCCTTGCCCGACTCGGTGCTGCCGTACTCGACCGTGCCGGGAAATGCCGGCTGCCGCTGCCGTTCGAGGATGCCGAGATCTACCAGTGTCCGCGAGTAAACCCTCATCGTGCTCTGCGGGGGGGAGCCGACAGCGCGCCGAAGGTCGATCAACGGCAGCGAGCCGCCGTCAAGCGCCGCAAGCAGATGAACGTTTAGCGGGGCCGAGAGGAGGGACAGCGCGACTGCCCCTGCCCGCTTCACATCGGTCCAGACAAATGCATACGGGTAATGCGTCGGGAGGAGTTGTGCGTCGACATAATTGCACGAGCATTTTTCGATGCCTCTCCCCCGGACTCAAGATTTTCCCTGGGGACCCACATATTCACGACCTTGCCGGGCTCGCCCTACGAAGAAAAGCCCTGGAAACTGCAGTTGGTCAGAAAGGTGCGCGGGCAAGAACTTACCCGTCGCCTTCCACCCACCATACTCCTTTGGTATCGGTTTGGTACGAAATATTCTTATCCAAGCCATCCCGCACGCTTGCGCATCGTCTTGATCCGCCGGAACTCGGCGATGTCCTCGCGCAGGGCGGCCGGAGCGGGAGCGGGCAGGAAACGGGCCGGCAGGGGCGACTCGGCGACCTGGCCGTCGCGGCGGCTGACCCGGTAGGCGCGGGCGCCGCGGCGGGCGGTCAGGGCCGAAGGAGACCCTTCGCCCTCCCAGAGGAGACCGGCGTAATCGTCGAGGCCGTAACCCGCCGGCATCCCGTCGCCGATCGCATCGAGGTAGGCGGCCCGGCGCTCGGGTTCGTTGTTGTAGTGAACGCAGAGGCTGCCGGTCAGAAGGCCGAGGCCGGCGGCGGCCAGCGGCCGGCCCGAGGACTTCGTGATCCCGGCCTCGAACCAGCACATCGCCCCCGCGCTCTGGCCGGCGAGCACGACCCCCTGGCGCCAGGCGAGGCTGAGGATCGAGGCGATGTCGTGCGCCTCCCAGACCGCCAGCAGGTTGACCAGGCTGCCGCCGCCGACATAGATCAGGTCCTGGTCGAGGAGGTGGTCGCGCAGCTCCATCGGCCGCCGGCCGAGACGGAAGAGCGAGACGTCGGAGGGCTCGCAGTGCCGCTCGCCGAAGGACGAGTAGAAGCTGGCGATCTGGTCGGAGGTGTCGCCGCTCGCGGTCGGCAGGATGCAGATCCGCGGCCGCTCGCCGCCCCCCTCGCCGGCGAGGCGGAGCAGCAGCTCGCAGACGGCGCGGTCGGGGGGACGGGAGCTGAACTCGTGCCCGCCCAGGGCGAGTATCCGCCGCACCGGCGTCGCCGTCGCGACTCCCCGCTCGGCTGCCATCAGGCGGCGGGCGCGGTCGAAAGCGCCTCCGGCAGCGGCGCCGCGGGCGGCGCCTCGCGGTCGCCGAGGAAGGTGGTCGCGATCTGCATCTCCACCACCCGCGAGCCGGCGGCGTCCAACCGGTAGCCGCGTGCCTGCGGGCGCGACGCCACGACCCGGCTCAGCTCCTCGCCGCGGAAGTGGAGGGCGGCGCCGTCCTCGGCGGCGTAGCCGCCACACATCCCTTCGCGCAGGAACCCGTGGTAGGCCTCCCCCCGCTTCGAGCCGCGCTCGTAGTGGACGCAATTGCTGAACGGCAGCAGCCCCAGGCCGCGCAGCCGCTTCGGCTCGCCGTGGAAGCCGCTGACCGCCTCGGCGAACCAGCAGAGCGAGCCGGCCGAAAGGCCGCAGAGGACGACCCCCGCTTCCCACGCCTCGCGCAGGATCGAGTCGATTCCGTGGGCGCGCCAGACGCCGAGCAGGCTGACGACGCTGCCGCCGCCGACGTAGATCAGGTCCTGGGAGAGGAGGTGGCGGCGCAGGTCGCTCGGGCCCTGCTCGCGGCGGAAGAGCGAGATGTGGGTCGGCTCGCAGCGGTGGGCGGAGAAGGCGCGGTAGAAGCGGACGATGTAGTGGTCGGCGTCGCCGCTGGCCGACGGCAGGAAGCAGACCCGGGGCCGCTCGGCCTTCGTCAGCCCGAGGACGTAGTCGTCCAGCAGGGGGTTGCCCGACTCCATCGAGAAGCCGCCGCCGCCGAAGGCGACGATCTGACGGGCTGCTGTCTCCATGTAGAGATGTTCGCCGCGCGGCGCCGCGCGGTCGTTATACAGCGGTCCGAAGTTCAGCCCGCCGCGCTCGCCCCGGCGTACAGCAGCCGCAGCTTGTTGCGGGCCCGGTGCAACCGCACCTTGACGGTCCCTTCCGGGATCCCGAGGCGGTGGGCGATCGCCGCCTGGGTCAGGTCCTCCTCGTATTTCATCTCCAGCAGGCGCCGGTCGCGCTCGCTGAGCAGCGCCAGGGCGGCGTGAAGGTCGGCGAGCTCGACCGCCGCCAGCACCGCCTCGTCCTCGGCCCCCTCGCGGAACTCGATCAGCGCTGTCGGGTCGGGCCGCACCCGGGCGTGCTGGCGGAAGGCCTCGTTGCGGACGATCGTCGCCAGCCAGTAGTTGCGGCTGGCGGGATCGCGCAGGGTCGAGCGCCGACGCCAGGCCCGGAGCAGGGCATCCTGAGCTATGTCCTCGGCCTCGCCCGGATTGCTCGCGTAGCGATACGCCAGTCGAAGACAGACCCTCTGTGCCTCACCCCACTCCCAGCCATCGTCGTTCCCGCGGCGATGCCCTATCGGAGCGCTGATTGAACGAACCTACATAAGCGGTGCATGAGATTGCCACCCTTGCGACGGAAACTGTCCTGAAGTTGCGCAGGTCTTCTCAAGCGTGAGCGGGGAAAAGGGGGAAGAGCAGGCGCGCTGGGCCGAGATCGCCTACGAGGCGATCGCCCCCGTCTACGACGGGTTCACCGCCCACCACGATTACGACCTCTGGCTCGGGGAGCTGATGCCGAAGCTGGAGAAGCACGGCATCCCCGGCAAGCGCCTGCTCGACGTCGCCTGCGGGACCGGCAAGAGCTTCATCCCGCTGCTCGAGCAGGGCTGGGAGGTGACCGCCTGCGACATCTCGCCGGCGATGGTCGCGATCGCCCGCGAGAAGGTCGGCGACCGGGTCGAGGTCTCTGTCGCCGACATGCGCGAGCTGCCGGTCTTCGGCGAGTTCGACCTCGTCTGCTGCCTCGACGACGCCGTCAACTACCTGCTCAGCCGCGACGAACTCGAGCAGGCGCTGACCGGTATGCGCCGCAACCTCGGCCCCGGCGGGCTGCTGATGTTCGACGTCAACACGATCGAGGCCTACCGCAACTTCTTCGCCGAAGAGGTCGTGGTCGAGCGCGACGGCTGGCGGATGACCTGGAAGGGCCTGACCAGCCCCGACGCCGAGCCTGGGACGATCGCCGAAGCGAGCTTCGAAGCCGAGCCCCTGGATGCCTCGCAGGGCCCGGCGATCCCGCCCGAGCTGCACCGCGAGCGGCACTTCCCCGAGAGCGAGGTGCGGGCGGCGCTGGAGGCCGCCGGCCTCACCTGCCTCGACGTCTACGGCCATCACCACGACGGGATTCCGAAGCAGCCGCTCGACGAGGCCGCCCATACGAAGGGCGTGTACATCGCCCGCGCTGCCAAGTAGACAACGGCAAGTCACCGGGGAGAGGCTTGAACCGCGGAGGAAGCGGGGACACACGACTATGGCCGTGGCTGGAATCTGCGAGCTGGTGCTGGAGACCGATGACGTCGGCGCCCTGGCGGGCTTCTACCGCGAACTCGGGCTGCGACTGCTGCTCGAGGAAGACGACCGGGTCTGGCTGGCGGTGGGGGATCGCTGCCGCCTCGGGATCTGGCCGCCTGGCGAGAAGGAGCACGCCGACCGCGGCGGCCGCCACGTCCACTTCGCCCTCTCGGTGGACCACGACCGCCTCGACGCGCTGAGCGCCGGCCTGCGCCAGCGCGGGGTCGAGGTCGACGGTCCGGTCGAGCACGAGGGCGGCGACCGCTCCGCGTATTTCTTCGACCCCGCCGGCAACCGGGTGGAGCTGTGGGACTTCTTCCGCGACGGCGACGGCGCCGAGCAGGGCGTGATGGCCCTGGCCGAGGACGGCGATGGCGCGTAACCGGGTGCGCTCGCTACTGCGGCGTTAGCCGGGCGAAGTACCCGAACCAGTTGCCGGAGCGCTCGGCCATCTCCAGGCCGGCCTCCGCGCCCATCCGCTCGAGGCCGGCGCGGGTGGTGAAGTGGGGGTCGCCGAAGAGCTCGCCGACGACGAGCCGGCCCTCCGGCTTCAACACCCGGCGGATCTCCCGCAGGGCCGCCGCGGCGTCCGGGATCTCACCCAGGACCGCGGTGAGGACGACGGCGTCGACCGAGGCGTCTTCGTAGGGGAGCTGCGTCGCGTCCCCACGGGTCGGAACCAGGTTCGAGAGTCCGCGCTCGCCGGCGGCCCGCATCACGTGGTCGAGGAACTCCTGCTGCAGGTCGAAGAGCTCCAGCGTCCCGCCCGGGGCGACCCATTCGGCCAACTCGCAGCTGTAGTAGCCGGTGCCGACGCCGATCTCCAGCAGCCGCTCGCCCGGCTGCGGGACCAGCACCGAGCGCAGCCGCTCGCGGGTGATGATCGGGTGCGGGGCTTCCACCCAGAAGCGCTGCCCGTAGGGACAGGCGGAGGGGTTCTTGCGCCACCAGAGCGCCGCCGCCAGCGTCGCTGCCGCGGTCGCGCCGAGAAGGTGTCGCGGGCGCATCGGCCTAGGCGCTGCCGAAGCCGACCCGGTGCTCGCCGGACTCGACCCGCAGGAACTGGACCTTGCCGAGGTAGAGGGCGATCGTCCCCTCCTCGGTGTGGAGGTCGTGCCAGCCGCCCTGCTCCAGGCTGGCGCGCAGCTCCTTCAGGTCCTCCTCGCCGAGCCGGGTGGAGATCACCTGGCCGCCCTCGAAGCCGATCTCGACTCGTTGCGCCTCAGCCATCAGTGTCCTCCCGCGGGTTCGACGATCTCGGTCAGGACCCCACCGGTCGAGCGGGGGTGGAGGAAGGCGACGCGGCTGCCGCGGATGCCGACCCGCGGCTCGGAGTCGATCAGCTCGATCCCGGCGGCGGCGATGCCTTTCAGCGCGGCGTCGATGTCGTCGACGGCGTAGGCGACGTGGTGCAGACCCGGCCCGTTCTTGGCCAGGTACTTGCCGACGGGGGTGTCGGGTCCGAGCGGCGCCAGCAGCTCGACGTGGCCGTCGCCGACGTCGAGCAGGACCGCCTCGACTCCCTGCGACTCCACCGTCTCGCGGTGGGCGAGCTCCATCTCGAAGTGGGTGCCGTAGAGGGCGATCGCGGCGTCGACGTCCTCGACGGCGACTCCGATGTGGTCGATCCTTCCGAACAAGGGCGCAGAGTCTATGCGGCCGGCGTTCGACTGTTCCTTTTCGTTGTTAGGCACGGATAAGGAACAGTCGAGCTCAGGCCTCGGCCCGGAGGATCTCCGCCAGGGCGGCGATCCCGACCTCCAACTGCTCCGGGGTCGGCTCCTTGGTCGCGACCAGGCGCTGGATCTCCCGGCCCGGCGTGTGGAAGGCCTCGGCCAGGGGCTCGCCGTGGTGGCGGTCGCTCCAGGCGAACATCTCGACCGCCAGCGAGGCGCCGCCGAGGCCGACGCCGGCCCGAGCGGCGGCGCTGGGGCTCTCGGCGATCCGCTCCAGCAGCAGGGTGCCGCCGGCCGAGAGCAGCATCATCGGCACGATCAGGTTGGAGCCGCAGCGGTCGTGCTCCTTCGGCACCGCGGCGACGTCGTCGACGTCGCGCTCGTAAGCGGCGATCGCCTTGTGCTCGACGCCGTGGTAGGCGGCGAGGTCGCGGTCGCTGAGGGCGACCAGCGCCGGCACCGCGCCGATCGCCTGCACGATCCCCTCCCGCCAGGCGCTCGCCGGCGCCCGCCGGCGCAGCAGCGAGGTGCTCGCCAGGGTGGCGGCGACCGCGGCCAGCACCCGCGCGTCCTCGAACGGCAGCCGCGCCGCCGGCATCCGCCGCCGGACCAGCGGCAGCACCGCCAGCGCCTCGGCCAGTTTCACCGGGCCGCGCAGGCCGGGCAGCTTGGCGACCAGCCCGGGCGCCAGCTCCGGCTTGCGCTCGGAGGCGACTTCGAGCGACCCGTCCCGCCGGCGCACCGCCGCCGCCCAGTGGGTCGGCCCGTGGATCAGCAGCCCGTTGCGGAGCGCCATCCCGCCGAGGCGGAGCTTCTGCGATTGCTCGGAGGCCACGATCCCAAGATAGGCGATGTGGCGTTCGCCGATAAATGGAGGGCGCCGAGCCCAGTCCTCTCGACGCCCTCGTTCCCCCTATTTGAAGTCCGGCCGGAGCCCCCCAGTCCAGGCCTCCGGCCGGATTGTCGGCTCTCCCTGGCTTAGCTTGGTGAGCCGCCCTTAGAAACCCCGAGGGGACCGAGAAGTTGCGCGGCTATTTTACGCGCTGTCTAATTTTTTCCTTAACGCCGCCAGCCGCTCTCCGAGCGCCTGCTCGAAGCCGCGATCGGTCGGCTCGTAGAAGCGCCGGCCGCGCAGCTCCTCCGGCATCAGCGGCTGGTCGGAGACCCCGCCCGGCTCGTCGTGGGCGTAGCGGTAGCCCTCGCCGCGACCGAGCGCCGCGGCCCCCGGGTAGTGGGCGTCGCGCAGGTAGTCCGGCGGGGTCTTGGCCCCGCTGGCGCGGACCTCGGCGCGGGCGGCGGAGAGGGCCTTGTGGGAGGCGTTGGACTTCGGCGCCAGTGCTAGGTAGACGCTGGCCTGGGCGAGGTTCAGCGCGCACTCCGGCAGGCCGACCCGGTCGACCGCCCGGGCGGCGGCGTCGGCGACGAGCAAGGCCTGCGGGTCGGCGTTGCCGACGTCCTCGGAGGCGAGGATGACCATCCGCCGGGCGATGAAGCGCGGGTCCTCTCCGCCCTCCAGCATCACCGCCAGGTAGTAGAGCGAGGCGTCTACGTCGGAGCCGCGGGTCGCCTTGATCCAGGCGGAGACGAAGTCGTAGTGCCGGTCGCCCTGGCGGTCGTAGTCGATCGCCTTGCGCTGCATCGCGTCTTCGACCGCGGCGACGTCGACCGCAGCCGACTTTGACCCCATCCCGCTGTGGTCAATGTCGGCTACGCGTTCAGCCGCTCGCTCCAGGGCGCCGAGCGCGACCCGGGCGTCGCCGCCGCTTCGCGTCGCCAGCATCTCCAGCGCCTCGTCGGTCACGGCGGGCGGATCGGCGATTCCCCGCTCCGGGTCGCCCAGCGCCCGCCGCAGCAGCTCTTCGACCTGGCCGGGCTCCAGTGGCCGCAGCTCGTAGATCTGGGCCCGCGATAGCAACGCCGAGTTGACCTCGAAGTAGGGGTTCTCCGTCGTCGCCCCGATCAGGGTCAACGTCCCATCCTCGACCGCCGGCAGCAGCGCGTCCTGCTGGGCCTTGTTGAAGCGGTGGATCTCGTCGAGGAAGAGGATCGTCGGCCGCCCGCTCGCCCGCCGCCGCTCCCGCGCCCGCTCGATCACGGCGCGGATCTCCGCTTTGCCCGCGTTGACCGCCGACTCCTCCTCGAAGGCCCCCTGCGCCCCCGCCGCGGCGATCCGCGCCAGCGTCGTCTTCCCCGCCCCCGGGGGGCCGTAGAGAATCACGCTGTGCGGCTTGCCGCTCTCGATCGCGCTGCGCAGCGCCGAGCCGGGGCCGAGCACGTGCTCCTGCCCGATCATCTCCTCCAGCGAGCGCGGCCGCATGCGGACGGCGAGGGGAGCGCCGGGATCGTGCCGACCGGCGGCGGGCGACCGCGGGCTTTCGGTCTCCCCCGTTTCGAAAAGCTGGTCGGCCATAGGAGAATGGAACCAGATGGCCTACTGGATCAAGTCGATCGGTGCCACCCGCTCGCCGCTGGACGACGAGTGGCTGACCGAGAAGAACATCGGCGTCGGCGGGCTTTCCTCTTCCCCGCGGCTGGCGCAGCGGGTCCACTTCCCTCATAAGAAGCGACCGACCGGGATCGAGATCGGGGACCGTTTTCTCCTCTACGGAATCACCCGCAGCGGTGGCCACCTGATCGGCGCCGGGATCTTCAAGTCGAAGTTCCGAAAGGAGGATCGCGAGGAGGAACTCGAGCTGAGGGGGAGTGAGGACGTCGCCGAATGGCCCTGGCGGATCGACATCGAGATGCTGATCTCCCTCTGGCGCGCGGAGCAGGGGCCGGCGCTGGACGCGATCGGCTGGGTGCCGACGGACATGAGCCGGCACTCGCACCGCCAGCTGAGCGAGCAGCAGTACCGGGACGGAGTGATGGCGCTGGCGAGGACAGCGCTGCCCGCCGGCCTGCCAAGCCCTTGAGATTCGGGGCGTAGAATCGCTCTCTATGGAGAGCGCAACGGCAGTCCCGACGTCCCAGCCCACCTCGACCCTGGAGTCGTTCAACACGGCGACCGGCGAGCTGATCGGCAGCGTGCCGACGATCGTCCCCGAGGAAGTGCAGGGCGTGGTCGACGACGTGGCGCGGATCCAGCCCGCCTGGGCGGAGCTGCCGGCGAAGACGCGGGCCAGCTACATGAAGCGCGCCGCCGACGCCCTGCTCGACGACATCGACGAGATCGCGAAGCTGCTCTCCGAAGAGCAGGGCAAGCCGCTGACCGAGTCCTACACGATGGAGCTGCTGCCGACGGTCGACGCGCTGCACTGGTGCGCGAAGGCGGGTCCGAAGATCCTCGCGGACGAGAAGGTGCCGATGACGCAGGCCTTCACGCTCTCCAAGAAAGGCCGCTTCAGCTACGAGCCGATCGGCGTCGTCGGCGTGATCGCGCCCTGGAACTACCCCTGGTCGATCCCCTTCGGCGAGGTCGCGATCGCGCTGATG
>Ga0164301_10000115_pt1 | contig 20146 bp, 16 predicted proteins | sample Whisoiple_231_MG_FD_109711 | JGI IMG/M metagenome (GOLD analysis project Ga0164301, IMG submission 109711) | Unamended control soil microbial communities from upstate New York, USA - Whitman soil sample_231_MG | ecosystem: Environmental > Terrestrial > Soil > Agricultural land ... | reverse complement strand
CCCAGTTCCAGCGCCTCCTCGGAGAGGATCGCGTCGCCGACCAGGTTCATCTCCAGAGCCTTGTTCTGACCGACGAGGCGCGGCAGGCGCTGGGTGCCGCCGAAGCCGGGGATGATTCCCAGTTTCACCTCGGGCTGTCCGAAGACCGCCGCCTCGGCGCCGATCCGCACGTCGCAGGCCATCGCCAGCTCGCAGCCGCCGCCGAAGGCGATCGAGTTGACCGCGGCGATGGTCACCACGCGCGCCTCGCCGAGGTCCTTGAACAGCGCGTGAGCGCGGTTGATCAGGTCCGCCCCGCTCGCCTCGTCCAGGGTCGTGAAGGCCTTGATGTCGGCGCCGGCCGAGAAGACGATCGGGACCGAGGAAGCGATCACCATCGCCCCAATCTCGCCGCTCCCCTTGACCCGGTTCCAGACCGTCTCCAGATCCTCGACCACCTGCGGCGAGAGCGAGTTCATCGGCAGATTGGCGAGCCAGGCGATCGCGACGTCGCCGCGGGTCTCCAGCTTCACCGTCTCGGTCTGCTCGCCCTCGTCTGCCTGCGGGTACGGGTAGAAGCCCTGCCCGGTCGAGAGGCCGTGACGGCCCTGGGCGACCAGCCGCTTGAGGGTGACCGGCGGCGCGAAGCGCTCACCGTGCTTCTCCTCCAGTTGCTCCATCGTCTCCAGCACCTTGTCGAGGCCCTCGACGTCTGCTTTCCAGAACGGCGGCAGCAGCCCTTTGCGGGGGTCGAGTCCGGCCCCGGTCATCATCCCGAGGTCGATGTCGCGGACCGAGCAGACGCCTTCCTCGACCAGCAGGCAGGCCTCGATCAGCGCCCGGCAGCTGAACATCGCCACCAGCTCGTCGCCGTCGGGCTCGGCCTCGCCCGGGATGTTCTGCTCGCCCTCCTTGAAGAAGCCCTCGCCACCCGTCTTGACGCCGAGCTTGCCGTCGGCGACGAGGCCCTGCAGGCCCTTGTGGACGTAGAAGCTCTCGCCGTAGGAGTCGTTGAGGTGTTCGGCGACGTGCAGCACGGTGTCGAGCCCGAGCAGGTCGGTGAGGAAGAACGGCCCCATCGGCGCCAGCTTCGCCCCCGCGATCGCCTCGTCGATCGCCTTGATCGAGAGCCCCTGGGTCTCCTGGGCGCGCCAGATCTCCCCCATCGTCGCCATCAGGACTTTGTTGACGACGAAGCCGGGGACCTCGCCGCAGACAATCGGCTGCTTCTTGATCGCCTGGGCGAAGTTGTATGACGCGGTGGCGGTCTCCTGCGAGGTGTCATCGCCGACGATCACCTCGACCAGCGGCATGATCGACGCCGGATAGAAGAAGTGGAAGCCGACGACCTTGTCCGGCCGCAGGGTCGCCTCGCCGATCTCGGTGATCGAGAGCGAGGAGGTGTTGGAGGAGAGGATCGCGTGCCCCGGAGTGACGGCGTCGAGCTCGCGGAAGACCGCCTGCTTGATCGCCATCTTCTCCGGCACCGCCTCGATCACGAAGTCGACGTCGCCGAACTCGTCATACGAGGTGGTGCCGATGATGTTGCCCATCACCTCGGCCAGCCGGGCGTCGGCGGCCTCCTGGGTCAACTTCTCCTTCTTGACCAGGCGGGCCAGCTGACCCTCGGTGACGCCGCGGGCTTTGTCGAGCGCCGCATCGACGAACTTCTGATCGATGTCCTTGACGACGACCGGGATGTCGGCGGCGGCGATCGCCTGCGCGATCTCGCCGCCCATGGTGCCGCCGCCGACGACGGCGGCCTTGGAGACGAACATTGGCTGAGGTTTCCTCCGGTTTTCGGCTTGACGATGCGGCGCGGGCCGCGGGAACCGCAGGCTATACAGATGCCTGCGGCTCCCGCTCCTCGGTCTCCTCTTCGCCTTCCTCCTCCGGCTTGAACCGCTGGTAGGCGAAGGCGCCGGCCAACAGCAGGAGACCGAGAGCGACAAAGGAGAGGGACCGGGCCAGCTCTTCCAGCTCGGCCAGGTCGTAGGTCCAGACCTTGGCGATCGCGACCCCCAGCAGCGCCAGGCCGCCGAACCGGGCTTTCCAGGACTTCCGCACCATGCCCCAGACGACCGCGCCGAAGCCGGTTGCCGCCCAGAAGGCGGAGAGCCAGGCCTGGCCGATCTCGCGGGCTTCGCCGCCGGCGTTGTCGCCGATCACGTCGATGATCGAAATCGAGCCGAGGTAGACGAATCCGCCGGCGCTGATGAAACCGGCAACCGTCGCAGCCTCAGGCTCGATCTCCCGGCCCCAGTACCAGCAGGCAAGCGCAGCGCCCGCGCAACAGACGATCGCAACCAACGAGCCGGCGAGATCGTCGACGCCTTCGGCGATCGCGATCGGCGGCGCCTCGACGACCAGCATGTGCAGGATCGCCAGGCCAAGGAACCCCAATGCCCCGATCAGCAGCCGTTGGGCGTCAGAAAGGGCCGGCGCAGGACCGCGATCGACACGCGTCGCCATGTAGGCCAGCGCTGCGGCCATAGCCGACCAGATCGCCACCAAGGTGGGTCCGTCGAAGGCGTTGGCCAGGCCGAAGCTGCCAAGGCCGATCCCGCCGCCGATCAGCAAGGAGCCGATTTCGCGGTGGATGCCGAAGCGGATCGCGACCGCGCCGAGGAGGAGGTGGGCGGCGGCGAAGCCGAAGATCCAGGCGTTCAGAGCGACGCTGGAGTCCCAGCCGATGGCGATGCCGCCGGCACCGACCACCACCACGCTGCTGAAGAGAAGCAGCAGCCAGGAAGAGACCGGCAGCCTTTCTTCGTCCTGACTTCGCAGCTCGTAGCCGAAAGCCGCAGCGGCGTAGAGGATCCAGAACCCGACCAGAACCGCGAGGACGAGCAGGGTGGGCTCGGACCGGCCGTCGAGGTACCCGGTCGAGTAGACCCAGTCGACCAGCTGCGGGGCCGAGACAACGAAGGCGCCGAGCGCCAGCCAGTTCCAGCGCTGCCAGAGGAGGACGCCGACGCTGGCGGCGAGCGCGAGGGCGACGAAGGCGATGTAGCCGCCGTCGGTTCCGGTGCCGACCAGGGCGGGGGCCGCGAGCGCCCCGAGTATGCCGACGCTGCCGACCAGCATCGAAGACCAGCGCACGGCGATGAACACCCCGATGACGCCGATCAGCGCCGCCGCCTCTAGTCCGAGGACGGGCGAGATCAGCTCATAGACCTGGGTCGCCACGACAGCGGTCGCGAATAAGCCAGGGATAGCGACGGCGACCGCCACGCGGGCGGCCTCGAGGTGCCCCTTCCGTTCGTGCAGCCAAACGCCGACGAGAAGCAGCGCCAGGGAGCCGAAGGCGGCCATGAGGGTGCGGATCTCCTCCGTGAACCAGCTGCTGTCGACGGCGCTGCGGAGGAAGAAGACGACGCCGAGAAGGGTCGCGAGGGCGCCGATCCAGGCGAGCACACGACCGCCGAAGAGGCGCTCGAACTCGATTCTCGACATCGGGTTGTAGGAGGGCGGCGGCTCATGGCCCGGGTCCCGGTCGGGCCCATGCCGGAAGGCGGGTGGCACGTAATTCGTCTCATCGTTCATTCAGATCACTCCCCAAATTGTTTGTTGACCGACGGTCAGTACCGTAGCAATCCTGTCAACCTTCGGTCAATAAGCCGCTACAATCAGGTGCGTGAGTCGTCCCGCCTACCGCCGCCTCGATGTCGACGAGCGCCGTCAGCAGCTGCTCGAGCGCGGCGCCGAGCTGTTCACCGCCCACCCCTACGACGAGCTCTCGATGAGCAAGATCGCCGCCGAGGTGGGGATCTCGAAGGCGTTGCTCTACCACTACTTCTCCAGCAAGCAGGCCTTCTTCGAGGCGACGCTGGGGGCCTGGGCGGAGCGACTGCGGGAGCGAACCGAGCCCGACCCCGACCTGCCCCCGGTCGAGCAGCTGGCCAAAAGCCTCGACGGGTTTCTCTCCCTGGTCGAGGAGAACGCCGTCGCCTACCGCAATCTGATGCAGAGCGCCACCGGCGTCCCGGAGATCCGCGACCTGATCGAAGAGGTGCGGCGGGTGACGGCGCAGAGGATCCTCGACGGGGTCTATCCCGACGGCGCGCCGCCGAAGGCGCGGACGGCGGTCAGCGGCTGGCTCTGGTTCATGGACGGCGCCTGCCTCAACTGGATCGAGCACCGCGACATAGAGCGCGAGGAGCTGCGCGACCTCCTGCTCGGGGTGCTGATGGGCGCCCTGATCGCCACCGGCACGCCGCCGGACCTGTCTTAAGTCACCTGCGGAGCCTGCCGATACAGCTCCTTCATGCGAAGGCAGGGGACGCTGTTCACGATGCTCGTCTGCGCGCTGCTTGCCTGCGGCGTGCTCGCCGGCACCGCCGCGCCAGCCTCGGCTGAGGTGCCGCAGGCGACCCTGCTGCGCGACGGCCGCGCCGTCGCCCCGCCCTCGGCTCCACCGGCGGTGAAGTCGATGATCGAAGCTGCCAACCGGATCCGCCACCGGCCCTACGTTTGGGGCGGCGGCCACCGCAGCTGGAACTCGCGCGGCTACGACTGCTCGGGCTCGGTCAGCTACGTGATGCACGCCGCCGGGCTGCTCGAATGGCCGCTCGACTCGACCGGCTTCATGCGCTGGGGAGGCGGCGGCGCCGGCAGCTGGGTCCGCATCTACGCCAACAAGGAACACGTCTTCGCGGTGATCGCCGGCCTGCGCTGGGACACCTCCTACAGTGAAGACGGCGACCGCACCGGCCCAGGCTGGAGTGAGCAGATGCGCCCCACCGGCGGCTTCCGCCTGCGCCATCCGCTCGGCCTCTCCAGCGCGACGCCGCTCGCCTAGCTCCGCTCCGGCCGTCCTCTAGGCTCGCGCGATGCGGGACCGTCTGCTGGACTTCGAACTCGCACTCGGCGAGCGGGCGAACGAGGAGATCGTCGAGTACGAGTGGGGACGAGCCTTCCTCTCCCCCACCCTGCCCCTGGCCTGGGACGCCAACTGGGCGCTGATCGAGCGGCCGGGGATGAGCGCGGCAGAGGTCGTCGCCGCGGCCGACGAGAGCCTGGCGGGATACGAGCACCGCGCCGTCGCGATCAGGGACGAAGCCGAAGGGGCTCGCCTGGCGCCGGAACTCGCCGCGATCCCCGGCTGGGAGACGGAGACGAACCTCTACATGGTCTGGCGTGAGACGGAGATCGCCCGCGACGGCGACGGCCGCGAGTGCACCTTGGCCGAGTGCGAAGACCTGCGCCGGGAGCTGATCCGCGGCGAGTTCCCGCCCGAGATGCCGGACCGCGACGCGACCGCCGATCAGCTTCTGGAGATGAACCGGCGCTTCAGCGGTGCCGCCGGCGATCGCTGGTTCGTAGCGCCGGCGGAGCAACCGGCAGCCGCCTGCTGCCTGCTCAGCGGGCCGGGGGTCGGTCAGGTCGAGGACGTCGGCACCCTGGCCTCGGCCCGGGGCAACGGTTACGCGAAAGCGGTGATCTCGGCCGCGCTGGCGTCCTCGCGCGAGGCGGGCCACGAGGTCACCTTCATCGTCGCCGACGCCGACGACTGGCCGCGCCTGCTGTACGAGAAGCTCGGCTTCGAGCCCTGCGGCGCCCTCCACGTCTTCAGACGGGCGCCGACAGCGGGGACAACCGCCTGAGGCCAAGCTTTATACGGCGGTACAAAAGCGAGATCTGGGAGGCCCTATTAGGCTCTCTGGTGCTCTTTTCGAGGGACCAAGACTTCAAACCAATCGCGCCGGGAGACTCGAGCGCGCACCTAGGGGGAGAACCCGACTGATGACCCGCATCCGCCAGCAGAACGTGACCGCAGCGCAGTGGAGCTCCAACGGAGGGGCCCTCGGCGCGCAGGACCTGACCCTCCCGGAGAACAACGACTTCGGGCAGAACGTCTTCTCCGTTTCCGTGCAGCGCGACCGCCTGCCGAAGGACGTCTTCGAGAAGCTGCAGACGACCCTGGCCGGCGGCGGCGCGCTCGACCCCAGCCTGGCCGACGCGGTCGCCGAGGCGATGAAGGAATGGGCGCTGGAAAACGGCGCCACCCACTACACCCACATGTTCCAGCCGCTGACCGGATCGACCGCGGAGAAGCACGACTCCTTCTTCGAGCCCTCGGGCGACGGCGGCACGATCGCCGACTTCTCCGGCAAGGAGCTGATCCAGGGCGAGCCCGACGCTTCCTCGTTCCCGACCGGCGGCGTCCGCGCCACCTTCGAGGCCCGCGGCTACACCGCCTGGGACCCGACCAGCCCCGCCTTCATCCTCGAGAACCCGAACGGGACGCTGCTCTGCATACCGACCGCCTTCGCCTCCTGGACCGGCGAGGCGCTCGACGCCAAGATCCCGCTGCTGCGCTCGATGGACGCGCTCAGCCGCTCGGCGATCAAGGCCCTGCGCCTGCTCGGCGACGACCAGGCCCAGCGGGTCTTCACCACCGTCGGCCCCGAGCAGGAGTACTTCCTGATCGACGAGCAGTACTTCTTCGAGCGGCCCGACCTGATCGCCACCGGCCGCACCCTGTTCGGCGCCAAGCCGCCGAAGGGGCATGAGCTCGACGACCACTACTTCGGCTCGATCCCGGAGCGGGTGCTGGCCTTCATGATGGAGTCCGAAACGGAGATGCGGAAGCTCGGCATCCCGGTCAAGACCCGCCACAACGAGGTCGCCCCGGCCCAGTACGAGATCGCGCCGATCTTCGAGAACTCGAACGTCGGCTCCGACCACCAGCAGCTGCTGATGCAGACCCTGGAGAACGTCGCCCGCCGCTACGGCCTCGTCTGCCTCCTGCACGAGAAGCCGTTCGCCGGCGTCAACGGCTCCGGCAAGCACAACAACTGGTCCATGGGGACGGACACCGGCTTCAACCTGCTCGACCCGGGCGATACTCCTGCCGACAACATCCACTTCCTGTTCTTCTGCGCAGCGGTGATCCAGGCGGTGAACAAGCACCAGGGCCTGCTGCGGGCCTCGGTCGCCAACATCGGCCAGGACCACCGACTCGGGGCCAACGAGGCGCCGCCGGCGATCATCTCGGTCTTCCTCGGCGCCGAGCTCGAAAAAGTGTTCGACGCGATCGCCGCCGGCGAGGGCGACCCGAACACGCCGGCCTCGTTCCTCGACCTCGGGACCCAAGTGCTGCCGCCGCTGCCGATGGACGGCGGCGACCGCAACCGGACCTCGCCGTTCGCTTTCACCGGCAATAAATTCGAGTTCCGGGCGCTGGGGTCGAGCATGTCGCTCGCCTTCCCCAACACCGTCCTCAACACGATCGCCGCCGAGGCGATCGACGAGCTCGCCGGCAAGCTGGAGGAGAAGCTGAACGGCGGCGCGGAGATGCCGCAGGCGGTGATGGAGCTCGTCAAAGAGAGCTACCTGGCCAACAAACGGGTCTGCTTCAGCGGTGACAACTACTCCGAGGAGTGGCACGCCGAGGCCGAGCAGCGCGGGCTGAAGAACCTGAAAACGACCCCCGACGCGCTTCCCGAGGTTCTCGCCGACGACACCGTCGAGGCCTTCGAAAAGTACGACGTGCTCTCCAAGCGGGAGCTGGAGTCGCGCTACGAGGTATGGGTCGAGCAGTACGCGATCCGCGCCAACATCGAGGCGGAGGAGACCTTCTCGATCGGCCAGACGTCGATCCTGCCGGCCGGCCTGCGCCAGCTGGCGCTGATTACCGCGGCCGGCGTCTCCGTCCTTGAGGGCGAGGTCCGCGAGCTGGTCGACGAGCTGGTCGCCGCCCTGGGCGATCTGAAAGAGGCCAACGCCTACCCCGACGACCTCGAGGGCCTCGACTGGGCGGTCTACGCCCGCGACAGCCAGCTGGCGGCGATGGACAAGGTCCGCGAGGCGGCCGACAAGCTGGAGCGCGTCGTCGCCGACGACCTCTGGCCGCTGCCGAAGTACGAGGAGATGCTGTTCATCAAGTAGGGAGCGCCACAGCGCTCCGCTTCAGCCGCGCGGCAGGACTCGCATCCGCAGTCCGCCGCGCGGCGAGAGGGTCGGCATCTGGCGGATCGTCACCGTGCGGCCGGGGAGCGCGTCGATGCGGAGGCGCTGCAGCAGCTTCGTCGCCACCAGCTTCACCTCGGTCTGGCCGAAGCGCTTGCCGATGCAGATTCGCGAGCCGCCGCCGAAGGGGACGTAGGCGCCGCGCGGCAGCGCCGCCTTGCGCTCGCGGGTGAACCGCTCGGGGATGAAGGCCTCGGGCTCGGGGAAGACTTCGGGCAGCCGGTGGCTGGCCCAGGAGCAGTAGTTGAGGTAGGCGCCCTTCGGCACCGTGAAGCCGCCGAACTCGAACTCGCGGACAGCCCGGCGGGGGCCGATCCAGGCCGGTGGGTAGAGGCGCAGCACCTCGTCGAGCACCATGTCCAGGTAGGGCATCTCTTTTTCCAGCTGCATCGCGCTCGGGGCGCCGCCGCCCAGGACTCGGTCCTGCTCCTCGTGCAGGCGCCGGGTCGTCTCGGGGTGGCGCGCCAGCTCGTGCAGCATGAAGGTCAGGGTCGAGGTCGAGGTGTCGTGGCCGGCGAACATCAGGGTCATCACCTGGTCGCGGATCTCGCGGTCGCTGAATTCCTCGCCGCCGGCGCCGCGGGCGCCGACCAGGAGGCTGAGGATGTCGCGGCGACCCGGGTCGGGGTGGGCGCGGCGGCGGGAGATCTCACCGAAGACGATCTCGTCGAGCACCTCGCGCGAGCGGTTCATCTTGCGCCAGGGCGTGCCCGGTCCGCGCAGCAGGCGCAGGGCGAAGTCGATTCCGTAGTACTCCAGCGCGCGCTCGAAGTGCTCGGCCGCGGCGGCGCCCTTGCCGGCCTCGTCGGGGTCGAGGCCGAGCAGCGCCCGCATCGCGATCCGCATCGCCAGGTTGCGCATCCACTCGTATACGTCGACCACCTCGCCGACCGGCAGGGAGTCGATCGCGAGGTCGGCCTCGATCGTCATCGCCTCGGTCGCGGCGACGATCTGCTCGCGGTGGAAGGCGGGCATCATGATCGCCCGGGCGCGGTCGTGATAGTCCTCGTCGACGGTGAGGAGGCCGTCGCCGAGCAGCGGGATCAGGTCGCCGAAGCTCGACTCGCGCCAGTGGAAGTTCTCCGGGTGGCCGACGGTGACGAAGTGGTTCGCCTCGGGCCCGAGCATGAAGATGACCCGGGTGTGCAGCAGCCGCATGCTGAAGATCGGCCCGAACCGTTCGTAGGCGTCGAGCAGCAGCGGCAGCGGGTCATGGGCGATCTGGTGGGTGCGGGCGGGGCTGAAGTCGGTCACGCCCGGTGGGTACTTCCCCCTCCCCCGCCACTCGTCGACGAGATCCTCGACCACCCGGCGGACCGGGTTGCCGGACATCTCCGGCGGCCGCTGGACGGGCGCCGTGGTGTCGACCGTTGCCATGCCAGGCATCGTAACTGGCTACCTGGCCAGTTTTCTGTCAGAGGCCCTGTAACCCGGCCAGCGCGAGGAAGAGGGTCACGGTGATGCCGCCGATGGCGAAGAAGCCGCGCATCATCGTCCGGTGCATTGCATCGAACCGGGCGTCGATCGATTTGACGTCGCCGCGAAGTTCGCGGATGTCTCCGTCGAGACGTTTGAATTCGCCGTCGACGCGCTTAAAGCCTTCAGTCATTCGCTGGTCGAGGCCTGCAATGTCCCGGTCCACCCGCTTGAAGCCTTCGGTCATCCGTTCGTCGAGGCCTGCAATGTCCCGGTCCACCCGTTTGAAACCCTCGGTCATGCGCTTGTCGAGACGATCGATCTCCCCGTCGACTCGCTTAAAGCCTTCGGTCATCCGCTTGTCGAGACCGTCGATCTCCCGGTGGACGCGCTGGAAGCCTTCCGACATCCGCGCGTTGAGGTCATCGATCCTCTTGTCGGTCGATCTGCTCTCCATCTCCATCGTCGGCATGATCCTAACGTAATGTTTCGTCTGTAACGGAACAAGACGCTATTGAAGAATTAGTGGGCCGAATGTGTGGCGGAACAGGGACTTCCGCGGATTCAGCCGGCCACAGCGGCGAGCTGGCCGCAGGCGGCGTCGATATCGCGGCCGCGGGTGAGGCGGACGGTGGCCATGACCCGGTGCTCGGCGAGGACCGCCCGAAAGCTCTCGATTCGCTGCGGTGAGGAGCCGTCGTAGGCGCCGGTCGGGTTATAAGGAATCAGGTTGACCTTGTAGCCGCGCGGGTCGAGCAGCTTGGCCAGTTCGCGGGCGTGCTCGGGATGGTCGTTGACCCCGTCGAGCATCACGTACTCGACGAAGACCTTGCGGCGGCGGGCGGCGCGGTAGCGCTCGCAGGCGGCCAGCACCTCGGCGATCGGGTAGCGCTCGTTGACCGGCATGATCTGCGAGCGCAGGCCGTCGTTCGGCGCGTGCAGGGAGAGGGCGAGGCTGACCGGCATCTCGCACTCGGCGAGGCGGTCGATCCCCGGCACCCAGCCGACGGTCGAGATCGCCGTGCGGCGGTGGGTGACGCCGAGGTCGGGCAGCCGTTCGCAGGCGGCGAGGACGTTGTCGACGTTCATCGTCGGCTCCCCCATCCCCATGAAGACGACGTGGTCGATGTCTTCGCCGCGGCGGAAGTGGAGCGCCTGGTCGAGGATCTCGTCGACCTCGAGGTTGCGGCCGAACTTCATCTGCCCGGTGGCGCAGAAAGTGCAGGTCAGCGGGCAGCCCGACTGCGAGGACACGCAGACCGAGCGGCGACCATCGCGGTAGCGCATCAGCACCGCCTCGATCGGGCGGCCGTCGGCGGTGTGGAAGAGGGTCTTGACGGTGCCGTCGTCGGACTTCGCCTCGGCGGCGACGGTCAGGGTCGAGAGCGGCACCTCGGCCGCGAGCCGCTCGCGCAGCGCCGCCGGCAGGTTGGTCATCTCCTCGTAGGACCGCACCCCGCGCGCCACCCACTCCCACACCTGGTCGGTGCGGTAGGACGGCTCGCCGGTCTCGGCGAGGGTGGCGGTCAGCAGCTCGCGGTCCACGGTCCGAGTCTAGGGACCGTGGACCTTCTCGCCGCGCTCGAGCATGCCGAGGAATTTGCGCAGCCGCCGCTCCCGCGTCTCCGGCTTCTTCGCCTCGTCGAGGCGGTAGACGATCGCGTAGCGGTTGGCGCTGTCGAGCCCGTCGAAGAACTCGCGCGCGACCGGGTTGGCGTCGAGCTCTCGCTGGAGGTCCGACGGCACCTCGGCGGTGCGCTGACCCGCGTAGGCGGCCTCCCAGCGACCGTCGGCTTTCGCCGTCTCCACCTCGGCCAGGCCCGCCGGGCGCATCCGCTCGGCCTCGATCAGCGCTTCGGCCTTCTCGCGGTTGATCTTCGACCAGCGCCCGCGGGGCCGGCGCGGGGTGAACCGCTGCAGGAAGAAGGCCTCGTCGAGGCCGCGCTTCTGGCTGTCGATCCAACCGAAGCAGAGCGCCAGCTCCAGCGCCTCGGCATAGGTGACGCTGGGCTCTCTCGATCCCTTCTTGGCGATCTTCAGCCAGACGCCGGCGGAGGAGTCGTGGCTCTCCTCCAGCCACGACTCCAGCTCGCCGGGGTCGGCGAAGAGTCGGATCGGCAGCTCCTCGGCCATCTCGCGGCCGAGCCTATGGCGCTATAGGCCCGCCGCGTCGGCGAGGAGGTCGACCTGCGCCGGATCGCTGGAGCTCGGGAAGAGGAAGAGCTCCTGGCAGCCGGCATCGGCGAAGGCGGCGATCGCCCCCTGGACGGCATCGGCGTCCTTGGCCGCCGAGTCGGCGATGAAGTTGGCGACGTCCTCGCCGAGCCAGGCGTAGTAGTGGGTGAGGTAGGCCTTGGCGTCCTCCTCGGCCCGGTCGCCGAGCGAGAAGTAGGCGAGGGCGGCGTTCTGCGGGGTCTCGCTGCGGCCTGACTCCGACCACGTCTTCTCGAAGTCAGCCCGCCACTCGGCGAACTGCTGCGGCGGCGCGCCGGCGGCGATCCAGCCGTCTCCGAAGCGGGCGGCGCGCTTGAAGGAGGCCTCGACCGAGCCGCCGACGAGGACGCGCGGGTGGGATGCCGTGTCGGGGCCCATCTCGTCGCCCTTCCAGACCTCCCAGATGCGCTCCAGCATCTCGTCGAGGTCCTTGCCGCGCGTCCCGGTCTCGACTTCGGCGAGCTCGTAGTCGTCGTCGCGCCCGCCAAGCCCGATCCCCAGCGTCATCCGGTGGCCGGAGATCGCGTGCACGCTGGCAACCTGCTTGGCCAGCGCCACCGGGTTTTCCCGCAGCGGCCCGAGCAGGACCGTGGTCGCGAGGCCGATCCGCTCGGTCACAGCAGCCGCCGCGGCGAGCGCGGTCAGAGGCTCGATGTTCGGATAGGCGATGCGGTCGATCGTGCCGAGACTGGAGAAGCCGCGGGCCTCGGCCCGTCGCGCCCACTCCGTCAACTGCTCCCCCGTGGTTCCCGGCACTGCGTTGGGAAGACCGATCGCGACGTCCATCTGAAGCTCCTTTCGGCTGGTTCTGCGGCTACCGGAACGCTAGCTACCCGGATTCACCGGGTAGCTCGACCAGAAGCCGATCGAGCGCTTCGCGGGCGTACTCGAAGACCCGCTCGTCGCCGCTGAGGCGGTAGCGGGAGTTGACTCCCATGACCAGCGCGTAGAGCTCGAAGGCGAAGCGCTCGGGCCGCTCGACGCCGGCGACGCGCGCCTGGCGCTCCAGCTCGCCGAGCCAGGCGTCGAGGGCGGCGGCAATCGCATCGCGGACAGGGCCGGGTCGGTCGTCGTACTCGGCCGAGGTAGCCGCCCAGAAGCAGCCGCCCGAGTAGGAGTCGAGCTGGGCCAGGTAGCGCTCCCCCATCGCCCGGATCCGCGGCCCGCCCTCGGGAACGTCGAGCGAGGGGACGATCACGTTCTCGCGAAAGCGCGCCGCCGCCGCCTCCACCGTCGCCAGCTGCAGCTCCTGCTTGGAGCCGAAGTGGGCGAAGAGGCCGCTCTTGCTCATCCGCAGCTCGGCGGCGAGGCGGCCGATCGTCAGGCCCTCCAACCCCTCGACCGAGGCCAGGTCGACGGCGCGGTCAAGGATCGAGGCCCGCGTGTCGCTGCCCTTCTGAGTGACGGGAGTCACAGACGTAGGATATAAAAAAGCACGAACGTTCGTTTCGATAGCCCGGCAAGGCCCGGGGAACGCTGTGGAGGAGGAGAGATGGGCGAGTACGCGGTGAAGAAGATCGACGAGATGGAGGCGGTTTACCTGGGCGCCTTCAAACGGGCTCGGGCGGAGCTGGGGGTCGAATCGTTCGGCCTGCAGGTGATCGACCTGCCACCGGAGTTCGAGAACTACCCCGAGCACGACCACGCCGAAGACGGCCAGGAGGAGGTCTTCATGGCGATCCGCGGCGGCGGCGAGATCGAGATCGAGGGCGAGCGCTTCCCGCTCGACCCCGACCACATGGTCCGCGTCGCTTCGGGCACCAAGCGCAAGGTCTGGCCTGGCGCGGAGGGGATGCGGATGGTGATCGTCGGCGGCGTGCCCGGCGCCGTCTACGAGGCGCCCCCGATCAGCCGGCTGGGCGAGCCGGACCCGATGGCGCAGTAGGAGCGGCGGATAGGCTGGGGGCTGATGCGACGCGTCTCGTCCCTGGTCGTCCTTATCGCCCTCGCGGCGCCGGCCCTGCCGGCGGCCGCCGGCGCGGCGCCGACCTCGCAGCACGAGGAGGACGCGATCGTCGTCGTCTCCGGCGACGTGACCGTCCCCTGCGGCGAAACGGTCGACGGGATCTACGTCGCCAGCGGCGACGTGCGGGTGGCGGGGAAGGTCGACGGCGACGTCGTCCTCGCCTCCGGCGCCGCCACGGTCAGCGGCAGGATCGACGGCGACCTGGTCACCTTCGGCGGCCAGGCCCGCCTCCTGCCCCGCGCCTATGTCAGCGGCGACGTCCGCTACGGAGACGAGCGGCCGATCGTCTCCGGCGACGCGATCGTCCGCGGCGACGTGACCAAGGAGGACTGGGGCGACTCGGTCGACTTCCTCCCCTTCCTCGGCGCCTTTGTCTTCTGGCTCGCGGTCGGGATCTCGATGGCGATCCTCGGCGTGCTGCTGCTGCTGATCGCCCCGCGCGCCGCCGAGGCGCTCCACGCGCGCTCGCGCGAACGGGTCGGGCCGGTTATCGCGATCGGCTTCGCGATCGGGATCTGCCTGCCGCTGGCAGCGGCGATCGCCCTCGTCACCCTGGTCGGGATCCCACTCGCCTTCGTCATCGGCCTCTCGCTGCTGCCGCTGGCGGCGGTCGCCTACGTCACTGCCTGCTACGCGCTCGGCCGCCGCGTCGTCGGCGAACCCCACGGCAAGTTCTGGGCCTTCCTCGCCGGCCTGGCGATCCTGCGGGCCGCCGCGCTCGTCCCCTTCCTCGGCTTCCTCGTCGGCCTCGCCGCGGTGGTCTTCGGGCTCGGCCTGATCGGCGCCGCTATCGGCGCCGCTCGGGATCCGGAGCCGGAGCCGGCTCAAAGCCCGGGCAGCTGAGTACCGGCAGCCGCGGGTAGCGCGGGTAGTCCGGTTCGGTGCGCGATCGCTCGCAGAGCGAGAAGACCGAGCCGCGCGTGTTCGGCACCAGCCGCTGGTGGCGACATTGGTCGCAGAGGCCGGCTTGGGGTCGCAGCGGCGCCATCGACCGAACCTAGACGATCATTGCGGCCGGAAACTGCGGCCTCGGAACCAGAGAGTCCCGCCCCCGCGGGGCCTAGCCTTTGTGCGTGACCCGAGCCGCGACCCTCTTCGACTCCGATGCCGCCTCCTACAGCGGGACGGTCGAGGTGATCGGCGTCATCTACAAGGCCGAGGACGACGGCTACGCGGTGCTCGAGGTGCAGGAGACCGAGTCGGGTGAAGGCTTCGCCCTGGTCGGCCCGGTCGGCCACCTCGAGGCCGGCGGCCGGGCCGAAGTAAGCGGCGAGTGGCAGACCCACACCCGCTACGGCCGCCAACTGCGCGCCCAGGGCGCGCTGCCGCTCGACCCGACCGACCGCGAGGGGCAGGTCGCCTACCTGCTCTCCCTTAAGCACATCGGCCGGAAGCGGGCCGAGCGGCTGGTCGACGAGCACGGCGAGGGCGTGATGCAGGCGATTGCCGCCAACCCGGAAGCGGTCTTCGGCTCGCTGCGCGGTGTGAGCGCCGACCAGGCCGCCGCCGCGACCCAGTCCTGGTACGCAAGCAGGGCGATCCGCGACCTGCACGTGCAGCTGGCGCCGCACGGCCTTGCCCACCTGGCGGCGCCGATCCACGCCCGCTACGGCGACAGCTCGATGGCGATCCTGCACGAGGACCCGTACCGGTTGACCGAGGTGCCGGGGGTCGGCTTCGCCCGCGCCGACAAGATCGCCCTCGCCGCCGACGTGCCGCCCGAGTCCGACCGCCGCGCCCAGGCCGCCGCGCTGCACGCGCTGATCGAGGCCGAGCAGCAGGGCAACTCCTACCTGCCGGCCGAGGAGCTGGGTCGGCGCACGGCGCGGCTGATCGGCCTCGCGCCCGACCCCGAGGTGATCCTCGCCGCTCCCGGCCTGGTCGAAGACGAGGGTCGGGTCTACCGTGAGGGGACGCACGCCAGCGAGCTGGCGGTCGCGGCGACGCTGGCCACGCGGGCCGGCGCCCCTCCCCACCTCGACCACGAGCCGGACGAAGCACCCCGCGGCAAGCTGACCGACGAGCAGTGGGCGGCGGTGCGGGCGGCGTTCGCGGCACGGGTCTCGGTCCTCACCGGCGGCCCCGGCGTCGGCAAGACCGAAGCGACCCGCGAGATCGTCGCCGAGGCTGAAGCCGCGAACGCGACGATCGCCCTCTGCGCGCCGACCGGGCGCGCCGCACGGCGACTGGAAGAGACCACCGGCCACGAGGCGAAGACGATCCACCGAATGCTGGAGTGGATGCCGGGGCGCGAGCCGGCCTTTCGCCCCGGCCGGCCGTTGCCGGTCGACCTGGTGATCGTCGACGAGTCCTCGATGCTGAACCTGCGCCTGGCCGAGGTGCTGCTCGGCGGCCTGGCCGAGTCGACCCACGTCGTCTTCGTCGGCGACGCCGACCAGCTGCCGCCGATCGGGGCCGGCAAGCCGTTCGAGGATCTGATCGCCTCCGGCGCCGCGCCGGTCGTGAGGCTGACCCAGATCTTCCGCCAGGCGGCGCGCTCGATGATCACCACCGCCGCCCACGAGATCAACCACGGCCGCCCGCCCCACCTCGAGCCGGGGCCCGAGCAGGACCACGACTTCTTCTTCATCGAGCGGGGGACGCCGGAGCGGGCGCTGGAGACGGTGGTCGAGGTGGTCGCCGAGCGGGCGCCGGCGAAATTCGCCGTCGACCCGATCCGCGAGGTCCAGGTGCTGGCGCCGATGTACCGGGGGCCGGTCGGGATCGACGCGCTCAACGAGCGGCTGCAGGCAGAGCTCAACCCCGACGGCAAGCGCGCCCTCGGCGACCGCTTCCGGATCGGCGACCGGTTGATCCAGACCCGCAACTCACACGAGCTGGGGTTGATGAACGGCTCGATCGTCTTCCTCCGCGCCGACGACCCCGAAGAGGAGACGATCGTGGTCGACACCGACGACGGCGGCAGCCTCGTCATCCCCTACGGCGAAACGGCGACGCTGCGACTCGCCTACGCGATCTCGGTCCACAAGGCGCAAGGCTGCGAGGTGCCGGTGGTGGTCGGCGTCTGCCAGCGCTCGCACTCGCGGATGCTGACCCGCCCCCTCCTCTACACGGCGATCACCCGCGCCCGCAACAGCTGCGTCCTGGTCGGCGACCGGGTCTCGCTCGCCGCGGCGGTGAGCCGTGACGACAGCGGCGGCCGCCACTCCGGGCTGGCCGAGCGCCTGCGCGGCTGAAGATCCCCGCGACGGTCCAAATAGCCTAAGCGGGTGGAGAGGAAGCGCCTGCCCTGGGCCGAGATCGGGATCACCCTCGCCGGAATCGCCCTGCTGGGCGCGATCGTCGTCGCCGTCGACCCGCTGCGTGAGGCGGTCAGCGCCCTGCTCCAGGGCGACCACGAGGAGGTGCGCAACCAGATCGACCGGCTCGGCGTCGGCGGCCCGCTGCTGATCCTCGCCCTCGCCCTGCTCCACAGCGTCGTCTTCTACCCGGCCGAGATCGTCGACGCGGCCGCCGGCTACGCCTACGGCTTCTTCCCGGCGATGGCCCTGGTGATGACCGGCTGGCTGCTCAACGGACTGGCCTGCTGGGCGATCGGCCACCGGGTCGCGCGGCCGCTGCTCGACCGCTGGTTCGGGGAGGAGCGCTTCGAGCGGGCCGAGGCGGCGATCGAACGCGGCGGGGCGACCCTGCTGATCGCCATGCGCCTGATCCCGATCCTCCCCTTCAGCATCGTTTCCTACGCCGCCGGCGCGGCCCGGGTCCCCCTCTGGCGATTCGTCTGGACCACCCTCGTCGGCTACCTGCCGATCACCGCGATCTCGGTCTATTTCGGCACCCGCCTCGAAGGCCTCTCCCTGACCGACCCGCTGGTGCTCGGCAGCGCCCTGGCGCTGCTGGCACTGCTCGGCGCCGGCCACTGGGTGATGCGACGCCAAGCCCGCCGCTCCTCGGCCTGAGAAACGGCTAGCCGGCGGCGACCACGCGGAAGCGGAACAAAGCAGGCGACGGGTCGACGAGGCCGGTGGCGCCGCGCGCCTTGACCTTGAGCAGATGGCGCCCGAGGCTGAACCGGCGCACCAGCTTGGCGCCGCAGGGCTTGAAGCCGGCCTTGTCGACGTTGCAGAGGAAGGTCGCGTCGGCCTGGTCGGAGCGGAAGCGGAAGACGAGGCGGGCGCCGCTGCCGTTGGTCTTGACGGTGGCCGGCGGGTGCTGGGCGAAGGAGGTGGACGGGGCCTGCGCTTGAGGCTGCGGTTGCGGCTGCGGGCCGGGCTGCGGCGCGACCGGCGGCGTCACCGGTTCGACCGGCGGCGCCGGCGGCGCTTCCGAGCCCCAGTTGCCGGGCGCGACGAAGACTGCGCCGGAGGCATCGGGCGGTTCGCACGTCCCCGCCGGCGGGAAGGCGGTGCCCTCGATCGCTTCCAGCGCTCCCACCGCTTCGATCAGCCCGCCGCCGACCCCGCAGGGGCCGAAGGAGCCGACCGGGGCGGCGCTGACGGCGAGCGCTTCCCGCACTTCTTCGGGCGAGGCGCCCGGTTCGTCCTCGAGCATCAGGGCGGCGACGCCGGCGGCGTGCGGGGCCGCGGCGGAGGTGCCGCAGAAGCGCCAGACGCCGGGTTCGGATTTCGGTTCGGAGGCGAAGAAGGTCGTCGCGCCGCAATCCGTCGCGGCGACCTCGGGCTTCGAGAGCTCTTCCGGCGAGAGAAGCTGAGGGGCGGGGCTGGTGCCTTCGACCGGGCCGTAGTAGTGCGTCACCGGCCCGCGCGAGGAATAGGTCTCCGGTTCGGCGCTGTCGTCGAAGGGGACGGCACCGACGGCGATCGCACCCGCAGCCCCGGCGTGCCCGTAGATGCTCGGCCCGACCACGTCGCCGCCGCCGGATTTGGGGTACTCGATGCCGCTGACGCCGCCGCCGTTCTGCAGGAAGATGAACTTCAGCCGCGGATCGGCGCTGCCTTCGAACCTGTTGATCACCAGCTGGACCGTCTGCTCTTTGCTGCTTTCGTTCAGCCACTGGACGATCTCCACCGGCTGCTGCGTGTCGGCGACGTTTTCTTCGACCGAGCCGGTCAGCACTTCCCCGTCGGCGTTGAGCAGGAGCGCGTCGAGGTCGGTTTGGACGCCTTCCCACGGTTCCGCCCACTGCAAGTCGACGCTGAGGACTTCTTCGGGTTCGACTTTGATCCCGAAGGTGCGGTCGGTCGCCGCCCCTGGGTTGAAGTCCATGCAGTGACTGCCGTTGAGCACGGCGAGATCGGCAACTTCCGGCGGGCAGGCACCCGAGTCGCGGTACTCCGGGGCTTCCCAGGAGGCGATTTCGTTTTCTTCGGCGTCGAAGAGGTTGTCGTTGGCGGCGGCCGAGAGGTAGATGGCGCCCTCTGCCGTCACCTGGTTGGCCGCGGCAGCCACCGGGCCGTCCTGGAAGAAGGGCTCTTCGAAGTAGCCGACGTCGTCGACGACCACCTCTGCGCCGGCTCCGCCTTCGCTCACCGGCTTGGCGAGGTCTTCGATCCCTTCGGCGAAGGCGAGTTCGCCGTTGAAGGCGCTGTTGAAGGCCAGTTCGGCGCCCGGCGCCATGTCGTGGACGATCTGCAGCATCCCCCGGCCCTCGTCGAACGGTTCTTCTTCGCCGGGCTGGAATTCGTAGTCCCTGAGGTCTTCCACCGCGGTCGACTGACCGGGGCAGGTGTTGCGTTTCCCGGGCAGGTCCTTGGAGAGGACGTCCTGCGGCTGTTTGGTCGCGACCGGGCCGCCGGTCACCGCTTCGTTGGCCTGGTTGAGCGAGTCGGAGAGGACGCCGACGGTGACGCCTTCGCCTTCAACCCCGAAAGTTTTGCGCGCTGCCTGTGCATTCAGTTGGGTGACGCCCTCGGAGACGACGTCCCCGCCTTCACATGAAGTGAAGGCACGCAGGATCGGCGCCCGGACCTGGGTCACGGCCGCGACTCCCGGCACGCCGGCGAGGCCGGCGAGGCCGTCCTGCGGCACGCTGACGGTGACGCGCTGGTAGCGACGGGCCGCGGCGACCACCCGCGCCCCGGCTTCGCGCAGCTCGGGCAGCGCCGCGATCGCCCCCTGGTCGAAGCGGACGTCGACGAGCAGGCGCTTGCCGTGGCGGATCAGGCTGCCCGGGCCGCTGGGCGCGACCCCGGCGATCTTCGCCTGCCCGGCCGGGGGCAACGCCCGCACCGACGGCCGAGCCAAAGCCCTCAACGCCGGCGAGAGCGGACCCTCGCTCTTCACGACCGGGTTGGCGAAAGATGACGCCGGCGAGGAGCAGGCGAGGGCAAGCAGGGGAAGGAACAACGCCGCCCGGCGACAGGAGAGAGCTCTGGCTCGGAACATCCTCATCACGGTATCGGCCGATTCGACAGCCGACCTGAACCCTAGACCCGAATATCGCGGTCACCGTTTCGACCTCGCGCCGCCGGAAGATCCTGCTACGGTCCCCACCGTTAGGGCCGGTAGATACCGGCGAAAGTTGTGCGTAGCGCTCGCAGTCGTTGCTTCACCGCATCCTCCGCGTTCGCAGCACATGAAGTGGAGGCAATGCATGCCGACTGGAACTGTCAAGTGGTTCAGCGACGACAAGGGCTACGGGTTCATCACGCCCGACGACGGCTCGAAGGACGTCTT
>Ga0164301_10000110_pt1 | contig 20358 bp, 21 predicted proteins | sample Whisoiple_231_MG_FD_109711 | JGI IMG/M metagenome (GOLD analysis project Ga0164301, IMG submission 109711) | Unamended control soil microbial communities from upstate New York, USA - Whitman soil sample_231_MG | ecosystem: Environmental > Terrestrial > Soil > Agricultural land ... | reverse complement strand
CGCGATGACGCCGCGGCGCGCCGCCTGGGCGAGGTCGAAGCGCGAGGTCTGGGTCGGGAAGAGGTCGGCGACGTGGCGGGCGATCAGCGCCCCGGTCGCGGTCATGCCGATGTAGACGGGGCCGTTCCACTGGCGGATGCAGGCGCTGGTTTTCTCCCCCAGCGCGGTGTGCGCCTCGTCGCAGATGACGATCGAGTAGGCGTCGGAGACTTTCTTGTGGTTACGGACGAACCACTGGTAGGTCTCGACCGTGACCGGGCCTTCGGGGTCGTCGCGGCCGTCCATCAGCGGCGGCCGCAGGCGCTCCTTGTAGCCGCGGTCGGAGATCTCGCCGATGAACTGGTCGACGAGGTTGCGGCGGTGGGTGAGGATCAGGACGCCGCCGGTCTTGGTCGCCTCGATGAAGCCGACGGCGGCGACGGTCTTGCCGGCCCCGGTCGCGTGCTCGAACCAGAAGCGTCGCTCGGCGCCGGGGTCCTCGGGCGCCTCCTCGACGACCTCCTCGTCCTCCTCGGCGGGCTGTTCCTCCCAGTCCTGGGGCTCCTCGTCGGGGTCGACCTCGTCGTCCTCGTCGACGGCGAGGTCCGCCGCCTCGGCGGCGGGATCGGCCACGCCGGCGTCGCCGTTCGGCTCGCCGTTGCCGTTCTCCACTTCGAGGGCGCCCGCGGTTTGCTGCTGACCCATCAGCTCGGCGAGGGTGCCGGAGAGGGCATCGACCTGGTGCGGGTTCAGTTCGGCGCCGTCGCGCAGCTTCGGCGGCTCGTCGGCGAGGAAGCGCTCCAGCCCGAGCAGCAGGGAGAAGTCCCGCCGCCACTGGATCGAGGGGTTCTCGGCCCCTTCGTCGAGCTCCTTCAGCGCCGTGTCGAGAGCCCGGCGGCGCGCCGTGCCCGGCGCCAGCGCCTCGGGACCCTCGCCGTCGAGCAGGAAGGGCTCGCGCACGAACGCCGCCGCACGCTCGATGTCGGCGCTTGAAGGAACTGCCGCGTCGGCGGCAACGTCGCTGGTCTTGGCCATAGAAGGCTTCCGGGGCTTCCGTCCCCACCGCACAACACAGAGATACGGCTGGGACAAGTGAACGAGGCTGCGGGGGCTCGACTGGAATCTCCCCCCGAGTACTCAGTGCGATCCGCGAGCCGCGAACCGAACGCCCGTATTGTACCCATCGAGCGGATGGCCGGGCGATCGAGACCACTAGTTGCGGTAGGGGCGCTGGTGCTGGCGGCGCTCCTCGGCGGCGGATGCGGGAGCTCCGGCGGCGGCGATTACGGCGGTCCGCCCCCCGACTACGCGAAGGCGCTGGCGGGATCGCCACCGCCGCTGGCCACCCTCCACAAGCAGGCGAACGAGCTGCTTCCGGGCGGGACCGAGGCCTACGAAAAGCGGATCGAGTCGCTGCGCGGCTTCCCCGTGGTCGCCAACGTCTGGGGCTCGTGGTGCCTCCCGTGCCGCCAGGAGTTCCCCGTCCTGCAGCAGCTCTCGGCCCGCTACGGGAAAAAGGTCGCCTTCCTCGGCGTCAACTCCGAAGACTCCGACGACGCCGCGACGACCTTCCTCGAAGAGGAGCCGGTGCCCTACCCCAGCTACACCGACCCCGACAAAGAGATCCTCTTCGCGCTCGGCGGTTTCGGCGGCCTCCCGGACACCGCCTTCTACGACAGCTCCGGCAAGCTCGTCTACCTCAAACAGGGGCCCTACCGCGACGAGTCCGAACTCGAAGCGGACGTTCGCCGCTACGCGGCCCAGGGCGCATAATCAGAAGCGATGGAAGCGTTCATCGTCATCGCCGCGATCGGGGTCGGCCTGCTGCTCGCCGAGCTGCTGCTGCCAACCGGCGGGGTTCTCGCCCTGCTCGGGGTCATCGGCCTGACCGCCGCCGGGATCGTCGCCTTCGACTCGGGTGGCGACCATGCCGACCTCGCCGGCGGGGCACTGATCGCCCTCGGCATCGTCTCCGGGATCACCTTCTACTTCGTCACCCGCAAAGTCCTCGCCGCCCACCGCAACGAGAGCGTGCGGACCGGGACCGAGGAGATGGTCGGCGCCAGCGCCGAGGCGCGCAGCACGATCGACCCCGACGGCCGGGTCTGGCTCGGGGGGACGATCTGGAGCGCGCGGCTGGCCGAGGGGGCGAGCCCGATCGGGCTTGGGGATAGAGTCCGGGTCGAGGCGGTGGACGGGCTGACGCTGGTCGTGCGGCCCGATCCGCAGACCGCGGTTAACGCGAGCGAAGGAGTGGGTTGATGGACGTCGTCGCAGGAATCTTCCTCGTCCTCCTGTTCTTCGGGGCGATCGCCCTCGGCTCCTCGGTGCGGATCCTGCGCGAGTACGAGCGCGGTGTGATCTTCCGCCTCGGCCGCCTGATCGCCCAGAAGGGCCCGGGCCTGATCCTGCTGATCCCGCTGGTCGACCGGATGGTCAAGGTCGATCTGCGGACGGTCACCCTCAACATCCCCCCGCAGGAGGTGATCACCCGCGACAACGTCCCCTGCCGCGTCAACGCCGTCGCCTACTTCCGGGTGGTCGACTCCAACCGGGCCGTGGTCGAGGTCGAGAACTACCTGATCGCGACCTCGCAGATCTCGCAGACGGCGCTGCGCTCGGTGCTCGGCAAGGCCGAGCTCGACCAGCTGCTGGCCGACCGCGAGCGGCTCAACGAAGAGCTGCAGAAGATCATCGACGAGTCGACCGAGCCCTGGGGGGTGAAGGTGACCGCGGTGGAGATCAAGGACGTCGAGATCCCCGAGCAGATGCAGCGGGCGATGGCGCGCCAGGCCGAGGCCGAGCGCGAGCGGCGGGCGAAGATCATCAACTCCGAGGGCGAGTTCCAGGCCGCGCAGAAGCTCACCGACGCCGCCGACATCATCAGCACCAACCCCGCCTCGCTGCAGCTGCGCTATCTGCAGACGCTGCTCGAAATCGGCACCAACCAGAACACCACGGTGGTCTTCCCGCTGCCGATGGACGTGCTGGAGCCGTTCGTCGGCAAAGGCTCCGCGGCGCGCGCCGCGGGCACCGAGCGGCCGCCCCGGCCGCCGGCTGCGCCACCGCCGCCGCCCGAGCCCGAGCCGCCCGCGAGCGACGATCCCGACGTAGGCGACCTCCCCCCCTCCCGCTCCTGAGCGCGCCCGAGATCCGCATCGACCAGCTGACCGGGCTGAGGACGATCCTCGCCCCCGGCCGCGCCGCGCGCCCGGACAGCTTCTCGGCCCGCGCCAGCGAGCCGAAGGGCCCCGAGAACTGCCCCTTCTGCGAGGGCCGCGAGGACCGCACCCCGCCCGAGCTCTACGCGACGCGCCCGGGGGGCGGCAAGGCAGACGGGCCGGGCTGGACGACGCGGGTGGTCCCGAACCTCTACCCCGCCCTGGGCACGCCGCAAGGCGCTTTGGTGAACCAGGAGGCGACCAAGGCGACTACCGGCGGTCCCGCCACCGACGCGGGGGCGTTCGCCAGCGCCGGCGATCCGCTGCTGGCGACCAAACGGGCCGGCGAACCCGACCTCTTCTCCTCGCGCCCCGCCGCGGGGACGCACGAGGTGCTGATCAACTCGCCGCAGCACCTGACCGCGATGGCGGAGCTGGGCGACGAGCAGTTCGCCGCCGCGATCGACACCTGGCGCGAGCGGATGCGGGCCCATGGCGAGGCCTCCTACCTGCAGCTCATCGTCAACGAGGGCGGCGGGGCCGGGGCGTCCCTCGAGCACACCCACGCGCAGCTCTACGCGCTGCCGTTCGTCCCCACCGCGGTCGCCCGCGAGCGCGAGCGGGTCGGCGCCTACGGCGAACGCACCGCCGGCGGCGGCCTCCTGAGCGACGTCCTCGTCGAGGAGGTGCGCCGCAAGGAGCGGCTGGTGGCGATCGACGAGGAGGCGGCGCTGGTCTGCCCCTGGGCCTCCCGCTCGCCGTTCGAGCTGCGGGTGATCCCGCGCCGGGAGAGTGGGCGCTTCGAGGAGGACGAGACCGGGGCGGCGATGATCCGCACCGCGATGCGCGCCCTCGCCGCGCTCTTCGACGGGCCGCCGGAGCTGAACCTCTGGATCCGCACCGCGCCCCGCGGCGCCGAGCAGTTCCACTGGCACGTCGACATCGCGCCACGACTGACGATCAAGGCCGGCTTCGAGCTCGGCACCGGGGTCGACATCAACGTCTACCCGCCCGAGCGGGCGGCGTCCGACCTGAGAGAGTGCCTCTGATGCAGCCGACCCCGCGGCCGATCCCTCGCTTCATCGCCGACTCCACCCAGGAGGGGATCCCGCACGGGCGCTTCGCCGAGCGGCTGCGCGAGGAGCTGGTGAAAGCGGTGGCGGCGATCGAGGACCTCCCCGCCGGCGCCGAGGTGCCGGCCGAGGTCGACTGGTTCCCCGAGCGCGCCTGGGGCGGCCGGGTCTGGGTTCCGTGCTCGGCCCACACCGAGAGCGAGGAGGGCCGGCTGGAGCTGTTCGGCCACGTCTCCTACGTGCAGCCGCCCGAGGGCGAGCCCACGGGCTTCGCCGCCAAGGCCGACTTCACCGACATCCTCGCCGCCGACAACCCGGACTGGCGCATCGACCTCAACGACGACGTGATCGGCCGCTGGCGCGGGGAGAACGGCCGCGCGGGCGCCGTCACCCTGGTCTGGGGCAGGCCGCTGGTCCGCGGCGCGATCGCCGCGACCGCTGTGATCGAGGGTGAGACCGTCGACCAGGAGCTGGTCTCGCAGGACCGCTTCAGCCTGATTGCCCTCGATGCCCTGGAGGGCTACGGCGACGAGATCTTCATGGAAGTGAAGCTCTGGAGCCGGCGGGCCGACGAGCTCGCCTCCGAGACCCTCTACGCCTGAGGGAGGATCTCGATCGGGAGGTCGAGGCCAGAGCGCGCCATCCGCGCGTCGAAGGTGAGCAGCGGCTCGCCCAGCATCAGCGCCAGAGCAACGTAGAGGCCGTCGTAGAAAGTGAAATTCTCGCGCAGGTCCCAGGCGACGTGGACCAGGTGCTCGTGCTCAACCCGGCGCAGCGGCAGGTCGTTTACTTCCCAGATCGCATCAGCCGCTGCCTCTGCATCCATACGAGCGAGGCGAACTTCACGGCGCAGGGCGTGCCCCACCTCGGCATCGATCAGATGGGGGGCCCAGAGGGCGTGTTCCTCGGCGGCCAGCCGCTCGTCCAACATCCGCGACGGGTTTTCCTCGCGGAGGAACTCCACGATTACGGACGCGTCCACGACAGCCATCAGTCACCGCGCGCTTCGCGGATGATGTCGACCATCTCCTGGGTGGTGGAGGCCGACTTCCTCCCGCTCGCGTCCCTCCTCGCGGCGATCTCCCGGATCGTCTTTTTCCGGGTGCGCAGGTCGAGCTCCCGCTTGATGTAGTCGGACATGCTCATCCCCGCCGCCGCGGCGCGGATCTTCAGCTGCCGGTGCAGGTCGTCGGGCACATTCCTGATCTGGATCATTTTGGACATGTGCACCACATTATCCCGTGCGGCGGACATGTCCTGTAGCTCTGCGGTCTTCATGCAACCGATCCTGCCGAGCCCGGACGCACCCGTGGCGCGCAGATCGAGTCAACTTCGGCAAGCCTTCGTCACCGAAGCGAGAAATCCAGCCCCAGCCCGCCAGCTCGATCCGATAGAGCGGCTGCAGGGTTTCGCCCGCGGACCTGCAACTTTTGACCCCCCGGCCCGGTTGTACCGAGAGTGCAGAACGTGATCCGCCGCCTTCGCTGCGGGGCCGCGCCAGGCCTCCTCGCCCTGCTGTCGCTGCTGCTCGCTGCTGCTCCCGTCTCCGCCAGCGACGGCGCCTCGCGCGCCGTCCGCTTCGACGGCCGAGTGGTGCGGGTCCCGGCGGGCTGGCCGGTGTTCCGGCTTAACCGGGAGCCGGGGATGTGCGTGCGGCTCGACCGCCGCGCCGTCTTCCTCGGGTCGCCCTCCCCACAGCAGCGCTGCCCCGCAGCCGCGATCGGGCGGCGGCGGGCGATCCTGGTCGAACCCGAGGCCGCGGGCGCCTCGGCGCTGCCGCCGCTGGCCCGCCGCGCCACCGCCTCGGCCGGGGGATCGGTCTTCACCGGGCTCGGCTTCGACGCCTGCTCCGCGCCGTCGGCGAAGGCGATGGCGGCCTGGGAGGACTCGCCCTATCGCGGCGTCGGCGTCTACATCGGCGGCGTCAACCGGGCCTGCTCGCAGCCGAACCTGACCGCAGACTGGGTCGCCGAACAGACCGAAGCCGGCTGGCACCTGATCCCGACCTACGTCGGGCTGCAGGCGCCGACCAGCGCCTGCTCCAGCTGCGCCAAGCTCAGCTCCAGCCAGGCGACGGCGCAGGGCGCCGCGGCCGCGGTCGACGCGGTCGAAGAAGCCGGCGCGGTGGCGATGGGGCCCGGCAGCCCGATCTACTTCGACATGGAGTCCTACAGCCAGACCTCGAGCGCGACCGCCGCGACCCTCGCCTTCCTCGAGGCCTGGACCGAGAAGCTGCACGCGCTCGGCTACCTCTCCGGCGTCTACAGCAGCAGCGCCTCGGGGATCGAGGATCTCGGCAACCAGGTCGGCAGCGGCTACACCCTTCCGGACGACATCTGGATCGCCAACTGGAACGGCCAGCAGAACACCCTCGACCCGGCGGTGCCGGCGAGCGCCTGGACCCCCCACCGGCGCATCCACCAGTACCGCGGCGGCCACAACGAGACCTACGGCGGAGTGACGATCAACATCGACAACAACTACCTCGACGGCGAGACCGTCGGTTCCGCCACGCTGGTCAGCGGCGACAACCCGGTCGGCTACCTCGACCTCGCCCAGTCGCCGGCGCCGGGCCAGGTGCGGGTCCGCGGCTGGGCCTTCGATCCCGACGCGCCGACCGAACCGCTGGCGATCCGCCTCTCGGTCGGCGGCAAGGAGGGGACGCCGGGAGCGGCGACCTACGAGCTGGGCCCGGTCGCCACCCGCTCCCGCCGCGACGTCGCCGGCGAGTTCCCCGAAGCGGGGGCGAAGCACGGCTTCGACCTCAGCCTGGCGACGGTCAAGTCCGGTCGCCAGCGCGTCTGCGCCTACGCGCTCAACGTCGCCGCCGGCGAAGACCGGCTGCTCGGCTGCAAGGGGGCGACAATCCCGGTCGCGCTGCGGCTCTCCAACCTCAAGGCCGGCGCCAACAAGGTGCGGGTGCGGGTCGCCTGCCTCTGGCCGGCAGGCACCGATTGCCCCGGCCAGATCGTCCTCAGCTCCCGCTTCCGGATCGCCAGCCACTCGCGCACGGGACCACGAACCCGGCCGGTGAAACGGGTGATCGGGCGGATCCCGTTCCGCCTCACCGGCGGCGGCGCCCACACCTACCGAGTCCCGCTCAGCGCCGGCGGCCGCAAGCTGCTGCGCCTGCGCGGGCAGCTGAAGACGCAGGTCGTGGTGGCGATCCCCGGCGGCCGGCGGATCGCGGTCCTCCGCGTCGGCGGCTAACCGCCGAGCGACTCGCGCAGCTTCGCGACCTCGGAGCGCAGCTCCTGCAGCTCGCGCTCGAGCCGCTCGAGGCGGTCGTCGTCGGCGGCGACAGCGGGTGAGAGAAAGTCTGCCTCCTCGGGACTCTCCTCCTGGAGCTCGTCCCCATCGCCGAGCACCTGCTCGTAGCGCTCCTCCTTCTGGCCCGGGCGCCGCGGCTGGCGGACGACCATCTCGCGCGCGATCAGCCGCTCGAGCGTCTCCTGCACGGCGCCGAGGCTCGGGAAGGCGTGCAGCCGCTCGCTGCGCTGCTTCAGCTCGCCCGGCGTCTGCGGCCCGCGCAGCATCAGAACCGCCAGCAGCGCCAGCTCTTCGTCGTCCACCCCGAGCGCCTCGGGCAGCAGGTGGCGGTACTTGCGGGCGCGGCTGCCGGCGCCGCTGGCGAGCCGGGTCCAGCCGCGCTGGGCGAGCCGGCGCAGGGCGGCGCTGACCGTCTCCTCGTCGTAGGCGACGACCGGGTCGCGGTTGGTGGACTGGTTGCAGGCCAGCCGCAGTGCGTTCAGCGAGAGCGGGTAGGCGTCGGGCGTCGTCCGCTGCTTCTCGACCAGGCAGCCAGCGACGCGAAGCTCGACCGCGTCGGGCTCCATCAGCCGCGGTCGGGCCGGTCCGGGTAGATCTCGTCGATCGTGACCAGCGCCCGGTAGGGAGCGGCGGCGGCCGCTTCGATCCGCTCGGCGCCGCCGGCCAGCCGGTCGACCACGGCGACGACCCCGGCGATCTCCAGCCCCTCTTCGCGAACCCGCTCGATCGCGGTCGCGGTGGAGCCGCCGGTGGTGACCGTGTCCTCGACGACGAGGCAGCGGACGCCGGCCTCGACCGGCCCCTCGACCCACCTCTGCAGCCCGTGCTCCTTGCGCGACCCGCGGACGAAGAAGGCGACCAAATCCTGCCCGTCAGGCACCGCGATCGCGGCGCAGGCGGGCGGAATCGCTGCGGTAGCCGGCCCGCCGACAGCTTCCGCCCCCCGCGTATCCGCCTCGGCGGCAATCAGTTCCCCCGCGGCCCGAAACCCCTCCGGCCGCATCAAGGCCCGCCGCGCATCGACGTAGTACTGCGCGACAGCCCCGCTGGCCAAGGTCACTTCCCCGAGGATCAGCGAATGCTCTTTGAGCTCGGCGAGCAGCGTCGCCTTGGCGGCGGCCAGGTCGGCGCTCACCAGATGAAGATGTCCTCGCCGAAGAAGATGCGGTTGTAGATCTCCGGCTGGTCGGCGATGAAGGTGCGGAGGCAGCCGTGGCTCGCCGGGTAGTCGGGCACCGATTCGTAACCGTGGACGGCGTAGCCGCCGTAGAAGTAGAACGAGTAGTACATCCCGTGCGAGTTGTAGCCCGGTTCCTGACGGATGAACTCGTAGTGGCCGGTGACGGTCGGGGTCGAGTACTTGCCGGAGGAGATCGGGTAGATCGCGAACGCCTTGCCGTCCTTGGCGAAGACCAGGACCTGCTTGGAGAGCGGCGCCTCGACGTGCTCGCCGGCCCCCGGGTGGCGGACGGTGTAGCCGCCCTTGCCGGCGAAGACCTTCTTCACCAGGCCGGCGCCGGCGCGGGTGCTGCGCTCCATGCCGTTGACCTTGCGGTAGGCGAGGACGCCGCGGCCGGTCTTGCCGCCGAAGCAACGGCCGTCGTTGGCGATGTAGCCCATCTTCCGCATCCCCTTCTTGAAGCCGACGACGACGTTCCCGCACTGGCCTTGGTGGAGCGAGGGGAAGCTCACCTTCCAGCTCTTCCGCACGGTGCTGTCAGCCCCGAGCTCGGGCGTCGCCACATGCTTGGCGCTGACCGCGTACTTGCCGTTCTCGCGGACGGCGATACCGGTCGCGAAAGTGCCGATGCCGCCCCTGCCCTTGCCGACAGGCAGGTTGCGGTTGTACAGCCTCCCGCCGTCGAGGAAGACGGTGAGCTTTACCCGCTGGTCCGGCACGTAGGGCGAGACGGTGCCGGTCACGCGGACCTTCGAGTAAATCTGGGCGCGGCCCTTCTTCAGGCTGTCGAGCTTGACCCTTACGGTCGCCTCGGGCGCGGGCGTGGGAGCCGGCGCAGGCTTCGGCTTGGGTGCGGCGGTGGCGGTGGCCGGCAGCGCCAGGGCGCAGGCGACGGCAAGCAGGGAAAAGAGGCGGCGATTCACGCGCGGCATCCTACTGAGCGAGCAGGGCGACAGAGTTGTTCAGCGCGTGCAGGATCATCCCCGGCACGACCGATCCGGTCTTCTCGTAGAGCAGGCAGAGGACGAAGCCGAAGAAGATCAGCGGCGGCACCGCGCTGATGCCGGTGAAGGCGTGCAGGAGGCCGAAGACGGCGCCGGCGATCAACGCCGCGGCCCACCTGGGGAGACGCTCGCGGAGGCCGCCGAAGAGCATCCCCCGGAAGCAGATCTCCTCGGCGACCGCGGCGGCGAGGACGATCAGCAGGATCTGGACCGGCAGCGGCCCGAAGCTTTCGGCGATGTCTTCCTGTTCGGGTTCGAGGATCAGCGCCGAGTAGACGGCCGCGAACGCCAGGTAGGCCCCCACCGACGCCGCCATCCACTTCAGCGCCGAGAGGCGGAAGCGCCGCACCCCGAGGCGGCGCAGGCACTCGCCGAGGGTGCGGGCCCCGCGCGAGTGGGCGACCGCCAGCGGCACCCCGAGCAGGCCGATCACAAGGCCGAACTGGGCGATGACGTTGCCGGCCGTCGTCAGGTTCCCGGCGGAGTCGGTGAAGGCGACGGCCGGCAGGCCGAGGACGAGGCCGACGACGATCGCCAGGACCGCCCCCAGCAACGCCCCCTGCGGCCCCCAGTTGGAGGGCGGGAACTGGCGCTCGGCGGGTTCGGCGACAGGCGCGGCGGCTAGGTTGCTCTCCATGTCGCCCGCAGTCTCACAGGTCTCGCGCTCGACCCGGACCCGGTTGCGCATCCTCCGCCGGCTCGCCTTTCTCGCCGTCTTCCTCGTCGTCGCGATGCTGGCGCTGAGCCAGTTCACCGAACTGAAGCAGCTGGCGACCGGCGTCCTCGCCTCGACGGCGCTGATCGTCGCGGTGGTCGGTTTCGCCGCCCAGCGCACCCTCGCCAACGTCATCGCCGGGATCCAGATCGCCGTCTCGCAGCCGATCCGGATCGGCGACCGGGTCACCTTCGAAGAAGAGGAGGGCCGGGTCACCGACATCACTCTCTCCTACACCTACATCGACCCTGGCGACGGCAGCACCGTGGTGATCCCGAACCAGCTCCTGACCGAAGGGATCGTCCACAACCGCTCCACCGAAGACACCGTCGCCTGACGGCGGTCGGACCGAAGTACCCTCTGCTCGATGACGCAGCGCACTCGGCGACGTCAGCGCCGGCAGGGGGGAATCGGCGCCAAGCTCCTGATCGTCTTCGGCGGCGTCTTCGTCGTGCTCGCAATCGCGGCGATCGCCGTCACCTCCTGGGTCCTCGACGTCGCCGCCGACGCGCCCTCGCTGGCGACCTGCAAGCCGATCGACAAGGGCGGCAACACCGTGATCTACGCCGCCGACGGCTCGAAGCTGGGAACGGTCGCCTCCCCCCAGGTCCGCTCCCTGGTCGCGATCGACCGGGTGCCGAAGAGCTTGCAGCTGGCGACGGTCGCGATCGAGGACCAGCGCTTCTACCAGCACGACGGGCTCGACTACGAGGGGATACTGCGGGCCGCGGTCAAGGACCTGGAAGCCGGCGAAGCGGTCGAGGGAGGCTCGACGATCACCCAGCAGCTGGTCCGCAACCTCTGCATCGAGAACCCGCAGCGGACCCTGGAGCGGAAGATCGAAGAGGCGCAGCTGGCGATCGAGTACTCCGAACAGCACAGCCGAAAGGAAATCCTCGGCTCCTACCTGAACGTCGCCTCATACGGGACGGTCGAGGGAACGACCGCGGTCGGGGTCGGCGCCGCAGCGAAGATCTTCTTCTCGAAGCCGGTCTGGAAGCTGAAGCTGCCCGAAGCGGCGCTGCTGGCCGGCCTGCCGCAGGCGCCCTCCGAATACAACCCCCTCCTCAACCCGGCTGCGGCGAAAGCGCGCCGCAACCAGGTCCTGCAGCAGATGGCCAAGCTCGGCTACGTCAGCCGGACGCGGGCGCGGGCGCTGATGGCGAGCGGCCTGCGGGTCAACCTCGACCAGAGCTACTTCGAGCACCGCGAGCCCTACTTCTTCGACTACGTCGAAAACAAACTGATCGACGAGTACGGGGCGAACACGGTGCGGCGCGGCGGGCTGGAGGTGCACACGACGATCGAGCCGGAGCTGCAGGAAGTCGGGCTGGAAGCGATGCGCTCGGCGCTGCCCTACTCGACCGACCCCTCCTCGGCGCTGGTCTCGATCGACCCGCGCAACGGCCACATCCGGGCGATGGTCTCCAGCTCCGACTACGAAACGAGCAAGTTCAACCTCGCCGCCCAGGGGCACCGCCAGCCCGGCTCGACCTTCAAGACCTTCGTCCTGACGACGGCGATCCGCCAGGGGATCGATCCCTACTCGACCTACTACACCTCCAAACCGCTCGACCTCTACCTGCCGCACTGGGGCCACTGGACGGTGCACACCGCCGACGAAGGGTATTTAGGGACGGTCAACTTGCAGCAGGCGACGGTCGCCTCCGACAACACCGTCTTCGCCCAGCTCGACCTCGACGTCGGCCCGGCCGCGGTGGCGGCGACCGCGCACCAGATGGGGATCGTCTCGCCGCTCGACGGGATCCCGGCCGAGGGGATCGGCGGGCTGCGGATCGGCGTCTCGCCGCTGGAGATGTCGAGCGCCTACGCAACGCTTGCCGACGGCGGCCGGCACCGCAAGCCGGTCGCGGTCGCCAAGGTCGTCTTCCCCAACGGCCACGTCGACCACCCGGAAGCCTCGAAGCCGGAGCGTGCGGTCTCGCCGGCGGTCGCCTGGGAGGTGACCCGGCTGCTGCACGACAACATCACCGAAGGCACCGGCACCGCCGCCTACACCGGCTGCGCCGGGCAGGCGGGCAAGACCGGGACCACCGACGAATACACCGACGCCTGGTTTGCCGGCTACCAGCCCAATCTGGCGACGGTGGTCTGGGTCGGCTACCCGGAATCGAACGACGTCTCGATGTCGAGCGTGCACGGCAGGACCGTCTTCGGCGGCACCTTCCCGGCCGAAATCTGGCACTCGCTCTACAGCGGCGCCGGCGTCCCCTGCGAGGAGTTCGAAGAACCGAGCCAGAAGATCAGCTGGGCGCCGTTCTACGGGCGCTTCGCGCGCTCCAGCCCCAGCGACAGCGGCACCCTCGGCGGCAGCGGCGGGGCTGGGGGCGACGAACCGCCGCCGCCGGGCAGCGCCGCGGTCGGCGGCTACGACCCCAACGCCTACGCGCCGGGGGCGGGGCAGGAACCGTATCCGGCGCCGGCGCCGCCCCCCTCGCCCTCGCAGGAAGTCGGCGGCGGCGGTAGCGCGGGCAGGTAGCCGCGATCGATCCCGGGGTCGCGTTCGCCCTGATGTGGGCCGGGTTCGCCGGCTATCTCGGCGCCCTCGCCATGGCGCCGCGGCTCGGGTCGCGGGTCGTCTGGGGCGCGATCGTCCTTTTCGCCGCCGCCTTCGCCGTCGCCCCGGTCCTCCTCTCCCACGACGTCTACAGCTACGTCGACTACGCCCGGCTGGGAGCCCGCCACGGGCTCGACCCCTACGTCCACCCGCCCTCGGCCGCGCCCGCGGACCCGGTCTACGCCGACGTCACCTGGACCGAAGCGACCAGCGCCTACGGGCCGCTCTTCACCCTCGCGACCTACCCGCTCGCCTGGCTCCCGGTCACCGTCGCTGTGGCGGTCCTGAAGGCGGTGGCGGCACTCTCGGTGCTCGGGATCGCCTTCCTCGTCTCCCGCCTCGCCGCCTGGCGCGGCGCCGACCCGCTGCGCGCCGCCGCCTTCGTCGCCCTCAACCCGCTCGTCCTCGTCCACGTCATCGGCGGCGCCCACAACGACGGCCTGACGATGCTCCTGGCGACGCTCTCCGTCGCCGCCCTCCTCAGCGCCCGCGAGCTCTCCGCCGGCGCCACCCTCGCCGCCGCGATCGCCACCAAGCTCTCGGCCGCCTTCCTCCTCCCTTTCGCGCTCCTCGACACCCTCCCCCCAACGCCGACGGGACGAAAGTACGCCTATGTGGAGGGAAATCGTCCCGTCGGCCGCTTCCTGCTTGGCGCCGGGGCGGCCGCATTGGTGATTGGGGCTGCCGCGTGGGTGGCGTTCGGCGGGGACTGGGTCCACGGCTTCGGCCTGGCGGGGGAGAACCAGAGCCGCACCAGCTACATGAGCATCCCGATCCTGGCGGCGCGGCTGACCGGTCTCGACCCCGGCGCGACCCGGTTCGCGGCCGCGGCCCTCTTCCTCGCCGCAATCGTCGCCCTCCTCACCTGGACCTGGCGCGGCGGCGACTGGGTCCGCGCCTCGGCCTGGGCCGCCCTGGCGCTTCTACTGGCCACCGCCTGGCTCCTCCCCTGGTACCTGATCTGGCTCCTCCCCCTGGCAGCCATCTCCCGCGACAAGCCCCTTCAGCTCCTGACCCTCGTCCTCACCGCCTACCAACTAGGCGCCCGCATCCCCCTCTGACCAGAGCCGTGCGGCCGCTGTAGTAGGAGGGGCCTGACCCCTCTGAACGGCTTGTACTTCTCGGCCGAGGCAATCTAGGACTGCCACCTGCGCTTCACCCGAGCAAGTTGAGTGAAGAGGGGGTCAGGTCCCTCCCCTACAACTGCGCCCGCGCCTCCGCCTCTTCCTCCTCGGGCGACGCATGCAAGATCCCGGTCTGGATGCTCCAACCCTCGCGGCGCCCCAGCACCGTCACCCCGCCGACATAAATCAGTTCGGCGAGCGTCAGCACCCCGCGGACCGCGATCGCGATCAGCGACCCGATCGCGAAGCTCTTGCTCGGCAGCGCCGCCTTCATCGCCCAGGCGAAGGCCGCGTCCTTGACGCCGAGGCCGGCGGGCGCGATCAGGGTGACCAGGGCGGCCACGTAGCCGATCGCCTGCGCCGAGCCGACCAGGAGGACGTCCTCGAACGGAATGTCGGTAACCGAGCGGGCGACGCAGTAGAGGCCGAGGGCGACGACCACCCAGTTGACCAGGTAGAAGGCGATCAGGGCGAGGATGCCGTGGAGGGGGATGAAGACGGGCAGCGGCTCGCGGCCGAACTTGCGCAGCGCCCAGTTCGCCAGCGGCCCGAAGATCCGCGGGTGGAGGACGGCGATCGCCGCCGGGATCAGCAGCAGGACCCCCCAGCGCCACGGCTGGCCCTGGAGATCCGGGTGCTTGATGATGAAGTAGGAGGCGACGACGACCGCCGAGGTCGCGGAGATCGCCTGTTCGTAGACGATGCTGGTGATCGTGATCCGGCGCGGAATGCCGGCCCGCTCGGAGAGCAACAGCCGCCCCAGCACGTAGAGGACGCTGCCCGGCACGTAGCGCGCCAGCAGCGGCTGCCCCCAGGCAACCTGCGCGCGGCCGAACCCGATCCGGTAGCCGAGGAAGCGCAGGGTCAGGTCCCAGCCGTAGGCGCTGAGGACGAAGAAGAACGGGAGGATGACGATCGCCGGGAGCAGCCAGCCGACGTGAAAATGCACGCCCTCGTCCTGGATCTCCGACCACTGGTCGATGACCGTGAGGACGAGGAAGCCGAAGATCAGGACGGCGAGGCCGATCTGGAGGGCGAGACGGACCTTGCGGCTGCGCGGCGGCTTTTTGCCGACCCGCGACCCGGCCTCGCCCACCCGGTGCAGGAATGGTTGGCGGCTCTCCACGTCCGTTGGCACCTTAGTGGCTCATCTGGTCTGAGATAGTCGGGCGATGGGCGAGTTCGAGTTCCTGGCGAGGCTGCGCGAGCGCCTGCCGGAGGACGGTCAAAAGGTCAAACTCGGCAGCGGCGACGATGCTGCGGTCACGGTCCCGGGGGGCGCCACGGCGACCTCGATCGACGCCCTGGTCGAGGGTGTCCACTTCCGCCGCGGCGAGGCCGAGCCGGCGGCGGTCGGCCGCAAGGCCCTCGCCACTGCGCTCTCCGACCTCGCCGCGATGGGCGCCGGGACGGGCGAGGCCTACGTGGCCCTCGGGGTGCCCGGAGACCTCGCCGAGGCAGAGCTCCTCGGCCTGCTCGACGGGATGCTCGAACTCGCGGCGGCTACCGGCACGACTCTGGCGGGAGGCGACCTGACCCGGGCGCCGGCGCTCACCCTGGCGGTCACCGTCGTCGGCCACGCGCCCGGCACCGGGGACTTCGTCACCCGCGGCGGCGCCCGCCCCGGAGAACTCGTCGTCCTGACCGGCGAGCTCGGCGGCGCAGCCGCGGGCCGCCTCCTGCTCGACGATCCCGACCTCGCGGCGGCGGTCCCGGCGGCGCTCGCCGCGGAGCTCCGCGAGCGCCAGCTCGACCCCTCCCCGCGCCTGCTTTCCGGGAGCGCTCTGGCCGCAGCGGGGGCCAGGGCGATGATCGACCTCAGCGACGGCCTGGCGAGCGACGCCGGGCACGTCGCCGCGGCGAGCGGGGTCGCCCTGAACGTCGAGGCGGCGAGGCTGCGGCTCTCGCCGGGCGTCGCCGAGGCAGCCGCAGCGGCCGGCCTCGACCCCATGCGGCTCGCCGTCTCGGGGGGCGAGGACTACGAGCTCCTGGCGACGCTGCCGCCCGAGGCGCTCGAGGACGCCTGCTCGCGGGTCGCCGCCGCCGGCGAGGCGACGATCGTCGCGATCGGCGAGGTCGACGAGGGAGAGGGGGTCGAAATCAGGCTGCCCGGGGGCGAACGGCTGGAGGCGAAGGGTTATGACCATTTCGCGGAGCCGTCGCGTGGATCCCGGTCAGAAGCTCGCGAACGCCGCGGCGGCTGAGCATCGCCATCGCGACCTGCGCGGGGTCCGGCTTGTAGCTGCCGGTTTCGACGAGGGTTTTCAGTTCCTGGGGCTCCATGGCCTTCGCGGTCATTATCGGCGTCGATACCCAGATCCTTAGTTCTTGGTACTCGCACATGCGTCCAACCCTGGGCGGTTACTACCCTTAACGGTCGTGCCGAACGGATCAGCCCGCATCCTCCTGGTCGACGACGAGCAGTCGATCCAGACCCTGCTCAGCTACCCGCTGCGCAAGGACGGCTACCACGTCACCTCGGCGCTGGACGGCTCAGAGGCGCTGCGGCGCTTCGAGGAAGGACGCTTCGACCTGGTCATCCTCGACCTGATGCTGCCCCAGATGGGGGGCGTTGAAGTCTGCCGCCAGCTGCGCTCGCGCAGCCAGGTGCCGATCATCATGCTGACCGCCAAAGGCAGCGAGACCGACAAGGTCGCCGGCCTCGAGGTCGGCGCCGACGACTACATCACCAAGCCCTTCTCGATGCGCGAGTTCCGCAGCCGGGTGAAAGCGGCGCTGCGGCGCTCGCGGATGGGCGGCGAGACGGCCGACGGCGGCGCGATCGAGTGCGAGGGGCTGACGATCGACTTCGACCGCCGCATGGTCACCCTGGACGAGGAGGAGGTGCGCGTCACCTACGTCGAGTTCGAGATCCTCGGCGCGCTGGCCCGCTCCCCGGGCCGGGTCCTCACCCGCGAGACCCTGCTCGAGCACGTCTGGGGCGACTCCGACTACCGCGACCCCCGCACCGTCGACGTCCACATCCGCCACCTGCGCGAGAAGCTGGAGCAGGAACCGAAGGAGCCGCAGTACCTCTTCACCGTGCGCGGGGTCGGCTACCGCTTCCGGGAGTAGCGCGATGCGAGGGCTCCGGCTCAGCGACCTGGCCAGCCGCATCACCCTGATCTCGATCGCGATCGCGGTCGGCGCCACCGCCGTGGTCTACGTCTACGCGGTCGCGATCGGCGGCTCGGCGAGCGGCGAGGACGCGGTCAAGCTGCAGATCCTCACCGGCGGGCTGATCGCCGTCGCGATCGCCACCGCGATCGGCCTCTACTACAGCCGCGCCGCGGCCAGCAACATCCGCAGCCTGCAGGAAGCCGCCCGCAAAGTCGCCGACGGCAACTTCGAAACCTCGATCCCGGTCGCCTCCGCCGGCCAGCTCGGCGATCTCGCCCGCACCTTCAACGAGATGCAGAGGCGCTTGGCCGAGCTCGACAGCGCCCGCAAGCAGTTCATCGCCAACGCCTCGCACGAGCTGCGCACCCCGATCTTCAGCCTCGGCGGCTTCGTCGAGCTGCTCGAAGACGAGGATCCGAGCCCGGAGGAGCGGGCGGAGTTCGTCCGCACCATGCGCCAGCAGATCGAGCGCCTGACCAAGCTGACCACCGACCTCCTCGACCTCTCCCAGCTGGACGCCGGCGCGGTGGTGATGCGGGCGAGCACCGTCGACCTCACCGCGCTGGCCCGCGAGGTGACCAGGGAGTTCGGCCCCCGCGCCGACCTGCGCGGCTCGCGGCTGCAGCTGCGGACGCCGGAGCAGGCGGCGATCGCCCTCGGCGACCCCGACCGGGTGCGCCAGGTCATCCGTATCCTGCTCGACAACGCCCTCACCCACACCCCCGAGGGCACCGACGTCACCGTGACCACCTACTCCGCCAACGGCCGTGCCGAGCTGACCGTCTCCGACGCGGGGCCGGGAATCCCCCAGCGCGCGCAGAAGCGGATCTTCGAGCGCTTCTACACCGCCGACAAAGCGGGCGGCTCGGGGCTCGGGCTGGCGATCGCGACCGAGCTCGCGCAGCGGATGAAGGGTGAGATCACGATCAGCTCCAGCCGCCGCTTCACCGCCTTCACCCTGGACCTGCCCCCCGGGCCCCGCCCGGTTGCCGCGCCGCGGGCGACCCGCGCCCCGGCCAGGGCGGGTACGTGAAGCGCGCCCCGATCCTTCTCGCCCTGCTCTGCCTGGGCCTGATCGCCGGCTGCGGCGGCGAGGGTGAAAGCTCAAGTCCGGCCGGCGGGCCGCAGACCGCCGCCGCGCCCGCGCCGCGGCCGGAAGTGGTGATCCAGACCTCGAGCCCGGGCTTCGACGCCCCCCGCGTCTACGAGGAGGCCTCGCCCGGAGTGGTGACGATCCGCTCCGTCTTCGGCTCCGGCGCCGCCGAAGGCTCGGGCTTCGTCCTCGACTCGGAGGGGGAGATCGTCACCAACGCTCACGTCGTCACCGAAGAATCGGACGGCGACCGGGAAGCTGCCGAACAGGTCTACGTCGAGTTCCCGGATCGCAATGTGGTCCCGGCCGAAATCGTCGGCTTCGACCCCTTCGTCGACGTCGCCCTGCTGAAGATCAAGCCCGACGGCTTCGACCTGCAGCCGCTGAAGCTGGGAGACGACCGCGACCTGCGGGTCGGGCAGCCGGTCGCCGCGATCGGCAGCCCCTTCGGGGAGCAGCAGTCGCTCTCCGTCGGCGTCGTCTCGGCGACCCATCGCACGGTCCAGTCGCTGACCCAGTTCGAAATCTCCGGCGCGATCCAGACCGACGCCTCGATCAACCCGGGCAACTCGGGTGGACCGCTGCTCGACGCCGGCGCCCGCGTGATCGGGATCAACCAGCAGATCGAGACCAACTCCGGCGCCAACGACGGGGTCGGCTTCGCCGTCCCGATCTCGGCGATCGAGCACTCGCTCTCCCAGCTGCGCGAGGACGGCGAAGCCGAATACGCCTACATCGGGGTCTCCACCTCGCCGCTCTACCCCCAGCTCGCCCGCAAGCTCGGCCTCGATACCGACTTCGGCGGCCTCGTCGCAGAAGTCAGCTCGGGCGGTCCGGCGGAGAAGGCCGGAATCAGGGGCGGGAACGACAAAGTCACCTTCCAAGCCGGCCGCTACAGGACCGGCGGAGACGTGATCCTGCGGGTGGACGGACACAAGATCGTCACTCCCGACGACCTCGCCGAAGCGGTCGCCGAACGCCAGCCGGGGGAAGTCGCGACGCTGACGATCCTCCGCGACGGCGAGCGCCAGCGTGTCGAGGTCACCCTCGGCAAGCGCCCCGACGACCCGCCGTCGGAATGACCCGTCGCGGCGGCTGGACGCCATGTCGCCGCCCATCGGTGTAGAACTCCAGCCTTGCTTCAGGAAGTCGCTCTCGGCCACAAGACCCTCGCCGACTACACCCACATCGTCGGCAAAGACCTGACGGAGCAGATTCGCGAGCTCGCTGAGCCCCTGAAAGGGAAGCGGGTCCTGCACGTCAGCGCCACCGCTTTCGGCGGCGGCGTCTCCGAGATCCTCTACACGCTGGTGCCGCTGATGCGCGACGTCGGCGTCGACGCCCACTGGCACGTGATCTTCGGCAAGGAAGAGTTCTACAACGCGACCAAGCTGCTGCACAACTCGCTGCAGGGCGCCGAGGAGACGCTCAGCGACGAGCAGTGGGAGATCTTCGACGAAATCAACCGGATCAACGCCGACGGGCTGCAGGGCGAGTGGGACGTGGTGATCGTCCACGACCCGCAGCCGATCGGCCTGCTCCGCGGGGCAAAGGAGAAGGGCGAGCACTGGGTCTGGCGCTGCCACATCGACCTCTCGACGCCGAACCCGGCGCCGATCGAGCGGCTGCTGCCGATGATCGAAGAGTACGACGCAAGCGTCTGGCACATGGAGAAATACGTCCCCGAGGGGATGGGCAAGCACCGCGAGGAGGTGCGGCTGGTGCCGCCGGCGATCGACCCCCTCTCGCCGAAGAACATGGCCTTCTCGCCCGAGGACGCCGCGTTCGTCTGCCGCCAGTTCGGGATCGACGTCGACCGGCCGCTGATCACCCAGGTCTCCCGCTTCGACCCGTGGAAGGACCCGATCGGAGTCATCGACGCCTACCGCGAGGTGACCGAGCAGGTGCCAGAGGCGCAGCTGGCGATGGTCGGCTCGATGGCGACCGACGACCCGGAGGGGATGGAGTACTTCCAGAAGACCTTCGAATACGCCGACGGCGACGAGGACATCAAAATCCTCAGCAACCTCAACAACGTCGGCGCGATCGAGGTCAACGCCT
>Ga0164301_10000107_pt1 | contig 20624 bp, 20 predicted proteins | sample Whisoiple_231_MG_FD_109711 | JGI IMG/M metagenome (GOLD analysis project Ga0164301, IMG submission 109711) | Unamended control soil microbial communities from upstate New York, USA - Whitman soil sample_231_MG | ecosystem: Environmental > Terrestrial > Soil > Agricultural land ... | reverse complement strand
GTAATCATGGTTGCCATTAGGCCGAACCTCCAGTCTGATAGGGAATTGCAACCCCGGAGTAGGGAAGCGAACGTATCCTAAATGAAATTTTATAGCCTTGCAATTATGCCAATTTACGGGCGACCCGTAGCGTTCACAGTTGCTCTTCGACGGGAAAAGCGAAAAGCTCGAAGAATTTTTCCTTTAGCCCGCGCGCCTGCCATTCTTCGTAGGTGACTTTTTTCGAACGCTTCAAGTCTGCAGCGAACATTTCCGCCAAGTTCTGAGCGACGTCTCGGTCATACACGCCGACATTCAACTCCTCGTTGAGAGCGAAAGAGCGGTTATCAAAGTTGGTGCTGCCCACCGTTGCCCAAACGCCGTCGACGACCATGGTCTTTGAATGCAGGAGAGCGGGAGAGTATTCAAAAATTTCGATCCCGCCAAGTAACATCTCGCCATAATGCCTCCGGCTCGCTCGGTAAGTAATTTTAAAATCACTCCTGGCAGGAGCGAGGACGACCACACGAACTCCTCTGGCGGTCGCCTTCAAGAGCGCTGTGATCATATGGTCATCCGGAATGAAATATGGATTGGTGATCAAAATCGATTTTTTCGCCCAAGTAATGGCCAATAAGTAGAGAATGTAATTCTGGAAGCTGCCACCGACAGGCGAGCTTTTGACGAGCTGCAGCGCAGTTTGACCGCTGGATTCAAGTCGCGGGAAAATTCCCTCGCCGCCCAGGAGATCGCCTGTGGTCTCCAGCCAGCTCTCAGTGAAAGCGGCCTGCAAATAACGCACTGCGGGACCTTGAATCCGAACATTCGTGTCGCGCCAGTGGTTCGGCGTCACTCCGTCCCCCAACCAATCGTCGGTGAGGGCGTAGCCACCCGTGAAGCCGATCTGGCCGTCGACAACCAAGATGCGGCGATGATTGCGGTAATTGTATTGTAAGAGCTTCCATGGAAGAACCACCTGCGGTGCCTGAATGCGCCGAAAGTATTCAAGTTGGCAACCGGGCTTGCGCATGGTCGCGGCTATCTCGTCGGGGGCATCGCTGCTACCCTGGCTGTCGAACAGGACATAGACTTTAATCCCGGCTTGGCAGCGTTCAGCAAAACTGCGCGCGAACTCTGTGGCCAAGACGCCGCCTTTCACGAGGTATTGAGCAAACGTAATGGTTGACTTGGCATTTTGGATGTCGCGCAGCATGACGGGAAACGTGCCGTCGCCATTTTGGAGAATCTCTAGCTTGTTGCCGCCGACAATCGGAGCATCAGTCAGGGCTTCGATGGTCGGAAACGAAGTCGCCTCGCCAAAGGATATTTCCGGCACATCGTAGATGGCTCTGACTTTGGCACAACCCAAGACCAGGAGAGCCAGAAGGCCGTAGACCGTGAACTTAGTCATTGGCGTTTTTCGGAGCGCGGGACCATGCTATGCCGTTGCAAATTTTCGTTTGAACCAGATCGCGCCGAGAGCGGTAATTACGATCAGCGCCGCTAGTATGGCGATGGCGCCTGGGCCAGGATTGCGAATGGCATTTTCCAACTGTTGTGCGAAGAGGTTCGTGACGAGAATACCCGGCGCTAGCCCGAGCAAAGAGCCGATGGTGTAATCGCGTACGGGAACTTTGAACGCGCCGGAAACCACATTGACGACGGTAAACGGAGCAACGGGCAGGAGACGCAAAGCAGCGACAGCGACAATTCCGGATTGAGCGATTTTTTTCTCCAAACGCTGCCATTTTTTGCCGGTAATTCGTTGCACCAGGCTTTGGCCGAGCAGGAGTCCGATGGCATAAGTGATTGCGGCGCCCGCCAGGCAACCGACCAGTGAATACGCCGAACCGAGCACCGGTCCAAATATGACAGCCGTCATCAGAATCAAAACGGTGATCGGAACGAGTAGGATACTGCCGATCAGATAAGCAGCGATCACGTAAACATGGCGGGCAGGACTCTGGCGCACCGAAGCAATCCAGCCTGACATTCTGCGAAGATCAAGGAAGTCCGCCAGCGGAGTCCATTTCCATGCCGCGGCCAGGGCGAAAAGCCCGAGGAGGATTGCAACACCTATCCAAACAGGACGCCGCCCTGCGCCTTTGTTCTGCGTTTTTTTGCTGTTGGGCATCTATTCGGGACAGGATCTTGAAATGCGCGGCTCGGAACTTTTAAAGATGGTTTGCACAGGTCGTTGGATGGGATTCAGCCAAGCTATTCGGCCGAGGCAGCGTAAATTTTGCGACGCGCATACAAAAAGATAACAACTTGCAATTAGTGCAGCAATGCGAGGCTCGAAAAAAGAGTGGCTCTTGGAGGGTGCGCCGATGTGGGTTATGATTCAATTTATGTTCATTGGACGGATGAAATATTTTTGGCAACTTTTCATTTTCGTTTGCTGCACGGCAATCTTCGGGGCCGTTTTCCTCACTCCAGCGACGGCCGCAGAAGGTGCGAAAAAGCTAAGGCTCGCGTATGCAGGTTGGGAGATCGGAACGGCGGTGGCTTACGTGGGCGTCGATTCCGGGTTGTTCAAAAAGTACGGCCTCGACATCGAGGAGTTGCCGATCCGTGACACGTTATCCGCCGGCGTACAGTCTTTACTCGGAGTGGATCTGTTGATCGGTTTCGGCAATCCATTGGCCGTCCTTCAGCCGGTGGCTCATGGCGCCGATGTCACCTTAATCGGTTCACACGTGAGCTTTGATCAATACGGCATGGGTGTAAATTCGGCAATCAGCGCCGTAAAAGATTTAAAAGGGAAAAAGGTGGGTGTCTCAGCGCTTGGAGCCAGATCGGACTTGATTGCCCGGGTCATGCTCCGTCGCGCCGGTCTCGATCCATCCAAGGACGTCGAGATGGTTGCTGCGGGTTTAGCTCCGGCGAGAGCCCTCGCCCTATCCAAGGATCTGGTTCAAGGAGTACCCTTGAGTCAGGATGTTGCAGCGGAAGCGCAGAAGCTCGGTATCAAGGTCATAGATATGAAAGCCGTGCCGGTGGTGACCGATCTGTTGATTACGACCCGCACGTTCATAAAACGAGAAGAGGAGACGGTACGGCGATTCATGAAAGGCTACGCCGCGGCAATCCAGTATTTCGTCTCGAAGCGGGACGACAGCCGGAACATACTTAGAAAATATTTTCCCGCCACCCAGGAGCTCAGCGTCGATGCCATGTATGATGCGTTCTCCGCCCAGCTTAGGCCTCTGCCGGAGTTGAACAACGAAGCGCTTCAAGCGCTTGTCGATGTCGGTGCCAGCGCTGATCAGCGGACAAAAACGCTAAAGCCGCTCGACATTATCGAACCCCGCTTTTTCGATGAGCTCAAGGCGAGTCAATTTTTGAAAGACCTCTATACCGAAAAAGTCAGCCTCTAGATTTTCCAAGTACCGCTAGCGCGCCCGATCAACTCTGGCTCGCACCGAGTCATTCGTAGCCTCCCTGTTTGCGAGACCGCTTCGACGTGTTGCCTATCTCGAACGGCGAGCGCTGCGTCCGGCTATCTGGAAGTTTCAGCCGTCATCTGCTATGCAGCGGGAAGCAATTTGTTTGGAGGACTGTATGAGACTCAAGGACCAAGTCGCTGTGGTTACCGGGGCTGGCCGAAATATCGGCGAGGACATCAGCAAGCTTTTCGTCGAAGAGGGAGCCAAAGTCGCGGTGGTCGATTTGGACCCCGGCAGAGGAAAACATGTCGCCAGCGAAATCAATGCGAAGCATTCAGGCAAAGCGCTGTCGATCGTCTGCGACGTAGCGTCCGCGTCGTCAGTCGATGCCATGGTGCAAAGTGTCGTGAAAGAGTTCGGCGGGATCGATATTTTGGTCAACAATGCAGCATGGACGGATCACAAAACGATCTTCGATATCACAGAAGAGGAATGGGACCGGACGATGAATGTTTGTCTGCGCAGCGTCTGGTACTGCACCCGCGCCGCGGCGAAAGTCATGATCGAGCAAAAACGTAAAGGTAAAATCATCAATATCGCTTCGACCTCCGGTCACTGGGGACGAAAGGAAGCGACGGCTTACACAACGGCGAAAGCGGGCGTGCTCAACTTGACCCGCTCCATCGCCGTCCAACTGGCGCCCGAAGGCATTCGCGTCAATTCGATATCGCCCAACCGCATCGGCTCGCCGGTGGGACAGCAAGACATTCCGGAAAACCGGTTTGTCAAAAATCTCGCGGGGCGACGCGGTGTGCCGATGGATATTGCCAAGGCGGCGGTATTTCTCGCGTCGGATGAGTCAGAGTTCATTTATGCCGTCGATTTACCCGTGGATGGCGGCGCGCTGGCGATCCGGGATTAGCAATGATGCGTAAGTCTTTTTTGCACCAGCTCAGTTGAAACGAAGTGATGGATCTCGCCCTATCAAGACGTGTCGCTTGAGACGGTTGGTTGCAGTCAGCACGACAAATTCTGCTTGTGTTACTCGACAGAGTCGAAAAGAGGCGGAGGAGAATAGTCCAACATTGTCGAAAGTATCCTCTCATTCCGAGTTAATGCGTGCGGCGCATCAGGTTGATGCCACCTTGCGTTCAACGCCGGACACCGTTCTCTGGGGTTACATCGCCGCCAATCTGCCGCCCGCGTTGACCATCAAGTCGGGGCAGATCGTTGAGATCGAAAGCCTGTCGCACCAAGGCTTGACCACCAACAAAGATCCGGAAAATTTTTTCGCCGCCTATGGCATTCCCGGCAGCGAAGTTCTTGCCGATGGCAAGGCAGTTTTCGCCGAAGTGAAACGGCCCAAAGGAGCCAGCGTGCATATTCTCACCGGGCCGATTTACATCGAGGAGGCCATGCCCGGCGACGTGCTGGAAGTCCGCGTGCTGGACATCAAATTCCGTGTGCCTTACGGCGTCAATAATACCGGACCGGGCAAAGGAGTATTGCCGAAATTGCTCAACCAGCCAGCGGCCAGGTTGATCCGCGTCGACCTGGAAGGGCATGTCGCGCTCTTTTCCGATGATATTCATATTCCACTGAATCCCTTTATGGGGATTATGGCGGTCTCGCCGCCGACCAGCTTGGGCATGGTTTCATCGACGCCGCCCGGCGCCTGGGGCGGCAATATCGATCTGAAATTCACCGGCATCGGCTCGTCGTTGTTTTTGCCGGTATTCAATAAAGGCGGGCAGTTTTTCACAGGCGACGGCCACGCCGTGCAAGGGGATGGCGAAGTGGATGGCGGCGCGATCGAGATCTCGCTCAAACCGACGCTTCAATTCATCGTCCACAAAGGCAAGATCATCAAGCAGCCACGAGTCGAAACCGCAACCGATTATCTGACCATCGGGCTCAGCACCGATCTCAACGAAGCGACGCGGATCGCGTTGCAAGAAGCGGTCGATTTTCTACAAAGCGAAAAGAGCATGGGCGCGGCGGACGCGTATGCGCTGTCAAGTCTGGCGGTGGATCTCGGTATCGGCGAGGCCGTCGATATCGTCAATCTGGTTTATGCCAAGATTCCGAAACATGTGTTCAAGAGCAATCCCGAATTTTGGTATCGGCCAGATCATGGCTAAACGGAGACCAGGGAGTCGCTGGCAGATTCAGGAGAACCCATGGACGTTGCGCCGCTCAATCAAAAGACCGGCTACGCGCGCTGGATGAAAACTCAGGGGTTGCCTGTTCATACGGGCCATGGAATGGCGGATCTACGCGCACTGGAGGTCAGGCCATACTCGCGCCTCGGTGGCCAGGCGGCGTTTATTCAGCTCCACGGCATGCAAGGGATCACCGGCGGATATATCGGTGAAATTCCGCCCGGTGATGCATTGATGCCGGAACGCCACTTATACGAAGAAGTCATTTGTATCTTGAACGGGCAAGGCGCCACAGAGCTGTGGGACGATCACGGCCATAAGAAAATGTTCGAATGGAACAAGTGGAGTCTCTTCGCGCCGCCGCTGAATACCACCCATCGCTTGCTCAACGGCTCGCGCGAACCGGTGCGCTTTCTCGCGGTGACGAATGCGCCGCTCGCCTTCGATATCTATCGAGACGAGAATTTTGTTTTCAATTGTCCTTATAGCTTCAAAGACCGCTATTACGGTGAGGAGGATTACTTCGAAGTCGGCAAGAAGCGCTATGTGAGTGGCTTGATCAATCTCTGGGAGACTAACTTCATTCCCGACATCAAAACCGCCATGCTCGAGAGTTTGGAAGTAAAAGGCGCCGGTTTGCGTCTGGCGCAGTTTGAAATGTCGGGCAACGCCTTGGTCGGCCATCTGGGTGAGTGGCCGGTGGGAAAATATCACAAGGCACACTATCACGGGCCCGGCGCAATCATCATCGGCACGCAATCGGTCGGCTACGTGCTTTTGTGGCATAAGCAGTGGGGCATTCATCCGTACACGGACGGACACGAGGACAAAGTGATCGAGATCCAATGGGGTGAGGCGAGCATTTACTGCCCGCCCGGCGACTGGTTTCACCAGCATTTCAATACCGGAAAAGAGCCGGCGCGCCATCTCGCGGTGCGCTACGGCAGCCGAATCCATCCACTGGGTTTCAAAGTCTCACACCAGAAGACCGACGACGACGTGTTTCGCAGCGTCGATGAAGGCGGCTGGATGATTCCTTACGAGCACGAAGATCCGGAAATTCCGCGGCGCTATCAGACCGCGCTCCGGGCGAACGGAGTCACCTTTTAGGATCTCGTTCCGAGACGCTCCACGCCGTAACCATTTTTCCGCTGAGTCGGATATCGAACCGAAGAGACCCAAATGAACAAGATCGGCCTTTTCCTGCTAGCTCTACCAGCAGGTTTTCGGCTTTCGCTGATCCCGTCCGGGGCGTGATTGATACTCATCCTTCGTACGATCTTGCCGTCAGGGCCGATTTTCTCTGGCTCCACCATGATGCGACGATGGAAAGCAGCAAAACCGTGCCGATCACCGCTAGCGAGGCGCCGATCGGAATCTTGTAAATGTCGGACAATAGCATTTTGGCGCCGACAAAGCAGAGCACAAGGGAAAGTCCGAACTTCAGATAAACGAACATCTGCATGACGCCCGCGAGCATAAAATAGAGAGCGCGCAGACCGAGAATGGCGAAAACGTTCGAGGTATAAACGATAAACGAATCTTGCGTCACGGCAAAGATTGCGGGGATAGAATCCACGGCGAAGATGACATCGGTGGTTTCGATGACGATCAAGACCAGCAGTAGTAACGTGGCGCGTGTCTGACCATTGATCCGGATCATGAACCTCTGCCCGTGATATTCTCGGGTCATCGGAACCCAGCGCTCGAACAGCCGCACCACGGGATTGCGATTCGGCTCGAGTTTTTCATCGCCTTGGAGAAACATTTTGATGCCGGTAAATACCAAAAACGCGCCGAAAACATAGATCATCCAGTGAAACTGAGTGAGCAATGCAGAACCGGCCGCAATAAAAATGGCGCGCAGTACGAGGGCGCCGAGAATTCCCCAAAAAAGCACGCGATGCTGATATTCTGCCGGCGTGGAGAAATATTGAAAGATCATGAGGAAGACAAATAAATTGTCCACGCTGAGCGATTTTTCAATCACGTAGCCGGTGAAGAATTCGAGCGCCTTCTCCTCTCCCCACGTGAAGTAAATCCCGAGATTGAAGATCATCGCGAGCGAAACCCAGACAATGCTCCAAGCTGTCGCTTCCTTGATCGAGACGGAATGGGCTTTGCGATGAAATACGCCGAGGTCGATCGCCAGAAGCGCGAGCACAAATAGGTTAAAGCCAATCCAAATAAATATGCGACCGGAATCCATTTCCATTCTCCCTTCCACCGATGAAGCTGGCAAAAACGCCGCCGGAAGAGAGTCCCTAGACTCTTAAGTTTGGCGGAACTGTGCGCAGATTGAGGAACGAGGGCATACGGACGTAGGAAAAGGGGCCCCGGTGCATCAGTGGTAAAAACGATGGAGTTCGACTCGCATGAGCTTTATTCGAGCGAATGCGCTTAGCCCCGACGGGTCTCCCTATGGTTCTATGCTTTTGCTCGGGCACATCGGAAAAGCTCTCTTCATCGGACGCGGTTTGCGAGAAAGCTTGCAAGCCGAACATATGGCTTGCGCCGAGCACGATGCCGCATAGGATCACCAAGCATGACGCAAGGCGCAGCCGTTTCATCCAAGAACGGCTAGCAACCCAGAATGTCTAATTCAAGCTGGCTCGCTCGCGGGCCCCTCGGCATGCATAGCACCACGTGGGTCGCGCTGCCGAGGGCTGTAGGAGCTGCGCCTAGTCTCTCATACGCGAATAGTTGATTTCCTTACTCGTCACGAATTCGAGCAAAGCCGCTTTGCCCTCATCGGTTACTTTACGCGCACGTTGCAGGGCGGAGACAATCTGGCCCGGTTCCTCGATACGTTCAGACCAGCCACCCAGTGATTTGGCGATTTCCGAGTAGTTGCCGAGGATGTTCATCGTGCCATAGCGCTTATGCGAGGCGTGCATGCTGTGAGTTTCGGCGGCCATGAAGTTGTTGTTCAAGACGATAGTCAGGGTCGGAATGTGGTTGCGCACCGCGGTCTCGAAATCCAATCCAGTCATGCCGAATGCAGCATCGCCCATAAAGTTGACGCAGAATTTGTCCGGCGCGGCGAGCTTCGCACCCATGATCAAGCCCAAGCCGGTGCCAAGCGCATGGGATTTGCCCCAGCCCAGATAGCTCCTCGGCGTGGTCGCGCGGTAAAACGGCACGAGTTGGTTGCGTGGACTGCCTGCGTCATGGGTGACAATCACGTCTTTCGGGTCGAAAAGGTTTATGAACTCCCACATCACTCTGTAGGGATTGATCGGTTTCTCATTGGAAGTTAATTTCGGCATCCACTCGGAGATCCATGCTTCTCTGGTTTGTTTGATTTCGCTCGCAACCCCGTTGGGTTTGCGCTGTTGCTTTCCGAGCGCATCTTTGACGGCTTCGATGAACTGCCGCAAGGTCGGCCTGGCATCGCCGAGGATCGGATAGTCCGTGGCATAATGCTTGTTGATGTCGCGTTCGTCATTGATCGCATGAATGATGGTTGCTCCGGCTGGAATCGGCGCGGCAACGATGCTGTGCTTCGTGAGGCTCGCCCCGACGGCAAAAATGACGTCGGCCTTCTGCAAGAATGCATGCACGGTGCGCGGCATGACGCCGGCGCCGGTACCAAGCGATAGAGGATGATTCTCGGGAAAAGCGCTTTTGCCTTCAAGGGGAGTTGTTACGGGCGCTTGCAATAGCTCGGCAAGTTCGACCAATTCATCGGATGCTTCGGCATAAAGCACGCCCTGACCGGCAACGATCACCGGCCGTTTGGCTTCGACCAAAACCTTCGCCGCTGCAGCGACGTCGGCAGCGTTGGCGCTGCTCAATGCGCGTTTGACCGGCGCATAATCGACCTTTGCCGCAGGAAACTCCTCCACTGCGACATCGTTGGGAATTTCCACGAGCACCGGTCCGAGCCGTCCCATCTTGAGATGAGTAAAAGCGCGCCGCATGATTTCCGGCACTTGATCAGCGAGGGTGATTTCCTCGATCCACTTCGTGACTGGCGCATAGGCTTGAACGGAACGAAAAAAATGGAACACCTGGGACGTATTGCGCGCGTGGCCGACCGGCAGAAGCAGAACCGGGACGGAATCGGAATAGGCGGTGGTGATGCCGGCAAACGCGTTTTCGGCGCCAGGCCCAGCCTGCATCGTAAAAACTCCGATGCGCCTGCCGTTGGTGACGCGCGTGAAACCATCTGCGATGCCCACGCCGACCCGCTCCTGTCGGCACACAATCGGTCTAATGCCCGCCGAAGCCGCGGCTTCGATGAGAGTATTTGTCGGATAGCAGGAGAGAAACTCTACACCTTCGCGTTTGAGAATCTCGGCAATCACGTCAACGATTTTCATGGAACCTCCTGCTTACGTGGCCATCAATATCATCCTGAGACGATGGCGAAGGATCTTCTTTCCTAGGGCTGAAGGAACGAGATGCTTCGCTGCGCTCAGTATGACGCCATTCGTCAGCCTAGAATATTGCGACATAGTCGTATGACTGGAAATAGGGCGGATTTAGAACCCGCTCCACAAGTTTGTCTCCCAGTACTTTTCTTTTTTCAGTTGTTCCGTGACGTATAATTTCGGGTCCAAGTGCGCGGGAACTTTGCTGGCAATACAGGCGAGATGGCGCAAATCGTTCTGGGCCTCGGTGCGGATCACGTGGGGCGGTTCCTGCCCGGCCTCGACAGCACGAAGCGCGCGCAACAGGAATCTCCTCACCGCAATCACCGTCATGTCGCTGACACCGAGATGCTCTTGTGCGCGGTCGTAAATCGGACCCATGGATTCCGTCGCGCAGGAATCGTGGACGAGAAAAATCGGTCCCATGCCGTTAAAGTTCTCCCTTTTCTGCTGCTCTCGGTCTTGCAGATAGTTGTTTTCCAGGTTGCGTCGCTTGTGAAAATCTGAGCCGATCTCTTCATCGTGCTGCCTTTCGTTATATTCAATGGCACGACTGCGGCGAAAATGAATGTTGTAGCGCATGCTGCGGGTATCATCGATCGGCACGTGAGAGTGAATCGTGTAGCCTTCCGGATTGCCTTTCAAACCGCCGGTGGGAATAAATCCATGACAGGGTAACACGATATTCGAGACCCGGAGATAAACGGTATCGGGATCGATTTTACGGCAGGAAAGCATCCGTACGCCGTAATGCATCTCGATGCCTTCCAACTCCGGCGCAGAGTCAGCCGCGTACAGTGCGCCGTCGCCGCCCCCGCGCGGCCGCTCCCCGGTAAAATTCTTGTGCAGGAAAGAAAGATGCGAGGAGTCGCATTCTCCCTCAAGCCCCTGCAACCAGCTACAGTCCTGAATCGATTTGGTTACGTACACATTGTTGTGTGGTAGATGCATCCACTCGTAATTCGGCAAAAGGGGCAGCTTATCCGTAGGGCCGAGATAGCTCCAAACGATTCCCGCCGCCTCTTTACAGGGATAAGCGGTCTGGCGCACTTTATCTTTCAGTGTGCTGCCTGGAGGTTCCGCCGGTGTTTCCAAGACCGTGCCGTCAACCGCGTATTTCCAGCCGTGATAAATGCAGCGCAGTCCGCATTCCTCGTTACGTCCGAAAAAGAGTGAGGTGCCGCGGTGCGCGCAATGTTCGCCCAACAATCCGACGCGGCCTTGGCTATCGCGAAACGCAACCAGGTTTTCGCCGAGCATACGAACGCGGACCGGAGGACAATCGGGCTCCGGTATTTCTTCAGACAGCAAGGCAGGAAGCCAGTAATGTCGCATCAGTCTGCTGAGCGGCTTTTCAGGACCCACTTGCGTGAGTAAATCGTTGTCTTCTCGCGGGAGCATGCGGCTTTCCTCTCTTCGGCGAAAACTCGCGGTCAGTGTCGGGCGAACACCTTGAGCTTATCTGCCGGCAGCCGGATGTGAAACCTCGCGCACGGAGCGGCGCTTTGCGTAGTCTTGAAGCGCAACTTTTTTCCATTGACCAGCAACTCGCATACGGTCAATTCGCCCAGAAAAGTCGAGGATAGCACTTCGGCGGGAAATTCATTTTCCGAGCCGGTCGATGCCGGCAAAAGTTGGATTTCTTCCGGACGGATCGCGACACTTACATTTTTGAGCGCGGGATCCGTAACCGCACAAGTGATCTGCCCCAGTTCGGTTTCAATTTGTCCGCCGTTGCAAATCATGCCGTCGAGCAAGTTGGTCGCGCCTAAAAACTCACAAACCTCACGACTTGAAGGCGTGTCGTAGAGGTCGCGTGGCGCTGCGCACTGCAGTACTTTACCTTTGCTCATGACTGCCACACGATCCGCCAGGGCCATGGCTTCGACCTGGTCGTGGGTCACGTAGAGCACGGCTATGCCGAATTTTTTCGCCAATGTTTTTATCTCATCGCGAACTTCTTCGCGCAGGCGCGCATCGAGATTGCTCAACGGCTCATCCATCAACAGCACTTTCGGTTCCACCGCGAGTGCACGCGCCAGAGCAACACGTTGTTGTTGTCCGCCGCTCAAAAAGGGCGCTGGACGGTCCGCGAAAGCAGCGAGTTGCACGAGCTCGAGCGCATTTGCGACTCGGGTCTTTATCTCAGTGGAAGTGTAGCGACGCGGGCCATTGATCAAGGGAAACGCGACATTCTGGTATACGGTCATGTGCGGCCATACGGCATACGATTGAAAGACCATGCCGATACCGCGCTCCTCCGGACCGATAAAATAATTTCGCTCAGCAGAACTGACCAGCTTTTGATGGATGAGAATTTCGCCGCCTTCCGGCTTCTCGAGGCCGGCGACACAGCGCAGTAGGGTCGTCTTTCCCGATCCGCTCAGCCCCAACAGCACAAAGAACTCTTGCGCGCCGACTTCGATGGAAACCCCGTCAACTGCGCGCACCGAATCGTGGCCGGATTTGTATATTTTTAAAAGATTTCTGATCGATATCATTGCGCTCTTGTCGGCGCGAATGGCACCAAGTCAACGGCAGTTTCTATCACTCCCTAACCGTTTTGCAAATGGACTTTGCTGTACGCATTGGCGGGAAAAAAGGCTCAAGTGCCGAATAAATGCAGGCGACAATAATAATTCAACCAGCCGACATATTCGTGAATGGTCGCGAATAGTTCTTCGGCCGCGGCTTCGGTCGGAAAAAAATCGAAAGGAGTCAGGTCGAATTTTCCAACCGAAAAATCGCCGGGAGCGGGAATCGCTTCCGGCACAAGTTGCGAAAACACTAGCATGCTGCGCGGCATGTGCATCGCCGAGGTCACGAGTAGATAACGCTTCCAACCGTGGCGGGCGAGGAGTTTCTGACTTTCCAGAGCACTTTCGAAAGTATCTCGGGAGTTTTCCTCGCCGATGATGTCGTTTTTAGGAACACCCCAGCGGAGCAAAAATTCTCGCGCGATCCGATTCTCGTTTTTCGACGGAGTAAACGGATTGACGTGGCCGCCGGAAACAACGATCGGTTTGGGTCTGAGTTTGTACAGGCGCCAGGCTTCGTCCAAACGGCGAAACATATGCTCGTCCACTGATGGAAACGGGATCAACCCCTCTGCAGGGATGCTACCGGCCGTCAAAACGACGATGGCATCAAAGGGGCCGACCTTGTTTGGATCGATCAGCGGCGGATAGCGCAACTCGAGCGGGTATCGTAAAGCATAGTTTATCAGGCCGCTATGTAGCCCGATAATGAGCAGAACGGTCAAGAATAAAAGTTTCCGCGCCCACGTGCGGCGCCAAAAAACCACCACCGCCAATAGCAGGATGAGCCAAGGCATGGGCGGCAGAAGGAACGCTTTAAGAAACTGCTTGAGGACGAACATGGGAGGACTAGTGACTAAAACCTCGGGATGAGTGAGTTAGGGATGAGTGACCCAGAAGGTTGTTACGACATCAACGCTATGCACTAACTCACTATTCCACTACTCCGCGTCGGGCTGCTTTTCCGGCGCGGCATCAGCGAAGGCGGGAATCGCAACGCAAGCTTTTTCAATGCTCAGAATGTTAGGATATTGGGACAAGTCGCAGCCGAAGCGCCGCGCATTGCCCAACTGAGGTACGAGACAAATATCACTGAGGGTCGGAGTGTTGCCGAAACAAAATTTTTCCCGCGCCGGTTGAGCGATGATCATTTGTTCCAAAGCAGCCAGACCCAGATCGATCCAGTGCTGTGCCCAACGGTTTACCTCTTCGTCGGTCTGGTTGTATTCCTTTTTGATATAGTTCAGCACCCGAAGATTTTGAATGGGATGGACTTCACAGGCAATGACCAGTGCCATGCTCCGCACCAGTGCTCTATCCACCGCGGCTTTTGGCAGGAGCGGAGGGTTAGGATATTTTTCTTCCAGATATTCGATGATCGCGAGTGATTGAATCAAGTAACGGCCATCGTCTTCTAGCGTGGGAACCAGAGCTTGCGCGTTGATTTGTTGGTAATTCGCCGTGAATTGCTCGCCACCACCGCGGCGCAGATGGATCGGGACTTGATCGTAACTGAGATTCTTCAAATTGAGCGCGATGCGCACGCGATACGAAGCAGAACTGCGAAAAAACGTATAAAGCTTCATTAACACCTCGAATTGTAGGGCCCGCAGTATGCTGCCCCTCATTCTGGTACGCAGTACCTACGCTGCCAGTTCGACTGACGTGACAAACGGCAGGCCGGCGACGACTTCACGGACGCCGTTGTCGTCAATCAGGAGCAAGCTGCCGTCCGAAGTTCCCGCGATCATGCCGTTCCCGTCCGGGGCGGCACACATGTGCATGACGCCGCCTTTCAAGTTCTCGGTGATCTTATCCCACGTCGCGCCCTTATCCTCGCTGCGAAAGATCGCGGCGGTCGCGCCTTCTTCGCGGATCCATAAGTTCGGTCTTCCCTTGGCGCAGCCGACGTACACGACACCCTTATTGTCTTCGGCGACCGAAGTGCCGTAATCGTGCGTCTTGGGTGAATTGTTCTCCCAATGAGCGGCCCGGTCGCGACTGCGGAAACACGCTTCGCCACAGGCGGCGTAAACCATGCCGGGATTTGCCGCGCTGGCGATGACCTCATGAACGTCCATGTCGGTGAGTCCTTCGTTGGCAGGCTGCCAACTGTAGCCGTCATCGTCGCTGATCAGCATGCCGCCGACCTCGATGCCGGCGTACAGTCGCACAGGCGCAAGCGAATCATAGGCGAGATAACGGGCGCGAGATTGAAGTTCGGGGCTGGGTGGAAAATTCGCATTGGCGCTGTGCTGGCGAACCCCTTCCAATTCCTCCCAACCACCGTTCTTGCTGCGATAAACCGCGGAAGGAATCGTGCCTACCATCACGCTACCGTTCAAGGCGAGCGCAGAAAAGAGCATCATCTTGGGAGTATTCGGTTCAGCGCGGTGCCAATTCTTTCCGCCGTTCTCGGTGTAAAAAAGTCCGGAGTGCTCGCTGCCGACGTAAATTTTTTGTGAATTATCCGGATCTACCGACATACAAGTGAGTGTCCAATAGGTGAGGTCGCGCTTGGTCTGCCTGAAATTTTTGCCCTCTTGCTCAAAACGATACCAACCAGAAAAAGTTGCCACGTGAAGCGCTTTCTTGCCGTTAGCTTCTATCATGATTATCTCCTCGGGTGCATGGTCTTCATCCGTACACGAGTTTTAGCTTGTTAACGAAACAAATCGCAAATAGGGAAGAACCTGACTAACACCACGCTACAAGTGGTTGCTCAGGTTTTTACTTTGCCAAATTTCGGTTAACTCTTTCGACTCGACGATCTCCGCAAACCGCTCCATTCGCTTGAGCGCTGCGTTGTGCCCCTCTTCGGTGTAGGTGCCGACGCAGTCGCGTGGGATCACCATGAAATAACTGCGATTGAAACCTTCGCGCACGGTGGCTTCGACACCGCCGTCGGTGGTGCAGCCGATCATTACAATCGTGGTCAAGCCGAGATTGCTCATAATGGTTTCGAACTCGTTGCCTACGAACATCGTCGGCCGGCGCTTGTCGATCACCACATCTTCCGGGCGCGGCTTGAGTGGTTCCATAATGTTCCAGCCGAAGCTGCCGTGGAGTCGGCGCGGCTTGAGCTTGCTCGGTTGATCGACCCTCTGATCTTTCATGCCGCGGCGAATCCAGACCGGCGCTTCGTCCTTCCAAAGGAACGGCGTCTGACGTGTATAGACGGTCTTGATTTGCGCTTTAGCCGCGGCGTCGATAAGAGGAGGGGCGTTTCGAATCAAAGCGTCTTTATTGAACGAACCGCCGGCTTGATCATTTTGCATGTCCCAAACCAGCAGAATCGTCCGGGCGGGGTCGACGATCTCTCTCAGCTCGTTGGGAATTTGCCTGCCTTCGAAGTCGAGCATAATTTCTCTCCGGTGTTATTTTCCGCCGCGCAACTCTTTCCTGGCTCTGTCCAGGAACGTGAAGTCGACCACCTGGCCGGCGCTGATCGGTTGCGTCACATTGGAACTCTCGCGGGTCAAATCGACGAAATATTGCACCGCCTCCTGACTGACGAGGGCATCTTTGGCCAAACCCCGCTTGAGATAACCGAGCATTTCACCGGCGAGTTTGCCGTCGCTGATGCGCCATTGCTTCATCATAATATCGCGCGCGGCGTCGCGATTGCCGTCATCCGTAACGAAAAGCAAACCGCGTAACGCCGCGCGTACCATGCGGTAAACTTCTTCCGGCTGCTGCTGGATTCTCGATGTCGATGTGCCGAATCCATTTTGCGGAAAAGAAAGGACGTCGCCTAAAAAGATCAGCTCGTTATACCCTTTATGCAGCGCGAGAACATTTTCCGGAACCGAAAGAAGCGCGGCATCGACAACCCCTTGCTCCAGCACGGCTAGCCGCCCAGCTCCTGAGCCGCCCATGGGCAGGACTTGCACGTCCTTGCCGGGTTCGAGACCGAAATGCTTGAGCGCTTGATAGGCGAGGATAGTTGCGGAGCCGCCCGGTGAGCTGCCTGCAACTTTCTTTCCTTTGAGATCGCGCGGCTCTTTGATGTCTCTGCGGCTCATGAACGATTGAAGAGGCTTCTCCACCGTGAAGATCAAAATCTTAGCAGGATAGTTGCGCGCCGCCGCGAGGGCGAGTCCCGTGAGTCCCGCGCTATAGTCGATCTCACCTTTGAAGAATGCGTTGTTGGCCGCGCCGAGGGACATGAGAATGATTTCGAGATCGATGCCTTCGTCTTTGAAAAATCCGCGGTGGTAAGCTGCGTAGATCGGTAAAAAACCGACGCTCGTCGCAGCGATGCCTAAGCGGATCTTTTTGAGATTGGATTGAGCCCTGGCAGTTGGCGGCGCGATCGAAGCCGCGCATAGAACCGTCAAGAAACAAAGCAACGTAGGGGTGAGCCGCTTGCGAGGTGACATACTGTGCGGGGCCTACATTAGTTTAAATGACTGTAACTTCGACGCACCTGTTTTGGCGCGTCAAAAGTCGCGACACGAGCGCGAGATGCTTCGCTTCTTCAGCATGACACGTGGAACCGTTTTCCATGCACGGGACCCGAAGTGAAGTCAGTGCCGTGCGCGAAACGACACCCTCATTTTGCATGGTGGCCGAATTGATAATGCTGGCGCAACAGATCCTTGCCGTAGTCGTTGCCATTGGGCGTACGGATAATGACGTGAATGTGATCTTTGTATGGTTTGGTGTGTTCGCGAAAGGCGATGCCGCGCTGATGATCGAACTCGATGATGATCACGGGGCTTTGGACACGGTAATAAAAAGTGCTGTCGTCCGCCATCCCGCCCATCCAGCAAAAGTGGGTATCGCGTAAATGATCCTTCACTTCCTTCATTTTGGCTTTAGCATGGCCGCTGCGCATGCGCGCGACGTGATAGCCGACGAGATCGAGCAACAGATCGTGCTGCCCGCCGGATAATTCTTCGTAGCGAATCCCCGCATAATCGAGCACCAGGTTGTCGCGAAAGGCCGTCGTAAAGTCCTCGCCGGAAGTTTCCGGCGCAATTACTGCCTGGCCGCGTTGCGCTTCCGACAAACTGCGCGCCAAGATCAGTCCACGCTCTTCGTCATCCTGGAAAATTTTCAGGCCGGCATATTTGCCAGTTTTCGCGTGCACAGGCTCTGCTCCAAGAAAGCTCGGAGTCACCACGACCTGATCACCGAGGACGAAATAATTGATGATCAAGTGATGACCGTCCCACTGCCAACCCCACGGCTCGGTTGATGATGGCTTCCCCATAATACTCAGCCAGTAGAGGTCTTCGCCGTACTCGCTCAGCCGTCCTGTCATCTCGAGCACCGTCTCATTAAGGTGCATCACGTTTAACGCCTCTTCAAAGCCATTTTGGCTCAAGCTTTCGCGCATCAGTGTGAAAGCGCAATCGCGCTGATGGTCGTTCATCTCGAAGAGAGGCGTCCCGTGGCGCATGAGCGTCGGATGAATATTGCTCCACTTGCGCCACTGATCGGTGTCGACGGGGAAAAGGGTTTTGGCGCATTGCTCGGCGCTGATCGAGTCGAGAAAAGTCGCGGCGGCTTCGCGTATCGCCTGCGTCGAAACACCGGTTTGCTGAATTTCAAACAAACCTGGAATCACGGTTCCGTTGGTGGTGATCCCTTTGAAAGGCTCCGCTGCCGCGTCGAGTGATTTTTCCAAATAGTTCGGCGATCCGCCCTTGGTATGAAGCGGCCGATTGGGCCCGCGTTTGGCGCAAGTTGCAAAGAGAGTGCGAAGTCGTGAATCGGTGGTCATGGGATCGACCTCCTGTAAATCACTTGAGGACCGTGTTCAATGGGCTGGGCGAGCACAACTCACCGCATGATGGAGGAGGCTTGAAATTGTTGCAGTGCGCCGGGTTCCGGACAGTAGGGAAGACAATCGCCGCAGCCGGTGCATTCAGCCTCGACGACCTCATACATATGGTGAATGTCCTGCATTTTCGGATGTACCGCGTGCTCTGGGCAAACTTCGCGGCACAGTCCGCAGGCGATACACAGGCTTTCGACGATTCTGACCTTGACGGGTGAGTTCATTGTGATCCGCCGAGGGCTCGGCTTGGCTCCGGCGCCCAGGGCCGGAGGAGAAAGTCAAAAACTTCCTGAATCGGCTTTTGATCCTCCGGCGTGAGCGCATAGGCGTCGATCTGATATTTTCCTTCCATGAAATGCATGAGCTCTTCGGCTTTTTGGCTATATAGCTGATGGCGCACCAGATCATCGTCGATAACGCTCAGGGTCGCGCTGATCCCGAGGCAGGCCATCGATTCGTTGTAGTAATGCTGCCCGGCACGCGCCAGCGGATGGATGTGCGGAAACATTGCGGTCATGCCGAAATACGAGAGTTTGGGCTGCGTATTGGCGCGCGGATCGTCCATCAATTCCTCTTCCCGGCTGATGAACCCGCCGCGCAACAATACGTCGGCGTGAAGCTGGCCATGCTTCACTTCATCCCAGATTTGCCGCGCGCGCATACGCTGCAAGTCGATGTATTTTGGCTGTTCGTCGATTTCCACGGAAAGAATCTGCGTCGACATCTGCTTCAAAGACATGAAAGGGCCTTCTGCAGCATAGCCAGCGCGAGCGCGCACGGCTTTGTATTCGTCGCTGCCGGAATTTAAGTCTTTCTCAGCGAATTCGATGGCCTGCGTGACGAGCTTATCCCAGAGCGGCAGACACCGCTCGGTCTGGCGCAGGCGAAATTCGACTCCCAAGCCGGTGAAGCCCGTCGGGTAGACCCATTTGTCTAAAAAATCACGCAGAATAGGTTGCATCGAAAAACCCTCGGTTTAAATCGTTCAAATGGTTCAAGTCGTTCCAATCGTAGAAAGATTTCTCGCTTCGTTGGAAATGACGAGGAAGTCTTCAAACCGAGGCACTGTCATCGCGGCCATCTTTGCGCTTCGGTCCAGACCTCCGGCGGCGGCGGAACCAGCGACCGGCCGGTGTCGGTTTCGACAATCGATCCTTCGGCCGGACAGTACATTAAACACACCGTACATTTCGGGTAAGTACAGCGATCGTCAATTTCCAGCAAATGCTGCGACGTCGCCGAGACAACCACCGCATTGATGTTGATTTCGCGACAGACGACGTAGCACATGCGGCATTCGGTGCATTTGTCGTGCGCGATTTTCAAGCCGGGCATAAAGTAGTCGTTCACATGGTTCAAGTGGTTCGAATTCAGTCGATATCGCCGGATACGGCGACTGTGCCGGCTCTTTCCTGCTCCAAGCCAAGCGCGAAGCGCGCGGTCTCTTCGATAAAGAACAAATAATCCCGTCGCGTTTCGGCGCACAGCCGTTTGGCCAATTCTGCATCGATGTGCTTCTGAATAAATTTTTCGACGTGAAATTTTCCCATGAGCACGTGGCTACGTGTCTCAGCGAGCTGGCTTTGAAAAATCGCATGCAAGGCTTCGTCGGGGAAAAATTTGGCAAACTTTTCTGTCCAGGCGAGCTCGATGACCTTGGGGCCTAAGTTGAGCGCCGCGATGCGTACGTTCTGCGGATAATTGGCGAGGGCGCGGAGGCAAAAAATATAAGCGCCCGCGCGCGTCGCGGTGCCGAATTGCGCGTACGGATGCGCGAACAATTGCTTTTGTGTGCGCGCCCAACGGCGCCGTAGCATCTCGTCGCAAAGCTGCATTTCCTGCGTCGATTCATCGTAAATCTGTTTGCCGAATAGGTATGCGACTGCAGGCGGATATTCGTTCAGATTGATCCCCTGAGCCCAGCCGCCGTAAACGTAGTACATGATGCGCTTCAGCGTCCAAAGCCGCGCGAACAATCTGAAGCATTGATCTTCAGTGAATCTGCCGGCGAGCGCAGCCTCGAGTACCGCATCCATCGCGGTCAGCGCGGCCTCCTGTTCGCTCTGTCTAATGAGATGCTCGGCGAGGGATAAGCTTGCGCCTTCCGCATTCATGCTCATGAACAGTTGGCTGTTTACGTCTTACGCGTGTCCGAATTTCATTGCGGAACTGACCAAGCCGTCGGCTCCGGATCGTTTTAACTGGCAGCCAGCAGCCGCTCGTGTCCTTTTTTCGAGATCGGCGCAAGATTGGAACTGATCAAGGTCCAGGTATCGCCATTGTCATCGCTGCAAAACAGCTCGCCGCCGGTGGTCCCGCCAAAGATCGAGCACTTGCCGTCGGACTCTTCCAAGCAAAGCGCGCCGAACTCGTGTTTCAAGCTTCCCGGCAAT
>Ga0164301_10000106_pt1 | contig 20695 bp, 19 predicted proteins | sample Whisoiple_231_MG_FD_109711 | JGI IMG/M metagenome (GOLD analysis project Ga0164301, IMG submission 109711) | Unamended control soil microbial communities from upstate New York, USA - Whitman soil sample_231_MG | ecosystem: Environmental > Terrestrial > Soil > Agricultural land ... | reverse complement strand
GACGCCGACGAACACCTCCACGAAGTCGGAACCGGAGATCGAGAAGAAGGGCACGCCGGCCTCGCCGGCGACGGCGCGGGCGAGCAGGGTCTTGCCGGTCCCGGGCGGTCCATATAAGAGGACGCCCTTCGGGATGCGGGCGCCGAGCGCCTGGAACTTCTTCGGGTTCTCGAGGAATTCCTTGATCTCCTCGAGCTCCTGCACCGCCTCGTCAACGCCGGCGACGTCGCGGAAGGTGATTTTCGGCGCGTCGACCGACATTCGCTTGGCTTTCGATTTGCCGAAGTTCATCACCCGGCTGCCGCCGCCCTGCATCTGGTTCATGAGGAAGATCCAGAAGCCCATGAAGAGGACGAAGGGCAGGATCAGGGTCAGCAGCGAGAGCAGCCCGGAGCTGCCGGAGCCGTGGACGTCGGTCTTGACTTCGTTGTCGCGGAGGAGGTTGACCAGCTGCTTTTCGCCGTCGGGCGGGTAGCCGGTGGAGAAGCTTTCGCCGTTGCTGCGCTTGACGTCGAGCGTGTTGTCCTTGGTGTTGACGTCGACTTCTTCGACCTGCCCTTCGACGACCAGACCGGTTTTCTGGTTGATCAGTTCGTTGTAGGCAGGCGACTCCGTGCTGTCGCCGTTGCTGATCACTTTCTGGGCGATGAACGCCAGAATCACGACCAGCAGGATCGGGAACGCCGCGCTTTTGAAAAACCGCCTCAAGAGTGGGAATCAGCGTACCAGGGCGGATTTCCCGCGTTACTCGGTAAGCGCAGCGACGAAATCCAGATTTCGGTACTTCTGGGCGTGGTCGAGGCCGTAGCCGATCGCGAAGCGATTGGGGATCTCGAAGCCGACGTAGCGCGGCGAGAGGTCGACCCGCAGCCGCTCCGGCTTGGTCAGCAGCGCGCAGGCGTGCAGCGAGGCGGGATTGCGGGCGTTGAGGTTGCGCATCAGGTAGTGCAGGGTGAGGCCGGAGTCGATGATGTCCTCGACGATCAGCACGTCGCGCCCTTCGATCGGCGCATCGAGGTCCTTGAGGATGCGGACCACGCCGGAGGAGTCGGTCTGCGAGCCGTAGCTGGAGACGGCCATGAAATCGATCTCGCAGGGGACCTCGATGTGGCGCATCAGGTCGGCGAGGAAGAGGACGGCCCCCTTCAGCACCCCGACCATGATCAGCTCCCGCCCCTCGTAGTCGCGGCTGATCTCCGCCCCCAGCTCCGCGATGCGGCGCTGCAGGTCCTCTCTGGCGACGAGGGTCTCGCCGATCGCGGGGTCCGACACGGGCCGCAGTCTAGATAGAAGCCGGCCGACGGGACGATATCCCTACCTATAGGCGTACTTTCGTCCCGTCACCCCTTTTCGGCGCGGAGGACGCCGCCCGCAAGCACGGCGCGGACGCCGCTGCCGAGGTCGAGCGCCGAGCCGCCGCGGGTGAGCGATGCGACCTGCTCGGCGAAACGGGCGGCGCCGGCCACAGGCCGGCCGGCGGCCTCGTCGGCGAGGCGCTGGAGGACGAGCCGGCGGAGCGCCGGGTGCAGCTCGGCGAAGCGCGCCTGGGAGATCGCCCCGGCAGGCACCCCCTCGCCGCCGGCGAGCTCGGCGTCGACCAGCGAGCCGAGAAGCTCGGCCTCCTCGCGCAGCAGCGCCGCGGTCCGCAGCACGTTCTCCTTCGCGGCGGGGTGGATCGCCTCCAGCGCCGGGACGAGGTCGCGGCGGAGGAGGTTGCGCTTGTAGTCAGCCTCCTCGTTGCTGGCGTCGTCCCGCCAGGCCAGCCCCCGCTCCTCGCAGTAGGCGGTGGTCTCGGCCCGGGTCGTCCCCAGCAGCGGCCGCGCCAGGCGCCCGTCCTGCGGCTTCATCCCGAGCAGCGCCCGCCGGCTCGGCGAGGAGGCGAGCCGGTAGAGGATCGTCTCCACCTGGTCGTCGGCGGTGTGGCCGGTGAGGATCGTCGCCTCGCGCCCGGCGGCGATCTGCGCCGCCGCCGCGTAGCGGGTCTCCCGCGCCCAGGCCTGCAGGTTGCCGGCGCCTTCCGGACGTTGCGGCCGCTCCACCTCCAGCGGGACGCCGAGCCGCTGGCAGATGGCGACGCAGTGGCGCTCGTCCTCGTCGGCCTCCTCCCGCAGCCCGTAGTTGACGTGCAGCGCCGCGACCGCTTCCGGCCCCCGCGCCCGCACCGCGAGGTCGAGCATGCAGACCGAGTCCCTGCCGCCGGAGAGCATCGCCAGCAACGGCCCCGGGCCCGCGAGCAGGCGGCCGGCTTCGACCCGCCGCAGCAGCTCGTCGCCGATCATGGCGAGCGGACGACGAACAGTTCGGTCGGCTCCGGGAAGCCCTTCAGCTTCACCTCGCCGATCGGCTCGAACTCCAGCCGTTCGCTGCCGGCGATCGCGCCGCAGACGGTGTCGGTGACCAGGACCTCGCCGGCGAGCGCCCGGTTGACCACCCGGTGCACGAGGTTGACCTGGCTGCCGAAGTAGTCGCCGTCGCGGTACACCGCGTCGCCGTAGTGGATCCCGACCCGCGGCTGCGGCCGCTGCGGGAAGCGCGAGAGGAAGGTCGCCGCCCACTCGGTCAGCGAGGTCGGGTCCGGGGAGACGACCATCACCTCGTCGCCGATCGTCTTCACGATCGTCGCCTCGCGCGGCAGCGTCGCTTCGACGCCGGCGACGAAATTCTCGACCACGTCGAGCGCCTCGATGTCCCCCTCCTCCTCGGTGTAGCGCGTAAAGCCGGTGAGATCGATGAAGCAGAGGGCGACGTGGACGTGGCCGAGCTCGATTTCGGCGGTGTCCAGGGTGGCCGAGTCCGCCTCCATGTGGCCGACCACGTCCTGTTCGACGAAGAAGCGCAGGTAGCGGTCGTGGAGGTACTCGGTCAGCGGCGCCGCCAGGGGCAGGATGTCGGCGGCGAGCTCCCCCATCTCCTCCGCCATTTCCAGCTCCGGCACCGCGTCGCGGATCAGCGGCTCGTGGACGTAGAGGTGGAAGAGCCGCACCTCGGCGTCGGCGATCCGCCGCATCGACTGCGCGTAGACCCGGACCAGCTGCAGGAAGGCGACCAGCGGGAAGCCCGCCGCGAGGACGCGGGCGCAGTGGCGCAGCGCCGCCAGGTCCTCCTTGTTCAGCTCGCGCTGGCCTTTCGGCGTACCGAGGATGACGAGGATCCGCTCGACCAGCTCCGGCTCGAGCCCCGTCTCGGCCGCCGCCTGCTCGATCGTGATCGCCTCCTCGGAGCCGGAGAACAGCTCCTCGGTGAAGCCGAAGGCGAGCCGGCCCTCTCTGCCGGCGCTCTTCAGGTCCTCCAGCGAGTAGCCGCGCTCGCGCATCCGCGCCACCACCCGCGCCTGCGCCGCGGCGGCAACGGTCCAGCGCCCCCGCCGCACCGGCACCACTTTCTCCGCCGCCCACCGTTTCAGCGTGCTAGCCGGCACCCCCGACCGCCGCGCCGCCTCGCTCAAAGAAATCCGCTGATCCGCCATACCCGCCCGAGGCTAACCACCTGCCAAGCGGAGGGCCGCCCCGTTTTGGCAGGTGGGGGTGGGGTGCCCTCGCCAGACACTCAACATCGAGCCATTGGCGAGATGTGTCTGGCGAGGGCACCCCACCCCCACCCCTACAACAAACAAACGGGGCGACCCGAAGGCCGCCCCGCTGGCTCTTGTTCTGGGGGAATGTCGGAGTTGCCGTTCGGCGCCGAAGGCGCTGTTAGGTGGGGATCTCCGACTCCTCGTGCAGTTGGAGGACCGACTGGCCCCCCTCGCCGGTGCGGATGCGAATCGCCTCCTCGACCGGCAACACGAAGATCTTGCCGTCGCCGACCTCGCCCGTGCGAGCGTGTCGGAGGATCGACTCGACGACGACGTCTTTGTCCTTGTCCTCGACCACGACCTCCAGCTTGATCTTCGGCCGGACGTTGACGGTGAGGGTCGAGCCGCGATACCGCTCGACGATGCCTTTCTGGCGGCCCGAGCCCTTGGCCTCGATGATCGACAGGGAGGGGAACCCCTTGTCGAGCAACTCGGCCCGGATCGGCTCGAACGCCTCGTGGCGAATGTACGCCTCTATCTTCTTCATGCGCTCAGCCCTCCTAGGACTCGCTGGTCATCGGGGTGACCGCCGCTGGGACGGGCGCCTGAGCCGGCAGGCCGCCGCTGAGAGGCGGCGCGCCCGTCGAGTACTCGGGCTGGGGGATGAACTGCTCCGGGTACCCGTACATCCCGTGCTCTGAGATGTCGAGGCCGGCGTCCTCCTCCTCCGCCGTCACCCGCAGCCCGATCGTCTTCTTGATCAGGAAGAAGATCGCGTAGGAGGCGACGAAGACACAGGCGAAGGCGACCCCCACCCCGAGCGCCTGGGCGCCGAGCTGGTGGAAGGAGCCGCTGTACCAGAGGCCCGGATCGCCGACTTCGTTCAGTTCCGCCAGCCGCGGGGAGGTGAAGATCCCGCAGGAGAGCGTGCCCCAGATGCCGGCGAGGCCGTGAGCCGAGAGGGCGCCGACCGGGTCGTCGATCAGCTTCTCGATCGCGAGCACGCCGTAGACGACGATCACGCCGGCGACCGCGCCGATCAGCGGGGCGGCCCAGTACTCGACGTAACCGGAGGGCGCGGTGATCGCGACCAGACCGGCGATCGCGCCGTTGCCGGCCATGCCGATGTCGATCGTCTTCGTCTTCATCCACATGATCGCGACGGCGGCGATGACACCGGCCGCGGCGGCGAGGTTGGTGACGACGACGACTTCAGCGAAGCGGCCGCCGATCGCGCCGAGGGTCGAGCCGGGGTTGAACCCGAACCAGCCGAGCCAGAGGATCAGGACGCCGAGGCCGACCAGCGGCATCGAGTGCCCCGGGATCGCCCGCGGTTTGCCGTCTTTCGTGTACTTGCCGATCCGTGGGCCGAGCAGCAGCAGCGCCGCGAAGGCCCCGGTCGCGCCGATCAGGTGGACCACCGTGGAGCCGGCGAAGTCCTGCATCCCGACGTTCACCTGCAACCAGCCGCCGCCGAAGATCCAGTGGCTGAGGATCGGGTACAGAACGGCGCTGAAGATGATCGCGTAGATCACGTAGGCGCCGAACTTGATCCGCTCCAGGGTCGCGCCCCAGACGATCGCCAGCGAGACGGCGCAGAACACGAACTGGAAGAACATGAATGCGGCCGGGCTGATCGAATACGTTTCGACGAAGGGGATGCTGGACCCGGCCTGTTCGACCGAGGAGCCGACGTCGAGGAAGAACCCGTGGGTTCCGGCGATCTCGCCGAGTCCGCCGAACGCCAGCGCGAAGCCGCATGCCCAGTAACAGAGCGAGGCGATCGAGAAGTTCACCAGCACCTTGGCCACACCGGCGCCCGCGTTCTTGGCCCGGGAGAAGCCGACCTCCAAGAGCAGAAACCCTGCCTGCATGAACATCACCAAGCAGGCGGCGACGATCACCCACATCGCGTTGATGCTGGCCTCCGGGGTTTCCAGGACCGGCGTCGATTCGGCGCCGAGGGCCATGCCCGGCAGCACCAACGAGGCGATCGCGGCCACCGGAGCGGCGATCATCAACCTCCTTTTCATTCCATTTCCTCCTTGCCCGACGGGATTCACGGCCCCGCCGGTCGCGTTTGGACGGTGACTTTCAAGTTATGGACGGCAGCGGGGCCGGTCTTTGTCCGGCTGGAGGAAATCCAGCCGGGGCCCTTCGCCCCGATGTCGGCGCCGCGCCGAGGCGGCTAGTTTTGGCGCCGCAGATGCCCGCCCGCCTGAGACCGACCGCGCCGATCGCCGCCGAGGCGATCCTCGTCGGCGACCCCGGCCGGGCCCTGATGCTGGCCCAGGAGCTGCTGGTCGAGCCGAAGATGAGCAACCACGCCCGCGGCCTCTGGGGCTACACGGGGGCGACCGAGATGGGACATCAGCTGACGATCCAGTCGACCGGGATGGGCGGCCCCAGCGCCTCCGTCGTCCTCGCCGACCTCGCCGAGCTCGGCGTCCGGCGCGCGGTGCGGATCGGTACCTGCGCCTCGCTCGGCGAGCTGGGGCTTGGAGACCTGCTCGTGGTGGAAAAGGCGAACGAACGGACTCCGGACCCGGCGCTGACCGCGGCACTCGAGTCGGCCCTGCCAGAGGCGGGCAAGGGACCGATCGCCAGCCTCGACAGCCTCTACCGACCGGAGCGGGAACTGCCCTCGATCCAAGCCGAGGCGGCCGACATGCAGACGGCGGCGCTGCTCGCCACCGCCGCGGAGCTCGGGGTCGCCGCCGCGGCCGTTCTCGTCGTCACCGAGAAGAGCGATTCGGGTCAGTTGCGGGACGACGATTTTGAGGCGGCGGCCAAACGCGCCGGACACGCCGCCGCAGCCGTACTCTAACCCTCGACTTTAGCCTTAGAGTTTGTCTTCTTCGCCGGTTTCTTGGCGGTCTCGCGCCTGATCGCGCCGATTTCGCGGCTGAGATCGTCGATCGCCTCCTCGACGTCCTCCAGGCGCTGGGAGAAGGAGCGCAGGCGCCGCTCCAAGCGTTCGACGTCGGTCGCGGAAGGCAGGTTGAGGGCGCTCATCGCCGCCTGCTGGGCCTCCAGGGCCTTCTCCCGCGCGCCCAGCGCAGCAGTCACCGCGTCGTGCAGCGTCGGGTTGTCGATCAGGGCCTGCGCGACCTCGCCGAGCGCCTGCTCGGCCCGTGCCCGCAGCCCATCCTGCTCGTAATCCTCGTAGGTCAAGTCACAGCAGCTTAACGAGCGCATCCGGCTCGCCTGGAAATCTTCCGTTACATCGATGTTGCAACCGTTGATTAAGCCCTTGTTGGGAGCGCCCGAGCGCGTTGCGGACGCTCGTACTAGTGGGTAGCTTGCTGAGACTGCCCAGGGAGGGGTATCCGAGCATGGGCAGGGTCGCTTTGGGATGAGAACCAAGTACGCACTGATCCTCGCTTTCGCCGGCTTCCTCTTGGTTGCCGCGCTGGGCAGCGCTTTCGCCGGCGCCGACCCCCTCTCCCAGGGGTCCGTCGCCGACCCGGCGCCGACTACGACCACCGCGGCCCCCTCGCTGCAGGCGCCGGCCTGCGCCAACGGGCTCGACGACGACGGCGACGGCCTGGTCGACGAACTCGATCCCGATTGCGAAACCCCCGCCGACACGAACGAGGCCCCCGAACCCGCGCCGACCGCCCCGGCCGAACCGGAAGCCAACCCTCAACCCGCACCTGAGCCTTCGCCCGCCGCCGCTCCCGGCAAGGGCGGCATCAAGCAGGGCACCGGGATCGTCGGTGGCGCCCCCGCCGGCAAGGACGGCGTCACCCACAACGAGGGTCTCGACAATCCCAGCGGCGGCAGCACCAACGGCGCGGTCACCGCCCCGAGCGCCAACGGCGGCGGCGACCAGCCCGCCCCCGACGCGGGCGACGGCGGCTCGCAGTACTCCGCCGGCGGCGCCCCGACCGCGGGTAACCCGACGACGACGATCGCCCCCTTCGGCCCCGCCCCGATCGGCGTCCCCAACTTCGTCATCGACAGCTTCGAAATCCCGCCCTTCCTGCTGCCGATCTACCAGGCCTGCGGCACCGAATACGGGATTCCCTGGGAGGTGCTCGCCTCGATCAACAAAATCGAGAGCGGTTTCGGCACCAACCTCAACGTCTCCAGCGCCGGCGCCGTCGGCTGGATGCAGTTCCTGCCTTCGAGCTGGGAAACCTTCGGCCTCGACGCCAACGGCGACGGCCGCAAAGACCCGTACAACCCCGTCGACGCGATCTGCGCCGCCGCCCACTACCTGAAGCTCGCCGGCGGCAACGACGACCTCTACCAGGCGATCTTCGCCTACAACCACGCCGACTGGTACGTGCAGGAGGTCCTCCTCTACGCCCGCGCCTACGGCCGCCTCCCCTCCGACCTGGTCGGTTCGCTGACCGGGCTGACCGAGGGCGCTCACTTCCCGATCGCCGCCGACGCCCGCTACGCCGACGACATCGCCGCCCGCGAGGCGCTGAAGAAGGGCGAAAGCCCCGACTACGGCAACGCCGCGGAAGTCATCTCCTCCTCCCCCACCCCGCGCGGGATCAACATCTTCAGCAAGGAGGGGGCGCCGGTCGTCGCCGTCAACGACGGGGTGATCCGCAAGCTCGGCCACTCCGCGCGCCTCGGCGACTTCGTCGTCCTCGAAGACACCTACGGCAACAGCTACACCTACGCCGAACTCGGCAACCTCGTCCGCGACAAACGGCTGGTGGTTATGCCGACCGGCCAGGAGAAGCGGGTCCCGGTCGAAAGCCAGAACCTGCGGCCGCGCCTGCGGGCGCTCCCGGAGCGGACCGGCAGCGAGCGCGAAACCGCCACCCACGCGGTCGAAGCCGCGGTCGCCGCCAGCGGCCAGGGCTCGCTCAAGGTCGGCGCCAAGGTGATCGCCGGCACCGTCCTCGCCCGGGTCGGCGCGGGCGAGGAAGGGATCGACCCCCACATCAACTTCTCGATCCGCCCGGCCGGCAAAGGCGCGCCGCGGATCGACCCGAAGCCGATCCTCGACGGCTGGAAGCTGCTCGAGGCGACCGCCATCTACCGCGCCAAGGGCAAGAGCCCGTTCGCGAAGCTGAGCGGCGCCGGCGTCCTGTTGCTCTCCAAGGAGGCGCTGGTCAAACGGGTCCTGGCCGACAACAGCCTCGACATCTACGAATGCGGCCGCGAAGACATCGCCAGCGGCCGCATCGACCGCCGCATCCTGGCGATGCTGGAGTACCTGAGCACCAGCGGCTACAAACTGACGATCACCTCGCTGCAGTGCGGCCACGGGCTGCTGACCACCTCGGGCAACGTCTCCGAGCACAGCACCGGCACCGCGGTCGACATCGCCGTGATCAACGGCATCCCGGTCACCGGCCACCAGGGCCCCGGCACCCCGACCGACGAACTGATCCACGAAGTGCTGCGCCTGCAGGGGACGATGCACCCCCACCAGGTGATCTCACTCGAGGACCTGCCGGGCGAAACCAGCTTCGCGATGGCCGACCACTACGACCACGTCCACGTGGGCTACCACCCGACCGCGAGCGCCAAAGAAGCCCGCTTCGCCGCCCTGCTCAAACCGGCCCAGTGGCAGCGCCTGATCGAGCGCCTCGGCGAGATCGAAAACCCCGACGTGCCGGTCCACCCCTCGAAGTACTCGCTGCCGGACGAGACCAACGGCGGCATCTCCGCCGGCAGCGGCGAGTGAGCTGACGGCGTTCGCGCCGAGCGGCGAGAATCCGAACCCTGTCCAAGCTATTCGGATTCGTGCAGTTCGACTTCGCCGGCGCCCTGCCGCTGGCCGACGGCCGCTACCTGGCCCGCGGCCTCGGCCCCGACGCCGAGGAGAGCGTCTTGGTCCTGCAGACGACCGGCGCGGCGCTTGCCGGCGCGCGGCGGCGTCGGCGGCCGAAGCGGGCCGAGCCCGGCGCCGAGGCCAAGCCGCTGCGGCTGACCCGGGCGACGGCGATCCGCGCCTTCGCCCCCTTTGACGAGGAGGCCGCGGCGAGCCGTTGGCTGGACGAGGCCTGCGAGGCGGAGGACACCGTCGACGTCCTCGTCGACGAAGCGCTGGAGCTGCTCAACCGCGCCCTCCACGCCCAGGCGGTGGCCAGCGCCGACCCCGGCTCGCGCACGGAGCTCTCCGCCGAGGGCGCCGAGCGGATCCTCGTCGGCTACGGCAGCGGCGAGGAGGCCGCGGCCGGACGTTTCCGCGAGGCCCGGCACGTCGACGTCGGCCCCCGCGCCTCCCGCCGCCGGCGCCGCGAAGACGAGCTGCGCCCGCAGGAACGGGTAGCGGCGATGCTCGGCGGCCGCGAACGCGCCGACGCCTGCGAGACGCTGCTCCTGCGCGCCCGCGCCGACCTCGACGCCGGCCGCGACCGCGAGGCGGCCCTGCAGCTGCGGGTCGGGCTGGAGGCGCTGCTGGCCGAGTTGAAGGGGGCGCTGAGCGACTCCGGCCACGAGGAGGACATGGGAGCCCTCAACGAGCGCCGCAGCGAGGCCGGCGAGGCCGCCAACGCGGCCCTGCAGGGTGAGCTGAGCGAAGAACAGCGCCAGCAGGTGGAGGAGCTCCTGAGGCTGTGCGAGCGGGTCCTCCGCCGCCGCCGCGTTCTCCACGGCTAGCCGGAGCGGGGCGCTAAAAGGCGAGGTGCCGGGCGACGACCTCGTCGAGCAGCGACTCGGCCAGGTGGTGAGCTTCCTCGAGTGCGATCCCCTCGATCGAGGGGACGCCGATCACCGTCAGCCCGGCGGCGCGGGCGGCGGCGACTCCGGTGGGCGAGTCCTCGAGGGCGACCACCGCGGGGCCGGGCTCGACCCCCAGCCGCCGACAGGCCTCCAGGTAGGGATCGGGCGCCGGCTTCGGCGCCGCGACTTCGTGGGCGCTGAGGACGACGTCGAAGAGGCCCTCGAAGCCGACGATCTCGATCGAGCGACGGACGAACCGCAGCGGCGAGTTGGAGACGAGGCCGATCGGGGTGCCGCGCTCGCGCAGCCGCTCGAGCAGCTCGCGGGCGCCGATCATTGCTTCTACCCCGTGCTCGAGCTCGGCGACGACGAGCTCGTTCAGCTCCTCGATCAGCTCGGCCGCCCGGCCCGGCTCTTTGAGGCGGCGCTCGAGGATGCCGCCGGCGATCTCGGCCGAGGTGCCGACCAGCTCCCGCTTGTCGGCCGGGGTGAACGCCGTCCCGCGCAGCTCGAAGAGGTCTTCCTCGGCCCGGGTCCAGACCGACTCGGTGTCGAGCAGGAGGCCGTCGTTGTCGAAGACGACTGCGGCAGGCGACGGTGGTGGCATCGGCCGATCATTCCAACTCTTGGCGCCCGGAACCGCTAGCGTCGCCCGCCATGCCCTTTCACATCGAGGTCAGCTCCGGACTGCAGCGCGCGCGATCCTTCAATCTCGACTCCGAGGAGCTGCAGCGAACGGTGGTCGAGCCGTGGCTGTCGGGCCGGCCGGTCCTCCTCGGTGACCGCAAATGGGACCCGGAGGAGAGCGAGCTGCGTATCCTCGAAGGATCCGAGCTGAGCAACCCCGAGCTCTCCTTCGGCCAGGGCTGGGCTAATGCCGAGCGGGGCTCTGAGGACGTCACCCGGAAGATCGTCGACGCCGCCCGCGAGGAGCGCGGCAGCGGCAGCGGACCGGCGGCGCTGGTGATCGAAACCGAATCGGCAGTGCAGACCGTCGCCGAGCTCGCCTCGGCCCATCAGGCCCGCAGCGTCGACCTCGAGAGCCTGACCGAGCGGATCGAGAGCCGCGATCCGGAGATCGCGGCCGTGATCGTCGTCATCCAGCGCTAGCAGCGGGCGCTGCCCCGAAGTTCACCGAGACGCCGCGCGGGACCACCAGCACCGGGTAGTTGGCGGCCTCGACCGCGTAGTCGCTTTTGGCGCTGAGGACGACCCTGCCTGCCGGCGCCTCGGGACGGGAACCGACGACCAGCAGGTCGACGCGGCCGGCGCCGTGCTCGGCAACCTCGGCGCCGAGCGCCCCAGCGAGGCTCTCGGCGGTGCCGCGAGCAGCCTGGTCACCCTCGTCGATGACCCCGACAACGCTGACGCCGGGCGCGGGGTCGGCGTGGAAGCCGGCCGGCGCCACGGCGATAGCCGAAGGGCCGCCGAGGAGCAGTTTGTGGGCCGAGATCCCCGGCTTGACCAGGCCGGCGGCGGTCCGGTATTCGGAGCCGAAGACGATCACGTCGGCCTGCTCCTTCTCGGCCAGCTCGGTCAGCCCGACGCTGGTGGCGGGGTTGACCACCACGTGCTTGGGCATCTCCGGGTTGCCGATCGAGGCGGCGCCCCGGGCCAGCAGCTGCTCGGCCTGCTCCTGCTCGAGCGATTCGCCGAAGGAGTGGCGGACGTAGGCGAGGGCCAGCTCGGCGCCCGCGGACGCGAGGAGACGGCCGAGCGCCAGTGCGTCGCGATCGTTGTCGGTGTCGTCGTAGGAAACGATGATCTTGAGTGCCATTTGAGGCTGCCTCCGATGTTCGAACAGGGATCAGGCCAGGGTGGCAGACCGGAACCGCCAGGGGGAGGAGCGGTTCCAGTCTGCGCGCGCCTGGTCGCTAGGCGCTGCCTCCTGCCGGCGCCGGCCGGGCCGGTGCCTGGCCCGAGGGGACGCCGTCGGGGTAGCCGAGCGACGGCACGTCCGACGGGTACACCTCGTGCCCGTGGACGGCGATGTCGCCGGTCTCCATTTCCTCCTCGGTCATCCGCAGCGGGACCACCAGCCCGACGAGCTTGAGGAGGATGAAGGTGCCGATCGCCGAGAAACCGATCACCCAGGCGGCCGTGTAGGCCTGTACCCAGAGCAGGTGCAGCCCGCCGCCGGAGATCAGACCTTCGTGTTCGCCGGCCATCAGGCTGTTGGCGAAGATGCCGACCAGAAGGCCGCCCGCCACCCCGGCGAAGCCGTGGGTGTAGACGACGCCGAGGGTGTCGTCGACGTTGCGGAAAGGCCGCACCCGGCTCAGGTAGTTGAGCGCCAGGTAGACCAGGATCGAGGAGACGACGCCGATGATGATTGCGCCCCAGCCGTTGACGAAACCGGCGCCGGGGGTGATCGCGACGAGGCCGACGATCATCCCGTTGACGCTGCCGATCAAGCTCGGCTTGCGTCCGGTCACGTAGTCCATCGCGACCCAGACGAGGAAGGCGACGGCGACGCAGATGTTGGTGTTGAGCAGCGAGGCGGAGGCGACTTCGCCGGCGCTGTACCAGTCACCGCCGTTGAACCCGTTCCAGCCCATCCACAGCAGCCCGGCGCCGATCGCGACCATCGCCAGGTTGTTCGGAGCGTCGACCTCTCGATCGCGCTGCAGCCGCGGCCCGATCACCCAGGCGGCGACGAATCCGGAGACTCCCGCGGCGAGGTGGATGACGTAACCGCCGGAGTAGTCGATCGCGCCCTGCTGGGCGAAGAAGCCGCCGCCCCAGATCATGAAGGCGTTGATCGTGTACACGAGTAGGGTCCAGAGCGCGACGAACGGAATCCAGGCCTTGAAGTTGAAGCGCCCGAGGACGGACCCGAGCATCAGCAGCGGCGTGATTCCCGCGAAGACGATCTGGAAGTAGGCCAGCGTCGACATCGGGAAGAGGAATTCTTCTTCCGGCAGGTCGCCGATGTGGGCCTGTTCCAAGAGGCTGTGGCTATTGAGAATCGAGCCCGGCTTGCCCCACATGTTGCCCAGGAAGCCGGTGGTGTGGCCGAAGATGTGGATCGGGTCTCCGAACGCCATCTTGAAGCCGACCAGCACCCAGAGGACAAGCACGACCGCGAAGGCGACGAACGCCATCATCATCGAGTTGACGGACCAGCGTTTCTGCATGACGCCGCCATAGAGGACGACCAACCCGGGGACGCTCATCAGCCCCACCAGCGTGGCGGCCGTCATCTGCCATGAATTGGCCCCTTCGCTCAGATATTCCATTGAACTGGCGCTTCCTTTCTTTACCCAGATGGACCGCCACACCCTGTCGCCACGGCCTCTAAGTCAGTAGGTACAACTGTCTAAAGATCGCCGGCCAGGCTTCGCCCGAATGGCGGAATCCGGCTGCTCGGGAGCCGATATGGTGGCCGCGCGATGCCACTGGAAGGTCATTACGCGCGGCAGACCACGCCGCTCTACAAGCTCAGCGCGCGGGAGCGCAAGGCCGCGCTCGCGGCCTTGGTCGTGACCCTGCTGGCGATGCTCGTGGTGGTCCTGTTCACGGTCGGCGACGACCGCCCCGGCCCCGCCCAGGGATGCATCCGCTCGCAGGTCGCCGGCATCGTCGGCTCCGAAACGATCAGCGCCTGCGGCGCCGAAGCGGTCGCGGTCTGCACCCGGGCTTCGAAATTCACCGGCGCCAGGGCCGAGACCATCGTCGCCGACTGCAGGACGCAGGGCGTCGAGTTCTAGGCCAGCGCCGCGAGCAGCGCGGTCAGCTCGGCATCCACTTCGCCCTCGAGCTTGAGCTCGGCGTCGGCGTCGTAGGGCGTCTCGCCCTTGGTCACTATCGCCAGGCGGCCGCCCGCGTCGAGGGTCAGCTGCGGCAACCCGGCGACCGGGTGGACGACGAGCGAGGACCCGACGCAGAGCATGAGGTCGGCGTTCTCGGCCAGCTCGACCGCACGGTGCATCGCCTCCTCCGGCAACAGCTCACCGAAGAGGACGACGTCGGGTTTGACCCCACCGCCGCAGGCTGAGCAGAGCGCCACCCCACACCGGTCGAACAATCCGTCGACCTCCTCCAGCCCGAAGGAGGCCCCGCAGGAGGTGCAGGAGGAAGTCTCGATCGAGCCGTGCACCTCGATCACGTTCTCCGAGCCTGCGGCCCGGTGCAGGCGATCGATGTTCTGGGTGATCACGCCCTCGATCAGGCCGCGCCGCTCCAGCTCCGCCAGCGCCTCGTGGGCGCGGTTCGGCTCTTTATCGCCGAGCGATTCGAAGCGCGGGCGGTAGTAGGACCAGAAGCGCTCGGGATCGCGCTCGAAGACATCGATGTGGGCGACCTCCATCGGGTCGACGTTGGCCCACAGGCCCGTCTCCGGGGTACGGAAGTCCGGGATCCCAGACGGAACTGAGACCCCGGCGCCGGTCAGCGCCACGGCCGATGAAGCTTCCTCCAGCAGCTCCCCTAGCCGCGCAACCGCCGACGGGCCGAAACTACGCCGCCGAGGCGTATTTTCGGCCCGTCGATCCTGAGTCGCGGCTATTTGCCGCTCCACTTCGGGGTGCGCTTGCCGAGGAAGGCGCCGATGCCCTCCTTCGCGTCCTCGCTGCCGAAGGCGGCGGCGAAGCCCTGCTTCTCGGCCTCGATGCCAGCGTCGATGTCGCCCTTGTGGGAGACGGCCTTGATCTGCTCGACCGCGACCGGCGCCTGCGCCGCCAGCTTGCGGCCCCACATCAACGCCGTCTCGAACAGCTCGTGGTCGGGCACGACCCGGTTGACGAGGCCGAGCTCCAGCGCCTCGTCGGCGAGGATCGCCTCGCCGGTCAGGTTCAGCTCCAGCGCCTTGTTCGGACCGACCAGGCGGGGGAGCCGCTGGGTGCCGCCGAAGCCGGGGATGATCCCCAGCTTCACCTCGGGCTGGCCGAAGACGGCGGCCTCGGCGGCGATCCGCACGTCGCAGGCCATCGCCAGCTCGCAGCCGCCGCCGAAGGCGATCGAGTTGACCGCAGCGATGGTCGCGATCCGGGCGGTGCCGAACTCGCGGAACAGCGCGTGGGCGCGGTTAATCAGCTCGGCGCCGCTGGCCTCGTCGAGGGTCGTGAAGGCCTTGATGTCGGCGCCGGCCGAGAAGACGACCGGGACCGAGGAGGCGATCACCATCGCCCCGACCTCACCGCCGTCCTTGAGCCGGTTCCAGACCGTCTCCAGGTCGGCGACCACCTGCGGCGAGAGCGAGTTCATCGGCAGGTTGGCGAGCCAGGCGATCGCGACGCCGTCGCGGGTCTCCAGCTTCACCGTCTCGGTCTGCTCGCCCTCGTCGGCCTGGGGGTAGGGGTAGAAGCCCTGCCCGGTCGAGAGGCCGTGGCGGCCCTGGGCGACCAGCCGCTTCAGGGTCACCGGCGGCGCGAACCGCTCGCCGTATTTCTCCTCCAGGTTCTCCATCGTCTCCAGCGCCTTGTCGAGGCCGGTGACGTCGGCTTTCCAGAACGGCGGCAGCAAGCCTTTGCGGGGGTCGAGGCCGGCGCCGGCCATCATCCCGAGGTCGATGTCGCGGACCGAGCAGATGCCCTCCTCGACCAGCAGGCAGGCCTCGATCAAGGCGCGGCTGGAGAACATCGCCACCAGCTCCTCGGCGTCGGGCTCGGCGTCGCCGGGGACGTTCTGCTCACCGTCCTTGAAGAAGCCCTCGCCGCCGCTCTTGGCCCCGAGCTTGCCTTCGGAGACGAGGCCGCGCAGGCCCTCGTGGACGTAGAAGCTCTCGCCGTAGGACTCGTTCAGATGCTCTGCAACGTGAAAGACGGTGTCGAGGCCGAGCAGGTCGGTGAGGAAGAAGGGGCCCATCGGCGCCAGCTGGGCGCCGGCGATCGCCTCGTCGATCGCCTTCAGCGACAGCCCTTTTTCCTCCTGAGCGCGCCAGATCTCCCCCATCGTCGCCATCAGGATGCGGTTGACGACGAAGCCAGGGACCTCACCGCAGACGATCGGCTGCTTCTTGATCGCCTGGGCGAAGTTGTAGGCGGCGGTGGCGGTTTCCAGCGAGGTGTCGTCGCCGCCGATCACCTCGACCAGCGGCATGATCGAGGCCGGGTAGAAGAAGTGGAAGCCGACGACCTTGTCGGGCCGCAGCGTCGCTTCGCCGATCTCGGTGATCGAGAGCGAGGAGGTGTTGGAGGAGAGGATCGCGTGGCCGGGCGTGGCCGCATCGACCTCGCGGAAGACCGCCTGCTTGATCTCCATCTTCTCCGGCACCGCCTCGATCACGAAGTCGACGTCGCCGAACTCCTCGTAGGTGGTGGCGCCGATCACGTTCCCCATCACCTCGGCGAGCCGCGCGTCGGCCTGCTCCTGGGTCAGCTTCTCCTTCTTGACGAGGCGGGCGAGCTGGCCCTCGGTGACGGCCCGGGCTTTATCGAGGGCGGCGTCGACGAACTTCTGGTCGATGTCCTTGACGACGACGGGGATGTCGGCGGCGGCGATCGCCTGCGCGATCTCGCCGCCCATGGTGCCGCCGCCGACGACGGCGGCCTTGGAGACGAACATTGGCTGAGGTTTCCTCCGGATTCGGCTTGTGAAGCGGCGCGGGCCGCGGGAACCGCAGGCTATACAGATGCCTGCGGCTCCCGCGCCTCGGCCCTAGACGGAGGCTTGCGGCTCGCGCTCCTCCGCCATCTCCTCGCCGTCTTCGCCTTCTTCCGGCTTGAACCGCTGGTAGGCGAACGCACCCGCCAGCAACAGCAGACCGAGAGCGACGAACGACAGCGACCGGGCCAGCTCTTCCAACTCGGCCAGGTCGTAGGTCCAGACCTTGGCGATCGCCACGGTCAGCAGCGCCAGACCGCCGAGGCGGGCTTTCGGCGAGCGCCGGACCATGCCCCAGACGACGGCGCCGAGGCCGGTCGCCGTCCAAAACGCCGACATCCAGGCCTGCCCGATCTCGCGGGCTTCGCCGCTGGCGTTGTCGCCGATCACGTCGATGATCGCCACCGAGCCGAGGTAGACGAACCCGGCGGCGCTGACGAAGCCCATCACCGACCCGGTCGTCGGCTCGACCTCGCGGCCCCAGTACCAGCAGGCGAGCGCCGCGCCGGCGCAGGATGCGATCGCGACCAGCGAGCTGCCGAGGTCGTCGACACCTTCGGCGAGGGCGAGGGGCGGCGCCTCGACGAGGAGCATGTGCCCCATCGCCAGGATCAGGGAGCCGCATGCCAGCGTCAGCAGGCGCTCGGCGTCGGACAGCGACGGCGTCGGCGAGGCATCAGCCCGGGTCGCCAGGTAGGCGAGCGCCGCGGCCATCGCCGCCCAGGCGGCGACCACGGTCGGGCCGTCGAAGGCGTGGGCCAGGCCGAACCCGGTGAGCCCGATCCCGCCGCCGATCAGCAACGAGCCGATTTCGCGGTGGAGGCCGAACCGGACGGTTGCCCCTCCCAGCAGGAGGTGGGCGGCGGCGAACCCGAAGATCCAGGCGTCCAGCCCGATCTGGTCGTCGACCCGGTTGAGGACGTAGTAGCCCATGCCGACGATCAGCGTGCTGCTGGCGAGCAGTAGCACCCACGAAGCGATCGGCAGCGCTTCTTCTTTGCGGTTGCGCAGCTCGTAGCCGAAAGCGGCCGCCGCGTAGAGAAACCAGAAGCCGACGAGGACGGCGATCACAAGCAGCGTCGACTCCTCGGTCTTGTTGACCCAGACCCAAGCGACCAACTGCGGCGCCGAGACCGCGAACGCGCCGAGCGCCAGCCAGTTCCAGCGCTGCCAGAGCAGAACGCCGACGCCGGCGGCAAGGGCCAGCGCGACGAAGGCGATCGTGCCGCCGTCGGTCGTGGTGCCGGTCAGCAGGGGCGCCGCAAGCGCACCGAGGATGCCGACGCTGCCGACCAGCATCGAAGACCAGCGAACCGCGATCGCTACTCCTATGACCCCGATCAGCGCCGCCGCCTCTAAACCGAGGACGGGCGAGATCAGGTCATAGGTCTGGGTGGCGACCACGGTCGTCGCATAGAGCCCAGGAAGCGCGACCGCCACGGCGACGCGTGCGGCCTCGAGCTGCCCCCTCCTTTCGTGCAGCCAGACGCCGAGAACCAGCAGCGCGAGGGATCCGACGGCGCCCAGCAGGGTGCGGACCTCCTCCGTGAACCAGCTGCTGTCAACGGCGCTGCGCAGCAGGAAGACGAGTCCGAGCAAGGTGGCGAGAGCGCCGATCCAGGCCAGGACACGTCCTCCGAACAGCCGCTCGAACTCGATTCTCGACATCGGGTTGTAGGACGGCGGCGGAGGCGGCTGGTAGTCCGGATCTCGCTCGCTTCCGTGACGAAAAGCAGGTGGAACGTATTGCGTCTCATCGTTCATCTGAATCACTCCCCAGTTTGCTGTTGACCGCTGGTCAGCAACCGTAGCAATCTTGTCAACCATCGGTCAACAAGCCGCTACACTCTCGGTGCATGAGCGAGCCCGCCTACCGCCGGATGGACGTCGACGAGCGCCGCCGGCAGCTGCTGAAACGCGGCGCCGAGCTGTTCACGACCCATCCCTACGAAGAGCTCTCGATGAACAAGATCGCCTCCGAGGTGGGAATCTCGAAGGCGCTGCTCTACCACTACTTCCCCAGCAAGCAGGCGTACTTCGAGGCGACCCTGAGCGCCTGGGCCGAGCAGCTGCGGGAGCGGACCGAGACCGACCCGGACCTGCCGCCGGTCGAGCAACTGACCCAGAGCCTCGAAGCCTTCCTCTCCCTGGTCGAGGAGAACGCCGAGGCCTACCGCAACCTGATCCGCAGCGCCGCCGGCGTCGCCGAGATCCGCGAGTTGATCGATGCGGTGCGGCAGGCGACGGCGCAGCGGATCCTCGACGGGCTCTACCCCGACGGGGCGCCGCCGAAGGCACGCACCGCGGTCAGCGGCTGGCTCTGGTTCATGGACGGCGCCTGCCTCAACTGGATCGACCACCGCGACATCGACCGCGAGGAGTTGCGCGACCTGCTCCTCGGGGTGCTGATGGGCGCCCTGGTCGCGACCGGCGAACCACCGGACCTGGCTCAAGTCTCTTAAACGACCGGCCGATACAGCTCCTTGATGCGAAGGTGGGGGAAGTTCCTGACGATGGTGTGCGCGCTGGTTTGCTGCGGTGCCCTGCTCGGCCCAGCGGCCTCGGCCGCAGCCTCGGTGCCCGAGGCGAAGCTGCTGCGCGACGGGCGCGCCCTTGCCCCTCCCTCGGCGCCGCCGGCGGTGAAGGCGATGATCGAGGCGGCGAACCGGATCCGCCACCGGCCCTACGTCTGGGGCGGCGGCCACCGCAGCTGGAACTCCCGCGGCTATGACTGCTCGGGCTCGGTCAGCTACGTGATGCACGCCGCCGGCCTGCTCGACTGGCCGCTCGATTCGACCGGCTTCATGCATTGGGGCGGCGGCGGAGGCGGCAGCTGGGTGCGGATCTACGCCAACAAGGAACACGTCTTCGCGGTGATCGCCGGCCTGCGCTGGGATACCTCCTTCAGCGAAGACGGCGACCGCAGCGGCCCCGGCTGGAGCGAACAGCTGCGCCCCAGTCGCGGGTTCCGTATGCGCCACCCCCTCGGCCTGCTGCAGGCGACCCCGCTCTCCTGACGCATCCGAATTTCGACACACCCGGGTGTGGCCAAAGTCCGATGCGGTGACAGCGCGGATAAGGCCATCGCCCCAAGCTTTGTACGCGGGTACAAAGGCGCGTTCCGAGCGTCCCCATTAGGCTCTGTGATGCTCTTTTCGAGGGACCAAAGCTTTCAATCAACCGCGCCGGGAAGACCTGGCGCGCGCCTAGTGGGGGAGAACCCGAACAGATGACCCGCATTCGCCAGCAGAACGTGACCGCAGCCCAGTGGAGCTCCAACGGAGGAGCCCTCGGCGCGCAGGACCTGACCATCCCGGAGAACAACCCGTTCGGGCAGAACGTCTTCTCAGCCGCCGTGCAGAAAGAACGACTTCCCGGCGACGTCTTCGAGAAGCTGCAGACGACGCTGGCCGGCGGCGAGGCGCTCGACCCGAGCCTTGCCGACGCCGTCGCCGAGGCGATGAAGGAGTGGGCGCTGGAGAACGGCGCCACCCACTACACCCACATGTTCCAGCCGCTGACCGGCTCGACCGCCGAGAAGCACGACTCTTTCTTCGAGCCCGGCCGCGAGGGCGGGGCGATCGCCGAGTTCTCCGGCAAGGAGCTGATCCAGGGCGAGCCCGACGCCTCCTCGTTCCCGACCGGCGGCGTCCGCGCCACCTTCGAGGCCCGCGGCTACACCGCCTGGGACCCGACCAGCCCCGCCTTCATCCTCGAGAACCCGAACGGGGCGCTGCTCTGCATCCCGACCGCCTTCGCCTCCTGGACCGGCGAGGCGCTCGACGCGAAGATCCCGCTGCTGCGCTCGATGGACGCCCTCTCGCGCTCGGCGATCAAAGCCCTGCGCCTGCTCGGCGACGACGACTCCCAGCGCGTCTTCACCACCGTCGGCCCCGAGCAGGAGTACTTCCTGATCGACGAGCAGTACTTCTTCGAGCGGCCCGACCTGATCGCCACCGGCCGCACCCTGTTCGGCGCCAAGCCGCCGAAGGGCCACGAGCT